>OCZT010005550.1_pt1 | contig 12568 bp, 9 predicted proteins | sample 1539031 | NCBI WGS metagenome assembly OCZT01 (sample SAMEA3539308, study PRJEB22396) | soil metagenome | biome: tundra; feature: field; material: soil | place: USA | collected 2010-05 | depth 0.15 m | reverse complement strand
GCTTAAGAAGCGCCCTCGCCTTCCGCCGGGCGCCCCGCGTCCCCGGCCGCCGGCAAACCCGGCCGAAGGCGAGGGCGCTTCTTAAGCTCTCCCTGCTTGCGGGGGCGGGGCGAGGGAGCAGAATCGGCCCGGTTTGGCATCTCGCAACAAGCATCTCGCAACAAAGTGAGAAGATTCGCACCCAATCGGTGTAACTTCCGCTGCCGCGCCCCGTATTTGAGAGCGAACAAGTCGTATCTCGCCTCCCACGGAGACCATCATGATTGACCGCCGTATCCTGCTCGCGTCTGTCGCCAGTTTGCTTGGGCTTGCCGCCTTCCGGTGGCTGCGGGCCTCACCGGCAAACGCGGCGGAGAAATTCGAGATCGAAAAAACCGATGCGGAATGGCGCGCGCAGCTGACGCCGCAGCAATATGAGATCCTGCGCAAGCAAGGCACCGAGCGCCCGGGATCGAGCCCGCTGCTCAAGGAGCATCGCAAGGGCATCTTCGCCTGCGCCGGCTGCGACCTGCCGCTGTTCTCCTCGGAAACGAAATTCGAGAGCGGCACCGGCTGGCCGAGTTTCTATCAGCCGCTCGAGGACGCCGTCGGCAAGACCGAAGACCGGACCTTGGGGATGTTGCGGAGCGAAATTCACTGCCGCCGTTGCGGCGGCCATCTCGGTCACGTGTTCGACGATGGGCCGAAGCCGACCGGCCTGCGCTACTGCATGGACGGCTTTGCGCTGGTATTTCATCCGGCCGCGCCGTCGGCGACCTGATCGCCGCTTGCGCCCGGCAATTGTTGCCCGCCCGGCAATTGTGCCCCGGTCTTCGGACCGGGGCATTTTTATTTAAGCCATTGATATAAATGAATTTTCTATTTTGGCATGGCGCTTGCGACTCTCTCTTTCGATTGCGGCCATGGTTTTGCAGATCGGCTGGCCGCACGGATCGAATTTGGAGACGATGTTATGGGTATCTTCGATGCTCTCAATACTTCCGTGGCGGGTTTGCAGGCGCAGTCCTTCGCGCTCCAGAACATTTCCGGCAATATCGCGAATGCGCAGACCACCGGTTACAAAGGCATAGGCACCAATTTCGTCGATCTTGTCCCGGATTCGACGACACCGGATCGGCAGGTCGCGGGATCGGTCACCGCCTACGCGCGAGCCACTATTTCCTCGCAGGGAACCGTCTCGGCATCGTCGGTCGCCACCTACATGGCGATCAACGGCGAAGGATTTTTCTCGGTGCAAAAGGCGATCGGAATCACCGACAATACGCCGGTCTTCAGCGGCGTCACCGACTATACGCGCCGCGGCGATTTTCAGGTCAACGCCAACGGAAATCTGGTCAACGGCGCAGGATATTACCTGATGGGTGTTGCGGTCGATCCGAAGACCGGAAACCCGCTCGGCAACGTTCCGCAGATTCTCCAGTTTCAGAACAATTTTGTCCCGGCGCAGGCGACCAGTACGATTCAATACGCCGCGAACCTTCCGACGACGCCGTCGACGCCGGCAAGCACCACCGCGGTCGCCGGCACGCTGACGGCCGCGGGAGGCTTGAACCCCTCCGATTTCAGCCAGAATCCCCTGATTTTGGGCACGCCGGCGACGCCTTTCGGCGACAACACGGTGACCGGCTCCGCCGCCTTGAACCAGGCGGCATCGCCGGGTCCGATCACAGCCGCAACGGCGCTGTCAGGGGCGGCCCCAAGCGACTCGCTGACGACGGGCTTCGCGGCTGGCAACACCGTTGTCGTGGACGGCATCACGATCAACTTTAACAGCGGTGCCGGCACCTCGGGTTCGGCTGCGGCCGGAACGCTGTCGATCGATGTCACCACCGGCACGGTCGGAACTGTCCTTAATGCGGTGAATGCGATCACCGGCGTTGCGCCAACCCTCAACCCCCTTACCGGCGCCATCACGCTGCACACCGGCACGGCGCAGAATCTGTCGGTCTCCAGTTCGGCGCCGGCGTTCGCGGCGCTCGGCTTCCCAACCACCATGACGGCGGCACGCACGGGCGGCGGCACTGCCGGCACCGGCTTCGTCGTCGGCAACGACACTGCGGTTTTTCAGAAGGAAACCATCAGCGGTGGCGCGGTAACGGCCTTCAACTCGGCTGGTACGCCGGTTAACCTGCAAATGCGATGGGCCAAAACCGACAGCGCCTCTCTGGGCAGTCCGCATCAGGACAGCTGGAATCTGTTTTATCAGAGCAATCCTAACGCGACCGGTGTCCAGGTTGGCTGGGTCAATGCCGGCACAAACTTCACGTTCGGCGCCAATGGATCTTTGACCAGCCCAACGGGCTCCGCGATTACAATCCCGGGTGTGACCGTCAGCGGTCAGTCGCTTGGGAACATTACGGTCAATGTTGGCTCCGGCGGTCTGACACAATTTGCCAGCACGGGCGGCACCGCGACCATCAACACCATATCGCAGAACGGTTATGCGGCTGGCCAGCTTCAGTCGGTGGCTATCAGCAACAGCGGTCTGGTCATCGGCACTTTTTCCAACGGGCAGAACCTCGATCTCGCCTCGGTGACGCTGTCGCACTTCAACGGCACCAATTACCTCAAAAGCCTCGATGGCGGCGCCTACTCCGTCACCGATCAATCGGGACCGGCAATCATCGGTGCCTCGGGCACCATCAGCGGCTCGTCGCTTGAAGGTTCGAATACCGACATTGCCGACGAATTCACCAAGCTGATCGTGACCCAGCAAGCCTATTCCGCGAATACCAAAGTGATCACCACGGCCAACAGTATGGTTCAGGATCTGCTGAACGTGCTGCGCTGACAATTCCTGGCGAGAGGTCGGCACGGCTTGATCTGAGGCGGTAACTATGAGTTTGGGTTCAGCTCTCTCCACTGCGATGGCTGGTTTGCGCGCAAACCAGGCCGCGCTCTCGATCGTGTCGTCGAATATCGCGAACGCGCAGACGCCCGGCTACGTTACGCAAAGCGTCAATCAGGTCGAGACAACGACCGGCGACATCGGTGCAAGCGTCAGTATCATCGGCGTCAACCGCCAACTGAATCAATTCATCCAAACTCAATTGCGTTCCGAAACATCCGGCGCCGCCTATGCCGACCAGATGGCAAGCGTTTTGACCCAATTGCAGTCTATCTACGGAACTCCCGGAGATGCCGGGACTCTCGAAACCGCCTTTTCAAATTTTACAACCGCGCTTCAATCGCTGTCGACCACCTCGGGGAGTTCTTCGGCGCAGATCTCGGCCTTGACGGCGGCGCAATCGCTGGCGCAGCAGCTCAACGCAACGACGCAGGGCATTCAAACGCTGCGTTCCAATGCCGAGCAGGACCTCAACATTTCGGTGGGTCAGGCCAACGCCGCAATGACCCAGATCGCGCAAATCAACTCGCAGCTCCAGGGACTGAGTTCAACCGACCCCAGCGCCATGATGCTCATGGATCAGCGCGACAGCGCGATCAATCAGCTGTCGCAGCTGATGGATGTCCGCGTCTCCACCAACAGTACCAACCAGACAACTATCTACACGGCAAATGGCGTTGAGCTTGTCGGCACCCAGGCGTCTCAGCTGATTTTCAACTCGCAGGGAACGCTGACCGCCAATTCGCAATGGGACAGCAATCCGGCCAAGTCCTCTGCCGGCTCCCTCTCGGTCAAGCTCGCGAACGGCGCTACCATCGATATGATCGCGACCAACTCGATCAGCTCCGGCCAGATCGCAGCCGATCTGACGCTGCGGGACAAGACCTTGGTTCAGGCGCAGACGCAGGTCGATCAGCTGGCGTCGTCGATGGCAAGCGCGCTGTCGGACAAGACCACCCCCGGCACCGTTGCCCCCGCCGCTCTCGCCCCAAAGGCGGGCTTCGATCTTGGTCTGTCGAACATGTTGCCGGGCAATACGATCAATCTCACCTACACGGACAGTGCGACCAACACCCAGCACCAGGTCTCGATCGTGCGGGTCGATGATGGGATCGCACTTCCGTTGTCGAATGCCGGCGTTAGTCCGAACAACAAGGTGATCGGCGTCAATTTTTCGTTCGGCATGGGGTCGGTTGTTGCGCAATTGAACAGCGCGCTCGGCACCTCCAATCTGCAGTTCTCGAATCCGGCCGGGTCGACGCTGGAAGTGCTCGACGACGGTACCAGTTCGGCGACCGTCAACGCAGCCTCGGTTACGACAACAGTTTCATCGCTTGCGGGCGGCAGCCCTCAGCTTCCGGTGTTTACCGACGGAAATGTGTTGTACACGGGTTCGATTACGAGGTACGGCGCGCAACAGACCGGATTGGCGGGACGCATAACGGTCAATGCCGCGCTTCTCAGCGATCCTTCGAAACTCACCGTTTACAATACGTCACCGCTGACGAACGCCGGCGACACAACGCGTTCGGACTTTCTCTATTCCCAGCTGACGACGGGAACGTTCACTTACTCGCCTCAAACCGGGCTTGGCTCGACCGCGACGCCGTTCACGGGAACGCTGCCCAGCTTCATGCAGCAGTTCCTCAGCCAGCAAAGCAATGCGGCTAGCTCAGCGACCCAGCTTCAGCAGGGCCAGGATGTCGTCGTCAACGCGTTGCAGGAGAAATTCAAATCCAACTCCGGCGTCAACATCGATAGCGAGATGGCGAACCTGATTACACTGCAGAATACCTATGCCGCCAATGCTCATGTGATGTCTGCGGTTCAGGCCATGATGACCAGCTTGATGCAGGTCCAGATATAAGGCGATCGATATGGCAATCAATAGCGTCGGTTATGGTACCTCGATTCTCAGCCAGTCGGTGGTTGAGCTCAAGAATCAGCTGACCTCGCTTCAGTCGCAGCTGACAAGCGGAAAAAAATCGACCTCCTATGCGGGGATGGGGATCAACGAGGGTTTCGCCATTGCGGCGCGCTCGCAGTTGGCGAACATTTCCGCGTTCAGCGATACCATGAGCAACATCAACACCAACATCGGCGTCGCCAACACCGCATTGCAGTCGATGGTCGATATCGGAACGACGGTTCTCAACAGCGCGAACAGTTCGTCGCAAACCCTGAACAGCGCCGGACAGAGCATCGCTCAGCAAACCGCGACGTCTCAGTTGTCTTCGATGATCGGAATTCTCAATTTGCAGGCGGGCGACCGCTATTTGTTTTCGGGCAGTGCCATCAATACGCCGTCAGTCGCCTCGGTCGACGATATTCTCAATGGAACCACCACCCAGGCCGGACTGAAGACGGTGATCTCCGAGCGCCAGCAGGCCGACGGCACCGGCGGACTCGGGCGCCTCGTTATTACCGCGCCGACGCCAACCTCGGTGCAAGTGGCGGAGGATGCCGCCGGCTCGCCGTTCGGCCTGAAGCTGAATGCAATTTCGTCGACGCTGACGGGCGCGACCGTAACCGGTCCCGCAGGATCGCCATCCGCGGTTTCGGTTGACCTCGGCGTCACCAATCCCAACAACGGCGATCAAGTGAGCTTTGCGTTCAAGCTGCCCGACGGCACGACTGAATCGATTCAGCTGACGGCCTCGAGCGCAACGCCGCCGCCGGTCGGAAGCTTCGCCATCGGCCTGACCTCGACGGCGACCGCCGCCAATCTGAAGGCGGCGCTGAACACCGCGATCACCGCGCTTGCCAATACATCGCTGGTGGCCGCGTCGGCGGTTGCCGCATCGGACAATTTCTTCAATACGGCCGGAACGGCCACAGGAAGCGTGGTCAGCAACAAGGCTGCGATCCCCGCGCCAATCACCGGCGCGACGCTGTTGTCCGGCGCCGCGAGCACGGACTCGCTGACCACCAATTTCGCGGCTGGCGACACCATCACCGTCAACGGCGCGCCGATCACGTTTGTCGCCGCCGGCGCGACCGGCAACCAGCTCAACGTCACCGACAGCGTCCAGACGCTGCTGACAAAAATCGACTCGATCACCGGCAGCTCGACCCCGTCGACCGTCAGCGGCGGCGTCATCACGCTGCATACCGACAACGCCGCGACCCTGGCGGTCTCGAGTACGAACGCGGCCGCGTTCGCGGCGCTCGGCTTCGTCGCCCCCGCGACGGCCGCCCTGCCGCCGCTGCGGGTCGGCGGCTCCCCGTTGAGCACGGCGACGTCGCTGGTCAGCGGCACGCCGGCGAACACAGTGTCCTGGTACACCGGCGAAGCGGGTCCGGGATCCGCCCGTGCATCGTCGACGGCTCGGGTCGATCAGTCGGTGACCGTACAGTACGGGGTGCGTGCCAACGAGCGAGCCATTCGTTCGCAGCTTCAAGACCTCGCCGTTTTCGCGGCGGTCACGACCTCGGCCGCGAATCCAAACGGGGCCGCGCAGGTCGCTGCACTCAGTCAGCGGGTAGCGCAAAATCTTGCGCCGCAACCGGGACAGCAAAGCATCGAGGATATTCAGTCGGATTTTGCAACCGCGCAGATGACGATGAAAAATGCCACCACCCGGCAAACACAAAGCCAGGGGATGCTGCAGGCCATCATCGACCAGGCCGAGAGCAGTTCTCCGGATCAGGTGGCCAGCGAGATTCTGGCGCTTCAGACCGACCTGCAGGCATCCTACCAGACCACCTCCATGCTGTCTCAGCTGAGCCTGACCAAGTTCCTTCCGATCGCCTAGTCAGCGGAATCGGGCGTTAGGCTTTCGTTAACCACGTCTATTTACTGTTTGGTGAGAAGTGCAGGCAACGTCCGCCGCTTCGGAGCCGTTCATGACCGACCAAGTTCACCTTGTGGTGGCCACGCCATGCTTCGGCGGACAGGTCTCCAGCATCTATGCCGGCTCCATTTTCCGTTTGCAGCGAGCCGTCCGTTCCATGTCCAACATCGACCTCAAGGTTCTGATGCGGGATGGCGACGCGTCATCGCAATTTGCCACGCATGCAAGCGCGGCGGATGCCGCGTGAAATCATGTCGACGTTGAGCGCCATGCCTCGGTTGCGTGCGGCCGAGCAGCCGCTCTCGCAGGATCGATCCGGTTCAGCGTCCGCCATGGCCGACCTGTTCGTGCCGCTGGAACGTCTGCTCAGCAGCGGCGGTGATCCGCGACTGAACATCGACCCAGTGAGCGGGGCTAACGACTATGGCTGTCAACCTCTTCCTTGTCCGGACACGCTGAGCTTTGCCTCGAGCACAGCGACATCGATTTCGGAGCGGGCTTGCGATCGCGTGAGCGATGCGCGGGAATCGTTGATGCGGTCCGCCATCGCCGTCGGCATTGACACGGCGTTCGACGCGCGCGTCGAAAGGATGCGCGATCGATTGAAGGCTTATCTCGGACTATCCCAGACAAACGTCGATGTCGTCTTTTCTCCGTCGGGCACCGACTCGCAGATTCAGGCGCTGTTCCTGGCGCGGGCGCTGCTTGGTCCCGTCCTGACGACGGTCGTTGTAGCTGCCGATCAAACCGGAAGCGGAACCGCTGATACCGCGCGCGGCTATCATTTCAGTGCCGCGACAGCGAACGGAAGTCGAGTTCGAAAGGGAGAGCCCATTGCCGGCCTGGCCCATTCGGTCGCCAGTGTCGCGCTCCCGTTGTTCGATGCGACCGGTGATTGCCGTCCACAAGCCGAAAGCGATTCACTGGTTCTCGGTGCGATCGAAAAGTCAATTGCAAACGGAACCAACGTTCTTCTTCAGGTCATGGATTCGTCGAAGCTGGGCTGGCGGGCGCCCAGCGACCAATGCCTCGACGAAATCTCGCGGCGCTGGCCCGATCGGGTCCAGATCGTCGTCGATGCCTGTCAAATGCGTCTTGGTCGCCCGCGGCTGCAAAAATATCTCGACCGCGGATATATGGTGATTGTCACCGGCTCGAAATTTTTCACTGGACCTGCCTTCAGTGGCGCGTTGCTGGTGCCTGCGGGCCTCGCGAAAGCTCTCGCGGCGGTTACCGAGGTTGCCTCCGGGCTCCGTGAATACAGCAGCCGCAGCGACTGGCCGATGAACTGGACGACCCTGCGGTCGCGTTTCCCGATCCGGGCAAATTTCGGCCAATGGCTTCGCTGGGAAGCGGCGCTCGAGGAGATCCGGGCATATTACAGCGTGCCCGAGGAATTTCGCCGATCGGCCTTGATGATCTTCGGCCAGGGCGTGGAGCGAATCGTCGCATCGTCGCCATCGCTTCGCCTGTTGCCGCCGCAGCAACGGCCCGCAGACGGCGGCGGGGACGATGAAGAGCTGGCCCAGGCGACGATCTTTCCATTTGTGATCGGGCATGATGATCGCATTCTCTCGTTGGCTGATTGCAGGAAGATTTATCGCGCGCTTGGCCGGGATGCACCAAATGCAGTCTCCGCGAACGCGCGCGGGTGCGATCCAGAGATCGCAGCGAAGATTTGCCTTGTCGGTCAACCCGTCGCATTGGGCGACTTCGAGCGGCATCCCATCGCGGCGCTACGCATCTGTGCGGGCGCACGCCTCGTCACAGAGACGTGGTCATCGGATGAAGCTGCGGCGCGCCGAAATTTGCAGCACGAACTTGGTCGCGTCGGCGCCATCGTGTCGAAGATCGAGTGGTTGGTTGCGCACCTGGATGGTCTGAACTTAACGGAGGTTTCCCATGAAGCTTGAGTGCGCCGAAGCAGCTGGCCTGGCTCGCAATCCTTGCGCGGATCGGATCGGATTTGCCAAACTCACGACGATGGCGTTTGGCGGGACCGATCTTCGTCCATTGCGGGACGAACTGATATCGAAGGTCGCCGGCGGAACCGCTGGCGCGGGCGAGGGGCTCGATCTGTCGCTGATAGCGCAGCTGTTGGGCGACAAGCAGACCGGGATTGCCATTCAGGCCGAAGTGCTCGCCTTTCATCAGTTGTTTCGGTCGCCATGTTCGGCGGAAAAGCCGAAACTACGCGTTCTTGCGCTCGCGGCCGCGATCGATATGGGTGGCAACACGCCAATTGAGTTTTTGCTGGAAGAGTCCGGAATCGAACTGCTGACGCTTTATGTCATTGCGGGAATAGAGTTGCCGGTACCGCTGCCCGATCATGACGTTGCCATCGTGATCGCTTCCGACTCCGATGAATGCCGCGATGCGCTCCGCATCATCGATCGGGTCGCGGCCCGCTGGCCGCGGCCGATGCTGAATCCGCCGCGTCTTGTTTGCAATCTGGATCGCGACAAGCTGCATCAATTGCTTCGCGGCATCGAGGGACTTGATATCCCGGCGACAGTAGGCGTGACGCGCGCGCAATTATCGGAGGTGGCTCAGTCGAATCTCCTATTCGCGGACATTGCGGCTGAGCTGCGGTTTCCGATCATCGCCCGGCCGCGTGGTTCGCACGCGGGCGTCGGGCTCGCCAAACTCGATGACGGCGCGGCGATCGGTCGATATCTTGCGGAACGGCCGGAGCAGGAATTTTTCGTGTCTCGCTTCGTCGATTATGCCGATGATGACGGTTTGTTTCGCAAATACCGGGTCGTCGTCGTCGACGGCCGGCCCTATGCTTGCCACATGGCGATCGCCGATCGGTGGGACATCTGGTATCTTAACGCAGATATGGCATTCAACGAAAGCAAGCGCCGCGAAGAAGAAGACTTCATGCGCAGCTTCGACCGCGCTTTCGCAGTTCGCCATCGAAACGCACTGGCCGCCATGATCGATCGAGTAGGCCTCGATTATTTCACGATCGACTGCGCGGAAAACAAACGCGGCGAATTGTTGATATTCGAGGCGGACAATACCGCGGTCGTGCACAACATGGATTCGCCGGAGGTGTTTCCCTACAAGCCTCCGCAGATGCGCGCGATTTTCGAGGCATTCGCAGCGATGCTGTACCGCCGCGCCCGAGATAGCCGGGAGCACGCGGCGTGACAAAGACGTTGCGCGAAAAACCCCTGCAATCCGCATCGAGCGAGACGCTCGATCCGCAAAACTGGGACGGCATCCGCGCACAAGGTCATCGCATGCTCGATGACATGATCGACTACGCCGCCAACATCCGCGACCGCCCGGTCTGGCAACCGATACCGGATGAAGTTCGCGCGCGGTTTCACGCCAAGCTTCCGCGCCAGCCCTCCGATCTTGGCGAAGTCTATCGGGAGTTCACCGATTTCATCGTCCCCTATGCGACGGGCAACGTTCACCCGGGCTTCATGGGATGGGTCCATGGCGGCGGCACCGCCGTCGGCATGCTGGCGGAGATGCTGGCGGCCGGGCTGAACGCCAATCTCGGCGGGCGCGATCACATTCCGATCGAGGTCGAACGTCAGATCGTCGAATGGACGCGCCTGATGTTCGGTTTCCCGAGCGAGGCGAGCGGGATTTTCGTCACCGGCACGTCGATGGCAAATCTGATGGCGGTGCTGGTGGCGCGAACGGCGGCACTCGGACAGTCCGTCCGGCAGCGCGGCGTCGGCGACGAAGGCGCGTCACTGACGGCCTATACTTCGACAGCGGCGCACGGTTGCATCACGAAGGCCATGGACATCGCAGGCTTCGGCAGCGATGCATTGCGGTGCATCGAGGTTGATCGATCGCACCGCATCGACGTGGCTGCATTGCGCGCCCGGATCGCGTTGGACCGCGGCGCCGGCCTGAAGCCATTCCTCGTGGTCGGCTCGGCCGGAACGGTGGATATCGGTGCCATCGATGATCTCCAAGCATTGAGTTCGCTGTGCCGCGAAGAGGGACTCTGGTTTCACGTGGACGGCGCCTACGGCGCTCTCGGGATTCTCTCGCCGGCGCTCGCGCCGCGGCTGGCCGGACTTGAAAACGCCGATTCAATCGCGCTGGATTTCCACAAATGGGGACAGGTGCCTTATGACGCCGGCTTCCTGATCGTCCGCGACGGGGACCGGCATCGCCAGACTTTTTCCGCGCCGGCGGCGTATCTGCGCCGCGAGACCCGCGGGCTCGCCGCGGGCTCGCCCTGGCCGTGCGACCTCGGCCCCGATCTGTCGCGGGGCTTCAGGGCGCTCAAGACATGGTTCACGTTGAAAACCTACGGGACCGAAAAGCTGGGAGCGATGATCACGCGCAGCTGTGCGCTCGCCGGGTATCTGGAAGCCCGGATTCTAGCTGAGCCGCGGCTGGAGCTGCTGGCGCCGGTCCAACTCAACATCGTCTGCTTCCGCTATCGCGCTGCCGACGCCAACAAGGTAAATGGCGATATTGTCATCGACATTCAGGAATCCGGGATCGCGGCGCCATCGACGACGGTTCTCGACGGCCAGCTCGCGATACGAGCGGCTATCGTCAATCACCGCACCGACACCTGCGATATCGACGCACTGGTCTCCGCAGTGCTGGAATTGGGAGCGCAGCGATCGTCTTCTGACGACGGCCTCGTGCTGAAAGTCGAGCGGTCTCCGCCGCTGGCGATGTAAGCGATCCCGCTCAGGCGGAATGCCGCTCTTCGGTGCCGGCGTCGGACTTGCCCCGGACAGCTTCATTGTGATCCAACAGCTTCTTTTCATAGGCGACCAGTTTCCTGGCTTCCTTCAGCGCCTGATACAGATCGCCGTTCAAGATATTGTTGTTGATGCCCTCGATGATGGGCCACGCGCTCGGCGCGGCGGTGACGATGTCACGCACCAGACTGAAGTAAGTGCCATGATTGACCTGCGGGTCCGGCGAAATATACATCAACTGGACCGCCAGATAGACAAGCTTGGCCGGCGTATCGGCGGTTTCCGGGGTCAGGATATCCTTCTCGCGCAGAATCGGGATCTTGTCGCCGTCGATCAGTAACCGGGCGCGCTGATCGGTGTTGGTGATCACGCAGGCGCCGATGATGATCCGTTCGTTCGGCTTGAGCTCGACTTTTAAAGCCATGCCTGTTCTCCGTTGCCGCTTCTCACGCGAGCCATCATTGCAGCAAGTTCGAGTGAGTGTCGGCTTTGGTCGCGCCAGATACGCGCTGATGCTTTTTGGCCGATGTGACCACAATCCTTTCCTATTGGGGTTAACGCTTCGTGAACGACGGAGGGTACCGCGCGAATCTGTAGTCATATCAACGCTATTTTCAAATCGCGCGATGACGAATCGGCAAGTCAGCGCGTCGCTGGCGTGACCAGGAAAGGGGCAGAGCGGTGCCGATTCATGTTTTCTTAGAAACTTGCTCCCAACGTCAGCCGGTCGCCCGATCAAAAAAGATTGGGATGCTCGCACTCTAATTTCACACCAGAAAGGTATGAAACATGTCCGGTATTGTTCTTTCGGCATCGGTTCGCCAGAACCTGCTCTCGCTGCAGTCGACCGCGGATTTGCTCTCCACCACGCAGAACCGCCTCGCAACGGGTAACAAGGTCAACTCGGCGCTCGACAACCCGACCAACTTCTTCACCGCGCAGGGTCTTAATAACCGCGCTAGCGACATCACTAATCTGCTCGACAGCATCGGCAACGGCGTGCAGGTCCTGCAGGCAGCCAACACCGGCATCACCTCGTTGCAGAAGCTGGTCGATACCGCGAAGTCGCTCGCCAGCCAGGTGCTGCAGGCGCCCACCGGTTATTCGGTGAAGGCTTCCGCAACCAGCTTGGCGCCGACCGGCTTGGGCCCGCTGGCTGTTGCCGGAACTGACGCTAATCTGACCAATGCGGGGACGAACTCGCTCAACGGCAAGACCTTCATCTTTACGCC
>OCZT010005549.1_pt1 | contig 12568 bp, 8 predicted proteins | sample 1539031 | NCBI WGS metagenome assembly OCZT01 (sample SAMEA3539308, study PRJEB22396) | soil metagenome | biome: tundra; feature: field; material: soil | place: USA | collected 2010-05 | depth 0.15 m | reverse complement strand
GCGTCGGAGTTCGAGCAATTGTCCAGCACGACTCGTAATTGTCCAGCGGGATTCGCTATTGTCCAAATCGTCCGGCTAACCGATATCGAGATCCTCGATCCCCTGGAGGATTCCTCGGGGCTCGGCGCTGAAATGTGGCAGCAAATAACGAAACTACAGCGTCGTAAAGCAGGTATCAGCACTACGAGCAAATCGGACCGATTGAATTAATCCGTTCGTAATGCCACGAAAGCAGGATTTAGGCTAAGTTTGACGAAAATTGCAATGAGACCGATTGCGTGATCAACGTAGGGGACCAGGGGCAGTCCTCGCGCGACGGGTATGGAGAAGAGTGGCCGGCTGAAGTGGTGAATCTTGAGCCAGAGGCAAACACTGTCTTCGGGACCAACCCCCCGTGGTTGTAACGTACCGAGCCCGCGGGCGCGTCTTTCGCTGTCTTATTTTTTCAGATGGCGTAGGTCTGACACTCGCGGCACTGATCGGCCCGTTGGTGGCCTCTGCTGTGTTGGGCGGCTCCCAGCACTCGTTGGAACATATTGGAGATGTTTACGTCTTCAACTTTGCGGTCATCCCGATGTACGTCGCAGTGCTCTCTACGTATGGCCTCTATAGGGACGTCAACCGACGCATCTCATTGAATGTTTTCTTCGATCTTCCAGATATATTTCATAGCTTGTTGGTCGGCAGCGCGCTCTACGCGATCGCGACATACATTGCCAATCGGGACTTCAACTTTCGATATGTGGGCGCAGCCGAAATTATCGCAATGAGTCTTCTCGCCTTGGTATCCATACCGTTGGCACGCCTCGCTTCCATCACCCTTTTTGGCCGTCGGAATTTGGCAGGTACAGTTCCGATTCTTGTTGTGGGTACGGGAAAAGTAGCCCAAACAGTGGCCGGTCACTTGCGCGCGAACTCAAACGTGCGATTCGTGGGTTTCGTCGACGACAAGCCCTTGGGTCAAAACGATGTCGTCGGCAATCTTGAAGATCTCCCCGAACAGTGTCGTATACACCACGTCTCGCGAGTCGTGGTCTGCTTCTCAAGGACGCATCCAGAGCACCTGACCGATATTCTGAAAAAGTTGTCCGGCCAGGTCGCCATTTCTGTTGTTCCCCGCTACTACGAGTTGATAACAAGTCGTACTGTCGTCGAAGATTTCTCGGGTGTTACCATGCTCGACATTCCGCCAGCCTCCATGAGTGGCGGAGCGCTATTTATTAAGCGCACGTTCGACTTCGTCGCTTCGAGTCTCATACTCCTGCTGATCTCTCCCCTTTTCGCGGGCATTGCCATCGCCATCAAATTGACGAGTTCGGGGCCAGTGCTATTTCGCCAGCAACGTGTGGGACGCAATGAAGAGACCTTTTTGGTGCTGAAATTCCGCACCATGAGCCGCGGCGCTGAAGACACTCGTCACGATCTGGACCATCTCAACGAAGCGGATGGGCCCCTGTTCAAAATGCGAACCGACCCCCGAGTTACAAGATTGGGCCGCTTCCTTCGCCGGTCCAGCCTCGACGAGGTTCCCCAGCTGATCAACGTGTGGAAGGGAGACATGTCCCTCGTGGGACCACGACCATTCATTGTGTCCGAATCCTCACTGATCGAGGGTTGGGCACGTAAGCGCTTCGAAGCCCGCCCCGGGATCACTGGATTATGGCAAGTCTCCGGCCGAAACGACCTCTCGCACCTCGAGCTGGCCCGCCTCGACTATCTGTACGTGGCCTCGTGGTCGTTCTGGTGGGACATCTACATTCTCTGGCAAACGCCAGCTGCCGTGCTCCGGGGACGGGGCGCCTCCTAATCCAACTGCCGGAGTGGAATTGAGAGCTCTACCGGCTCGACGCAGCCTTCGCGAGGCTCCGAGTGACCTGGCGGGCGGCAAATCTCGCGCCGAACGCAAAGCGCTGTACCGGTCCAAAGCTGTTGGCGGCGGCGGGCCCCACGAAATAGAGGCCCGGTATTGAGCTCTCAAAACTGGAAGAAAGTACCGGTGTCTTCCCTACGGTTTCAATCCGCATGCGCAACGATTCGTCGAGGAAGTCGACCCGGTCAATGTCGACCGCGTACCCAGTGGCTGTGATCACGTGATCGACTTTCAATTCCTGGCATCGGGCGCCGCCTCTCGCAGGTCGCAAGAGAAGAAATTCCCCATTGACGCTCACCTCCTCGACCTCCGAGTTATAGGAGACGGGAACGTTGCCCGTCACCGCATCCTTGATGAACCATCCGCCGGCCGGACCCAAATATGACTTTGTCTGTCGGAGCCGCAGCCGCTCGGGAAGATTGTGAAAAAGAAGCGGGCAACGACAATAAAACAAGGAACGCCATCCGGGGCCCACCCCGGACCTGGGAGCACGCAGACGACTTCCCAGCCCGCGAGGGAGTTTGGGAGGGTCATGAAAAACGATCGCTGCTCCACGCGTTACCAGGACGGGGCGAGCTCTCGCCCGAAGGAGGAGTGCCGCCAAATCGAGCGCAGACGCTCCCAAACCAATGATGGCGACATCTCGATTTGCAAACCCACTCAGATCAGAGTGTCGTGAACTGTGGGTTACGAAATCTTCCGACAGGGGGGCGAACACTGGCGGCGTGTGGGCGAAATGACCAACGCCAATGGCGAGAATCAACTTGCAAGTCGTGAACTCTTCTCCGTCATCGAGTCTCACCGAGAAGCCCTCCTCGTTCGCCACGACGGATGTAACGAGCCGATGCTCGACGTCAGGAATGAGACGCTGTTGAAAGGTGACGCCGTAGGAGACGAAGGACTCAAGCGTTACGGGCAATCCGGTGTCAGCATAGGGAAGACCCTTGTCGACGCAGTACTTGGCGAGACTAAACGAACCATTGGGATCGTAAATTGACGGGGCGAACCCCTCGGACTTTAGCGATATTCCTTCTGGCATCACGGATCGCCAAAACTCCATGGGAATGCCAATAATTCGAAATCTGACGTTGCGGACCGCCAAATGTCGAGCAAGTGATAATCCGTACGGCCCCGCGCCGATGATCGTAACTTCGGAATCCAAGAATTTTCTTTCGTTCTTGACCTGTCGAGACAGATTAGGCGAAGTTCGGAGAATTATCCTATTCCTTCCGGTCGGGCCGCCACCTATCGCAGAAGAGTTCGCAAATTCCCGCAGAGAGCAGAATGCGAATACCGTTGGGGGGTGGTCACGATCCTTCGCAGAAATGTCCGTTAGTTCGATCCATCCCGAACCCACCGTCGTATTCGTTGATGACGCCCAGTGGGAGTGCTTTTTCCATCTGGCGGCGATACTTCGAAAAGAAGGAATTCGGACGGTTCGGGTCTCAGTGGGGCTAAACGGGTGGCAAGGCAACCGCCTCCTCTTCGACCGTCACGTTTCCCTTCTTGCCCCACCAACCCCAGAGCAATTGTCAGCAATTCTCTCCAGCGAGTACGTGACGGACGTTCAGCCAACCGAGAGTCTCGCAATGGTCACGTACGCGGCACTCGATCTACTGCCCGCATCGCAGCGTTCTGACACTTGGCTTGGTCGCCCGGCACTCCTTGACAAGTGGCGCATCGCCAGCGACTTGCGCGATCTGGGACTTCGCACGCCCGACACCTTGCTAGTCGAACTCGTCACTCCGGCGAAAGCGGTCGAAAAACCATCGTTACCGATCGTCGTCAAACGACGAGTGAGCTCGGGCGGACTCTGAGTGGAAATCTTCAAATGCCTCGAATCGCTCGAAGATTTTGTCAGCAGGATTGAGGAGCCACGCGAGCAGATCTTCCAGCGTTTTGTAGAAGGTCGATCCCTCGTCTGCGCGAGTTACGCCGGCGACGACGGGTTTGAATTGATCGCAACCTACGAGATTCTTAAACGTTCCCACGCGCGCGAACCCTCAACCGTGGCGGGAATCGTGAGAGACGACAGTATCACTGAGAATGGAAGACTGCTGATCAACGCGGCGAAGATCCACGGAATGGTTTGTTTTGACTTCATTCGCGACACGAATGGCGTCGACTGGATCCACGACGTGAATCCCAGGACCTTCGCCGGCGTATCGATGTGCCAGTCGGTCGGCATCGACTTTTATAGCTTCTACATTCAAGGACTGTTAGGTATCAGTCGCATTGAGTTGTGCGACGACGATGAGATCGAGGAAAAGGCATATGTGTTCCCCACGGGATGGAAGGAAGTGTTCAAATCCGGTCGCGCCAGCAGGGCGGAGATGTTTGGTTTCCAGTGGGCACGGCTGCACGTGAGACTCTTGGGCCTTCGATACTTTCTAAACGTGGCAACCAGGGCAAATTGGAAGATTTGGAGAAGAGCGCTTCGGTTCTGGCGGGACGTTGTACCTCGCGCGGCGAAACTCGATTGATGCGTCGCACGAAATTGACCACAGTTGAGGGTGAACTCACTGCGGTCGTCGTGCCATTCGCTGCTTTCGTGGCCGTGACAACGCACGTGCCGGGGCTCTTAGAGCCTAGAGCCGACCCACGGACACTGCACCGCGCCGTTCCGTCATGCAAGTGAAAAGTAATGGCGCGGATTGAATCGGCTCGGTTTTGACGTAGTCTCCACGAAACCCAGGGCGCTTCAGGACAGGAGTGCCAGAAGCGAAGATAGATAGTCCTTCGCTACTGCACTGGGCTCGAAGTTGCTCAACATCGCCCGATTTGCTTTTGCCATACGCCGTCGCAACGCCAGGCTCTCAAGTTCACTTAGGGCTCTCGCAATGTCGTGGGGGCTACGTGGTGAGACATAGAGGACGTGAACTCTGTCTCCCAGCCAATCTACTACCCCGCGAACAGGTGTCGTAATGATCCCTAGACCAGCGTCCATCGCTTCTGAAATAACGGTCGGGAAACCCTCGGGCCAATAGGTTGGGAGAGCTAAGGCATCGGCGCTTTTGAATTCCTGATCCAAGAGGTCCCCCGAAAGATAACCAGTTGTTGATAACTCGACATCCAGAGAGTTCGCGAGCCGGATGGCTCCATCGAGGGCCGGACCCTCACCGATGATCGTTACGCGTCAACTAGTCGCTGGCACATAAGCCATGGCACTCACAACGTCAAGGACGCCTTTTTCTTCGATGACGCGCCCCACAAATATTAACGTGCGCGGGCCGTCGATGGTCGAATGAAAGTCGCGATCGGTGAAACGTTGCACGTAGGGATTGCGTACAACGCGTACACCACGAGCTTGAGTACGACGACTCCACTGGACCTTCTCTTCTTCGGAGAGCACTAGAAGTCCGCAAGCCAATCGGGCCAGAAGTCTGCTAAAAACCGTGAACGGATCGTATGGCCTCTCCGTGCTGATGTTCTCTGGTTGACTGCCGTGAAGATGGACTACTGCCGGCGTTCTAAAAAGTCTAGAGATTAGTAGCATCGGTATGTCCCGTGCGAGAGTGCGCCAATCGTGCGCCGTCTTGATGATAAATACGTCAAAATTGCCCGTCCGGATTTCGGCTGCCGCGCGCCGGAGTTGTGAAAATCGAATTTGAAAGCGTCGCAATACGGAAGTGCCCTTTTCGTCATTGCCCCATGGGAGGCGCAGCACAGCGCAATTTAGGATTTGTAGTTCTGAGACCAAGTGGGAAGCAATCTTTCCAATTGGGCCGCCCGAATCTGAACTCGGAGCGAGAAGCAGAATCCTTGGATTGGACTCGCCCTGTCGTCTGGCTCTGCCCATCGGAAGCGACGAACTGTGAGGTGAGCGGGACACGTCGGACTCAGTCATCTCGTTGCGGAGGAGGCTTCTGCGCTTATCTCGACCTTGAGCACACGGGAATTTCCTAACTTGCCATTGATGAGTAGCTGGGTCGTGGGCGCCTTTGACATGAAGATATCAGAAAACCAACCTTGGCCTGTTTCTGAGTCTCCCCGTACGGAGGTGTGAACAAAGTCACCGAAGAACCGAATACTGCCAAGTGGTTGACCATCTCGATTTAAGAACCAGCCATCCTTACGTGGAATGGACTCAATGTCAGGAGCCAGCATGAGTGAAAATTGCATGTCAAGCAAGTCAGCACTTTCAAGGCGATCCTCTATTACGAAGTGTCCATTTCCAGAACGTCTTATCATTCTGATATGGCGAGCACCGAAATCTCTCAAATAGCCGTCATGTTCAGCCTCGACGACCCAGTCTTCACCCCTATCAATCGAGCGGAGCCGGCCTTCTGCCCGCTTGTTACGCCACCAGTTGAATGCTCCGTTCATCTCGCTTGAGCTCCTCTTCTCAATCGTGATGGTGTTATGAACAGCGGTCGAGCGAAAGATGTTCCGCCACGCATCGTCGGAGTGGTAGATGAAGGTCCCCGACTCGACGAAGACTGGCCGATCATCAACGCTTAGCCAAACAGAAAGTGTGTCTGCGTGTCCGTGAGCGGCAAGTGATCCATAGCCGAGGGGTGCATGATCGATAGTCCACATCGAGCGGCCCCAGACATCATCGGACCGACACACCGTGTACCAGTTCTCTCCCAGTGCTTCGACGCTGTTTAGATTTGTTTTGGCGTCCAGTGATATTCCGGTCAGATCGATAACCCAGTCAACTTGTTGATTGTGAGCCATGCAGCTCGATAAGAGGCCAGAGCCGTCGTTGTCACCAAAACAAAGTAACTTTCCTCCGTCATCTTGTAGCAAATTGAGAATTAGGGCTGAATCCTGCATAGACTTTCGCCAGGATTCCTCAACTTCAAGTCCTGCGTGACGACACACTTCTGTGCACAAAGCGGCCACCTCGAGGACGAACAGTCCATAGTGAGGTGCGTGCTCGCGGTTCATACCGTCCATGCAGTGCTGAATGTGGTATTCATTCTGGAATGCCAGGAGCAACTTTCCGGGATCCTCATTGCCGTCTTCCTCTGCGACCACGAGTGCGGCAACGAGCCGACCGGCGAGCTCGGCAAGAGAGTGGTTGTTCGCTGATGAATACCGAGAAGGAAATCGGCGGATCCACTTAGCGCGAAGAGAAATGCACGCCGAAATCCCTGCTTGTCTCGTTTGATCCGGAGCCACCCGTGACAGAAGATCCTCGATGGTCGCAAGCGCAAAGATTTGCATGGCACATTCAATTCCGGATGCCCAACCGATTCCCAGAAACGGGGGATTTGACTCATCCCAACTCGCAATGTTCGAACTACACCAATCGGCCAAGACCCCATCGTTTTCAAGTGCAGCCGTCGCCGCCATCGGAATGAGCCAAAACAACCGATTGAGTTCCCATGCCAGTCGAACTTCACCGTTTACTTCCGGCGAACGATAGTTTACGTCAAAGCAGTACTTGAGGGGCCAAGAGGATTCTCCCGGGAGCGCTGCCTGCCACTGAGGGATGCCATCCGAAAGAGGCCAACGAGTTCCGAATATCAAAGGACCATTCCGCATCGCCATGTTGCTCTCGCGCCGCCAATTTGCTCGCAACTCTGAATCGTCGCTCCACGAGGTCACCATCAGATCACCCAGCGGTTTCGAGTTCCCTGTCCAACTAAGCACGCCCGCGTCGACTTTGGGTGCGAGAAATCGAGACAGTTGCTTGACAGCCAATTCGCGAAGCCTGTGAACGACTTCCCGAACAGACATGGCCCTGCCACGTGCGAAGTACCATTGGATCCGCTTCAACAGGTCATTCGATCTTGAGATGTATTTGGTTGAGGTGTCGAGCACCCGCGTGTGCAATACGCGCGGCAAATCACGCGGATCGCAGCGCTCCTTTTTGATGGTACAAGTCCTAGCACGGCCATGGAGGTGGCGGAGGGGTCCGAGATGGTCGTCACCACTCAATGTGTCTTCGACTCACAGCACCTCGGCAAGGCCAGATGTCAAACTTGCACCGACCGCGAGCGTGGCACGCGTCGTAGCCGCGAGCGACGAGAGTTCGATAGGCATCCGGATGCCTTTTCGCAAAGAGTTCAGGAAGGCCTCGAGCTCACCACGTTGGCCTTTATCGACAGCGCGGAAGCTTCTCGCTGCGTGTCTCGTGCGGCCGCTGTAGACGGTTGCTCGCCGGAAGTTGTCGAGCCGTGCAGTCCTTCCGTCGACGCTCACCTCGAATATCTCTTTGGGATAACGGGTACTTCCATTCGTCACGTACGAGACGGTCGCGACCGAACCCTCGTCGAATCGCAGGGTGACGATGAGTTCGCTTGAGTCCTTTGCCCCCATCGTGTGAACCACAGTCGGACGGGCATCCAACCACCAGCTCAGCGTGTCGATAAAATGACCTCCTTCTCCGACGAATCTGGAGCCCTCGCTGGCATCTGCATACCAGCTGTTGTGGCTCAGTGGACCTGCGTTGACGGAGTAGCGAGCGACGGCACCGCCAGAGAATCGACCGAACCTCGCCCTCATCTCGACTAGGAGGGGTGCAAATCTGCGATTGAAGCCAACCATCAGGCGGTCATTGCCGGTGCGCGCGATGGTACCGAGCACCTCGGCGAGTTCGTCGTTCGAGAGGGCGAGTGGCTTCTCGACGAAGACGGCTTTGCCGGTCTCGAGTGCCCGACATGTCAGCGCTGCGTGCGTCCGGTGACGGGTCACGACGAACACCGCATCGATGTCATCGTCATCGAGCACGGTATCCGCGTCCGTGCTCATTGTCGTGAAGCCGAACCGCTTCTGGACATTGAGAGCGGAGAGCGACCGCGTCGTTGCGACGTGTCGGAGTTCAACGTCATCGTTCTCCGCCAGGATCGGGAGGAGCACGGACGACGCGTAGTTCCCGGCACCGATGAAGCCGAGGCGAAGCCGACGGGTGCCCGCGCGAGCGCGAGCGCCCCCGATCGACTGTGCGGTCACGATATCTCCCGGCTGCGGCAGGGGTGCCGCCGAGATAACCGCCGGCTCTGCAACAACCGCCGAGGACTCGTCTAGGGGAGGATACTCAAAGAGGAAGCCGACGCCGGTTAGATCGCCCGAGCTGAGACCGTCGTAAACCTCGACAGCGCGCTCAAGCGGGAAGACCTGTGAGACGAGGGACTCGATATTGAGCGAATCCCTCGCCACGAGATCCAAGAAGCAGGTGAGGTTTCGTCGCTCCGTCCACCGAACATACCCGGCCGGATAGTCGATGCCGTCGAGTTCGTACTGAGGGTCGTAGCGCCCGGGGCCGTAAGAACGTGAGAAAAGAACCTCCAGCTCCTTGTCGTAGTAGTCATTCCAAGGGAGGTCAAGTCGACATTTGCCGATGTCAACCACACGAGCGCGGTCCCGGGCGAGACGGGCAGCAGCCTCGACCGGCTCGTTCGACTCTCCCCCGGCGACGAGGAGAATGCAGTCCGCGCCGAGGCCTCCACTTGCTTGCAACAGAGACCGCTCGATCCGATCCAGCCCATCGGCACTGGGAGCCGCGCAGGCAAGAGCACCCGAATTCTCGGCCAATACGCAACGGCTCTCAATTGGATCGAGTCCGACAACGATCACGCCCGAGGCGACGAGGAGCTGTACCACAAGCTGGCCCACGAGCCCGAGGCCGACGACACAGGCCGTCTCGCCGAGCTTGGCATCGCTTCGCCGCACCCCGTGTAGGGCGATGGCGCCCACGGTGGCAAACGCGGCGTGTTGCGGCGAAACGCCGTCAGGAACAGGAACGCAAAGGTTTGTCGGAACCCAGTTCATTTCGGAGTGCAACGCATGCTCGTTCCCCGCGCACGCAACGATCTGGCCGACGTGGAACTCATCGGCTCCAACGCCAACCTCGGTCACGATGCCGCACAACGAGTAACCAAGCGGAGTGTAGGAGTCGAGCCGACTCATAATCTTGCTGTAGGCGGCTTTTGGCCCCTGCTGAAAGACCGCGTCCAGTGCCTGGTGCACCTGTTCGGGGCGGGCTCGCGCCTTACCGACGAGGGAGAGCCGTGCCTCCTTCACCTTCATGACCTCTGTACCGGTAGAGATGAGCGAATAGAGGGAGCGGACGACGACGCCGCCTGCGTGGCACGTCGGCGGAGGGACGTCCAGTACGGCGAGTTCGCCCGACTTGTAATTCTGTGCGACTTGTCTCATCGTCTACCTCCAGGATTCTTGTTGCCGAATGGAGTTCGTGCCGGGTCGGGGCCATCTTCATCGATCCAGGCAGGATTCACGAGGACCTACGGCTTACTTTTTCAGGTGGAACTAACTAGTGGGCACCGTCTTATTGCCGGCCCTCGAAGCGTATCGGATCGAGAAGAAGAAACGTTGAAAACGTCTCGTCGTCCCCCGAGAGAGCTCTCGGTGCAGCTCATCCTGTCAAAGTGGCTTTGACATTTCTGTGCGCCGGGAGTATACATGGTCAATGTACGCGGCAGTTTCGAAACACGGTGGGGCGCCTCTCCTCAGCCTCCCCGTGGGAAGCGCGCAGCGAGCGGTAATCCCGGCGACAGGGCCACCGACCATCGACATCGCCATCGAAGGCCACCTCGGCAGCGCCTCGGGAATCCAGATGCAGCGCGGCAGAGACGCCGCCATCCTGGGCGAGCTCTACCTCGCTCACGGACTAGCGTCCCTCAAGAAAGTCGATGGCTCGTTTGCGTTCCTGATTGTGGACCATCGAGACGGAAGTGTCCATGCCGGCATCGACAAGCTCGGTCAGTCGCTCGCCTACGTGTCCGAGACACCCGACGAGGTCGTGTTCGCCACAACGCTCGCCGAGCTGCTCTCGCTGCTCCCGTCCAAGCCGAACGTGGACTTGTCAAGCGTCTTTGAGTTCCTTTCGCAGGGCTGGGTCATCTCGCCGAACTCGATGTTCGAAGGCGTCGAGAAGCTCCGGCCTGGAAGTTTCGTCACCTGCCGGGGCTCGCACGTAGAGCGCGTCGGGTACTATGAACCGCTACACGACGGCGTGTTTGTTACCCGGCAGCGTGAGGAACTGAGTCAGGAGATCCGACGGCACCTGCACGCCGCTGTGCGGAGGGGCGTACCGTGGAGCGACTCATGGAGTGCCTTCCTCTCCGGCGGCCTAGACTCGTCGAGCGTCGTATACGCGCTGTCCGAGGCGATCGGTCACCCCTTTCCAACCTTTTATGGCAGCTTCGGCAACCTCGACCGTTACATGGCACTGCCTGATGAAGAGAGGGTTGCCCGTGCCGTCGCGGACCGCTTTAGGACCGACCACTCGGTCCTAACAATCGGGTCCGACGCCATTGACCGTGTTCCCGAGATCGTTCGGCTTATCGAGGAGCCAATCTACGACGGAGGACCCATCGTCGTCGATGCCGTGATGCGAGAGGCGAAGACCCGGGCGGACGGAGTGATGACGGGGATCGGCGGGGATTTCCTCTTTGGGGGCGAGCGGCGTCACTTGCTGATCTCCCTGCTCGACCATACGCGCAACCTGCCGGGGTGGCAACTGGCCGGCCGCCTGGCCGCCCTACCAACAGCGCGCTCGGCCTGGTTGACACGGCTTCGCTTCGACATGCAACGAACGGTTTCGATCCGCGAGCTGTCAATGGGAGATTTCTACGTCCGTCGCCTCCACGGTGCCGTTCACGCGGACTCGTTCTGCAAACCGTCCGTTTTCGGGGACCTCGAGCGCTCCCCAGTCGACAAGATCAATGCCTGCCTCGACGAGGTCGTCACCCTCGACTCCCTCACTAAACTTCTATACCTTGATTTTCGACTCCTTACCCCCGACGGGCTCACTCGTGATGTCGTGGCACTGGGTCGCGCCCACGACCTCACCGTGTGCAACCCATACCTCGATTCGGAGTTCGTTGACTTCTCGATGACGATGTCACCGCGGGAGAAGGTCCGCGGATTTACCCAGAAGTACGCCCTGAGGAAAGCGATCCGTGGATACCTACCGGCGGACGTGCTCAAGAAGAAGAAGGGCGGTCTCGGTGCCCCGATTCGATGGTGGGTCAACCACGACGATCTCGTGGCCGAGCATCTCTCCCGTGAGGTGGTAGAGGAGCGAGGTATGTTCGATTACCAGGAGATCGCTCAAATGCGGGATGACACCCTCACCGAACGACGCGACTGTTCGCTCATGCTATGGAGCCTCTTCACGCTCGAGTCGTGGATGCGTCAATTCGTGGATAAAGGCTGACCGGACTCTCGCGAAACGGGAGAGCCGGGGCCATAATGCTGGACAGCGGGAAGCGGCCCTCGGCATGAATTCTGAATGCATGGCTGAACGCAGAGCCGAGCAGTCGACTTACGAGAAGAGACTCGCGTGATTCGTGATGAGTGCTCTCGCCCACGCGTGGGAGAAGTCGATGCCATGCCGGTCCGCTGCAATGATGTGTGGATCGCACACAGTGAACAGGACATACCGCGCGCTTCATCACCACGGGATGCTGGATTACGAGACTACAGGGTCCAGCCCGTCAAAAATAAATAATGGCGCTTCCGGGTTCTCAGTGGGCGCTTCTTAGCCTGAGCGGTCCGTAGGGGGCAAAATGTCGCCATGCGCGACACCGAGCTGTGCCGCCACGTGTTGGGTCTCGAGTCCCCGTGGGAGGTGAGCCGGGTGGATCTCTCCGCTGAAGGCGAGCGGATCGACGTGTGGGTCGACCATCCGAAGGGGACCCGCTGGAAGTGCCCCGAGTGTGACGTGATGCTCCCGACCTACGACCATGCCGAAGAACGCGAGTGGCGCCACCTCGACACCTG
>OCZT010005547.1_pt1 | contig 12569 bp, 11 predicted proteins | sample 1539031 | NCBI WGS metagenome assembly OCZT01 (sample SAMEA3539308, study PRJEB22396) | soil metagenome | biome: tundra; feature: field; material: soil | place: USA | collected 2010-05 | depth 0.15 m | reverse complement strand
TCGATGCGATTCTCGACATCGTCGGATCCATCTGGGGATTCGATCTCATCGGCGTGAGTGCGGTCTATTGCGGCACGATCGCGCTCGGCGACGGGTTTGTAGACGCGGCGCACGGCCGGCTCGCGGTTCCCGCGCCTGCAACGCTGCGGCTGCTCGAGGGGCAGGTCGTTCGAAGCGGCCCGGAGGGCAGCGGGGAACTCACCACGCCGACGGGCGCCGCGCTAGTGAAAGTGTTGTCGCTCGGTGCCGCGCCTGAGACATACCGCCCGATGAAGAGCGGCTACGGCGCCGGCACGAAGGATCCGGCGGGCCGCGCCAATGTGCTCCGCGTCATTCTCGCCGAGCTCGACGCGGCGACGAGTGAGGAGTCCGAAACGCTGGACTTGCTCGCTGCGGACATAGACGATATGTCGGGCGAGTATCTGGCATCGGCGGCCGACCTCCTTCGCGAGGCCGGAGCGCTCGATGTCACGCTGCTGCAGACCATGATGAAGAAGGGACGCCCCGGCGTGCGGATCGAGGTGCTCTGCCGCCCCGCGGACGCCGCTCGGCTCGAGGAGCTGCTCCTTCGCGAGAGCAGCACGATCGGTGTGAGGCGCACGGAGGTCAGACGGCGTGCGCTGCCGCGATCGGAGGCTTCAGTCGAGGTATTCGGACATCGGGTCTCGGTGAAGACCGTGAAGCTCCCGGGCGGCGGTGAGCGAGCCAAGGCCGAATACGAGGACGTCCGCCGGGTCGCGCGCGAGACAGGGCGAACTACGGCGGATATTCTCGAGGCAATCGCTAAGCGGCCGTAGTTCTACTGCCTTTCCACGGAGTTCGCGGATCGATATCCGAATTCTCGCGGATCAATCCTTGGGGGAACTGCGCTCCAAAGGTTGGTATGTCGTTGCTGTTCCCACAAATAGCTTGATCCGGTTGTTGTCGCCCTGTTTCTCCGCGGAAATCCGTGGCAAGAAGTTGCAGTCAAGTCTTTAGTTTCCATTGATTTCAGGCTCTTAGCCTGATAAGTTACATCAATGGTAAAGGTCGCCCGCATCCACCCCGGAAGCATCGCTGAGGAACTGGGGATTCTCCCCGGTACCCAGCTGCTCACGGTGAACGGGCGCGCGCTCGAAGATTTCCTCGATTGGGAGTTTCTCACCGCCGAGGACACGCTCGAGATCGAGGCCACGCTCCCCGACGGCGAGCGCGTCGTCTACGACATCGAACGTCCCGAAAACGAATCGATGGGGCTCGAACTCGAGCCTCCCGCGGTCCGCCGTTGCGCGAACCGCTGCGAGTTCTGTTTCGTCGAGGGACTGCCGAAGGGACTGCGCCGTCCGCTGTACATCCGCGACGACGACTACCGTCTCTCGTTCGCGTACGGAAACTTCGCGACCCTCTCGAATGTGAAGGAGCGGGACGTCGCGCGTATCCTCGAGTATCGCCTCTCGCCGCTGTATGTGTCCGTGCACGCCACGCCGTGGGAAGCGCGCAAGAAGCTGCTCAACAATCCGCGCGTGCCGAACATTCTCGAGCAGCTCAAGGTTCTCGCCGCGGGCGGGATCCAATTCCACGGCCAGATGGTCGTCGTCCCGGGCCTCAACGACGGCGACGTGCTCGAGGAATCGCTCTCCGATCTCTACGCGATGGGCGATGCCGTGCTCACCGTCGCGCTCGTGCCGGTGGGGCTCACGCAGTTCTCGCATCTCTACACCGGCGAATCGATGAACGCCGCGAACGCGTCGCGGATCCTCGCGACCGCGGAGAAGTGGGGCGAGCGCAGCAGGAAGGAACGCGGCTTCACCTGGGTCTCCGGTTCCGACGAGCTGTACCTGCTCGCTGGACACGAATTGCCGCCGCCCTCGTTCTACGGCGACTATCCGCAGATCGAGAACGGCGTCGGCGCGGTGACCGCGCTGCGCGAGCGTGTCGCCGATGGCCTCGCGCGCCTGCCGCGCCTTGACGGAAAGCACATCGGCGTCGTGACCGGCACGTCCATGCTGCCGCTTATGCCGCCGCTCCTCGCCCTGCTCGAGCACACAACCGGCGGACACTTTGAATTAATTCACGCCGAGAATTCTTTGTTTGGTCCCACCACTACTACCGCAGGCTTACTGGTTGGTGCCGATATCCGGCGCGTACTGGGCGCTCGCACCGACTTGGACATGGCTTTGATACCCGCCGAAACGATCAACGAAAACGGGCTCTTCCTCGACGACGAATCGTTCGCCGTCGTAAGGGAAGAATTCCCGATGCCCGTGTACGCCTCGTACGACTTCATCGACGTGCTCGAACTCGAGGGCTCTCCCCTCGCGTGCACCACAGCGGGGGCGGCATGAGCCTCCCCGTCGTCGCAATCATCGGCCGGCCCAACGTCGGCAAGTCGTCACTGTTCAATCGCATCATCGGCAGCGACACGGCCATCGTGAGTGACGAGCCCGGCACGACGCGCGACCGCCATTATGCACGCGCCGAATGGAACGCACGCGCCTTCTGGCTCGTCGACACCGGCGGCCTTCGCGAAGATTCGTCGCTCCCGATGGACCTCGAGATTCGCAAGCAGGTCCAGCAGGCGATCGAGGAAGCCGATCTCATGCTGCTGATCGTGGATGCAAAGGTCGGCGTCCATCCAAGCGACGCGCGCGTCGCCGAGCTCGTGCGCGAATCCGGGAAGCCCTGGCTCGTCGTCGCCAACAAGGTCGACGATCCCAAGAGCACGGATTTCTACGAGTTCTACAAGCTCGGCGCGGGCGATCCGCACCCGGTGTCGGCGCAGAATGGCAAGAACTCCGGCGATCTCCTCGACGAGCTCGTCAAGAAACTGCCGCCCGAACAGGAAGACGTCGTCGGTGACGACCTTCGCATCGCCGTCATCGGCCGCCCGAACGTGGGCAAGTCGCTGTTCATCAACAAGCTGCTCGGCGAGGAGCGCCTCGTCGTATCCGACGTAGCCGGCACAACCCGGGACTCGATAGATACGCCGTTCACCTTTCATGGACGCCGGATGATCTTCGTCGATACCGCCGGTCTTCGCCGGCAGTCGAAGACCGAGGACGGCATCGAATTCTACTCCTCGCTCCGGACCCGCCGCGCGATCGACCGCTCGGACATCTGCCTGCTGCTGATCGATGCGACCGAAGGCCTGCACAACCAGGACCTGAAGATCGCCGCGCTCGCGTGGGAAGCGGGGCGCGGGCTGATCATGATCGTGAACAAGTGGGACATCAAGGAGGACAAGGGCGACAAGACCGCCGCAAAGTTCGAGAAGGAATGCGCGGAGAAGGCTCCCTTCCTGAAGTTCGTCCCGTTCCTCTTCACGTCGGCCCTCACGGGCCAGCGCGTGACGAAGGTGCTCGACGTGATCGCCGAGGTGGACGCCGAGCGCCGCAAGCGCATCACCACGTCGGTGGTGAACGACGCACTCCAGCAGCTGCTCGCGCGACGCCAGCCGCCGCAGGCCGCCGGCCACGAGATCAAGCTGAACTACGCGACGCAGGTCGAGACGAATCCGCCGGCCATCGCGGTGTTCGGAAATAATCCCGAAATGCTGCAGGAGCATTACGTGCGCTACCTGCACAACGGGTTTCGCGAGTTCTGGGGCTTCAAGGGCAATCCGTTGAAGATCCTGCTTCGTCGCAAGTCGGGCTCGTCCACGGACTGAAGCCGGGCCAATGCATCCAGCCTTCGGTCTTCTCATCGCCTACATCGCGGGCTCGTTCCCGTCGGCGTATCTCGCGGGACGATTGATCAAGGGCATCGATCTGCGCACGGTCGGCTCCGGCAACCTCGGCGCCACGAACGTCTATCGGGTTCTCGGATTCGGCGCTGCGATGTGCGTCCTCCTGATCGATCTCGCGAAGGGCGCGCTGCCGGTGCTGTTCCTGCCGCGCCTGCTCGACGCGGGCACGCCGGGCAGCGACCGCGCGCTCTGGTGGGCGCTCGCGTACGGCATCGCCGCGATCGCGGGGCACGCGAAGCCCGTGTTCCTGCTCTGGAAGGGCGGCGGCAAGGGTGTCGCGACCGCGACCGGCGTCTTCGTGGTGCTCGTGCCCAGCGCGCTGCTCGCCACGGTCGTCGTGTGCATGGCGGTCGTCTGGTATTCCGGCTTCATGTCGCTGGGGTCGATCACCGCCGCGGCGCTTTTCCCGCTGCTCGTCTGGTTCGATAGCGGCGTTTCACCCGTGCTGTGGGGAGCCCTGCTCGTGGCATCGTTCATCTGCTGGACGCATCGCGCGAACATGGTGCGGCTCCGCAACGGCACGGAGCCGCGGCTCTTCCGCAAGAAGGAGCGTGGCCCATGAGGGACGAATGAGGTGCGCCGTCATGGGAGCGGGCGCGTGGGGAACGGCGCTCGCGAATCTTCTCGCGGAGAACGGGCATCCGACCATCGTGTGGGCGTACGAGCCCGACGTGGCCGAGGCGATCAACGATGGGCACGAGAACCCGCGGTTCCTGGCGGGCGTCCAGCTGCAGTCCGAGCTGCGCGCGACGGCGGACAAGGAAGCCGCGGTCACGGACGCCGAGCTGATCGTATTTGCCACGCCGAGTCACGTGCTGCGCGACGTGGCGTCCGCGGCCAAGGCCTGGGTGACGCCCGGCGCGACGCTCGTCGTCGCGACGAAGGGGATCGAGCGGAATCGCCTTGCGCTGATGACGGACGTGATCGCGGAGGAGTTCGCGGGCCATCCGGTGGTGGCGCTGTCGGGTCCGAGTTTCGCGTTCGAGGTGGCGGCGCGCCAGCCGACGGCGGTCGTCGCCGCGAGCGTCGACGCGCAGGCCGCGATTCAGACGCAACAGGCGCTGAGTTCGCCCGGGTTCCGCGTGTACACGCACGACGACGTGATCGGGGTCGAGCTCGGCGGCGCGCTGAAGAACGTCATGGCGGTCGCTACCGGCATCTCGGACGGCCTGGGCCTGGGCTTCAACGCGCGCGCCGCGCTCGTCACGCGAGGACTCGCCGAGATGGTGCGGCTCGGCGTGAAACTCGGCGCTCGTCCTGCGACGTTCGCGGGACTCGCGGGCGTCGGCGACCTCGTGCTGACGTGCACCGGCGCGCTCAGCCGCAACCGGAACGTCGGACTGGAGATCGGACGCGGCGCCACGCTGAGCGAAGTGCTCGCGGGCCGCGAGACGGTGGCGGAGGGCGTGGTGACCACGGAGAGCGCGAAGGCACTGTCCGAACGGGAGGGAATCGAGATGCCCATCGTGAATGCGGTGCACCGGGTGTTGTTCGAGCGGCAGCCGGCGCGCTGGGCGCTGGTCGAGCTGATGACGCGCGGGCTGCGCGGGGAGCAGGACTGATGATGGCGCGCGGGAACGCGAAGCCTGAGCCGGTGCAGGAGTTCTTCAGCATCGGCGACGTGTGCGAACTCACGGAGCTGAAGCCGCACGTGCTCCGCTACTGGGAGAGCCAGTTCAAGTTCCTGAGCCCCGCCAAGAACCGTTCGGGCAATCGCGTCTACCAGCGCCGCGAGATCGAGATGGTGATGCTGGTGAAGCAGCTGCTGTACGCGGAGAAGTACACCATCGAGGGCGCGCGCCAGAAGCTCGACGAATTCAGGAAGAGCGGCGGGATGAAACCCGCCGTGCGCGCCGGCCTCGACACCGAGACCGTGCAGATGGTGGAGCGCGACCTTCGCGAGATTCTCGCACTGCTCGACGGGGACACCGCCTGATGCTTCTGCTCTGCAGCAACGACGACGGCATTCTCGCGCGCGGGCTCTCGTGTCTCGAGCGCGCCGCGCGCCCGCTCGGCGAGGTGTTCGTCGTGGCACCGGACCGCGAGCAAAGCGCGACGAGCCATTCCCTGACCCTGCATCATCCGCTCCGTCCGGTTCAGCTCGGCGACAATCGCTGGCAGGTGGACGGCACGCCGACGGACTGTGTGATGCTCGCGATCGAGCAATTGATGCCGCGGCGCCCCGACTTCGTGCTGAGCGGGATCAATCACGGCCCGAACATGGGCGAGGACGTGCTGTATTCCGGCACGGTCGCGGCCGCGATGGAGGGACTCGCGCTCGGCGTGCCGTCGATCGCGGTGAGTTTCGCGGGCCGCGAGACGATCGGTGCGAAGGAGTCGCTTCTCGACGAGATAGTCGAACCGCTCACCAAGCTGCTCGCGCACCTCACGTCGCTTCCCGCGTTTCCCGCGCACACGCTGTTCAACGTGAACATCCCCGGCATTCCCGTCGCGCAGATCAAGGGCGTGAAGCTCACGAAGCTCGGACGCCGCACGTTCTCCGATTCGATCGCGAAGATGAAGGACCCGTGGGGTCGTCCCATCTTCTGGATCGGGGGCGGATCGGTGACGTGGACCGCCGAGGAGGGGACCGACGTGGCGGCGGTGCGCGAGGGATACATCTCCGTCACGCCGCTGCACCTCGACGTGACGTTCCAGGCGCGCCTCGACGACGCGGAGACCTGGTGGAAAGCCCCGTAGGCCGTCAGTACAAGGGCGCGCGTTCGCGGCTGATCGAGGAGCTGCGCGAGAAGGGCGTGCGCGACATGTCGGTGCTGCGCGCGCTGGATCTCACGCCGCGCCATCTCTTCGTGCCGACGGGCATTCGGCATCGCGCGTACGAAGACACGGCGCTGCCGATCGGCAGTTCGCAGACGATCAGCCAGCCATCGGTCCACGCGCGATATCTCGAGACGCTCGCGCTGAAGGGCACCGAGCGCGTGCTCGAGATCGGTACGGGGTCGGGGTATCAGACCGTGCTGCTCGCGCACCTGGCGGCGCAGGTCTTCAGCGTCGAGCGGATCAAGCCGCTCCTCGACAACGCGCGAGAGGCGATCAAGCTGTGCGAGGTGTCGAACGTCTCGCTCATGCTCGGCGACGGCACGTACGGGTGGAAAGCGTACGCGCCGTACGACGCGATCCTCGTTGGCGCCGCGAGCCCCGACGTGCCGCAGCCGCTGCTCGATCAGCTCGCCGAGGGCGGGCGATTGCTCGTGCCGGTCGGATCGAAAGAGGAGCAGCAACTGCTGTTGATCACGCGAAAAGGAACGACGTTCGCGCGCGAAACGCTCACGCCGGTGCGGTTCGTGCCGCTGCTGGGCGATCACGGATGGAACACGTAGCGGAGCACGAGCCGCCGATGGAATGCCGCCTGATCGTGAGTGGGTACGTTCAGGGAGTGGGCTTCCGCGCGTTCGTTCGCGATACGGCGCGAGCGCTGGGCGTGAAGGGCTGGACGAGGAATCTTCCGGACGGTTCCGTCGAGCTGGAGGCCGAGGGCGAGGCGGCGGCGATGGCCGCGTTCCGCCGGCGCGTCGGCGCCGGTCCGGGATGGACGGAGATCGAGTACGTGCTCGAGGGGCCGCGGCGTTCCGCCGAACCGCTTCCCGATCCATTCACCATTGTGCGCTGAGGAAATGCCATGAACAGCGACGAGCGCGCCGCCATCGCGGATGAGGTCCGCCGCACCGTGCGGGACATTCCAGACTTCCCGAAGCCCGGAATCCTGTTCAGGGACATCACGCCCGTCCTCGCGAACCCGTTGCTGTTCGGCAGGGCGATGATGGCGATCGCGTCGCCGTTCGAGGGGCAGGGGATCACGCACGTCGTGTCGATCGAGAGCCGCGGATTCATTCTCGGCGCGCCGGTGGCTCTCGAGCTGCGCGCGGCGTTCGTGCCGGTGCGAAAGCCCGGCAAGCTGCCGTCCGCGACGGTGCGCGAGGACTACGCGCTCGAGTACGGCACCGACGCGCTCGAGATGCACGCGGATGCGCTGCGTGGGGCCAAGGGCGTGCTCGTGGTGGATGATGTGCTCGCGACCGGCGGGACCGCGGCGGCGACGTGCAGGCTGGTGGAGCGTGCGGGCGGGAAGGTGTTCGCGTGCGCCTTCATGATCGAGCTGGCCGCCCTGGGCGGCCGCGCGAAGCTCGCCGGCACGCGGACGGATTCGCTGATTACGTACTGAGACACTTTCGCTCGCCGCCGGCCGCGGCTAGCCTTCAGTGCAATCGCCCTCGTAGCTCAGGTGGATAGAGCAAGCGTTTCCTAAACGCTAGGTCGGCCGTTCGAATCGGCCCGGGGGCACTGCAGGATGCGTCAATACCTCGCGGTCGCGCCGACGTACCTCTCTTGTGCCGACCGCAAGGTGAAGACATCGTTCGGCACGAGATCAGGAGGTACGATGGCATCATGGCGGAGACGAATCTTCGCAGCCGCTGTCGCAGTCGCGGTGCCTCTCTTCGTGTCCAACGCCCAAGCGGTCACGATCGCTCCGCCGCGTCCACTCGGCCGTCTGCTTGGCGTATTCGACGACGCCACCGGCCAGCCGGTTGGCAGCGCCGAGGTACTGGATCTCGCGACGCGCAGGAAGTCCTTCACCTCGGTGTCAGATGCGGTTTCGCTCGCGCGCCTCGATCCGGGCGTCACCGTGCTCCAAATCCGAAAGATCGGCTACGCAAGTCGGATGCAGACGGTGAGCGTGTCACCGGCAGATACTGTCTCGATCACGATGCTCCTGAAGCCGCTCGCACAGGAGTTGCCAGAGGTGCGCACGACCGCGCCGAACACGACGACCGGAAAGCTGGCGACGTTCGAGCGACATCGCGCTAGTGGGATGGGCCATTTCCTCACGACGGAACAACTCGCGAAGGTCGAAGGTCACCTAACGAGCGACGTGTTCCGAACGATTCCGGGGGTGAAGGTCTGGCGCGACGGGCGCAGCACCGCATGGTACGTGGCATCGACCCGGGGCAGCGGGTCGATCAAGCCGGGAATCTGCCTCGCAGCGGTGATGGTGGACGGCGTTATGGTGTACCGTGGAACCCACGGTCAGGCTCCGTTCGACATCAACAGCATCAGACCGGAGGAAATGGCAGCCATGGAGTTCTACGCGGGCGGCGCGTCGATGCCGATCGAGTACCGAGCCGGGTGCGCGCTCGTGGTGATCTGGACGCGGTAACAGTCGGGCGCCGCTTGCGCGACGGGCATCTGCACGTGCATGAGTTCCTGTCGCCCGTTCAGTCTCCCGCCCTATCACTAGGCGAGTCAACCATGCCGCGCATTTCCTCCGCTGCCGCACGCGTTTGCGCACGTTTTCTCATTCTCTTCGTCGCGCTCGCTGTGGCGCAGCCGGGCGGCCTGAATGCGCAAGGACGCGGTGCCGCACCTACCGAGGCAGGCGCCGGCGGAGGACGCGCCGCGTGGGATGTCACCGCCGCGCGAGGCAAGACTCGCGACGTCGACTTCACCACGTCAGAAGGCACCTGGATGTCGGGCGACCTCTCGCCGGACCGCACGTGGATCGCATTCGATTTGCTGGGCCACGTCTACCGCATGCCGGCGGCGGGCGGAGAGGCGACCGTTCTCACACAGAACAGCGGCGTCGCCCTCAACTTCCAGCCGCGGATCTCGCCTGACGGAAAGACCATCGCGTTCATCACCGATCGCCGGGGCCAGTACAACCTGTGGGTCATGAACTCCGACGGTTCCAATCAGCGTCCCGTATTTGCAGATCTCAATGCCACGGCGCTCGAGCCGGCCTGGACGCCCGACGGCAACTATATCGTAGTGCGGAAGGGCGGTCGCGGCGGTGGCGGCGATGGCGGCGCGCCCCCCGACGGCATCTGGATGTATCACAAGGACGGCGGCCAAGGCGTGCAGCTGGTGGGCGCGGGTGGGCGCGCTGGCGGCGCTGGCGGAGGTGGCACTGCCAACAGTTCGCCGCAGTGGCCGAGCGTATCGGGCGACGGCAAGTATCTCTACTACCAGGTCTCGATGACGGTGGCCGACAAAGAGCCACTTTCCGGCGCGCTGCAATTGCGCCGTCTCGAGCTCGCGACGGGAGAGACCGTCGACGTCACCGCCGGCGAGAGCAATGGCGCCGCGGCCGGCCGGTTCTCGAGCGGCGGCGGCGCGGCGCCCGACATTTCTCCAGACGGCCGCTGGCTCGCCTTCGCGCGACAGATCCCCGACGGCCTGCTCGAATTCAAGGGACACAAGTACGGCCCGCGCACCGCGCTCTGGCTGCGCGATATGAAGACGGGCGGCGAGCGCATGATCATGGACCCGATCGAACCCATGGTGGCCAGCGGCTCCAAGACGCTGGGCGTGCTGCCGCGATACCACTGGGCGAGCGACGGCAAGAGCATTCTCATCATGCAGGGCGGCAAGTTCCGCCGGCTCGACGTGCCGACGGGCGACGTGGCGACCATCCCGTTCACCGCGAAGGTTCATCGCACCATTTCGCAGATGACACGGAACGAGTTCCGCATCACCGACGATCCGCTGGCGGTGAAGTACTTCCGTTGGCCGACCGCGACCGCCGATGGCGCGACGATTGCATTCCAGGCCGTCGGCCACATCTGGGTGCAGGACGGCGAGCACGGCGTGCCGCGCCGGATCACGCCGAAGACGTTCGCCAACCTCGAATACGCACCGGCGTGGAGTCCCGACGGACGCATGCTCGCCTTCGTCACGTGGGACGATACGGGGAGGGGACACGTCTGGAAAGTGCCCGCGGCCGGCGGTGCTCTGGTGCGATTGACCCGGGACGCCGGCGATTACGTCGATCCCGTGTGGAGTCCCGACGGGCGATCGGTGATCGTCGCGCGGGGCGAAGGCGCGGCCGCGCGGCAGCGCACGCTCACGCATGAGGGGTGGTACGATCTCGTGCGCATCGCGTCCGTTCCCGCGGCCGGCGGAGATACCGGCATCGCGCTGGCGACCATCACGCGACCCAGTGGCGCGGCGGTCTCCGGCGAGTCGCGGCGCGAGTTGGTGCGGCCGTCGATCGGCCGCGAGGGTCGCATCTATTGGATCGATGAAGTCGCCGGCACGGGAGGTGGCCGCGGGGGCACGGCGCTCATGTCGGTCAAGCCGGACGGCAGCGACAGGCACGAGGAGCTGACGTTCCCGGCCGCCGACGAGATCGTGCCGTCACCCGACGGTTCGTACGTCGCGTTTCAGGAGGGCGACAACGTGTACCTGGCCGCGACATCGCCCGCCGGTATCGGGGGAGAAGCGCAGCGCGTGGAGAAGCGCCGCGGCCAGTTCCCCGTCACGCAACTCACGCGCGACGGAGGGCTTTTCCCGCGCTGGCGCGACAAGAATACCGTCGAGTACGGCAGCGGCGCGCACTACTACGTGCGCCACGTGGACACCGGGCGCACCGATACGATCACGCTCAAGCTCATCGTGCCGCGGGACGTGCCGGCGGGCAGCGTCGCGCTCACCAACGCGCGCATCGTGACGCTCGATCACAGGAAGGTCATCGAACGTGGCACCATCGTGGTGAAGGGCAGTCGCATTTCCTGCGTCGGATCGTGCCGCACCGCGGGCATCGACCGGATCATCAACGCCAGCGGCAAGACGGTCATTCCGGGTTGGGTGGACATGCACGCCCACCACTATCGCGAGTGGCGCGGCATGCGTCCCGCCCATGACTTCGAGCAGGCGATCTACCTGGCCTACGGCGTCACGACCACGCTCGACCCGAGCATGTACAGCGAAAACATGTTCCCCACCGCGGAGTTGATCGAAGCGGGGGGGATGATCGGCCCGCGCGGGTTCAGCACGGGCGACAACATCACCGCGGGTGACGCCGCGCGGGCCAACGAGATGAACACGCCGTCCGACGCGCTGGCCGCGGTCCGCAAGATGGCCGACTGGGGCGCGGTGTCCATCAAGCAATACGCGCAGCCGCGGCGCGATCAGCGGCAGTGGATGGCCGAGGCATCGCGCACGGTGGGTCTCAACGAGACCTCGGAGGGCGGCCACTTCATGCAGGATTTGGGTTTCATCATGGATGGCCAAACGGGGTGGGAGCACTCGTTCAGCGAGGTGCCGATGTACTCCGACGGCGCCAAGTTCTTCGGCAAGGCCGGCGCGACGTACTCACCCACGCTGGTCGTCGCCGGCCCGAGCGCATGGAGCATCGAGTACTGGTTCCAGCAGAGCGACGTGTGGAAGGACCCGAAGCAGCGCCGCTGGTTTCCGTGGCGCGCGCTCATTCCGCAGACACGCATTCGTTGGGAGCGGCCGGAGACCGACTACAGTTATCCGCTGGTGGCGCAGGCGATGGCCGACATCATCGCCGAGGGCGGCTGGGGCGCGGTGGGCTCGCACGGCGAGCATCATGGGATCGGCACGCACTGGGAGGTGTGGATGGGCGCATCGGCGCTCGGCAACATGGGTGCGCTCGAGGTGGCGAGCGCGCACGGCGCGCGCTTCCTCGGCGTGGACAAGGATCTCGGATCGCTGGAAGTGGGCAAGCTCGCGGACTTGATGGTGTTGAACAGCAATCCGCTCGACAACATCAAGAACACGCTCGACATGAAATACGTGATGAAGGGCGGCACGCTGTACGATGCGATGTCGCTCGACCAGGTGTGGCCGAAGGTCGTGCCGTTCGGGCCGTACTATTGGGTGAACGACGACGTGCTGCAGCAGAACACGAAGTCGTCGACGATCTTCGACAAACCAAAGAAGCCCTGATACGTTTGCTGCTGTCACCTGCCGGCGAGGAACCACTCCATGCCCACGAGCCGTCGCACCTTTGTCACGTCGCTCGCCGCTGCCGGCGGAGCGATCGGGCTCGCGGGCCTGCCGCGACTCGAGGTCGGAAGAGCAC
>OCZT010005546.1_pt1 | contig 12571 bp, 9 predicted proteins | sample 1539031 | NCBI WGS metagenome assembly OCZT01 (sample SAMEA3539308, study PRJEB22396) | soil metagenome | biome: tundra; feature: field; material: soil | place: USA | collected 2010-05 | depth 0.15 m | reverse complement strand
CCACGAAGACTCGGGCGCGGTGCGACACGACGGCCACCATTTGCGAGGGACTCACGATCACGGTGGCCACCGGCCGCGGTGGACGGGGCGGCGGTCGCGCGGGCGGCGGCGGACGCGGCGCGGCGGGTGTACCGCCCGTCACGCTGTCGCCGGACGGCAAGCGCGGCGTGTTCATCCGCGACTGGAATTTGTGGGTGCGCGACGTGCCAACCGGCGACGAGCGGCAACTCACCAAGGACGGCGTCAAGTGGTTCGGCTACGCAACGGACAATGCCGGGTGGGCGAGCAGCGATCGCGCGATGGTGCAGTGGTCGCCCGACTCAAAACGCATCGCCACGCAGCAGCAGGACGAGCGGAACGTCGGCGAGATGTACCTCGTGCCGACCGTCGTGAATCATCCGAAGCTCACGGTGCAGAAGATGCCGCTCCCCGGCGACACGGCCATGGCGATGCTGTATCGCGTCGTGATCGACGTGGACGCCGGGACCATCACCAAACTGCAGATGCCCGCCGACTTCCATCGCGGCTCAATCGGCGACAACATCCGCATGGAAGACTATCAGTGGAGCCCGGACGGCTCCAAGCTCGCCATCGCGTCCTCGAGCCGCGATCACAGGCGCGTCTGGTTGAGCGTCGCCGACGCGGCGACGGGCGCCGTGAAGAAGGTGTATGAGGAGCCCGTCGCCACGCACTTCGAGTCGCACGCGCAATGGCAGATCCTCTGGGCGACGAACGAGTTCATCTGGGACTCAGAGCGCGACAACTTTTCGCAGTTCTACCTCTACGATTTCAACACGGGCGTGCTCAAGAACAAGATCACGACGGGCGACGGACCGGTGCTCTCCATCGTCAGGCTCGACGCGGCCTCGCGCACGCTGTGGTTCACCGCGGAAGGCAAGAACCCGGCCGAGGATCCGTACTTCCGGCACCTGTATCGCGTCGGGCTCGACGGAAAGAATTTCGTTTCGCTCACGCCCGACGTGGGCGACCACGCGGCGCAGGCGAACGTCGTCCCGCTCACGACCGACGCGGGCGACCGATCCTCGCAGTTCTCGCCTGACTGGAAGTACTTCGTCGACACGTACTCGCAGCCCGACGTGCCGCCTGTCTCGGTGCTGCGCGATGCGGCGACCGGAAAGGTCGTGATGCCGCTCGAGAAGGCGGACATCTCCAGGCTCGTCGTCACGGGATGGAAGCCGCCGGTGCCGATCAAGATGATGGCGCGCGACGGCAAGACGGCGATCTACGGCCTGATGTTCGTGCCGACGAAGCTCGATCCGAACGCGAAGTATCCGATCATCAACAACGTCTATCCCGGCCCGCAGTCGGGGAGCACGGGGAGCCGCTCCTTCTCGGCGGCGCGCGGCGACCGGCAGGCGTTGGCGGAGCTCGGGTTCGTGGTGGTCACCATCGACGGACTCGGCACGCCGGGCCGCTCGAAGGCGTTCGAGGACGCGTATTACGGCTCGATGGGGCGCGACAACACGATCCCCGACCAGGTCGCGGGAATGCAACAGCTCGCGCAGAAGTATCCGTACATCGACATCGCTCGCGCCGGAATCTGGGGACACTCGGGCGGTGGCTTTGGCACGACGAGCGCGATGTTCCGCTATCCCGATTTCTTCAAGGTGGGAATCGCCGAGTCGGGCAATCACGACCAACGCGAATACGAGGACGACTGGGGTGAGCGTTATCAAGGACTGCTCGTGAAGAATCCCGACGGCACCGACAACTACGACGCGGAGGCGAACCAGAACTTCGCGAAGAACCTGAAGGGCCACCTGATGCTGGCGCACGGTTCGATGGACAACAACGTGCCGCCGGTGGAGACGATGCTGGTGGTGGACGCGCTCATCAAGGCGAACAAGGAGTTCGATATGGTGCTGATCCCGAACGTGCCGCACGGGTACGGGGCGGCGTCGGACTGGATGATGCGGCGGAGGTGGGACTACTTCGTGAGGTGGCTGGCGGGAGGGACGCCGCCTGTCTGGAACGAACTCCAGAAGTGAGATGAGAGGGGCGAGATTCGACCCGATGCGGACTGCGGAAGAGGAATTTGACCCAGGAACCAAGCGGCGAGAACGGAGATCTCACTTCTCCTGACTGCTCCCGCCGCCCGCATTCCTCTTCCGCAGTCCGCATCGGGTCGAATCTCCCAGCTCGCCGCTGGTCTCGCCGCTCACCTCTGTCTTAGCCGTTCCGCGGAACCACGTACGCCTGCGTGATCTGCTTGAGCGAAGTCGTCCCCGACTGCTTCATCACGATCTCCAACTCCTTCCGCAGGATCGCGAGCACCGCCTCCACTCCCTCCTGCCCGAACGACGCCAGTCCCCAGATGTAAGGCCGCCCGATTCCCACTGCGGTCGCGCCCAGCGCCAACGCCTTGAAGATGTCCGTGCCGCGGCGGATGCCGCCGTCGAGCTCGACGATCGCGCGGCCGTGGACGGCCTTCGTGATTTCGGGGAGGCACTCGACGGTCGCGCGCAGGCTGTTGTCCGCGCGGCCGCCGTGGTTGCTCACGAACATCCCGCTCGCGCCGTGCTGGATGGCGAGCTCGGCGTCCTCGCTCGTCACGAGCCCCTTCACGAACACCTTCATGCTCGTGGTGTCCTTGATGCGCTTCACGTAATCCCACGTGGGCGTGCCGACTTCGGGGATCGGTGTGCCCGGAACCGGCACGGCGAGTGCCGGCTTCCTACGGTTGTCGCGATCGTCCACGCGCCCGCTGATCCCCGGCGCAGGCCGGCCGCCCGCGTGACATCTAATGCAGTCGCGCGTGTCGTTCACCGCCTCGCGGAACATCGTCTCGCGATTGCTGCCGCCCAGAAGATCCACGGTGAAGACCACCGCGGGGGCGCCCGCCGCCTCGGCTCGCTTGATCATCCCACGCGTCTGGTTCCAGTCGGGCGTGGTGTAGAGCTGAAACCAGACCGGCGCGCCTCGCGCGGCGATCACGTCCTCGATGGAGGTGCTCGCGACGGTGGAGAGCACCTGCAGATGGTTCTTCGCCTTCGCGGCGCGGGCGACGGCGAGTTCGCCTTCGGCGTGGAACGCTTTCTGGCTGCCGAGCGGGCAGAGGATGATCGGCGTGTCGTACTTGCGGCCGAGCAAGTCGACGGACGTGTCGAGCTTGCTGATATCGACGAGCCGGCGCGGACGCAGCGCCCACTTTGAGTAGCCGTCGCGATTTGCCTTGATGGTGGCGTCGTCGTCGGTGCCGGTGATGAGGTAGCCCCAGTGCGCGGGAGGCACCTTCCCTTTCGCGACCGGTTCGAAGTCGAAGATGTCGAGCGCCTCGCCGGGCGCGCCGATCAGGCGCGGCTGCTGCGCGGCTTGGCTCATCTCATGCGGCGCCCGCGTGACCTCGTCGATCAGGCCGAATGCTTCGGACTGGTCTCGCGCGGTGCCGGAGAGGAGACGCTGTAGCGACTTGTGATCGATGCCGGCCGCCATGAACAACGGCGAGCCGGCGAGGAACGTCAGGAACCTGCGCCGGGAGAATTCATCCATGGCCATGGCCGGTCTCTGCCTCCGTTTGGTGCGTCACGGCACCACGTGGATGACCTGTCGTGCGTACTCGGAACCGTCGTCGCTGTTGCCCACCATCGCGAATTCGCCGGGTGTCTTGAAGGTAATGCGAAAATCGCGCGTCTCGCCAATGGTCACCCGCGTTCGCGCGCGCGATTCGAGTTGCTGCCACGCGGGAAGATCGAAGCCGTCCGTCGCGAGCGATGTCCAGAGCGGCGTGCTGCCGTCCGCTGCCGTCAGGCGAAGTTCATTGAACCACTCGTCCAGCGAGACGTTCATGAGCCGGATGCGATACGCCTTCCCGGCGTGCAGCGTCAGTGCCGGCGGTTTCGCGCTGCCGTTGAGAATGGATTCGTCATTGGGATTGGTGCCGGTCTGGAAGATCAGGTCCGACTCGGGATCCCACGCCTGGCCTGCGGGAAGCACGATGATCGGGCCGTAGAGTCCGTGACTCTGCTGGCGCATGTCGTTCACATGCGTGTGGTACATGAAGCTGCCCGAGCGCGGAGGCGTCACGGTCATCTCGAACGAGTCGCGCGGCATGATCATCGGCGACACCATGTCGGCGTTGCTGCTGAGCCCGGCCACGCCGTCGTAGTAGCTGTCGAGCTCGAGGCCGTGCCAGTGGACTTGTGACGGCTCCAATGCGCGATTGATCACGACGATGCTCGTCGGCTGCCCCTTGTGCAGGATGATCGGCGGTCCGGGCCACTGGATGGCGTTCGTCGCCGGCACATCGTTGCCGTGTGCGAGGGCGTAGCCGAAGCGGCGCGTCGAGTCACCCGGCTGCGAGTCGCTCTGGATGTAGAGATGGAGGCGCTCGCGCGGACCCGTGTACGGCCGCCAGTTGGCGGACGGCGTGATGTCCATGCGCAGCATCAGGCCGCCCATGCCGGTCTCGGAATGGTTGGCCATCGCCGGTGATTTCCGCGAGGCCTGCATCCCCTGCATCCCTTCCATCCCTTGCATCTCGCTCATGTCGGGCGCGGCGAACAGCTCACGCATCCGCACGCTGTCGGCCTTCCTGGCGTCGCCGAGCGCGGGGTTCGGGATCACGTGCCAGTTGAGGTGGCAATGGAAGACCCAGGCGCCCGGCCGGTCGGCGTACCACGCGAGGTTCATCGTCGTCCCTTCGTCGAGCAATTCGGTGACTGCCATCCGCTCCTGCGCCGGCCAGTAGAGCGTGTCGCGATTGACGTCGCCGCGCGAGGTGACGCGGAAATAGAAGCCGTGCAGGTGCAGCGGGTGCACCTCGGCCGTCGCATTGATCAAGCGCCAGTGGACGGAATCGCCCTGCGCGTAGCGCAGCCGTTCGGTGCGGGGCCAGGGCATGCCGTTGAAGGTGAAGAAGCCATTGAGGCCATCGGGGCCGGTCTTGGGCGAAAGCAGCTTCGGCACCGACCACTGGACGACGAACACGCGGTCGGGCTTCGGCGATCCCGTGCGGGGATCGACGATCAGGGCGCCGTTGAGCTGCGCGTCCTCGAACAGTCGCTTCGAAAAGTCCGCGCCCGTCGTGGTCGCCCAGTAGAAGAACGTGCCTTCTTCGTCCGCCGTGAACCTGATGTCGCGCGTTTCGCCTGCTGGCACCACCAGCGTGTCCGGCATCGGCGACTTGTGCGCGGTGAGGCCGTGGACCACGAGCGTGGTCGCCGCGGTGTTGCGCACGCTCGCGTGGATGCGTGTGAGTGCCCGCACGCGGATCATCGGACCGGGAGTCAGGAGTCCCTTCCCCGCTTCGCCGAACGCGAGGGTGCGCACGGCGGGGCCCGTGGGTCCGTACGGATGCCACTCGCCCTCCTGGACCTCGAGCGCGAGCTGCAGCGTGTCGGCACGCATCGTACCGGAGGCGACACGGTTTTCGTTCGCGGTGACGGAGGCTGCGGGTGGGGCGGCGCGATGTCGGGGCGCCGACGGAACGCCGGAGAGCGCGGTCGCGAACGCGACCGGAACGAACAGCGGACTCAGGTTCGGCATGGCGGCGGGGTGATCGTTTGCCTGCTACGGTCGTGCGGCCGCCGCGTCGCGTGCCCGAATTCCCTGCGCAATGGTACGGCATTCACGCTGGATCGCAACCGCCGGGTGAGATCGCCCGGAACAAGATCGACCAGGGACATTTCTACTGAACGTTGACATCGGGCAAGATCGCCCTTGCCGAGTGAGACGGCCCGACCCACAATTGGGCGACACCGATTCCCACCGACGAGGGTGGCCAACATGAAGATCTGCACAGCTCTCCCGACACGGTCTGCTGTTTCATCCCGCCGCCACAGACCTGTGGCGGCTTTTGTCGTTGTACGCGATCGGTTCGGCGTCACGAGGATCGCGAGTGTCAGTCACATTCCACACATCACGAGGTTCCCCCTTCCATGAGGTACGCGATGAAGCGCATTCTCGCAGCAGCAGTGCTGGCCATGCTGGTCGCCCCCGCCGCGCGCGCGCAGGCGCCGAGCGCCGCGGAGCAGGAACTCATCACGCTGGAGAATGCGTGGAGCACTGCATGGCAGAAGCGGGACGTGGCGGCGCTCGACCGGCTGTTCGCCGCGGAGTATCTCTCCACGGACGCTGACGGCAAGACGACGACGAAGGCGCAGGACCTTCAGGATGTGAAGGATCCCACGACGACGCTCACGTCGTTCAAGCTCGAGAACCTGAAGGTGCACATCTACAGCGACGCGTTCGCGGTCGTCACGGGATCGAACACCGAGCAGGCGACCTTCAAGGGGAGGGACGACAGCGGCACATTCATGTTCACGGACGTCTTCGTGAAGCGTGACGGCCGCTGGCAGGTTGTGGCAACGCAGAGCTCGAAGGTGAAATAGGGAGCCGAATTCGCAGGCGGTCTCTCCGGTGGAGCGTCTCGCCGCTGCACCGGAGTGCCGCCTCGCCCGCTCGCTGGATTCTTGACCGGCCCGCTCAATATGACTAATATGGTCATATGATAAAGACCACTTCGATCTCCGAACTGAAGGCCAAGCTGAGCGCCTTCCTCGACGTCGTCCGCCAGGGGGACGAAGTCCTCGTCACCGACCGCGGGCGGCTCATTGCCCGGCTGGCGCCGGTGAAGGGCGGCCGGCTCGAGGAAAGCCGGCGGGAGCTTCTGCTCCGCTCCGGACGGCTGCGCGCGCCCGCCGCCGCGCTGCCGAAGGATTTCTGGAAGCGCGCCCGCCCCGCCGACCCCAAGGGCCGGTCGCTCGCCGCCCTGCTCGACGAGCGGGAGGCGGGCTGGTGAGGTTCTGGGACTCCTCGGCGCTCGTGCCGCTCGTGCTGAAGCAACCCCGCTCGGAGCGGGCGCGGCAGCTCTTCGAGAAGGACGCCGAGCCGGTCGCCTGGTGGGGTTCCGCCCTCGAATGCGCGTCCGCGATCGCGCGCCTGCACCGTGAACGTCACCTCACGCGGAAGCAGGAGCAGGACGCGCGCGCGCTGCTCGACGCGCTCCGGTCGAGCTGGTTCGAGGTGCAGCCGGGCGATGGCGTGCGCGAGCAGGCGCTCCGCCTGCTGCGACTGCATCCGCTGCGCGCGGCCGACGCGCTGCAACTTGCGGCCGCGCTCGAGTGGGCCGGTGCGCCGCCCGCCGGCGCCTTCGTCACGTTCGACGATCGCCTGCGCGACGCAGCGCAACGCGAGGGGTTCGAGACGCCATGACGGATTGCCTAGGATCGGCCCGAGCTGGGGGATTGCGAGGCCGCGATGACAATGCCACCATTGCCAAGCCGGCGGCGCCGGCCAAGGTACGTCGCCTCCATCTGAGAGTCGCTTCATTACCAGACCCGCGCTGATCGCAGTCGTCGCATTCGCCGCCGCGTGCGGCGGGGAGAAACCAGTCCTCGCCGTGCGCGCGCCGGCCATCGCGGTAGTCCACATGACCGTGCCGGCCGAGTCCACGCTGCGGAACGATCCGTTTTCGCAGTCCGTGCGTCGCGGCCGCGCGCTCCTACAGGCCACGCGCGATTCCCTGCCACGCAACGTGGGCAACGGCCTGCGCTGCGTGTCGTGCCACCTCGACGACGGCACGCGCGCGTTCGCCATGCCATGGGCGGGCGTGCACGCGCGCTTCCCGCAGTACCGCTCTCGCTCGGGAAAGGTCGGCCGGATCGAGAACCGCATCAACGATTGTTTTCGCCGCAGCTTGAACGGAACGCCGCTCGCGTTCGACGGCGACGACATGCGCGACATCGTGGCGTATATGTCGTGGCTTTCGAGGGCCTCCGCTGCGGGCCGGCGCGAGCCGGGAGCCGGCATAGACTCCATCGGACCGCTTCCCGCCGACACGGCCAAGGGGAGGACCGCGTATCTCCTGACCTGCGCGCGCTGCCACGGCGTGAACGGCGAAGGGCTCGTCACGAAAGTCGCCGCCACCTCCGGTGCGCCATTGTGGGGACCGCAGTCGTTCAGCATTGGTGCGGGGATGGCGCGGATCCGCGTGGCGGCGGCGTTCATTCACCGGAACATGCCGTTCGACCTGCCGGGGACGGTAGACACGCAGACGGCGTTCGACATCGCGGGCTTTCTCGAGGTTCAGGCACGGCCCGATTTCGCCGGGAAGGAGCTCGACTGGCCCAACGGCGACGCGCCTCCGGACGCGGCGTACGTAACCAAGGCGAGGAACAAGAAGTAGCGGCAGGCGCACGCGCGACGCTCACTCGGGCGTTGGCGCGCCTGCCGAGGTCACAGCTTGCCCCGGCGGAGCGGCCCTGGCGAACCGGCGCGGCGCCGCAGATTTCGAGTCCTGAAGAACGAGCGCCGGAGCCTGTGGGCCCCGGCGTTCTGCGCCAGCCTTGCAAGTTCTTAGGCGGCAGTGCCGCTGGAGTGCGTTGGCTCCTGATTGCCAAGGTGACGCCCGATGGAGTTGGCGAAAGCCACTCGCGCACCACGGTTCTTGCCCGCTCTGTGGCGGGTAGTTGCAGCGGGTCGGTGCGCGCGGCGCCTCGAACTCAGTCCCATCGAACCCGGGACTCGGACACGACGTCCGAACTACTTAGGCGACGCGGTGGCACTGCCCTCACTCTGCGCTTGCACTATGTGCGCGAGCGGCCCGCGAATCAATAAGGATTCGCCCTACGGCTCGTCGAAGAACTTCCCCTGGCAATCGGCGCAAATACCGTGGCTGAAGTGGGCCCCCGTATTGGCCGTGAGGTATGCGGATAGCCGAGTCCACGCCCCCTTCTCGTCGAGGATGTTGTGGCACCAGGCGCAGACGGGGAGCACATCCTGCAGATCGTGGAGCTCTTTCTTCACCGCAGCCAGGTCGTCGTTCAGGCTCTGCAGGGCAGCCTGCGAGCGGTCGACCAGGACGCGCGCCTCGCGGACTTCATCGTGCGCCCTGGCATTGACCACGATAGCCGCGCACACCGGTGCGATGGTCAGCGCGAGGTTGAGATACTGATTGACGGCGGCCGGGATCGCGACGCGGCTCACCTCGACGATTCCAATCTCATCATCGCCCAACGCAAGGCGGAAGAGGAATCCGGCGCCGTCGTCGATCATCGCGTGAGTTCCCTCGCAGGAGGCGAAGTGCTTTCGCGCCGCTTCCGACACCACTTGCGTCCCAGACTCTCCATGGACGTGCAGGAGATCGGCCTTCTGTGCACGCAGGGCCAGCACACGCACGTGGTCCGGCGTGAACAATATCTGGACCGCGTCCATGATCCCCCGGAACGCGTCCTCTTCCGAGAGCAATCCGCGAAAGAGCCCGCCGAGCAAGTCCAGCGCGATGGCGAAGTCCGTCTGCTCGCGCGTAGACTCGACGCCCTTGATGGGCGTCCCTCGCCGCGACGGGTCCGCCGCGCGAAGGATGTTCTTCAGCGTCGCCTCGAAGTATCCGAGCCCCACGTCCACCACGCTCGATGGGAGTTTCACCGCGGCGGCGAACGCGTCGAGATTGCTCCGGCTGGCCGGATCACCCAGCGTGTCGAGCAGCACCACTCGCCGGACGCCCTCGCGGAAACTGGTGACAGCCTTCCCGCGATCGCCCCCCCAACGATCGAGCTGCATTTCCCAGTGAGCCAGCCAGCCGGGTGTGAGGCAGTAGGCGCCGTCCGCCTGCTCGCGTTCCACGACGTCCCGGGGCGCCACAAGGTGGAGGCACTGCTGAATCAGGACCGTTTCGACGGGGTACGGCGCCGGTATGGTCGGCCCCAGCTGCCGCAGACAGGCGGCTGCCCCGACCACCTTCCCCCGCGAGCAATCGGGGCAACCCTGCAGGAGTCCTTCTATTCCGGCAAGCTCCGGCCGGGGGGCATGGCAATTGATTTCGAAGAAACTGAACTTGACGTCGGCGAACGGCGCCTTCGGCAGCGCGCGCACCTCCGGCTCGAAGACGTTGCAGAACAGTATGTGCAGCCGCTCCCCGGTCATGGCAGAATACCTCCCGTCGGCGTCGACAGCCGCCGCGACCGGAATCTAACACTCGGCGATCAGTCCGCCTTGCGCGGGAGGGGCGGTTCGGCCACATACGCCACCGGGATCGTTCCGGTGAGCGTGCGCAGCCAGGCATGGATGTCGCCCACCTGCTTGACGCTCAACCCGATTCCCAACTGGTGCCGGCCCATCATGACGATGGCCGAATCGAGCGAGGCAACCGAACCGTCGCTGAAGTACGGCGCCGTCATCTCGACGTTGCGCAGCGAAGGCACCTTGAACACGTACAGATCGCTCGCATCGTGGGTGACCGCGATCCGTCCGCTATCGGCGACCGACGGCCACGGCTGCCGGAGTCCCGCCTTCTGGAACAGCCGACCGCCCACGAGCGAACCGCCGTGGCAGGAGGCGCACCCCGCGACAATGAACGTCTTGGCGCCGCGCTTCTCCTCCAACGTGAGCGCCGAGGAGTTACCGCCCTGGAACGCGTCCCACCGCGAGGGCGTGACGAGCCCGCGCTCGAATGCGCCGATCGCCCGCCCGACGTTGTCGTAGGTGATGGGATCGGCCTGACCTGCGAACGCGGCGGCGAACGCCGCGCGATACTTTGGCGATGTCTTGAGGTGCGCCAGTACCTCGGCGCTGTTGGACATGCCCATCTCGTCGGGATTGAGGATTGGGCCCTTGGCCTGCTCCTCGACGGTGGGCGCGCGTCCATCCCAGAACTGCGCCACTTGAGCCGCGGCATTGTAGACGGTGTTCGAATTGCGGGTGCCCAGTTGTCCCTTGTGCCCGAAACTCACCCGGCGGCCGTCAGCGCCGTAGGCGTTCAACGGATGGCAGGAGTTGCACGACACGTCGTGACCCTCGGAGAGCACGTTCTCGTAGTAGAGCGTCCGCCCGAGCGCCACCTGGGCGTCCGAGGACGGCTGTCCAGCGACGTCCATGCGCGAAGGCAGTGTGCCGAACATGGCAAGATCGGCGCGAGTCACCTCGGCGTCGGTCACCTCGGGCAGCGGCTTGCCTCGGGCGGTGCCCGATGCCGTCTGCTTCCTGGCGTTCTCGGTTGTGCAGGCCAGCGCCAGGAAGGCCGCCGCAAGAGTGATCGCTCGATATGCGCGCATGGCTCGCTCCGTCGTTCGGGATGATGGCTCAATCTCGACTATAAAGCGGCGGCGCAGCTCGCGCAGTCAGGCGAAGCACTATCCCGGGGTGGGCGGTTCGGGGGACGCGTACACCGAGCCGCAACTCGCCGGGACGAGTCGCTGCCTACGACGCGTCCATCCCGGCCCACGCCGGGAAGACGAGACCTGATCGCTCAAGCCGGCGACGCCAGTCGTACTCCACCGCCCAGCTTCGGAGATAGAGGACCGTGAGCCGCACGTCGAGCCGGTACACCCAGTAGCGCGCCCAGATGCACGCCACGAAACCTGCGACGAACGCAAAGCCGATCAGGACCGTGAAGTCGAGCGCGTCCATGTTGATCTGGTAGAGCGGCATGGTCAGCCCTCCTTATGGAACGGAGTACCCAGCGCAGGTCGTTCTTGAATGGTGGTCTCAGGCGAAGCCGCGGCCCATCCCACGAAGGGGTGAAAGAAGTCCCAACCCGAACGACGTGGCGCCGAATGTCGAAGGCAGGGCGGCCCAGCACAGGCCCGCGAACGGCCGGGAATGCACAACGGCATCCTATCGACTTTACGTCGAACAGGATGCCGTTGTTCCATTCGGAGACTCGAGAGCGGGCGACCGGACTCGAACCGGCGACGTCCAGCTTGGGAAGCTGGCATTCTACCAACTGAATTACGCCCGCGACTGACGTATAGTATCGCGAGTGCGATGCGCGTGCCAAGCCCGCCAGGTTTGCCCCCTATGGTGGCGGGTCGTCATCCATCTGCATACCGGTACACCAGTGATACACCGGTAAAGACACACCCTGGAGCACCGTGAGCGCGACCGGACAATTCGTCAGAAGAGGGCTCGCCTTTCTGCGTGCGACCGCCGCGGCAATCCCGCGGAGCAGCCGTTCGCTGCGGCGCGCACCGGGATTCGTGGCGATCGCGACGGTGTCGCTCGGCGCCGCGCTAGGGCTGTCGACCTCCGTGTTCGCGCTGATCGACTCGATGCGGCATCCGGAGTCGCCGTTCGCCAAAGTGGACCAGCTGTACATGATCGACCTTCGTTCTTGGGGCTCGCAGTTTCCGACTCAGACCGACGTCGAGCAGGGTATCGCGAGCCTCAGGGGGCTCGCGGGGCATTCGAGCACGCGATTCGAGTACACGGGCGTCGAATTCCCAGATGGCGGTGAGCGGCACGGCATCCTCTGGACACGCGCCGGATTCTTCGATGTGCTCGGTGCGCGGCCACGCCTCGGCCGCCTTCCGAGCATCGCGGATGCAGCCGCCGGAAACGTCGCACTTGTGAGCGACGCGATCTGGCGGCGCCGATTCAACAACCGGCGCCGGCTCGACGGTGCGACGCTCTCCGTTGGGGACAATCAGTATGTGATCATCGGCGTGATGCCTCCGCAATCCGGGTTCCAGTTGGGATTCGACGAAGCCGTCTTCATTCCGGATCCGACTCCCGAGACGGCGGGCGCAGCGGTGCCGCTCATCAGGATCGCCGGCGGCTCGTTGAACACGGGGCTCGTGCAGTCCCAGCTGAACGCGCTCGCCCGCCGCTGGAC
>OCZT010005545.1_pt1 | contig 12572 bp, 10 predicted proteins | sample 1539031 | NCBI WGS metagenome assembly OCZT01 (sample SAMEA3539308, study PRJEB22396) | soil metagenome | biome: tundra; feature: field; material: soil | place: USA | collected 2010-05 | depth 0.15 m | reverse complement strand
CGATCTTATGAATTTCTGATTTAGGATAATAAATAGAGTTATATAATAAAGGAGTTATTTTCCAGGATATAAATTTATAAAATTTGTAATCTAAAAATATTTCAATTCCTTCTAGTCTATAAGTTAACTTTAAGCTGTGTGTTAAACTATCGTTAGAAAAAATATTTTCACAAATTGCAATTCTATTTTGTGGAAGTCCTAATTTGTTTTTTAGTCCTAATCTAACAACTAAATCTTTTCCTTCTAAGCTGGCTACTATATATTCGTCTGAGCCTGCACTATCTCTTCCTTGACTAAAGTAAAGAGGAGAGTTTGAACCGATAATAGGTATGTTAGAACTATCTAAAGTTATTTTGTTTAAGTAACATGTTTTGCAAGAAAGAGTATAATTAAATGCTATACATAGAAAAGTATCTCCTTCTATCCATGCATTAAATATTTGTTGTTTAGAACCATCATCTTTTTTGTAAACACAATTGTTATTAATATAGTTTTTTATAGTTTTTAAACTTTTATTTTGATCTGTAGATGTGTTAAAAATTGGAAATGGTAAAACACTTTCGTAGTTAATAGTCCAAAGGTAGTTAACACCATTATCATAGTTTTTTAAATCACTTTCAGAAATTTTTATAACTGAAGGATAATGAGTAGGTAAAAAATTCTCATCTTTAGAATCTATAGGTTCTAGATTTTTTATTAATGGAGTTTTATAACTATAATAATCTTTTATATAATCAACCTTTCCTGCAGTATAAGTTATATTCGGAGAATTAGAAATAGCTAGTTTATATAATCCACAAAGTTGAAATTTAGCCGCTTGTAAATTATTTGAAGAGTTTTTATCTATAAAATAATCTATACTAACTCCACTAAATTTTTCAGGAAAAGATAAAGGTAATCCGTAATAAGTTGTATCTACATCAGTTTTAGGACATGTAGAAGGTTGTAGATTTAAAAATGTACCAGGTTTAAAATAAACATATTGTTTTTTTGTTTTAATATAATTGTATATATCTTCAGAAATACTTTCTAACATATCCATATTAAATGAAACCTCTCTTAAGTTAAAAGTATTTTCGTTATCATATACTGGTTTATAATAAAGAGGTTTATTTATTGGATTGTTTATATTAGTTTTATCTTTTAATTTAGATGTATCTATTATATAAGTTGTTTCAGGAACATTTACTTTATTATTATTTTTTCTTTTATATCCGTAATTAAGTTTTGAATCCCAAGAAAAATCATATTCTATAAACGTCATTAACCCATTAGGTGATCCAAGTAAATTAATTAAAGAATTTATACAAGAAGTAGTTCCTTTTTTACTATAAATATATAAAAGATTGACTAATAAATTTTTTTGTCTTTTTTGAACAAGTTCTTGCAGTTTTACAGTATCTAATAAAGTACTATTTTCAGCATATAAAGAACTTCTGATGTTAGTTGTGTTAAAAACTAAGGAACTTAAATAATCTTCGTTTCCTTCCTCAGAAAGAGTCAACCCATAATGTTCAGCATATAAACTATAAAAATTAGGAGAAAGTTGGTTAAATTCAGAATAATTTACAGTATGAACATATTCTAAAAAGTCTATATAAATTTTTATAGTATCAAATAATTTCCCGGCTAATAAAACAAAGCGTGAAAATAACCTCCCATCTGTTTCGTTTATTTCGTTTATTAATTCCTCAGGAATTGCTCTTCTAATTAATTGATTTGTTTCGTTTTCATCAATTGTTGTAGCTCCTATTAAGTCATATTGAGCTAACCCAGTATCATCTCTATAGTAACTAGAATCAAAATTATCTTCATTCTTTATCATATTAGCCGGGTTTTGAATCCATTGTTTAAATGTATCACCTGAAGTAAGAATGTTATTTGTTATAGGTTCTCTAGGCCAAGGTGTAGGGTTTAAAACGTTTAGCAAAGCTTTTTGAACTCCATTTAATTGATTTTCAAAACTTACGATATTGTTTATGTTAGGTGAAAATAAAACACCTTGAGAAACAACTTGTACATTCTGATTTGTATTAGGGTCGTTTACAAAAGAACCTTTGTATGTAATAAGTTCTGAACTAGTTAGCCTTCCTTTTACTTGAGTCCTAATAACATTATCTGATAGTTTTATGAAACTAAGGTTACTTAAAACATCGTTATCTGAATATTCTCCATTAGTTAAGTTTAAGAAGTTTGTAAAAGATATTATAATTTGTTCTGAAGAAGGATTAGAAAAAGAATCAACAACAATACTTCCAAGTGTTTTAAATAAAATATCTTCTCCGTTAGATGTTTTATTAATAATTTTTAAAACATCACCTTGTTTAAAGTCATTGTATAGCCCATAACTAGTAGAACCATCTTCTCCGTTTTCTGCTAATGTAATAGTTCCTGATGAAGAAGTTATAAAATTCGAAGCATTTATTTTGAATTCGATTGCTGTAAAAGAAAAAACACAAATTTCTCCAATTTTCAATATTTGAAGATCTGTATTTACCCCACTTGTTAAATTGTTAAATTTTAAAGTAACATAAACTTGATCTTCTGAATAAAAAGGAGTATTAATTATTTCAGCATCAGCTAGTTTAACTTTTAAAGAGTTATCAGAATAAAAAGAAATGATTCCACCTTCAGTTATATTTTGGTTTGTTTTTATTCCAATTATATAAGTTTGGTTGTTTTGATAGCTTACTTCGTTTATTATACCAGTCTTAATAGTTTCTAGTCCAACTATAGGATATCTATTTTTATTTACATCAATTACATCATAATCACCAACCCATGAATAATTTCCATTAGTTGTGAAATTTACATTTAAATAACTATTTAAGTCTCCTAGATTTATAATATTGTTAGATTCAAAATAAAAAGTAGTATTTTGACCACGAGTTTCTAATTTTAATATTTCAGGATTTGATGGCGGTGTAGTAGTATTTAAATTACTTTTAGCAACATAAACTTTATAAGGAAAACTTTCTGAAAGATAAGATATTTGATAACTTAGCTCATTGTATGAAGACCCAAAAAAAACAGTATTTCTTATGTCCTCATAATCAATTAGAAGTTGAATATAGTTTGTTAGAAAAGAATTTAGTGTAGAATCAGATAAAGATCCAGTTGTAGTTTTTTCTAGGTTTTGATTTAAACTATTTTTTATTTGCCCTAATGTAAGTATTATACTAGGATTAATAGTTATGTTTTGGTTTTCAGAAATAGTAGTAGTGTTCGGAATATTTGAAAAAACACCACTTGGTGTTAGGTTAGTTCCAAAAAACACTCCTCCTTTTATTATATCACTTCCTTGTGAATTAATTATCTTTGGCATCTTTTTGTTTTAAAATTATTTAACTATTAAGAAAGAGGTAATCCTTTTCTTACTTCAGTGTTTCCTACTTGACTTATTTGATAACTTTGAACTACTTTTCCATCTATAGAGCCATCGCTTGCTATAGTTATTCCATTATCATCATATACTTCAAATATATTTGTGGTAATATCTCGAGCTACATCATTTTTCATAAACCTTACAAGTCCATATATAGAGTTATCAATTGCTTGAAAGTTAAGTGTTAAAGGAATAGGGTTAAAATATGTTTCTCTAGGATAAATCTTTAAAACATCTCCTGAAGCTATAGATTGTTGAGGAGATTCATATCCTATGTAATTAGGAGAAAGTTCTAGATTAACTATAGTTGGCAAAGTAGCGTCATTAAACATATTATCATTCGCAACAAATCTTATAGTTTTTAAAGTTCCAGAAGGAGTATATACTTCAACTACAGAACCTAATAATCTTCCTCTTTGTTGGGAATAGTTAGCATTTTCAAAATTCCATACACTATTTAAAAAACTAGATCTATCTACAGAATAATATGTTCTTCTTAAAGGATCTGTAGGTGCAGTAGCATAAGAAGTACTAACATCCTTGTAATCTAAATGCTGTCCTCTTTGAATTGAAGTAATTTTTGTCGTAATGTTTTTTGGCTTTACATACAAATAATATGTTCCATAATTATAAGTTCCTTTTAAAAAATCTTTAAATCTATCTTTTGGGATTTCTAAAAGTTGAATACCGTTTTCAAGAGTTGTTATTTTAGTACTAACATTAATATATAAATCTTGTTTAGGTATATCTACAGTACTTAATATAAAATCAGCATAGTTAGGATCAATAGAAAAAGGAACATTAATATTGGAAACTCCTGCGTATAAAGTAGGACTCTTACTTCCAGGAAAAAGAGGATCAATAGAGCTATATGATGTTAAACTTAATGGAGTTTGACTTATTCCAATTTTACTAACACCATTATGAAAAAAATCTTCTAATTGCCATAACGCACTTTCTTCTGTAGGAATAAACATCATTTGAGGTGATGTAGGAGAAATAGCTATGTAATTAGCTACACTATTGTCGTAAAAATCAAATTGTTTCATTTTTATTTTTTTAAATAATAATTTCTATCATTGTATGGAGATACTTCTATTCCATCAAATCTTGTAGGACCATCATAAACTACTCTAAATTTATAAGTATCAACACTTGTTTGAGTTCTTTCTCCGTTTTTAAATCTTACTAAAATTTCATATTCTAATTCTTCGTAGAAATAATCAGTATCAACATAAAAATATATTTCTTGACCATATACATTTGCAGAAGTCCAAGGGCACATTTCAAAGCCACTAGTAGTAACAATTTTATACTCAAAAAAAGGAGAAACAAAATTTTGTCTTTTATTTTTTGAAACTATATTGACTTTAACTAAATCTCCTTTTCTTATTATGTTTTTATTGTAGTAAGTAGTAGGGTAAAAATATAACGATGAATATAAGTTTTGATTTGTATCATAAATAGGTTTAGTAACTAACATAGATTTACTTATGATTTCATCGTTAACAGACCATGTTTCCGTATATTCACCAGACGAAGAGGGTATAAAAGAATATTCATGAACACCATTTCCAGTATACTCTATTATAGGCGATATACTTTCATTTGTTTGTAAATCAGTGACAGATACTGTTAAATTTGAAATTTCTGATAAATTCCAATTAATCAAATATAAATAAGAAGGACTGTTTTGTTTTAAATTATATCTATCATCAATAATTATATCGTTTATAAAAATCTCTAAATATGGTTTAAAAATTGATCCTGAATGCCTTGATCTAATGAATTTTGTTAAAAGAGAACTATCTGTAGAAAAAGAATCAAAGTTTAATGCAAAATTACATTCTAGATTATTTTCTACAGAATTTGATACATAAGATTCAATGTTTGTGAATACAATATCATCTTTTTTTGATTGTAATTGAATTGTTTTTATAGGAGAATTAAATTCATTAATCCATAAATCATTAACAGTTCTTTTATTCCAGTTACTTACCCCTGTAATTGCTTCACTTGATGTAAATTCACAACCATCTCCTTCAACAAAAACATTATTAAAATAATATAGGTTTATAGGCTTTAATCCACTTAATCCTACACTTCTTAAAACTCCTGCATCGTATAGTTTTAAATTACAAACATATGTTTTACCTGCAAGTTTGTTTTTTAAGTTATCTAGGTTAAATCCTAATAATACTCGAGAATTTCCAGAACCATCGTTTAACTCTAAAACTGGATTTTTTCCTGTGTTTATATTTCCTTGTTGTTGAGAAATACTACCTGTATTTGATTTAAAGATAGTATTATTTTTATCAGGGTAAATTCTTATGTAAGACATTATGTTTCTTTTTTACTTATAAATATAAAAAAGAGAACAGTTTCTTATGTTTGACACAACAAAATAACTAACAGAGTTTTATAGTTTTTAACTATGTATATCTCCCGTTATTTTACTTTTATTTAAAATATCTTCTTTAGTTATTTTTATTTTATTTCCTTGAAACCAAAAATCACCATTTATTTTTTCAGGCATAAATTCAATAGTTTCTATTTGATTTCTAGAACAATCGTAAGAACTTCCTACATAAGTAGGTCCAAATTTTAATGATTTTAAGTTATTACTAGTACAAGAAAAAGTATCTCCTATGTTTTGAGGACAACCTTTTAATGTAATAAGTTTATTGTAAGAACAATCAAAATTTACTTTAATTACAGAAGGACTATATTCTAGAGTAGTTAAAAAATTATAAGAACAATTGAAATCTCCATTTATTTCACTAGCACATCCTTTTAAAGATATTAATTTGTTTTTAGAACAATCAAAAGATGATCCAATATGTTTAGGTAAATAATCAAGGTTTTCTAATAAATTTTCATGACAATTAAAAACTCTACCTATAAAGTAAGGACTATTTTTTAAAGATGTTAGTTTATTTGAAGAGCAATTAAAACTTCCTATTACTTTCCCAAATCGAACTGGAATATTTTCTAATTCAAATGCTTTTAAAATAACATTTCCATTCACATTTATTAAATAACCTTCATAATGAGTATTTATTTCTATAATTTGTTCTTTAGAAAATATATCACCTTTATATGTCAAAGTTTTATTTTCTTTATCTATAACACTAGAGTGTAAGCCTTCACTAATAAGAACAATATTATTATTTGTAAGTTTTTCTAGTTTTTCTTTTAAAAGTGTTAGTTTTTGACTATTTTCTTTTAAATTTCTTGTAAAATATAAAGTACTATAAATATCAAATACAGTAAACTCTAAATCAGTTCTTTTAAATTTAATACCACCTGTTTTTAGTTTTGATTCTACTAAATCAGCCATTGATTTAGAGTCACATTTGAATTTCAAACTTTCATATTTTCCATTATGTACAGAAGCTTTTTTAAATCCATAAGGCATAAAAGAAAGAGTTTTTTCTCCTAGTTTTAATTCAAAAGTTCCTAATTTTCCTCTATCACTTCTGTATTCACTTTTAACTATATATGGTAAGCTATTTTTATCTACTATATTTTTTTTTGTTTCTGTTAATTCTTTTATAATTAATTCAATATTAAAAACAATCTTAGTATTACTTATTTTAGATATATCAGGTTGTTTTTCTTTATAATGAGTATATCTAGTATCTGTATCTATTTTTTTATTAACATCTCTTTTAAATTGATTTAAAACATCATCTTCAGATTTCCCTATCATTATAGTTTTAGCTATTTCTTTGTAAATAGGAGACCAATAGATATTCCCTTCTATTAATCCTTTTCTTCCATCAGAAACACTAATTTGTAAAGAGTGAGTTTCGTTGTTGTATTTATAAAAATATTCTCCAAAGATTAATGCTCCAAAATCAAGGCTGTAAATACTTCCTTTTTGAATTTGATTTGACATATGAGATATAACTCTTTTTTTTATTTCTTCTTCTAATTTAGTTTTCAAATCAGAATCTTCTCCTTTTAAAAACAAAGCGTTAATTTTGCAATTTTCAACACGCTCATTATATCTTTTAAAAAAGTGTTCAATATCTGCATCTATATTTTGAGCTTTTGTAAAAGCTGCTTTTTCTTTATCTTTATAATAAACTTCTTTTAAAAGTAGAAAAGTCATTTTTGGTTTATATTTAATTTAAATTAAAACATTCACTTTTAAATATTAAAAAATGAAGGAAAGTAAACTAGAAACACTTAAATTGTTTCTTAATGAAAATAAAATTTCTTATAACTCTATTTTAGAAGAAACTATAGAGTCTATCACAACTGTTAAAATCTTGGTAAATTTTGAGGAAACTAAAAAAAGATTTAACGAAATTTATGATTTTTGTTCATCTCAAAATAACTTTATTCAAGTTATTTTTGCTAATCATTTAGATAAAGAAGGAATCGCAATAATACATTGGGTTACAAAACTTTAAACTTTAAACCTTTTTTCTTACAATATTGTAAAGTTTTAATTAAAGCGGAATAAACAAAAGGATCTTCAGATTGATTAATATTTTTTGTCCAAAAACAAAAAGAAGTTTGGTTAATACCTTTATCTTGGTTAGATTTTTCTTCTCTTCCTGACAAATCAATTGTATAAATATAATATGTAGTATCAGAACTTTTAATACCAAACATTGTGCTTAAAAAAACAATTTCTTCTTCAGTAGTTATATATCCAGCTTCTTCCCTTAATTCTGCCAAAACTGTATCTATAGGTTCTCCACTTTCTACGCTACCAGTTATAGAACAAATTACATTTTTAGTAAGATTCCAACAAGGTGTTATTTCACTTCTCAAAAGGAATTCAATATTTCCTTTTGTTATTCTATACGGTAAAACAACAATTTTTTTACCATTACAACAAACTTCATGGCTATAAACATAATCAATAACTCCGTTTTTTGGATCTGTAACCATTTTAAGGTCAAGCCATTTTGTTGATTTTAGTGCTTCAATCATTGTTTTTGTTTTAAATATTCTTTTTTGGTAACAAAATAAAGAAAAAAATAACTTATTTTAATAACAAACATTAAATTTTTAATATCATGGTATATATTGGTTGGTTAGCTGTAATTCTGTTAGGTTGTAATTTTTTTATCACAATTTTTAAAAAATTAAAAAAGAAATTTGATGATAAAAAGGAAATAGAACAAAGAGAATACGAACGAATGAGAGAATATCTTGGTTGGGAAATAGGTGATTTGTTACAAATAAGTCCAGATTCTTTAGGAAATGAATTTATCGAAGCTAATTGTCACCCTCAATCAGGTGCTTTGTTTGCAGCTCTTGCAAAATGGAACAATAAAGAATGCGAAGCTACTTTTAACAATGGATTATCAATAATTTTAGATTTAAGAGAAGTCTTATCAAACTATTCTTATAAAGCAAGAAGTAAAAAACAAGAAATGATTGAATATATGGAAAAAGCTAAAAATAAATCATATGAAGAACTTTTTGATTTTTATCAAAAACAAACAGGGTTTGTGTACGAAAACAGCAATTCTCTTTTACCTATGCCTATGCAAGAATTTAAATTAAACTCTGTTTTTAATAAAGAACAAAGACCAGAAGAAATTATTATTATGGGAATATATTTAATAGATATGACAACAAAAGAAATTGAGTTAATAAAAGAATTAGCTGTTTCTTTTGAAAATTTTGAGCTCGCTGGTTATTTATCAGACTATTTAAAAATTATTCAAAAAAGTTAGTATTTTTTTATATTTAAAATAAAAAAGAAAATGCTGCTAAAAGAATATAGTTTAATGGAAAAGGCAAAATTAGTTAAACTTATTAACTATTTACAACCTTTAGTTTCAGAAGATAAATTGGAAAAAATATTAGATTTTTACAAATATTTTGATGAAAGTTATTATGATATAGAAAATAAGGCAGTTTATACTGAATTTCTTTCTACATTAGAAAAATTAGCAAGCGATAATTCAATTGTTTTACCAGAAGAATTACAATAATGTCAGAAAAACTAAATATTCTTTTAAAAGAAAAAGAATTAATATTAATTGAACTACAAAAAGAAGTTCAACTTATCAGATATCAAATAGAAAATAATAAAGGTAGAAAGGCTCTTGAAGAGTTTCTTGAAATTTCTAAAAAAAGAAAAGCTAGTTAAATCTTTATTCCTATAACTAAGTAGCTCTGAGTTGTAATTGTAGCTCCAGGATTAGTTCCAGTTATTACACTATTTGTTATAACTTTATCTATATAATACCCACCTTTTATTAAAACATCTAAAAAAGTTTTTAATTCTGGTGGAGTTACAGTTGTTGGAACTGATGATGGTAAACATAAAAATGTTTCTTGTTTTGGAGTTGCCATATATTTTCTTTTTAAATATTACTTTATTTCATTTCTTTCCAATTACTTCCTGTTTTTAAAGAAACTTTTGCAAATAATCCTTCTTGTTTTGATTCTAAGATTTCAATAATATCTGTTAATAATGTTGTATTTTCAATAACATCTATATTGAAATTAAATAACATAGAGTCATGTTTTTGTAAAAGTATTTTGTTTATAGACGGAAGTTGTTTTAAATATATTCTTATTTTATCTATTTTTCTAATAAAAAGATCTGCAGCTGTTGATTGAGTATAATAATTTAAACAAGTATATTCGTGTTCTGGATATACACTTCTTCCAAAAAAATTAGTAACTCTTTTATGTTTGTTAAACTCTTCTATTAATTTATTTTGTAATGGTAAAAAAGGCTTAATGAATTCTTTTAATTGAAAAAGAAGTAAATCTTCATTAAGGTTAAAACTAGGATATTCTTTCTTTATTTTTTTTACTGCATTTTTTAAGGTTAAACCGTATAAAATACTATAATTAATACCTTTTGCTATATCTCTATATTCACTTGATTTAAACAAGTATTCTGATAGTTTTAAGTGTGGATCTTCTGCAAACTCTAATCCACAAACTTGTCTTAACAAAGTATATTCAAAATAATTATAATCAAACTCAAATAATAAACATTTAGGTTCTGCTATTACTAAATCTCTATTAACTTCTGATAAAGTTTGAAGATTAAATCCTTTTGCGGAATACATTCTACCTGTTGCCTTATCAGTACCATTGTATTTTTGAATAATATAATCGCTATCTATTAAGTTTTTAGATAATTCTGTAGTAGAATTATCTTCTAGTTTTCCTAATTTGACTTTATCAATTTTAACTTTTATTGAAGAAAAGAAATCTTCTGTTTCATAAGCTTTATTCCACGTCGATAAAGTTTCTTCTGATAAAGATTGTTTTGTAAGCTTTTTTAACCATTCTAAACAAACAGCTCCTATATACAAATCAAAATTCTCGTCAAAAAAATGTAGAGTTTTAAAATCTTTTAAAGAAATATAAAACTCTATAGTTTTTAAATAAGATTGAAAGTAAAAAGGATAATTCCATGAATAAAATAAACTATTTGGAAATTGTTTTTTTAAATCACTTATAAGTTTTTTAGTATTAATTTTTATAGAGTTAAAATACTCATATATTTCTTTATCAATATAATATATGAGGTTTCCTGATGTTATTGTTATTATTTTATCAGTTTCATATATGAATACGTTTTTTAGAGGAATTACATTATCAAAGTTTAAATAATTCTTTATAATTTTAAATTCACTAATTTTTTCTTTATAACAGTAATATAGAAATGTATTTAAAGATTCTTCGTATTTATCTGATTCCGATTCTGAAAAAATATAATAAATATTATCTTTAATTTTCTTTTCAGTTGGACTAACTAAATCAGGATATAAATTCATAGCTCTGTTTAAACCGACAATTAAAACAGGCTTATCTCTATTTTCAATAACAGAAGACCCAATTGTTTCTAGCAAAGGGTGTTCATCTCCAACTATATATCCTAAATACATTTTATTTTAAAATAAGAAAATTAATTCTCTAAATATAAGAATTTTTTTCTTACTAAACAAACATATTTAAAATCCTGCAGTATAAGCAGGTTGTCCTACTGTTCCACTTTTTAAAATTGCATTTGTATTATCTCTATCAGAAACATAAGGTTTAGGTTGACCATTAAGTATTGAAGTTTCCATTTGAATTTTTACGACATTTTGTGCAGAAACAACAGCTTGTTTATATTGAGATGCTTTTCCTGCACTGTTTAAATCCGTATCTGTTTTGTTTAACCCATCAACATTTATCTTCAAATCTTCAACTGCTCCAAACATTAAAGCTTCATCTTCCTTATCTGGATCTAAGTCTGAGTCTCCTGTTTGATTATCAGTTCTAAGACAATCAGGTATGTAGTAAATATCATTCACATCAAAATCTTTTCTATGGTAAAACTTATAATACTGAGAAGAAGGTTCGTCTTCGTGTATTATTTCCATACTCATAGTAACTTTTACACCCATCGGCATAGCTCCCATTTTTGATGGGTTTAAATCGACTGAAACAGATTCATAATCATCAACAGATAAAGATGTAACTCTTGCTATAGAATCTATAAAATCTCCAATTCTTAATCTAATAAGAGGTTGTTCTTTCATTTTTCCGTCATTTCTATACCAAGGGTAACAACATTGCGCTAAAAAAGTTAATTTACTCCACATCATTTCTGGAGTTCCTGTCATTTGTCCTGGTACTAAACCAGATTGTTTGCCTCTTGTAAAAGAAGGAAATCCCAATGTACCTGAACCCCATTCAGGTAAATATTTTCTTATCTCACTTAATCTTTCTTGATCTGATAATCTATCATCATATGCTGCAACAGAAGAGGCATCATTTGGATTAAACGTAGTATTGGAAGAGCCAACAGCTTGTTTTCTCATATAATCTCTTGCTGTTTTAATTCCAGCTAAAAGCATTTCTGTAGAAAAATCTGAAAACATATAAAAAGATATAGTTAGTTTTCTTGAAGTAGATTTATATATACTAACTGACTCACTTCTACCATATAAATCTTGTGTACTCCAGTTTACATCAAAACTATCATTATAATTTTCAATATAAGCAGGAAAAACCATTCTATTTGGAATATCTGAACGTAATAAACCGTTTTTTATAGGATTTTTAGTATAATAATTACCGTTTGTATGTCTTCCATGTAATTTTTCAATAAAAAATTTATATGAACCTGGAGTATATTTTCTATATTGTTCTAACATTTGCTCTAATTTAGTAGTAGAGTTAGTCTCAGGAGTGCCATATGTAT
>OCZT010005544.1_pt1 | contig 12572 bp, 12 predicted proteins | sample 1539031 | NCBI WGS metagenome assembly OCZT01 (sample SAMEA3539308, study PRJEB22396) | soil metagenome | biome: tundra; feature: field; material: soil | place: USA | collected 2010-05 | depth 0.15 m | reverse complement strand
GACTGGACTTCAGACGTGTGCTTCTTCCGATCAGATGAGGAAGAGGAAATCACTAAGCGTGAGTCAGCCGGTAAGAAGAAGATGAAGGATTTTTCGGATAAAGAGCAGATGGCACTTCATGCCTACAAAAATAAGAAGGGTCAGTACATTCAGCCGTCCGAGATGATTGAAGCAGCTATGGTTAAAGCCGGTGCTAACTTCAAACTCGAAGGAAAGAAAACTCACAAGGACTTGATGAAGTCAGGTATTATCATCACCCCTATCGAGATCGTACACAAGAATCAGAAGTTCGAGATGGATGCTCGATGGGGAAAGAACAGAACTACCGGCGGGGCAGTCTGGGTTGTTAGACCATCAGTAGACGAGTGGGAGTTAGACTTCACCCTTACCCTCCTCCAGGATGAGCGTGTTGAAGAGCGATGGCTCAAAGAGATCCTTACATATGCCGGTTTTTATGTAGGAATAGGAGCTTGGCGTCCCAAATTCGGGCGCTTCGAGATCACTAAATGGGAAGAGATCACTACTAAAGTTAAGACTAAGAAATAATTATAAATATTATGAAAAAGGTACAACGAAGAGGAGATACGATGAATGACGTTCGTGATAGTGATTTGGTCCAGATGTCTCGTAACCTTCTTGAGAGTGTTATTGATTCATCTGAGATCCTCAGCATGGACACCATGGGTCCAGATGAAATGCAGCGTGCGAAGATCGTATTGGGCTTTCTTAATGCCGCTAGCGGTGCAGTAAATTCACGTATGCAGTTCTTTCAGATGACTGACATCGAAGGAAAATATGCAGCAGTTAAGAGTCAACAGGCTCATATTAAAGCCCTAAAGTAAAGCTTCTACAGTATTGTTATGTCGAGTTAAGTATTGCAAGGTGCAGTGGAGTAACGTCCTGTAAAGCTTCTATTGTAGAGTTAAGTATTGCAAGGTGCAGTCTGGTATTGTGAAGTACGGCAAAGTAAAGTCCTGCTTTTGAGGTCGAGTACAGTAAGGTCAGGTGGCGTATGGTAAGTCGAAGTTTCGTATTGTAATGTAAAGCTTCTATAGTTGAGTAAAGTGGAGTTTGGTATGGTTAAGTTAGGTATGGCACTGTAATGTGCAGTAAAGCTTCTATAGTTGAGTAAAGTGGAGTTTGGTATGGTTTGGTATTGCCCAGTTGGGTTGAGTTACGCATAGTGTAGCGTCGTAAGGTTCAGCGCAGTAAAGCTTCTTATGTATAGCAGAGCTAAGTAGCGTAAGGTGTTGTAGTTGTAGAGTGTTGAAAAGTTATGTAGAGTCCTGCTTCTGTAGTGTAGTTAGGTGGAGTGGAGTTCTGCAGAGTTACGTTTGGTAAAGTCCTGCTTTTGTAGTGGAGTAACGTAACGCATAGTGAGGTAAGCTGAAGAAAAGTAAGGCAAAGTGCAGCTTTTACAGTTAAGTTGCGTCCGGTCCTGTACTGTGCCGTCAAGTAAGGCATTGTATCGTCAGGCAAAGATCAAGGTAACCGCCACCGTATTCTTACGGTGGTAGGTACACTTGGTATAATTAAAATAATTATGATTATTCACGAGTTGATAAGGAAGGCAAGGAAAGAAGCTGGAATGACTCAGCAGCAGTTGGCAGCAAGAATGGGGTCTAGCCAACCACATGTAGCTAGACTAGAACAGGGTAGGCATATGTCTATAAAGTCTCTTAATGAGGTAGCTGCGGCTCTAGGAAAGGAAGTTGACATTAGACTTGTATAAAATATGAATGTACTGATCCCCTCTGTACTTAAAAATATTAAAACGTTTTGCTGTAATGCTAATTATACTTTTAATTTACTTTGTTCAGGATGTAAGAGGGACTATAGTTGGGATATAACGGACTTAGATAACTTTCTACACAGCACTCTTTATGCTTCGTCTACAGTAAAGACAGATAATAAAAATAAAAATAAATGCGCATTCTGTGGTATTTTATTTGTAGCTCGAAGCAAGGCGGTACGTTGTTGCTCTCCATCCTGTAGACATAAAGACGGTGTTTATGGAAGAAGGGTATATAATAGATTAAGAAATAGTGCTTCAGGAATACCTCCGCTAGATGAAAAACCCTGTGATTTCTGCGGAAAGTCTTTTATACCGAGGAATAAAATGAATCGCTGCTGTTCTATTATTTGTACATATCAAGATAAAAGATATCAGAGAAAGATTAGAAAAAGCCTAAGTAAATAAACAGTATGAATCAGTTAATCATCTATTTTCTAGAAGCCTGCGGAATAGTAGCTATTGTGTCATTCTTGGTGGGCTGGGGGTGGATGATGTACGACTGGCTGTGGGAGATATGGGAGGATTTTAAATAATATAAATATATGAAAAAATTAATACCAATACTTATTGTTCTAATGCTGGTAGCCTCCCCTGTGGACGCTTTAACCAAGAAAAAAGTAATAGCACCAAAGATCGATCCTATGGTAGCCCTACAGGCCAAATATGAGGCTAGGATTACTGCTCTGGAAGAACAGATTGCTACGCTTGAAGCTAATATTTCTTCACTGCAAGTTGCACCTGCCGCAAATGATAATATAATTACTGCTGATGATATCGCTCCTTACTTACCGGACGTAGCCCCAGTGATATGTCTAGATGCTGCAGGTAATTCTACGGGAGGTACGGGTATATTTATGTCTGACTCATCCGGAAAGTGGTATATCTTGAGTAACGGTCACGTATTAAATGGCAACACCTGTGTGACTAGCAAGAGAGAATATAATGACTTTGGAACGGTTGGTTTTATGATTAACTCTAATATCGGAGTCAGATGGAATACGTTGAGCGATATTAATGAAGCTCCTATTACTGGTGATACATCAGTCTTAGATAATAATGCAGGGACATTAAGAACCTGCAAACCGAGCGAGCCACTAGGAACTCCAGTCGCTCTAATTGGTTATCCATCTTCGGGCTATGATGGCTCTACGCCAAGACGTATCGTTACTACGGGAGTCATATCTGGTATTAATTATAATAGCAGTACGGGGTTACCACATATAAATTACTTTATATCCGCTAAAGCAGACCATGGTAATTCAGGAGGTTTGGCTATCGCTAAAGATAATCTAGGATTGTGTGAGTTGGGTGTATTGACCTGGGTCAATATAGGTACTGCCGATAATATGGGGGTGATCCAAAATATGTCTAACGTACTTTGGGTTAACTAAATTAGATATATATGAAAACCATCGAGATAACGCTGATATCACATGAGGAGTTTTTAAGGAGAGAAATAAGAAACGATACCAGTTATTTTGGTAATCAATACTTTCGAGATAGCACTGGTACGTTGCACAGTATCAAAGATATCGTTCCCTGCCGTGTATGCGGAAAGATGATACCTACTCATAATCCTAACCAGCGGGCATACTGTGACGTTCATGCTGGAATGAGTAGCTATTTTAGAGCTAAAGAAGAAAAACAGAAAAGTATATGGAAAAGTCTTTGCTAGCATTATTAAAAGACGGGGATAGAACGAACAATATGGATTTAAACGTAAGTGAAGATAATCCTATCCATGTTGAGAACAACTTTGGTAATGATACCTATTTCAACGTATCTAACGACACTAAGCACGTTGTTCCGTGGGGTACTATGAAGTGGATATCGATACTAGCACCTATTTTTGTTTTTATGTTTGCAGCAGCAATACTCATTACCGCAGGATGGTTCCTATACAGCTACTTTCAAGTAAATATAATATGGAACTAAATAACCTACCTGGGGTGATAAAGACGGACTACCCTATGACCACAGAACAATGGCTTGAAACATTAGATGCTGAGTATAAAAAAGGCTATAACAAGGCTATTATGGAGGCACTTGCTTTATGTAGTGGTGGGTGTGGAGGATGTGAAGAAGGATTGAAAAGAAAATTAAAGTTAGAAGATGTATGAAAAAACCAATAGAGCGTGACCATCTAAAATATGTCCTTGGGAAGCTCGATTGGATTAAGATCCTAGGTACGGCTATTAAATATCGTCCTACTAGCTGGGCAGAACATCCCGTTATTGAGTACAGGAACGCAGGAGACTGTATGTGGAGTGCGGTAGTAAAAGAACTGGAGGACAAGAAAGTTATACCAACTCACGAACAGGAGCTGCGAGAGTTGATGAAAGAATTGAAAAAAGAAGGGTTATAATTGGTTAACAAGTATCGTTTTGTTGACGTCAACAAATTGGTCAACTCGTTCCTAATATTTATATAGAAAAAAACAGGCTGATACTTACTAGAAGTTCCCAACACCTGTTTTAGATAAATATATTTCCAAAGAGTACTAAAAATAGTATTCTTTGGAAATAATTCTTTACTTTACTGAATATCGCTACGAGTTGCAGCAACGTCTGCCACGAGAGCAGCGAGGTCTGCTTTGGCTTCTGCTACGAAAGCAGCTACCTGAGCAGGTGTTGGTGCAGGGACGTAAGCAGCCAAGTTGGCCAACGTCTCGGTGTTAAATGCGTTCACGAGTGCTACGATCTTATCAGCTCCTTGTAATGCAGTCATAAGGTAAAGAATAGTTTGTAAAGGTCCGTTGGTACAGGGTCTAGTATAACCTCGTCCCTATCAGGGTACCACGAGTCCCACTTAATAGATATAAATTGTTTCTCGTCGCCTACAACAAACAGAGTCCTCTGAGAGGATACCCATGGTGATGTTGTAGGCGAGGGGAGTGCAATAATATACTTCTACGATGCCCGCCCGGATGCTTCCGGAGGTTGCGTGACGTGCCAGTCAAACGGCGGGGGCACACTTCATTGTAGAGCACCGCCTCCCCCTATGCCGAGGTAGCTCAGTGGTAGAGCAGTATACATGGCGCTGGTTCGAGCCCAGCCCTCGGCTGCATTTGCGAAAATAACCAAGCGATTAAGGTGCGGGTCTGCAAAACCTGATTGGTGGGTTCGATTCCCACTTTTCGCTATTGTGTCTTCCATCCTTCTAGCTATTTTAATAAAACCTTAGTGCGGCGATATCTGGGGTAGTTAGAAGGCTGGAGGACGTAATCAATGCTCTTATAGCACTCTGGTGAGTGCGCTCGCCTGAAGAGCGAGACAACTATGTTCGACTCATAGTGGGAGCACCAATGCGGGTATAATTAAATGGTAGAATGCCAGTTTTCCAAACTGGATACGAGAGTTCGATTCTCTCTACCCGCTCCATGCACTCGTAGCTCAGTTGGCAGAGCGTAGGACTTTTAATCCCAGGGTCACAGGTTCGAGTCCTGTCGGGTGCACCATAGTCCCTTGTCGTCTAATTGGCAGGACGAATGATTTTGGATCATTATATTGCAGTTCAAATCTGTACGAGGGAATATGATATAATTATATAGTCAATTAATTTATTAACTAGGCTATAAACCTATGGAGAACAAAGAAGAGGAGACTAATGAGGATATCGAAGAGACCCCAGAGGTAGAGAATACGGAAGAGGATACCGACGACTTAATAGACAAAGAGGATGAAGATAAAGATCCAGAGACTGACGGTCTAATAGACACAGAGGAAGAAGATCCAGAGAAGGACGAGGAAAAAGAGGATGAAGAGTCAGACGACGAATCAGATTCATAACCTTACTCTAACCATCTATTGGGCCATGATGGTTGGGGCAAGTTTACGACCACTTGACAAGTGGTTAAAAATGTGCTATGGTAGAGGTAATAAATCATAGGAATATACACATATGAACGACATAAAACACGTATATCTAGACGAATACAACACGTTTCTTTCTACCTACCATCGTGGACAGGTATCAGGAGAAGAAGTAGGAGAAGTTATCGTAAAAATGGCTAGTTACTTCGCTCAGTACAACATGAGCATGGTACTGGCAGAACGTAAGCTTGCGCTCGTAGCACGAGACATTGAGAGCCGTGTAGATGAGGCTAGTGGTAAGGCTATCACCAGTGCTAAGGCTAAGACCTTTATTGACGCAACAGACGAGGCTCACGCCTACAATATGGAGCGAGCCCATACACAGAATATCGAGCAGTTTCTCAACGGTCTGAAGGCATTGCAGAAGGGCGTTATGAATGAATACGCCCACTCTGGAGCATAAAAAATAAATCCCATATAGCGTTTGTCATATGCTGGGGAAAAAAAATGTAGAAAAGAGTTGCGAACAGTGCGGAACAGTATTTATCGCCTACAACTCAACTCAAAAGTTCTGTGAGCGTAAATGCTTTAAGAACCACAACTATAAAAGAGGTAAAAAGAAAAAAGACCCAGACGAAGATGATCTTGGTCATGAAGATTCTTTCCCTAAGTATGTCTGCCCTACCTGTAAACATGAATCACAACTAGACTTCTTTCCAACGAGAGATTCTAGTAAATGGGTCTTGTTTATGTGCCCTGGTTGCAAGAAGCATAACAACGAACTTCGTAGATAACAAAGAGCTCCCTATTGGGGAGCTTTTTTGTTTGGGACTTAATAGAACATTGGTTCGCTTACGCCGTCCCACGGAAAATCCTTATATTCCTGATGAGACATCCTTTTATCAGATAATCTTTTTGCTATTTCAAACATTATATTAGTTGATAAAGAGCTTTCTAAAGATATTTTAGAGTCCACCCCCTCCCCGTGGTTATGTTCAGCTATATCTGAATCATTAGTAGATTTATTATCAAGAGTTAATAACTCTTTATTTGATAAAGATTTTATATCGGAAATCTTTGGAGTGTTTAGAATAAATATCTTAATATCTTTACTCGGAATACTCGGTAATACATGAGATGAGTCTTCTATTGTTCTATACTCACCTTCTTCACCCAAGACAGTGCTCCCGATAGATTTAGTACCACCAGATGTTTTTATAGGGAACTTAGATGAGATAAAATTTTTCGATACCGCTACAATAACAGGAGAAACAGAATATCTTGAGGCATATCGTCCAGCATGAGAAGGGGTTACAGCAAAGGATGTACCGCTACCTTTAAACATGTTGTCATATCCTCCTCCCCCAATATTCCAAGACTTATTTTTCTCATCATAAGAAATATTGTCAAAAGGAACTCCTCTATATAAATATTTATCGTTTGTCTTCCATGGATCATCTTCTGACATACCTTTCTCATCAAATGGAATATCAGAAATATTTTTTATTTTAGAAACATCTGGAGAGTTAATCCAGTGATCTTTTTCTGCTTGCCTCTTAAAGAATGGATTTGATGCTATATCTTTAGCTTTTTTTATTCCTAATGGATCCATTAAGGTCTCGGGAGCTTTTTTGTTTAGCGTCTTAAATCTTGACGGGGTGAATGCTGGTGGCTTCCCCAACGTCTTAAGCCTACTTGGCCCTACCTTAGGAGCTACAGGAGGCACTACATAATTCTCAAATGCTGAATAGTACTTCTTAGCGATATCTGGCGTATTGTTGAATAGCTCATCAAACCTATAGACGAATAATGCCTTCGGAAACCGAGCGTCCTGACCAAAGTTAGACTTTGGCGACATGGTAAGGAAGAGAGATATCATATTACTATCCTTCGGCGTATACGAGCTACTATGAGCGTTGTAGTAATCTAATACTTCATTTCTAATTGCCTGTCTTTTATCTGACTGCGCTACTTTGTCGTCCTCCACGGTATTGAAATATCTTGCCTTTGCCTTTGTTACAAAATTAACAAAATCAGATACTTTTTTACTGGTTTGTGTCCCTGGTCTATATTCAGTCCCTGGCTTGTATTCAGCATTCAACTGTTCGCCTGCCGCTGCATCAGCCGCTACGTTGTTCTTGGTTAATTCTTTTACATCCCAAGGGCTCCCAGCTGCTATGGCGCTCATTAAGTCTTGAGTAGGGACTGTACTTCCACCGCCTGCTTTAATACCATCCGTAATCTTATTATACCCTTCCATGTCTTTATGCGCCTGAACACTAGAGAATATCTTCTTTGTAGCTAGTCTATAAGGTGTTTGTAGTTTTCCTAATAGCTGACTCAATATGTAAGAATCTTGCTTTACATCGACTCCAGAAAATAGGTGACTATAGATATAGTCATTAATAGTACCGTTACCAAGTCTATCAGAGAGATTGGACTTGCTCATTGCATCAGTTGACTCTTGAGATAGTTGGCTTAATAGTTTCTGCTGTTCAGGACCCCATAGTGGAGTAATAGTAGAAGCGTCTCCCTTACCTTTTAATTTTAGGCTTAGCACACTCTTGTCGCCAGAATATATAGAAGCAGTTCTATACCCGGCTTTATCATTCGCAGATATTTCAAACCTCATCTTATTATCAATAAGAGATGGCATTATTCTATGAACAACATCAACGGCTGCTACACCCTCTCCACCCTGAATAGCCTTGCTGCTTATTTCTTGTAGATTAGCATTGTCTATAGGAATATCTGGATAGGACGTCAGAGGTGAGAGAAGCATATCTCCCTGAGCCTTCCTTTGGTTTTCTATAGCATCAACAATCTTAGGAGGAATTCCTCTATCTCCTCCTATTTTGAATACAGTGAAAGTATCACCGTCAAAATCTCCTTCTTTATTAACATACGTATCATAAAGACTAGGAATAATATGATTATCACCTAGGTTGTTTATACCGTGGTCTTCAGCTATTAATACCCTTGCCGAGGATGAGGCCGTCTTTCTATTAATAGGATATCTAAGAGTAAGTATGTGGGTGGGTTCACCTAGGGCTTTCCATTTAGCTCTGGTAATCATTACCTCACCCTTAGGTATCATCTCACCGCTCTTAGAGTAAATATCTGGAACCAATTTTAGATTATCTCCGTTAAGGAATTTTCCGCCCAATAGATGGTCTTGAAATACCTTGTTTATAATGGAGTCTAGAGGTCTGGATATAGATCTTATTCCAGCCCCGTTAGAAACCATATCTTTTACCTTTCCATACAAGTTTTCACCGAATTCTGACCTATTATAGTCCGCATACTTTGGGTCATTGAACACTGCCTTAAGACCCTCGGCATCGACTGCTTTTGCTAAATCACTCTTGAATTGTTCGAACCTATCTATCTCTGGCTGATACATTTCCATGAAAGCCTTATTCACCTTGTCGTCACTAGAAAACTTAGATAGAAACTGACCAATACCAAGAGACCCAGACTCCTCGTGTGGTCCTGAATATTGAAATCTCCATGCCTCTGACGGTGTTTCAAGAAGCTTATATTTACCCATGTCTTTGGCCTCCTCTAATCCATTTTTTATGTTGTCTAAGAAAGTAACTACATGGTATTTTCCTAGTTTTATTCCAGACATTTCCTCAAACTTCTTCCAGGCAGCACTAGAAGCTGCAGAGATATATCCTTTTTGTAACACAAGATTACGCGCGGTTTCCATGGCCATAGTAGGCTTTAAGCCCCTCAGGTTCTTATCAACATAACCACCTTCATCAGCTATCTCTTTAACGTGATCTGGGTGGAAAAATATACCTCCGTCCCAGGCAGATCTGTCTCTCGTGGCCTGTATATCCGCCGCAGGAGTACCGGGGGCAAAGTCTGAATCTTTTATATCTATTAAGTCTCCTAGTTTTGGACTAGTGAGTATAATATTTCTATATGTCTGACCTTGTATAGGATTAGGAACCTCACGGCTGTTGAACAATTTAGCTCTCTTAATGATTGTAGCGGCGGTAGTATTCCTGCTAAAACCTAATGATGTAAAGAAGTTTTTTACAAAATTACCTTCATCTCCTATTCCTGGATTAAATTTAATACCATACGTGTCATCAACAGTATTACCAGACGTACCAATTGGAATGTACCCCCTATTATACATCTCTATCTGTATCTTTGAGAGTGCCTGTTTTCCCTCTTTTGGCTGCTCAAAATACATTATATCTAAGCCTCTTTTATTTGGATCTTCCTCGTTGAATGCTGACATTTTATCACCCATGTAGCTTGTGCTATCTAGTCTATCTTTTACAATCCACTTTCCATTCTCAAATGTAAGAACATTATTAGTTGTACTATGTACAGACTTCCAAAATAAGCGAGTCATGCTTTGGCTGTTATCTCGAGTTGAAGACGGGCTGTCTAGACCAGCTTGTTTAAAGTCGTTCTCCATCATCTTTCTAAACTCTATTAAGGAGGCAGCCCTATCTCCGTGGTTCCTGTCAAAGATCTCTTTAGCGGTATTTATTGCGCTGACTCCTGTATATTTATCCTTTACGTCTGATATTTTCTTATATTCAGGGCTATCTTTTGGAGTTGTATCTAGCTTTTTACTTATACCTACAAAGAAGTTGTCCTTAGGGTTATTCTGCTTAGATTCAGTAATAGCCTCGGTATTGTCTACCGGTGTCTTGATAGGTTCACTTACAGCCTTAACTACTGAAGGGGCAGTGGCATCACTACTTACGATTGAATTTTTTTTTTCGATTGGAGCCTCAGGCGTAGGTTCTACTGGAGAAGTAGGCTTAACCTCTTCTGGAATAGCCTGACTAGATTCTTTAGGAATAGCAGTAGGAACGGTTGCCTCACTAGATGGAACATCGGTATTAATTCCTTTAGATGCCTTCGCTATTTTAGTATGAAGACCTTCCACTGGCACTGGGGTAGCGTCAGGGGTAGCCTTACTCCCTTTTGTCTTTACTGGTACCTCGATAGGAACATCACCCTTAGCCTGTAACTCAGCCTTCACGTCTTCTGGTCCCTTTCCCCTTAACGGAATGTTTGGGAAGTAGTCACTTACACGACTTGATTGGTAGTCTGGACCACGCAGAAAATCCAATACTGGACCGTGGTATACAACCCTAGTTCCGGGGCTTGCTGTTCCAGTAGATATTCCTCTCTCAATAAGCGTTTTAGCATCTTGGACTGTAGCACCACCTACTTTATCCATAAGGGTCTTAGCCTCATCTGGAGTAATGATGTTTCCGAACGTATTATTTATTTTATTAGCGACCTTAACTGGATCATTGCCTTCTAACATCTTACCGATGTTTTTAAAGAAATCTCCCGTAAAGGTTTTACCATCACTTGCTTTAATTTTAGATCCATCGAGAGCCGTTTTTGGGTCAATAAACTTCTTCTTGGCTAGAGCATTTACCGCAGCATCAGCGTTTCCTTGTCCTTGAGGATCGCTGTCACTTCTAGCCATGACGGTAGACTCAGGATCAGTTGCCTTACCTGGTTCATAGTACTGCTTCATTTGTTGGGCATCAGTCCAATTCTTGTCGGTCATTCCAACTTCCATAAACGGTTGCTTACTACCCTCTCCGTCTATTGAAAATGTCACATGAACGGGCATTATGTCTACCCCATTTTTAATCATTTGATCGTCAATATAGCTCTTGTTTACGTTTCTATCATATTTTACATTAGCCCGTATAACGCTCTTGTTAATGCTATTTGCAGAATCATCTATCCTGAAGCCACGGGCTACGTATCCCATAGGAAGAAGCTCTGTAGTCCCATCAGTTTTTTTAATCAATGCGAATGCTTGTACGTTTTTGTTTGGGTTAGCTTGAGGTCTATGTGTATTTTTCTTTATCTGATTGACCGTAATCTTTGAGTTCTTCTTCTCGATAAACCCAGACATTTCAGGCTTTCTCACTAAATACATCTGGGCGGAAACGTCACCAGTTCTATTAATCTCATCCTGAGGATTAACTGGGTCACGATTAAGTATAGCTCTTACCCTTCTGTGGTTGTACGCAACTTCTTCAGATATTTTTCCTGATATACCGGTGAGGGGAATAGGGCCATTATACCCGACTTGAGCCTGAGGATCTGTATTATAAACTGGTCGTGTATCTGCAATATTAGTCTTAGGATCTACAGTAGAAAATAATAAATTATCTGGCATTATACTCTTACCAGACGAATCATTAGACGTAGCTCTAACAATGACATTCGGAGTCGTATAGCTAGTTCCTTGCGCCATGTCTTTTAAATGCTGGGCGACAGCCTTAATATCGGTAGTCGCAGCAGCCTCTCTGACCGTTGGGGGGAGCTTATAGGTTTTCAGGAAGTTACCAGCAGCTGCAAGCGCCACTTCCCCTTTTTTATACTGCTCTTCACCCCATGATCCATCATTCACCTTAGCCATCATCTTCTGTTGTATGTCGGCATTTTGTGTATTTACCCAATCTACTGTGCTTTGTACGCCCTTAGGTGGAACCTTTCCTTTTGGATACCACTGAGACACCCATTCATTAACTGTTTGCTCAGTTTTTGTATCAACAACATCCTGGAGAATTTTAGGATTTATGAATTTACTAATAGGTTGTCCAGGGTACCCACCTAAACCACTAAAACCATGAAGTGCCATCATTGTGGCAGCACTGGTAAGAGCGTCAGTAGGACTATCTCCCTGCATAATTCCCAAAGTAAGAACAGTACCACCTAGTTTGGCATAACCTCCAAAGGACTGTGCGGCACCAGCCGTGAGACCACCATAGGCTGCATCAAAAAGGATTTGTTTCATTCTTTGTTGTACGCCAGGGTCTTGCTCATAACCCATTAATACTGGAACTGTTGTTCTCAGTTGACCATACGCTGCCATGCCTATAGCAGGCTTAATTCCTGTTTTCACCGCTGTTACTCCTGCTCTAGCACCTCCTCCTACCAGCCCTGCGGCTGTCTTACCG
>OCZT010005541.1_pt1 | contig 12575 bp, 10 predicted proteins | sample 1539031 | NCBI WGS metagenome assembly OCZT01 (sample SAMEA3539308, study PRJEB22396) | soil metagenome | biome: tundra; feature: field; material: soil | place: USA | collected 2010-05 | depth 0.15 m | reverse complement strand
ACATCGGTGGTAACGGCTGCACCGATGGTTCCTACGGCAACGCCTATAGTGCTGCTTTGACCTATAAGAACGGTCCGTTCAGCGCGATCGGCGCCTTTGAGCTCCACGAGCAGGTCAATCGCCGCGGCGACGACAGTACTCAATTTAACGTGAATGGTGGTCCACCACCACTGGTCGTCCTGCCGGATGGTACTACGGTTATGACGGGCGTTCACAACGAATGGGCCGCAAAGGTTGGCGGCGGCTATCACTTTAATGACGGCTTGGGCGATCTCCAGCTGAATGCTTATTACGAGTGGATACGGCGCGAAGTGACCCCGGCCGAACAGCCGTTCAATGAACGGTCGCGCGATGCCGTGTTCGCCAGCGCGACCCAGCGCATCGGCCAGTGGGCAATCAGCGGGTCTTATGCTCACGCCTTCAAGAGTCCGGGCAACCCGGCGATGCTGAGCGTCAACGACCCGGTTCTTGCACCCTTGGCAACAGTGCAGGCAAATCTGTTCAGCAACGATGCCAGCCAGTATGCGATCGGCGCCCGTTACTACTTCAACGACTGGGCCAGTTGGTATGTCGTCGGGTCAGCGCTCACTCAAGGTCTGGGAGCACACTACTGTCTCGGTGCGAGCGGCCATGGCTATCAGGTCTGCTCTCGCGATGCCGCCAACGACACCATCGGCGGCGCGACCATCAAGGCTGCGACCACAGGTATGACGTTCAACTTCTGAGCGTCGGCAAATATGTGATGAAGGGGGACTTGATGAGTCCCCCTTTTTCGCGTTTTAAACGGCTTGTTTCGATGGCTGCCGCGATTCCAATCGCCATCGGTTGTCGGGTGGCGGCCGCAAAATGTCCTGAAAAATTGATTTTACCAGCACCTCGCCAAGATAGAACTTGGTAGACTTGCGGGCATTACAGGGAACCAGATGATGGATATGCAACCGCCGCCAGCCTTTGTGCAACTTGCGCAGGCCGAAGCCCCGCCCGACGCGCCAGTCGAGCCGGTACCGATCGAGGTCAATGTGTCGAAATACATTCCTGAATCGGCAATCGTGGTGACCATGATTGTCACGCTGACGCCGCCGACGGGTCAGGCCGTCATCTATGCAGCCGGAAGAGAGAATGAGGGAACCTTGTTCAAGGGGGCACGCTCGATTGACGAAGTTAAGCTTGCCGGTCCAATTATCTATGTGAAGCTTTACGGGGCAACGAGTTTCGATATCCAATACACTAACTATCGGCAGCGCGAGTGAACGCTGCGGGTTTTCGCTGAGAACGAACGACGCCGTGGAACATTCGACACCGGAGCAGTTATTTGAAAATGCCCTGGCAGCGCAACGCAGGGGCTCGCTCGGAGATGCGAAGCGCCTTTATGCGTCGGTTCTAAGGATTGATCCCACCAACGCCGCCGCCTTTGGCAACCTTGCCATCATCGCGGCTCAGCAGGGCGATCTCGCGGGAGCCGAGCGGCTCAGTCGTCGAGAGATTGAGTTGAGGCCGGATTATCCGGCAGGGTATAATAATCTCGGATCGGTGCTGCAGCAGCAGGCCAGGCTGGCGGACGCCGTTGCCGCTCACCGGCAGGCCATCAAACTCAAGCCGGATTACGCCGAAGCCTTTTTCGCTCTCGGCAACGCCCTCAGGCAGCAAGGCAACCTCGACGAAGCAATGGAATCCTATCGGTCCGCCATCAAGGCGAGACGCGATTACGCCGAAGCCCACAACAACGTCGGGGTGCTGCTGCAGATGCAAGGCAGGCTCGACCAGGCGGCATCGGCGTATCGCGACGCCGTCGCGCTGAGGCCGACCTACGCCGAGGCCCAATTCAATCTCGGGGCTGTGCTGCACCAGAGGCATGAACTGGATGCCGCCGAGGCGGCGTATCGGCGGGTCATTGCGCTCAATCCCGGGATCGCCGTCGTCCACAATAATCTGGGAACCGTGCTGAAGGACCAGGGTCTCCTCGACAAGGCACTGGCGGCCTTTGAAAATGCCATCAAGCTGAAAGCGGATTACGCCGAGGCGTTTTACAATCGCGGTACGGTCCTGCAGCAGCAGGCCAGACTGGAAGAAGCGCTGGCGGCTTATGGTCGCGCCATCGAGCTTCGGAAGGATTACGGCGATGCGCTCAACAATGCCGGTATTGTGCTCCAGGAACTCGGGCGCGCTGGTGAGGCAATCGATCTTTACCGCCGGCTGCTTGAACTGATGCCGGCTCACGCCGATGCCTGCAACAATATGGGAACGGCGTTGCTGGCGGAGGGGCGCACAGACGAGGCGTTGGCGGCGTTTCAACAGGCATTGACGCACAAGCCCGATTTCCCTGAAGCCTTCTATAATTTGGGCAACGTTTGGCGAGAGCGGGGCGGCCTTGCAGAGGCGATCACGGCCTATCGAAACGCGTTGCGCCTTCGACCGGACTATGCGGATGCGTTCAGCCAACTCACCCATCACCGCTGGCGTGCGTGCGAGTGGGACAATTACGAAACGGATCAAGCAAGACTTGTCGATATGGTACGGCACGGAGCGCGGGTTCCGCCATTTTACCTGCTTCCGACCCCGGCATCCCCCGCAGATCAACTGATCTGTGCGCAACAATGGATCGAGCCGATCAAACCCCCGCCGGAAGCCGTCTTTCATCACAGGACGTCCGCCGAGAGGGGACGCATTCGCCTCGGCTATCTATCCGGAGATTTTCATCAGCACGCCACGGCGCAGCTGATGGCCGAATTGTTTGAGTGCCACGATCGCGACCGCTTCGAGGTTTTCGCATATTCCTACGGTCCGGACGATGATAGCCCGATGCGCGCGCGACTTGACCACGCGTTCGACCGTTTCGTTGACATTCGCGCCATGTCCCACCGTGAGGCCGCACGGCGCATTCACGAGGACGAGATCAGCATCCTGGTTGATCTCAAGGGATATACCCATCAGGCCCGGCCCGCGATATCAGCCTATCGCCCGGCGCCGGTGCAGGTGAGCTATCTCGGATATCCGGCCACGATGGGGGCAGATTTCATCGACTACATCATCGTCGACCCGTTTGTTGTGCCAGAAAGCCAGCAGCCCTTCTTTTCGGAAAGGCTTGTTCACCTTCCGGGCAGCTATCAGGTGAACGACAGAAAGCGCGAGGTGGCGAGGACTCGCACGTCGCGAAAAGATCACGGACTGCCATCCGAAGGGGTGGTGCTTTGCAGTTTCAATAACAGTTACAAGATCTCGCCGGCGTTTTTCGATATCTGGATGCGCCTGCTTCGGTCGGTTCCCGGCAGCGTTCTGTGGTTGCTCGAGGCGAACGGGCTGGTCAAAGGCAACTTGCGTTCGGAAACCGAGAAGCGCGGTGTGGACTCCGGCCGGCTGATCTTTGCGCCGGTCGTGCCGTCAGCCGAACATCTCGGGCGCCACCAACATGCCGATCTGTTTCTCGATACATTGCCCTGCAACGCGCACACAACGGCCAGTGATGCGCTGTGGGCCGGACTGCCGGTCCTGACCTGCAGCGGAGACACGTTCGCGGCCCGTGTCGCGGGCAGCCTTCTGATGGCGACCGGCATGCCGGAACTGGTCACGGGATCGCTTGAGGAATATGAACAGACCGCTCTCGCCTTGGCGCGCGATCCACAACGCTTGATGGGGCTGCGGCAAAGATTAGCGAAGAACCGTGACGCCAGTGCATTATTCGATCTGCCAAAATCGACCAGAAATATTGAAGCGGCCTACACGCAGATGTGGCAGACTTGGGTTTCCCAACAGAATCCGGTCGCATTCTCAATTGAAAGCGCTTGAAATGTCAGCGTTAGCCTGGCGTGCTTCCGACGCATCGCTGCAGCCGAAGTCGGTCAATATTAGGTGATCCCAGGTTTTGAGCTTTGAACAATATGTAGTCTACTCTCAAAAAGAGCCGTTCGGTGATAAAGGACAGAAATCATGCTGATGCGAACCATCGTCACGCTCGCGGCCGTTCTCGTGCTTGGCACCGGCAATGGATTGGCCAATGCCCATAAGGCGCGAAGGCATCATCACCATGCCTATATTGTCCGGGATGAGGTGCCAGCCGTTTTGCCGGCAGCACCATATGGCGGCGGCCGGCTCGTTCTCCATCCCGCCTCAAACATTGCATGCGATACGCCGTATCGGGCGACGCGCGCGCTGCCCTGCGATCAGCCGGTCTGGGTCTACGGCAGCCCCTGCGAGATCGATCTGGGCCTCGGGCGCTATCGGTCTTGCGACTGACGCTCGACGGGTAGCTTTCGCTTTCGAGATATCGCCATGAATGCCGGGGGCCGTTCCGAACAGACGCTCGCAGCTGCGATGGCTCATCATCGTGCCGGTCGTCTGATCGACGCTGAACGCCTTTACCGGCTCGTCTGCGATACCGATCCGAAAAACGCGCGTGCGTTCCACCTGCTGGGGGTGGTCGCGCATCAGTTAGAGCGCCCGGATGCGGCGTTGCTTGTCGGCCGGGCGGTGGCGCTCAATCCGGATTTCGCCGAGGCGCACAACGACAGAGGCGTGATTCTCGCAGCCAACGGATTATTTGCGGATGCTTTATCCTGCTTCGAAAGGGCAGTGACGCTTAATCCCGGATATAACGAGGCCCGCAACAATCTCGGCCGGGGATTACGATCGCTCGGGCGCCTCGATGAAGCGGTGACGCAGTTTGAACTGGTGCTGAAAAGCACGCCGGATTCTCCTGTTGCGCATTTCAATCTGGCCTCGGTGCTTGAACTGATTGGCCGACAACCCGACGCCGAGAAGCATTATCGGCGTGCCATCTCGCTGCGTTCCGATTTTGTCGATGCTCACATCCATCTTGCCTCCCTGCTTCAGGACATGGACCGCCTGCCTGAAGCGCTCGCTCATGCGGAACGAGCGGTAGCGCTGCGTCCGGACAGCGCCGGCGCGCGCAACAATCTTGGCAATATTATGCGGACCCTTGGCCGGCGTACTGAAGCGATCGCACAATACGAGACGGCTCTTAGGATCGATCCGAACTTTTACATGGCGCATTACAATTGTGGCGTTGCTTTGCGCGGAGAGACAAGGATTGCGGAAGCGCGGGCACATTTCGCGCGGGCGTTTGCGCTCAAGCCGGATTTTCTGGAAGCCGAGCTGGCCTTATGCATGGCCGAGCTGCCGGCACTTTACGAAGACGAATCTGATATCGCGAAGCAACGCGGCGCCTATGCGAGCCGGCTTACTGAGCTGTGCGCGGATGCAGAACGCGCCAGTGCACCCGCTGTTCTCGCGGACGCGATCGGCTCCCACCAGCCGTTTTATCTGCCTTATCAGGGCTGTAACGATCGAGAGCTCCAGACCCTGTATGGTTCGCTGGTTTGCAGAATTATGGCTGCGAGATACCCGCCGCCTGTTTTGCCGAACCCTCCAGGCCCGCGCGAGCCGATCAGGCTGGGTATCGTCAGCGGATTTTTCAGGCAGCATTCGAATTGGAAAATTCCGGTCAGGGGATGGCTCAAAGAGCTGGACCGGGATCGATTTCATGTGTCCGGCTATTACACGAGCGGCGAACGGGATGGCGAGACCGACGCGGCGGCGGCATTGTGCGAACGTTTCGTACAAGGCCCGCTGTCGCTTGATGCATGGCGGCGCACGATATTGGACGACGCGCCTCATGTTCTGATTTTTCCCGAAATCGGGATGGACAAGGTGTCGACGCAACTGGCGGCGCAACGGTTCGCAGCCGTTCAATGCTGTTCCTGGGGACACCCTGTCACCAGTGGATTTCCGACGATCGATTACTTCATCAGCAGCGATCTCATGGAACCCGCTGGCGCCGCGGCTCACTATTCCGAACGGCTCATTCGGCTGCCGAATCTTTCGATCTATTACGAACCTGCCGAGGTTCTGCCTGTCGGGATCGACCGGGCACAGCTGGGCCTGCGCGCGAGTGCCGTTGTCTATTGGTGCTGCCAGTCATTGCCGAAATATTTGCCGCAATTCGACGGAGTTTTCGCGCGCATTGCCGCCGAGGTGCCGGACTGTCAGTTTACGTTTATCGAATTCGGAGGGGGCAGGGGCGTCACCGAGATTTTTCGAGCCAGGCTCGAACGCGCGTTCAGCGCTGTCGGCCTCAACGCCACAGATCACTGCGTTTTCCTGCCGAGACTTGCACCGGATCGTTTCGTCGCAGCAATCGGCCAGTGTGACATCGTGTTGGATAGCATCGGCTGGTCAGGCTGCAACTCGATCCTGGAGAGCCTGGTCCACAATGTTCCCATCGTGACCTTGGCCGGGGAGTTGATGCGCGGCCGCCATACCGCCGCTATCCTGGAGATGATGGACGTGCGCGAGACGACGGCGCGGACCGTTGACGAGTACGTCTCAATTGCGGGTCTTCTCGGCCGCGCAAACGCGAAACGAACTGAATTATCCGCCGAGATCGCGAGCAGGAAGCATCGCATCTATCGCGATCGCGAATGCATCGTTGCCCTGGAGGCGTTCCTGGACAGGGCCGTTCGAAACCATGGCGCGCAGCTTTGCGACGGGCAAGCGGCTGTCTGAATGATTGAGAACGAGAGCGCCGGATCTTTGCTACCTGATTTGTGGCAGTTTACCGGCTCCAATAAAGTTGCGGCCAGCTCTTGGGGGAGAGCTGGCCGCGCGCGATCCGGTCTGGGACGGGGAGGGGTGGGGATGTGACCGGGTCGCGTGTCTCCAATATCTCTTTGTTGTTTCGTCAGTGGGCGCTGGCGGTGGCGACCGCGGGGCGGCCGTCGCCAAGCGAGACCCATACATTCGGATCGCTCTGCGATTGACGCTTGACGAAGCGGTAACCGGTCTCGGTCCAGGCCACGACGTTCTCGTTCTGGTTGTCGAGGATGAATTCGCCCTTGTCGGTTTTCACGGTCAGCACCGCGTGGCCTTCGCCCTTCTTGTCGCGCACCACGGTGATCAGCAGCGCCTCGCGCGGCCAGCCGGCATCGATCAGCATCTTGCGCTTCAACAGCACGTAGTCCTCGCAGTCGCCGTAGCCGTCCGTCGGCAACGACCATTTCTCGATCACGCCCCAATGATCCATGTCGGTCATCGGCTTGACGGTTTCGTTGACCCAGCGGTTGACCCGCAGCAAGTCCCGCCATGCCGTCTGCGACATCACGATATCGCGCGGCTGTGACGCGCCGCCGCGGCAATCGCCGGGATTGTCGGCACAGAATTCGACCCAGCCGATCGGCGAGCGCGTGGTCTCGCCAAGGCTGGCATAAAGAGCTTCACCGGCACTCGCCGGCGCAACCATTCCCAACAGAATGGCGGCAACCGCCAATCCCTTCCCCTGTCCCCTGAACCCAAACATTGTGGCCCCCGTTTCTTGTTGGGACCACGTTTCGCACAAAGGTTTTGCGCCGCCGCTAAGTAAGCCAAGTACATTTTAGGCGAATACAAGTAAAAGTCGCGGCTAAGTCGATTTATACTTGAGTAAAATTAGCTTAAAATTTGAAACAACTGCAATTGATTCAAATTTTACGCATTAAGGTCCGAAGGCCCGCCAATGCGGCGGTTGTCGCGGCAAAGGCCTGATACGTTAACCCAGCTAGGCCCACGCCAGACGGCCGAAGACGGCATCCGGCAACGCGGATACCGCCTTCGGGCTTCAGCAAAATGAGGAATCGCAGGGCGCGGGGCTTTACCGCGCGGTAACGCTGTCTTCGAGCGTCTCGGCCAGCTGCTCATGAACGAACTCGAGCGCAAAGCCTTCTTCGAGGTTGCGCACCACCCGGGCCTGGACCTTGCCAAGCAACACCATGGATTTCAGCGGCGGCCGGTTTTCCGCGGCGATGGCGGCGCCGGACAGCGACATGTCGATAATCCGGCAGGTCATCTTGGTGCCGTCCTCGAGCGTGAGCAGCGAAATCGGGTTGCGCGGCAGGATACGGTCGTGGCGGCGGTCTTCCGGCAGATTGAGAATGTCACGGTTGGCAAGCCAGGTCAGCTGGGCTGCGAGCTTGTCGCGCTTGCGCGCGGTGGCGCCCACGCTCATGGCGAAACCGTTGTCGATAATGCGGGTGATCTTGCCCTCGACCCGGCCGATATGGTCGAGATAGGCGATCACGCGGTCGCCGACGTTACCGATGCCGGGCGCCAGCAGGGCTAGCCCTCCCGGCGACATATTGATGATCTGGCATGGAAATTCGCGCCGGTCCGGCAGCATGTAGCGGCCAAGCAGATGAACCTTCACCCGCTGAAACCGCCGTCGCTCTTCGGCGGCCGGGAGAATCGATCTTTTGTGCGCCAACGCCATCTTCGCTACCCGACAACCGGCTTCTCGGTGTCGCCTGACCCTACGGCCGACAAGGTTAACGAGGAGTTAGCGGCGGTTGCATCAAGAGCGGGCATTGGGCTTGCTTCAACCCGAGCGGGCATCTCGCCTGAAGAGGCCGGTCGGGTTCTTCAGCAGCCGTTGAGGGTTGCGCTAAAAGCCGCCCGCAAGCCCGCGACGTTGGCATGGCGCTCCATCTCGAATAACGTCTTGTCCGCGCGGTCCAAACATCAAGAAAGAACAAGAGGTGCGAGAGGAAGCCCATGGAACAGATTCGCGTATGCACCTATGACGGCCCCGGCGCGCAGCCGGTCATTCGCTCGGTGCCATGGCCGAAAATTCCCAAGAGGGCGGCGTTGATAAAAGTCGGCGCCTGCGGGGTCTGCGGCACCGATCTGCACATCCTGAAAGGCCACTGGCCGAAGCAATTGCCCTGGCCGTTCACGCTCGGCCACGAAATCGGCGGCGTGCTGGTCGAGGTCGGCTCGGAATTCAAAGAAGACTTCATGAGCAAGCCGCTCACCGTGGGGTCGAAGGTGATGATCCCGCCGCTGATGCCGTGCGGCCATTGCTATTACTGCATTCATTATCCCGAAAGCGCCAACAAGTGCCTGACGCCGGTGTATTACGGCCGCTATCTCGGCTTCGACAAGGCGCCGCATCTGTGGGGCGGCTGGGCGGAATATGTCTATGTCGATCTCGAGATGCTGCCGGGCACCAAGATCTACAAGCTGCCCGACGACATGCCGCTGCGGCTCGGCGCATTGTCGGAGCCCTTGACCTCCTGCATCCGTGCCTTCAGCCGCGCCACGCGATCAGGCGGATTCAAATGGGGCGACACCGTCGTGATCCAGGGCTCCGGCCCGATCGGAATTTTGGCGGTTGCCGCCGCGCAGGAAATGGGCGCAGGCCGCGTGATCTGCGTCGGCGCGCCGGAGATGCCGCGGCTGGCATTGGCGCGCAAGTTCGGCGCGGAAGCGACCGTTGATATAGAGCAGGTCAAGACGCCGGAAGCGCGCATCAAAAGAGTTCGCGACATCGTCGGCGGCTTCGGCGCCGATCTGGTGATGGATTGCTCGGGGCATCCGAGCGCCGGTCCGGAAGGCATCGAAATGCTGCGTGACGGCGGCACCTATGTCGAGATGGGTCAGTTCACCGACGCTGGTTCGATCATGACGTCATGGCACCGCATCTGCACCAAGGACCTCAACGTTCTGGGCTCGTGGGGTTTTACCGGCAACGATCTGCCGCTCGGCGTCGATATGCTCTATCGCACGCGCGGCAAATATCCCTGGCTCGAGATGCAGACGCTGTATCCGTTTTCCGAGGAAGGCATCGGCCGCGCGGTCGCCGACGCGATGGCGATGAAGACGGTGAAATCCACCATCGTGCCGTGGCCGGAGCTGGCTGAATGAATCAGCGCAGGCCCTCATAGACCATGAAGCCGCGCGCGATCGCCAGTTTCCGCAATGCGCGCGGAACGATCTTTTGCGGCTGGTGGCCGAGATAGCGCCACGATGTCAGCTTGAAATCCCGGATCAGGCCGCGATCGCTTTCGAACGGCGCCAGCAGTCCGGTCAGGCTCAGCGGCGTATGCGCGCGGGCGGTGAACGGCAGCAGCAGCAATTCCAGATGCGCCGGCGCGCCATCTTGCGACGTCGCGGTAATGCCGGCGACGGCAGCCAGCATTTCTTCTGATACCACCGCGATGATGTCCTCGATTTCGCGGCGGCTGTCCGGCGCAAACAGCGCGGAAAAGCTCCGATCCTTTAAGTCGCAGCCGAGCAAGGCGCAAACCCGGGTGCCGGCGACGCGAAACGGATAACCGGCGGCACCATCATAAGACAGCACGAAGATGTCGCCGAGCAGCTCGCGCACCGCGCCGGGTTCGATCTCGCTGCGGTCGGGCGCGCGTGCGTCGCCGCGCTTCTCGTCCCAATATGCGAAGAACTCGCGGCTTGACGGATGTTTCATGGCTCTACCTTGCCCTCGCGCCCGGCTCGGTGGGACAGATCTGTCCCGCTTTCGCGCACGCGCATTCCCTTGTTTGTTTTGCAAGACAGGCTTTGCAGCGTCCATGCCGCAGGCGCGTTTGCGGGCAGTTGGCGGTGCCTTTGCGCCGTTAACGTTAAGTTAAGTATGACCACCCCCTCAGGTTTAAAATAACAATACGGAAACGGGGCCAACTACCTGTTACTGTTTTACTTTTAGGACGATAGCCGTTAACGGTCCCCCAGGACTAAAAGCCCTTACGGCCGCACAAATAACTTGATTTCTGTTATTTGGCGCGCCGCTAACTCTCGTTAACCGCGAGGTGTCCCATGCCGAGACTGAAGCTGACAGATCGGGCCATCCTCAAGATGCCCGCGCCGGACCCGTCGCATAAGCAGGTTTTGCACTGGGACACGGAGATCACGGGCCTGGCCGTCCTGTGCAGCGGCGTTTCCAAGACCAAGACCTACGTCGTGCAGCGCGCGCTCAAGGATGGCCGGACCCGGCGCCTCACCATCGGCGCGGTCAACACGGTCCCGCTTGAGGAAGCCCGCGAGCAGGCTGCCGACATGATCAACGATCTGCGCCGGGGCATCGACCCCAAGCGCAAGGTCAGCAATCCAACGCTCAGGCAGTCGCTCGACGGCTACCTGGCCGCGCGCAAGGACCTCAGGCCCGCGAGCATCCGGGTGTACCGCCAGGTCGAGCGGACGCTGGAGCCGTGGCTGGACCGGCCCCTCAGGGAGATCACCGGCGAGATGGTCGAGGACCGCCACCGCGCTCTGGCCGCCACCACCAAACGGGAAGGCACCCGATACTCGGGCACGTCGACGGCCAACGGCGCGATGCGCACCCTCGGCATACTCTGGAACTTCGCCGCCGAGAGGACGCCGGACCTGCCGCCCAGTCCCGTGAAGCGGCTCCGGCGGCAGTGGTACGCCGAACCCCGGCGCACCAGGATGGTGAGGGCGGACGAGCTTCCGAAATTCTACGCGGGCGTGCAGGCGCTGAAGAACCCCGTCGCGCGTGATTATATCCTTCTGCTGCTATTCACCGGCCTGCGCCGGACCGAGGCGGCGACGCTGAGGTGGGACGACATCGACTTCGTGGAGCGGGTTATCCGCATGCCTGCCGTGCGCACCAAGGCGGGAAGGAAGCTCGACCTGCCCATGAGCGACTTCGTGCGCGATCTTCTGGTCGCCCGGCGCGCGCTGGGAAACACCGGCTTCGTATTTCCCGGGGCAGGGGAGAGCGGCCGCCTCTGGGACACCGGCCTCTCTGCGGTGGCAACCGCCACCGGCATCACTGTCAGCGCCCACGACCTTCGCAGGTCGTTCGTCACGATTGCCGAGAGCACCGATATCAACCCCATCGCGCTCAAGGCGCTGATCAATCACGCCCTGAGCAGCGACGTCACCTCCGGGTACGTGATCTTGACGACCGAGCGGCTGCGGGAGGCGGCGCAGAAGGTTGCCGACAAGATCAAGTCCTTGTGCGGCATCGAGGCGGCGACCGGCCCGAACGTCGCGAGGCTTTAAGATGCCGCGAAAGTCCAAGCTGGGTGAGCCGAACGCCTTCTGGAAGTACGGCAACAAGTTCTACAACGATCCGTGGATCGACGCGATTGCAGCGATCGACAACGACGGCGGCAACGTTCCCCTGATCGAGATGCTCTTGTCCGATGCAACGCTCGACGGTGTGAACCGCCACCACCTCGCAGACCTTTTGAATAGAAGGAACCATAATGGCGACAACGCCGCTCTGGTCGCGATGCTGCTGTCCGACGCACAATTCGGTAACACGGAGCGCCGTGACCTAGCAGACCTGCTCAATTCAAAGAAGCTCGTGCCCAATGTCGGCCAGCCGCCGACACCAACCTACGCAGAGAGCTGGGCTGAAGCCATCATAGCCGACGCGGTCGCCGGAGTTGGAAGGCTGGTCAAGCAGAACAAGCCGAAAAAGAGGGCGATTGCGGAGATCAGCGAGTTATTGAGCATCGACGAAGGGATGCTAGGTCGCGCCGTGCGCCGGAGCACAGGCTCAGTCCGCCGCGCGGCTGAGCGGAAGGAAATGGCTCGCAAAAAGAAGTAAGCCATTTGCGATTGCCGCCTTTTGACCTAGGGATCAAAGGCGCACTTTGGGGGATCAAAGGCGCACGCTGGGGAATAGTCCAGGGCTGTTCAACGCTCTATAGTGAGTCCATGAAGCAACAGGGGCAAAAGATCTGAGGCACAACGAGGAGCGAAGGATTCCTTGGGTCGAAAAGTTCTGAATCTATGTGAGGCAACCGAATCATTCGGAGGTTGCCTTG
>OCZT010005540.1_pt1 | contig 12576 bp, 14 predicted proteins | sample 1539031 | NCBI WGS metagenome assembly OCZT01 (sample SAMEA3539308, study PRJEB22396) | soil metagenome | biome: tundra; feature: field; material: soil | place: USA | collected 2010-05 | depth 0.15 m | reverse complement strand
TTTTATTAATTACTTATAGATTTACATATTTTTTTGAAGTTTTTGCAACGGAACCAAATTTACTGCCAAAATTATCAGTAATTTGGAGTCTCTGGATCATTAAGTTGTTGCATAATGGGGATAAATAAATTATCATTAAGAGAGTTAAATTGAAAATTTACGAGACGCAAACTTATGAGAAGCTATCAAAGTAGTATGTAAAATAATTAGGTGGTCACGATCTTAGCGTAGTGCAAATACAGCTCTTCTCTTATGTATTTTTGAACCCCTTTAGCCTCACTACACTTCTATTTTCTTTCCTGCTTTTCTAATAGAATGTTTTATAAAAGCATAGATGGTTATAGCTCCGAGAAGCAATCCCATAATTTTTTTGGCAAATTTCTTCATTTCAGACCTTTTAATGGGTTTATTTAATTTTATCTTTTCTGTTTCAATTTTGTTATGATATATCATTGACTTGATAGTCTTAAAGCTAAATTTTTTGGAGATATATCCCAACAGAAATAACTCAATATATTTACCTCTCAACCCAAGCCCCTTTTTAGATTTGCATGAAATAATTTTCTTCATAAAATATGCACTCAGCAACACTTTACCATACTTTGCCATACTTACCACGCTTGAAAACCCCTTGATAATTTCCCTGAATTGAGTATCTTTATTCTTAATATCTTTCAGGAAAGGATTAATGAAATATGCTCTTGCATCTACATAATATTTTGGGTAATATATAACTGCAACTATGTATTATATCCTGCGGATGCCCACATATGTAAAATTTGTTTACCTCTTTGTTCACTATTGCTTCATTGACAGTCAATTTAATTTTGATTATACTGCCGTATTTAGAAAATGAATAGTGTTCTTGTGGACATCTGCTGAAAGCCTCAAATTCATCTAAAATCTCCCTTTCAACAGTATTACGTTCTCCCGAATCTCCCTCTCAACCATTTAAGTTCTTCGGAAGAACCGAAATTGTAGATCATGTATTTCAGGTGAAAAGAAGCTTCAAGCTCTTTGCTAGGGTTATCGGCGTTCAATGAATACTTATTTATAACTTTAGAGTAGGAATGAAGTTTATTTCAAAACCATTCGTTCAAGCCTTGACACAAAAACTTAAGAATATAATTTAAAAATTTGGTGCAAAATATACTTTTCTTAACAAATTATAACTAGTTAAATATAATATTTTATAAATATAATTAGATGTTCTTTATCTTTAGAAGATTTAGAGATGCCTCTAATTTTTAGGACCAATTTAGATATAATTTCTAACCTGTAACAAAATTTAGAGGTTTATCGAAATTCTCTCTAAGATAAGTACAATTAAATTGATTCTGAGTTTGAATATAATTTATTATGGATTTATTGTCAAAGCCACTATTAGTTCATAAGGCAAAAACCAGCTGAGAGACTTCAAGCCTTATTATTGGTCAACAAATGATTTAAGTCCAGCTAAAATTGGAGGCGATTGTTCAATCAACAACCAGGGATTATCATTGAATAATCCGTGCTGAAAAAAAATTCCTTAAATATAAACCCAGTCTATGTGTAAGATTTCATTCAACAGATTAAAGACTTTCTGAGTTAAGGAAAGTACTTTCAGAGCCAATATCAACAAATGATAATGATTTTCGTGTTTAAGATACCCAGAATTAAGTTCATTTCTTGAAAAAAAATTAAAATGTCTGATTTCAAATTAAAAAAGTTACAAATAATTAAAGATTTATAATTTAGGAAAATAATATGCAGATTATACACCAAAGAGTGAACCTTAGTGCTCTAAGAACGAACATATAGCTAAAGTTCAAAAAAAATCCTATCTTTACTATCTTTAATACCTATTCGTCATCCATTATGGAAGTAATTTTGCATGTTTCAAATAAATCAAGATGTTGGGACTGAAAAGCTCAAATCCGATTAAATTTACAAGTTATTCAAAGTCAAAACCGATATTTATGATTTTATACTGAAAACGAAGAGTTTTAAATTTATAATTTTTAATACACAGAATATAGACTTTTTCCTAAACCATTAATTCATTTTAAAAGAGATATAGTGACAAAGATATTTCATCTACTGTACAGACCTAAATTGCGTATATCATAAAATGCGTAGGAAATCGATCAAAACAATAGCAAGTGATTTCAAACCCAGTATTATTTCCCATGATACATCCTATAGATCTAATGGATATTGTCGGAAAAAGGACAAGAGAAATCTTGATGCAAATAAAATCATTCCAAAATGTTAAAGTATCAATGGGAGAAATTTATAAATTTTAGAAAAAACATACCTTTACATATAAAATACCGCATCAGTTTAAATTATGAAAATAATTATTATATTTTAAAAAATCAATTATGGTTTCAAAGGCGATTATTTATTTTGAATCAATCAAAATACCATAACTACAGAAAATAAAGGAAAATCAGGGGAAAAATAACCTATCGCCCCTCTTTTTCGGTATTTTATGTAATTTTATGATTATACTAATTATCAAAAACCGTTGTATAATTAATTTATAAATGTTATACTTTTTTGAAGGACATTACTATATGAATATATTGATATTGCTCTGCGACAATCGACGAATCTATATTCGTTAGATATATATGGTAATGTTTCCTCTTAGAATACATAAGTCATGGCATCCAATGAATCCTCAGAAAATTTGCGCAATCGCCTAGCGGAAAAAATGGCTGGAGATATTACTCTTTCAGAAAAACCTGGAGAGTCACTGAAAAAATGGAGGTCAAATTTTGAGATATCCCAGACAGATATTGCAAATTACCTTAAGGTATCACCTTCTGTTATCAGCGATTATGAAAGTGGAAGGAGAAAATCGCCAGGAACGCTGATAATCAAGAAAATTGTGGAATCGCTTCTTGAAATTGATATAGATAGGGGAAGCAAGAAAATTCACGCTTACGAGTCAATACTTAGCTCTGAAAATAGTACAAAATCCATATACTCAACATACGAGTATACTTTTCCGATACAGCTTGCTAAACTGGTCAACCTAATAGAAGGAGAAATTATCTTTAAAGGAGTTGAAAAACCTCTTTATGGTTTTTCTGTCATTGACAGCCAAAGAGCCATCCTGGAACTCTCTTCCCATGAATTCCAGAAGCTTTATGGCTGGAGTACGGACAGAGCCATGATATTTACGAAAGTTAGCACTGGGAAATCTCCCATGGTAGCCATTCGAGTTACAAATCTCAAACCCGGAGCAGTAGTACTACATGGACTTCGAAAAGAAGAGGTTGAACCTGGAGCGGTAAAAATGGCGGAAGTTGACCGTATACCCCTGGTCGCAACTACAATGAGTATCGATCAAACTGTCCAGCTCCTGAAAAAGTACAGTCAATACTATGCAGGGGAATGAAGAGACTGGGAACTGATACCCTGAAGCAATCAAAAACAGGTGAAAACATGACTATTGGAATCGTATCTTATGGTGCTTATATTCCAAGATACCGTATAAAACTAGAGGAAATAGCCCGGCTCTGGGGCGATGATGCAGAAGCTCTTAAAAACGGCCTTATGGTCTATGAAAAGTCCGTGCCTGATGTCGATGAAGACACAGCAACCATAGCTGTTGAAGCTGCAAGATCTGCAATGGCAAGAAGCGAGATCAACCCCCATAGAATTGGGGCGGTATATACGGGCTCGGAAAGTCATCCATATGCTGTAAAACCAACAAGTACCATTGTTGCTCAGGCCATTGGAGCAACCCCAGAAATGACTGCAGCAGATTTTGAGTTTGCTTGCAAGGCAGGAACAGCTGCAGTTCAGGCTTGTATGGGATTAGTAGGTTCACATATGATAGATTTGGGTATGGCCATCGGAGCAGATGTTTCCCAGGGAGCCCCAAGTGATGCCCTTGAGTACACTGCAGCTGCAGGTGGGGTTGCTTGTATCATTGGGAGAAAAGAAGATGAGCTTGCTGCAATCATTGAGGCTACTTATTCCTATACAACTGATACCCCTGACTTCTGGCGACGGGAAGGAATGCCCTATCCTGAGCATGGGGGCCGATTTACTGGGGAGCCAGGCTACTTCAAGCATGTGATTAACGGCGCAAAAGGCCTTCTAAAAAAACTAGAAACAAAGCCTGAAGATTATGATTATGCAGTTTTTCACCAGCCAAACGGAAAATTTCCGAGTAGAGTTGCAAAAATACTTGGTTTCACCACACACCAAATTGCACCTGGGCTTGTGGTTCCAAAGATCGGAAATACCTACTCCGGGTCCTGCCTCATGGGAATCGCTGCAACTCTTGATGAAGCAAAGCCAGGGGATCGGATTTTTGCAACCGCTTTTGGTTCTGGAGCTGGAGCCGACGCTTTTAGCATAACAGTTACAGACAAAATAAAGGAAATCCGAAACAGAGCTCCAAAAGTTTCCGAATTAATTAAGAATCCGATATATGTCGACTATGCAAGGTATGCTAAGCATAAAGGAAAGATTCGCCTTGGTTGAAAACGGAGGGGTAGAATGAGAGACGTTGCAATAATTGGAGTAAAAAATACAAATTTTGGGGAACTTTGGGAACAATCCCTGAGGGACATAGTTGTAGAAGCTGGTATCGGGGCGATCGAAGATGCAGGTGCTAGTGGAAAGGAAATCGACGCTCTATATGTAGGGAACATGAGTGGAGGTCGCTTTGTTGATCAGGAACACATCGGAGCCCTTATTGCAGATTATTCCGGACTTTCTAAGAACCTCCATATTCCAGCCACCAGAGTGGAAGCTGCCTGTGCATCTGGCGGACTTGCCCTACGCCAGGCTATAATGTCTGTAGCATCTGGTTATAGTGACATAGTTGTTGCAGCGGGGGCAGAAAAGATGACTGATGTCGGATCTGAGGAAGCATCTTCAGCTCTTGCATCAGCAGCTGATCGGGAATGGGAAGGTATGGCAGGAGCAACTTTTCCTGGTCTTTATGCAATGATTGCAAAGCTGCACATGCACAGATATGGAACTACTAGCGAGCAACTTGCAGAGGTTGCCGTCAAAAATCATAAGAACGGTCATTTTAATCCCATTGCCCAGTATAAAAATATAATTACTGTTGAAGATGTATTGAATTCCATAATGGTAGCTGATCCATTGCATATTTTTGACTGCTCTCCAATTACAGATGGGGCTTCAGCCCTCGTTCTAGCTCCTGCTGAGCTTGCCTCAAAATATACCGACACTCCCATTTATATCAAGGCGACAGCCCAGGCAAGTGACACTATTGCACTGCATGACAGAATGGATATTACAACTCTTGATTCAACCGTAATAGCCGCAAAGCGGGCATATTCCATGGCAAAATTAAGGCCTGAAGACATTGACCTTGTGGAAGTACACGATTGCTTTACAATTGCCGAGATATGTGCTATCGAAGATCTCGGCTTCGCAGAAAAAGGAAAAGGAGGAATCGTCACTGCAAATGAAGAAACTGTGATCGGAGGTCGGATTCCTGTCAACACTTCTGGTGGACTCAAAGCCTGTGGACATCCCGTAGGAGCAACAGGTGTAAAACAGGCAGTCGAAGTCGTAACCCAATTACGTGGGGAAGCAGGCAAACGCCAGGTAGAAGGTGCAGAGTATGGAATGACCCACAACGTAGGAGGATCAGGAGCAACAGCAGTAGTACACATTTTCTCGAGGGAGAGGTGATATCCGATGTCTTCTGTTCCAAGGTTCTGGAGAAATCTCGCCAGTAGGTATAATCTTGAAGGTACTCACTGTAAAGAATGTGGAAATTATTTTTATCCGCCACGCAATTTTTGCGTGAACTGTAGACGGTCGGGTCAGATTGAACACTACAAGTTTAAAGGCACAGGCGAAATAGTGACCTACACACTAATTCGTACAGCTGCAGAGGGTTTTGAGAGCCAGACCCCCTACACTCTTGCGATAATCAAGCTGGATGAAGGATCTAGAATGACAGCACAGATTGTAGGAGATCCTGAAAAAATGTATATAGGAATGCGGGTTAAATCCGTTTTTCGCAAACTTGGTGAAGGTGGCGAACGTGGCATGATATATTACGGCACCAAATTTGTTCCTGCAGAAACATGAAAAGATTCAAATTTTTTGAATATTATTTAACATATTTATTAAATGAGGTTTCTGGCTTTAATTGGATATAACTGGAGATATCTGAAAACTATGATTGAAGTGGAAGTTAAGGTCAAAGTGGATCACGACAAAGCCCGTCCCATCCTTAAGAAAATCGGGGCAATAAAAGTAAAGGTTGAAGATCAATCAGATACTTATTTTACAGCTCCTCACAGGGATTTTACAAAAACAGACGAAGTTCTCAGGATTCGTTCCCTAGAAGGACAAGCTGTGCTGACGTACAAAGGCCCTAAACTTGATAACGTCTCCAAAACCAGGGAAGAACTCGAAACTCCTGTTGATGGAATCACTGCCAAAAAAGTACTTAATGCCCTTGGATTCTCGGAAGCTGGGATAGTAAGCAAAAAAAGGGAAGTCTTCAAGGTAGGAGAGATAATTGTCTGCCTTGATGTAGTTAACAATTTAGGACAATTTTTGGAAGTCGAAATCATCACTAGACACGAAAAATATATAGAGATTTCAAGGCAGAAATTATTCGAATTCCTGAAACAATTTGGCTTCGAGGAAGAGGATTCTATCCGGAAGTCTTATCTTGAAATGATACATGAAGTGAACTACCCCCTAAGCTAGAGACTAAGAGACCACGTTTATAGTACAACTATCTCGCAAGTATACAGAAGTAGCCTTGGTCATTAATAATGCTTGTTTATCGTAAATTTCCAACTAAAAGCTTATACTTTTCTTGTGTGCGAACCCAAATCAGCTGTCATAACATAGCCCTAGCTCAAAGTGGTTTAGGAAATCAAAATTTAATTTTCTTCTTCTCATTAGCTTGGATGATCCTACCATCGATGTATTGGTAACCACATTCACAAGAACCTGGCGGATGGTAGACTTTTAATAAAGCACACAGTATCTGAATGAGACAAAACAAGATAGATAGTCACAAAAATGCAAATCTCGTAATCTCAATCCTAAAAGGACCCCAGCTAGTTTCTTAGATAGGCCTTTCCATCTTACTTGAGGATACTATTGCAAATAGCTAATAGCTACGAAAAAAAATAACTGCAACAACCTTCGAAATTAGATGTATTTGTACTCAAATTGATAAAGTGGTCTATGATGAGACAGGAGTTTTCATAGCTTTCGAAGAGACTTGTGATGAATTAGCCCAAAATTTCGCTTCTCTTGGATTCTGTTTAGATGACCTGGTAGCCGAGAAAAAGCTTGTAGTAGACTATATCTACATTGATAAAAGCGAGATAAAGGAAACTGGCGAGTATGATCTGGAAGGTCTGTTCATTAGGCTAGGATCTGCTATAGATTATATAGGTGCCAAGCGTGTGGCTATTGATACATTAGAAGTTTTGTTTGCTGGGTTTAAGAACGAGGCTATACTGCGTTCTGAACTGCGCAGGCTCTTCAATTGGCTTAATACGATGGCAGTAACGACAATAGTTACTGGTGGACGTGGCGAAACGTTTCTCACTAGGTACGGACTCGAAGAGTACATTGCAGACTGTGTTATTCTTCTTGACAACAAGATGGAAGAGCAAATAGCCATCAGACGCCTAAGGATAATTAAATACAGGGAATCTAAACATGGCACTAACGAGTATCCTTTCCTGATAGAGGAAGATGGAATATCTGTTTTGCCAATTACATCATTAGGTCTGGAACATGAAATCTTAGCGGTAGAAGTAAGTTCGGCATCAGCGAATATGAAAAAGTCGAAGCGGAAAAATTCTTCTCTGACTTAAAAGTCTACAAACCTGACGGGAGTCCGCGTTTGGTATCGGAGTCTCCTTCTCTGCGTGCCTTATGCGAGGGATATGAACAAATCGTTTGCACTCCTGTCCAATGGGGCGTTAAGTTATCGCCAGGTGAATGCAGCCCCCGTGCGAGATCTAGATGACAATATCATTGGGTCAGTATCCGTGGTTTGGGACATTACAGAAACTAAAAAGGTAGAGAAAGCGCTGCGAGAGAATGAGACAAAGTACCGTGACTTGTTCAAGACGATGCAGGAGGTCTTCTACATCGATCGGCTCATTTATGATGAAGAGGGTAACGTTGTAGACTGGATTTTCGAGGATTTTAACCCAACCGGATTTGAGTTCCTCGGTCTGAAAGACATTGATGATGCCAAAGGAAAAAGGGAGTCAGAAGTACTCGGCCGCGAGATAGCTTCATTCTATCTTCCCATGATCGAGAACGCTCGGCGGTCAAGTAAAGCGATCACGTTCCAGTACCACAGTCCTTATATGGAAAAGGAATTCCTTGCCTCATGTATTGTTCACGGCGATCGTCTCATCTCCGCTCAAATGGATATCACCGAGCAAAAACGAACAGAAATTAAGTTGAAAGAGACACTCGACAATTTTGAAAAATTAGTTAAAGAGCGTACAGCTGAACTTGAAACAGCCTTCAATTTGTTGAAGGAAAGCGAAAAAGGTCTTGCTGAAGCTCAAAAAATAGCTAAAGTTGGAAGTTGGGATTGGAATATTGTAACTGATGAAGTATCTTGGTCTGATGAGACGTATCGTATTTTTGAGCTTGATCCTCAAGAATTTGACGCTACTTACAACTCATTTTTAAATTATGTACACCCAGATGACCGAGATTATGTGGATGATGCTGTTAAAAAAGCTTTGAGAGGAGAGCCTTTTCGCATTGACTATCGGATCATCTTATCTAATGAAAAAGAGAGAAGTACATATCGAATCTAAAGTTATTTCCGACGTTAATAATCTCCCTATTCGAATGACAGGAACTTTTCAGGATATCACTGAGCGCAAGCGAATGGAAATGGAACTAGAGTCTATAGTACATCTGGCACAGGAAAATCCCAGTCCAGTGATGCGCTTGAGCCAAGGCCATAAAATCAACTATAGTAACCCTGCTGCTCAAGTGTTGTTGACAGATTGAGTTTGTGCCACTAGCCAAGAAGTTCCTACAACAATCACATAATTAGCTATTGCGGCCTTGAATGACGGTATCCGACGTAAATTTGAACACAAATGCACCAATAACACATACATTATAGATCTCGCTCCGTTTCCCCAATCTGGCTATGTTAATCTTTATGGTCGTGACATCACTGAGCAAAAGAAAGCAGAAAAAATGTTAAAATTGAAATTAGAAGAACTTGCCCGATCAAATGAAGAGTTAGAACAATTTGCTTACGTTTCGTCGCACGATTTACAGGGACCACTGCGGATGATTACAAATTATTTGCAGCTTTTACAACGAAGATACCAGGGTAATCTCGATGATAAGGCTGATAAATAAATACACTTCGCTGTAGACGGGACTTCCCGCATGCAAAGTCTAATAAACGACCTTTTGGAATACTCCCGTGTGAGTAGGATCAGCGGAGAACCTAAACATACGGACTGTGAATTTACTTTGAATAAGGCGCTATCCACTTTAAAATTAATTATAAGCGAAAATAGAGCTACTGTACCCCAGGATCCTTTACCTGAAGTGATGGCAGATTCTACATAGCTGGGTCAGATGTTTCAAAATCTTATACTCAACGGAATAAAATTCCACGGTGAAGAAGCACCCAAAATTCATATAACTGCAGAGAAAAAAGAGAGAGAATGGGTATTTTCAGTAATGGACAATGGAATTGGAATTGATCCGCAATATTCGGAAAAAATCTTTGAAATTTTTAAAAAGCTCCATACAAGGGATAGATACTCAGGAATAGGGCTTGCGATTTGTAAAAAAATTATAGAGAGACATGGTGAACGTATATGGGTAGAATCAGAATTGGGCAAAGGTTCAACTTTTTATTTCACTTTACCAATCAACCAGGCAATATTTAATTAATAAGTTTCAACAGCAGTTTGAAATCAGTATTTACTTAGAACTATTGATGAATATTTTTATAGACCCGCGATAAATAATAATTCGTGCAATTGGATTCAATATGATTAATCTCTGAAAATTTTTACTAAATATGTCGAAGGTATCGATTACTAGGAATTAAATAAAATCCAATCTGCAAAAATACCTGCCAGATAAACTGGACATCCTTGTAAAATACATTCGATGCCGAAAGCGCTAGAGAGGCCAAGTGAAATAATTCACAAGAAGAACAGGAGAAGCGATGCAGATACCAAGTTGATGGAAATTTATGTCCTATAAAAATACTATAAACATCATAAATACCACAGACCCAAAGATACTCATAAGCAGAGCTGTAATGCATGAAGAAATAACAAATAACTGCTTTTTTACTATTGAAAACACCAGAAATAACCAAGTATAGAGTTTTTATATATCAATTTAAATTCACTCAATGAAAATTGTCAGATGAGATTTCTATAGCTATATAGCTCTTGCTGATGCTCAAAAATCATTATTTATAACATTTTTTATATTTTTGCTGAAAATCAAAATATCAAAACGTTTTGCCTGCTCAAGACAGGCTTTTCTATAACTTTCTGGCTTATTTGATATGAATTTGACAGCTTCTATAATGCTATGGATATCTGCATTTACCAGAATACCCGTTTTTTCTGTGACTGTCTCCCTAAATCCACCTTCGTTCACAGCGACAACAGCCTTTCCACTTGCCATTGCTTCCACAGGAGTTAGACCAAAGTCTTCGTCAAGTGCTGTACAGATTAAGCCTTTGCATCTGGAGTAAAGGTCAATTAATTCATGTTCGGAAATTTCTCCAAGTATGTTTACGTTTCGAGGTAGCCCATTGACTATATTTTTTGCATACTTTACAGCGTGATCGCCTTCTGCATAACCACCTACGATGATAAGTTTTTCATCAGGCATTTCTCTAAATGAATTTATTTGCAATTCGATTCTTTTTTCAGGGTAGAGCCTATTTACCGAGAGCCAAAAATCCCCGTACTCCTTATATTTAAACTTTGAAACATCAACTGGAGGATAAATTATGTCAGCAGTTCTGTGATAGTATTTCTCAATTCTTGTCTGAGTATTTCTTGAATTAGTGACAAGTTGGTCTATATTTTTCACCGATTGTAGATCCATCCATCTATGTCCATGTACCCACAAACGAAAAGCCTGCCGGGTTATAATATCTTGTCTATGTAAGAAAGTATCGTATAGGTCATAAAATGCCCTTACAGGCGTATGGCAGTACCAAATATTAGGATGATGATTATGGGTTGCATAATGGCTCCAGTTTCCTGAAAAGATGAAAAAATCATAATCATTTGAAAAATCAGAAGAATAAAATTTTTTTGTCGCAAATATCTGTTTTAGTGGAGGGATTTTCGGTGTCTGTCCAAGAGATTTAACATCTACTCCAGTGTCCAGTTTATTAACAGCATCCATATCTGTAGTAATAATATCAGCGTTCAATAATTTAGCTAGAGTGATTGCAACTTTTTCTCCACCGCCAATAGCTCCGAAATAATCATGGAAGATGGCTGTTTTCATGTTTATTCTCTCTTCTAAATTAGATAATATTAGATTTAAATCTAAGTTTATATATGTTTCGAAATAAGTTTCGATTTAAATACAAATTCAGTCATTTATCCGACATTTCACAGATATCTTCTCAAAAATCGTATTTTTCATGATTAATTACCTTCAAAATTATTCTCTTTTTTAAAAATTCATTTTAAGCTTATAATTTGAATTACAATTCTTGAGTCAACTTCCATTTTGACTCATGCAGTCCCCTTCATCAGAATTGATATCAATTTCAACGTTTTACTTTTGAGTTTGTTTCTTTATTTGGTCTGGTACAGTTCCACTGATTTCTTTTAGTCTTTTTCTTAGCTCTCATCCTACGACAGAAAATAAAGAGAGTAAAGTAATAAAGACATCATTGTTAATTTTTGTATAAGTGAGCTGCATACATCGATAACCTTCTGTTAGATATATCCTAGGTTCGCTGCCTTTCAAAGTATTGGCCTTTATCTAATTTATGCTATATTTTTCTAAGTTTTGATATTTTTCATTAAAAATGAATAGATGATAGGAAGATAACAAATGTTGTGTCTATAATAACTCGAATATGATCAAAAAAGGACAAATAAATGATCTAAATTACGGTTCCGCTGCAAAAATTTTTAAATAAGCATGTAAATCTATGAGTAATGAATAAAAATCAAAATATTCAAAGAAAATGTACCAACGTTATAAAACTATACTAACAATTTATTAATGTATTCGATTTCATTAAGAACAGAGTAATTTAGATCATTTACTTGTCCTTTCTTGATCATATTCATAGCTTCAATTCCTTTTAAAGTCTTACTAGCAGATCGAAAAGACTGAAATCCTAACATTGGAGCAATTATCCGCTTTATATATCTATGGTCTTGTTCTATAATGTTATTCAAATACTTGATTTGTCTAATTCCTACGTCTTTATGTAATATTTTATCATTTTTCAGTTCATCTATAGCAGGTGGATAAGCTGGATTCTTATCAACTGTTATTACTCTCGGAATTTGATTATGATTAGAACTCAAAGCTTTCTTAAAGAATCTCTTCGCT
>OCZT010005539.1_pt1 | contig 12576 bp, 9 predicted proteins | sample 1539031 | NCBI WGS metagenome assembly OCZT01 (sample SAMEA3539308, study PRJEB22396) | soil metagenome | biome: tundra; feature: field; material: soil | place: USA | collected 2010-05 | depth 0.15 m | reverse complement strand
ACGGTGCGAGTATATGAAGAAGGATTTTGTGTGTCAAGAGAATTTTGACCACCTCCTGCCACACCATCCACAATAACATCTATATTGCGTTTGGCCATATCCAGGCCAATGCGCACACCATCATAACTGTCACCGCCTGATGAATTGATAATCAGGGTTTGGACTTCATCATCGATTGCTTCCAGGTATCTTGCGTAAATCCCTCCGTTGATATGACCTTCGAACTTGAGTGTATTTTTATCGAGGCGGACCCAATTTATCGTTTGCGGCGGCAGATGTTTTTTGTTATTCCTTCATCATGGATCAGGAAATACTTTCACTCCGTAAAAACGCGCGGCATTTAGGCATTGAACTAAACGAGCAACAACTGGCTCAATTTGATGTTTATAAAAATGAGCTTTTACAATGGAATGCCAAAACTAATTTAATTTCCGAGAACTCTTCTCAGGAAATTATCACGCGTCATTTTCTGGATTCGCTGACGGCACTGCAATTTATTCATAAGCCCAACGCCCGGATGGTTGATGTTGGCTGCGGCGCCGGTTTCCCCGGCCTTCCTTTAAAAATAGCGCTGCCTTCTTTACAGCTTTATCTTCTGGAAACCAATCGCAAAAAGGTGTCTTTTTTAAAACATGTGATCCGCCTGCTGAATCTTTCCGAAGCGGTTGTTCTTCATGATCGCACCGAAAACATCATTAAGACAGATACATGGAAGGAAAAATTTGATGTTTTAATTTCTCGCGCCGCCTTTAAATTATCCGAACTCCTGCCTCAAGGCGAATATTTTCTCGTCCGGGGAGGCAAACTTATTGCCTTGAAAGGCCCCAATGTTGATGAGGAACTTACGCAATGCACATCAGGTACAGATCCACACAAAATATCTCAATTTATTCAACATGATATAAACGTTCCTTTTTTAGATGCCCACCGTAAAATTATTATCGGGGAAAAGAAATAATAAAGTAAAAAACTCTTCTAAAATGAATTTTATTATGCTAGTGCTAACGGTAGTTTTTCCAAAAGAAATTTCCGGAAGACGCACATTAAAATAATGAATAATATTATATCCATAGCAAATCAAAAGGGCGGTGTAGGTAAAACCACTACGGCTATTAATTTATCTGCTTCTCTGGCCGCGGCAGAAAAGAAAATTCTGCTTATTGATGGCGATTCTCAGGGCAATACAACCAGTGGAATGGGCACTGATAGAAGCTCCATTAAAGAGGGAAACTTATATCATGCCATGATCGGACAAGTCCCTCTGGAGAAAGTTATCCAGCCTACGGCGTTGCCTAATCTGGATATAATTCCGTCTAACCAGGATTTAATTGGTATAGAGGTTGAGTATATCGATATTGAAGATCGGGAAAAACGTTTGCGCCGTTTGTTAAAATCTTTGGATAGGCAGTATGATTTTATAATAATTGACTGTCCACCGTCACTTGGCTTTATGACTGTCAATGCCCTTGTCGCTGCCGACTCTTTGATTGTTCCTCTGCAGTGCGAGTATTTTGCCATGGAAGGATTAGGATATTTGCTCAACACCATAAAAATAGTGAAAACGAACTTAAACCCATCATTGTCTTTAGCCGGCATCTTGCTGACAATGTTTGATTCACGTAATTTGCTGGCACACCGTGTAAGTGAAGACGTCCGTAAACATCTGGGTGATAAAGTTTTTAAAACCGTAATTCCACGTAATGTCCGGCTTTCGGAAAGCCCAAGCCATGGTTTGCCCATCATTCTTTATGACATCAAATCACGCGGAGCAATTGCCTATATGGAGCTGGCACAAGAAATTATTCAGGGGGAATCGTAAATGGCACAAAAAAATGCCCTAGGCAAAGGACTGGGTGCCATTTTCCCAGATTTATTGGATGAAAAATATGGCAAGAAACAAGCAGCTTCTTCTTGTGGAATTGAAGAGCTGCGTCCTAATCGCTATCAGCCCCGCAAGAATTTTAATGACCAGGATCAAAAGCAGCTTGTAGCTTCCATTAAACAAAGCGGGATTATCCAGCCAATAGTTGTCCGTAAAATAGATAAGGGTTATGAAATCATTGCCGGTGAGCGGCGGTGGCGGGCAGCTCAGGCCGCAGGCCTGAAAGATGTACCGATTGTTATTCGCGAAGCAACGGACATGGAAGTGGCGGAAATCTCTCTTATTGAAAATATTCAGCGCGAAGAGCTCAATCCCCTGGAAGAAGCGGATGCTTACGTAACACTAATGGAAAAATTCAGCCTTTCTCAGGAAAAAATTTCCGTACGTGTCGGTAAGGATCGTTCAACTATTGCCAATACTGTCCGGCTTTTGAAGTTGCCGGCCAAAGCTAAAAACGCTCTGGTGGAAAAAAAGATAACTTCCGGCCACGCACGTTGTTTACTGGCTTTTCATTCCACAGAAGAACAAATTGCTGCACTGGATCTAATTTTGAAAAAAGGATTAAATGTCCGGGAAACAGAACGCTTAATCCAAAATGTAAAAAATCAGCCTCAAGAGAAAAAACCGCTCTCCAAGGATCGTTACATCGCTGATCTTGAAAAATCGCTATCTGCATTACTTATGGCCAAGGTCCAAATAAGGGGTTCGGCGAAAAAGGGCTTAATCGAAGTTCGCTATACCTCTATGGATGAATTGAATCGGTTGACAAGTTTGATTCTCGATGATTTAAAGTAATTAATTTTTTAACAACTTATCAACACCTGTTGATAATATTGTTTATAAAAGGTTTTGACGTGGAATCTATCTGGGATAAAGCTGCTAAAATTATTCAGGAAAAGCTAAGTAAGCAAAATTTTGATACATGGATTAAGCCCATCAAAATTGTTGCTATGGAAGACAATTGTATACAACTTGCCGTACCTAATAAGTTTTTTAAAGATTGGCTTTGCGATAATTATTTGTCCACGATTAAACATTCCCTGCAAAACGTCGTTAGTATTGATGTAGATGTTGAATTTATCTTAAGCAAAGACAAAGAAAAAAAACCAGAAGCAGCGCCACACTCCGAACACGCCAAGGTTGCCTCGACGGCAACAGTACTCAGAGGTAAAAACATTTCTTTCCTTAATAACAACTATACATTCGAGAGATTTGTTGTCGGGCCTTGTAACCAATTTGCCCACGCCGCATCCATTGCTGTAGCCAAACAACCGGCTAAAAACTATAATCCTTTATTTATTTACGGCGGTTCCGGTTTGGGAAAAACTCATTTGCTCAATGCCATCGGGTTACTCACGGCATCTGCTCATCCGGAACTCAATATTATGTATGTTTCCGCAGAAGAATTTATGAATGAAATGATCAACTCCATTCGCTATGACCGGATGCCTAAGTTTAGAGAAAAGTACCGCAACATCAGCTCTTTACTAATTGATGATATCCATTTTTTGGCGGGAAAAGAAAGAACTCAGGAAGAATTTTTTCATACGTTTAATACTCTTCATGATTCCGGCAAACAAATTGTTGTTACCAGTGATAAATTTCCAAAAGATATTCCCAATTTAGAAGGGAGATTGCGCTCGCGTTTTGAATGGGGATTGATTGCGGATATCCAACCGCCCGAAACAGAAACAAAAATCGCAATTATCGAAAAGAAGATGCAGGAAAACAAAATTTCCCTGCCTGTTAATGTCGCTCATTATATAGCTGCACACGTCGAATCCAACATACGTGAATTAGAGGGTTTTTTAGTGAGAATTTGTGCTTATTCCTCTCTTACAGGAAAAGAAATAAATTTAGATTTAGTTAAGGAAGTGCTAAAAAAACTAGTAAATCATAATAAACAAGAAGAAGTAAGTATCGAAGAAATTATTAAAGTCGTAGCCTCACAATTAAATGTAAAAATATTGGATATAAAAGCTCATAATAAAAATAAAAATCTTGTTCAGGCGCGTCAAATCGCCATGTACTTAGCTAGAAAATTAACAAAAGCATCATTTCCTGATATTGGTCAAAAAATTGGCGGCAGAGACCATTCAACTGTAATATACGCCAATAATAAAATTTTAAACAATATAGAAGGGGATCCAAAATTTAAAAATTTAATTCAGGAGATTGAAGATAATTTACTCAACAAAGCATAAACTTTTTTTAAGTGATGAATAAACAGAGTAAATGATTATAAGATTATAAAATTATTATAAAAATAACATTAGTAAACATATCCACAGGCCCTATTACTAATACTATTTTTATTAAATAAGAGAAAAAGAATAAAAAAAAGGAGGAAGGGATTAGATGGAATTTAAAATAAATAGAAATACCTTTCTTGATGGCATCCAGAAAACTTTAGGTATTGTAGAGAAAAAGACAACAATGCCAATCTTGAACAATGTTCTTTTAAAAACAGAGAAAAACAAAATTAAGATAGTTGCCACAGATCGGGAAATCAGCTTGATTTCTGACTATGATGCGGAAATTGTAGAAAAAGGTGAAATTACACTTTCTGCAAAAAAACTTTATGAAATGGTCAGGGAAATTCAAGGTGAAGTAATTCATGTCACAAAAAGTAATAATATTGTGAAGGTTACCTGTCAGAGGGCGGTATATAAAATACCAGGTTTACCAGCTGATGATTTTCCCAGTATGACTGATGATCAGGATGTGAAATTTTGTAATATTCCAGGATTAGTTATTAAAGATTTGATCAGTAAAACGGCATTTGCTATGGCTACTGACGAAACGAGAAAAAATTTAAACGGAGTTTTATTAGAAGCGGTTTTAGATGATTCAAATCAGATTTGGAGGATGGTGGCAACAGATGGACATCGGTTAGCTTTAGCTAAAGGAACAACAGTTGAGCGTTGTCCCGATCTGGAAAAAGGAATAATTATTCCACGTAAAGGATTATCAGAAGTAAAAAAGATTATTGATGAACATGAAAATATCGGAATTGGTCTGCATAAAAATACACTGATTATTAAAACGGAAAATACCATACTAAAGGTTAGTCTGGTTGATGCTGATTATCCGGATTATAAAAGGGTTATTCCTCTGGAAAAGGGAATTGGTGTTGTTTTAGAAAAAGAGAGTTTTCTACATGCTTTAAGAAGAATGAATGTTGTCTCATCTGAGCGCTATAGTGGTGTCATAGTTTCTTTTTCTAATAATAAAATGACTCTTAATTCGACAAATCTGGATGTGGGTGAAGCAACAGAGGAGATAGATATTACTTACAACGGAGAAGATATTGATGTTGGATTTAATGTTAATTATGTCATGGATGCTGTTTCAGTAATTCAAGGGGATAATGTTTTATTTGAAGTCGGGGTGGGGTTAAAGCCTTCCGTGATAAAACCTACTGAAGGTGATAATTATTTATGTATTGTAATGCCGTTAAAAATATAAATTAGTGAAGTATCAGAAATATAAAAAAATAATTAAATAAAGAAATGAAAATTAAGTATTAAGTGAGGAGTTGGAAAAGTAGTTATGACACATAAGTATAATGCGGACAGTATTAAGGTTTTGGAAGGTTTGGAAGCGGTACGTTTAAGACCGGCTATGTATATAGGTACTACAGGTAAAGAGGGGCTTCATCATTTGGTTTATGAAGTTGTCGATAATAGTATTGATGAAGCGGCAGGCGGCTATTGTGATACGATAACGGTAAAAATTAGAGTAGATAATAGTATTGTTGTGGATGATAACGGACGGGGAATTCCTGTCGATATTCATAAAACAGAAGGCGTGTCGGCGGCGGAAGTTGTTATGACTAAATTGCATGCCGGGGGTAAATTTTCCAATGATTCTTATAAAATATCAGGTGGTTTACATGGGGTTGGTGTTTCGGTAGTCAATGCCCTTTCCAAAGAATGTGAGTTGGAAGTGCGGCGTGATGGTAATGTTTATATTCAGACTTACACACGCGGTGTACCTAATGGTCCATTGGAAATGGCCGGAAAAACTCGCGGCAAAGGAACGAAAGTTACTTTTTTACCAGACGATGAAATATTTGAAGATACGGAATTTAGCTTTGATGTTATTTCTAACCGTTTACGGGAGTTAGCTTTTTTAAATTCCGGTGTTAAAATAACTTTAACTGATGAGCGCAATGATAAGAAAAATGAGTTTTTATATCAAGGCGGAATAAATTCTTTTGTTGAATATATTAATCGTAACAAAAAGGTTTTACACAAAAATCCAATTTACATTACTGGTGCGAAAGAAGACTGTTCCGTGGAAGTTGCCCTGCAATATAACGAAACTTATCTGGAAAACATTTTTGCTTTTGCCAACAGCATTAATACTACCGAAGGCGGAACCCATTTAATCGGCTTCAGGTCCGCGCTAACACGAGTTTTTAATAATTATGCCACAGCAAGTAAGTTGATTAAAGATGGTAAGGAATCGCTGCGTGGAGAAGATTTAAGAGAGGGTTTGGCGTGCGTCATCAGCGTTAAAGTAAAGAATCCACAATTTGAAGGACAAACCAAAACAAAGCTGGGTAACTCTGAAGTGCGTGGTTTGGTGGAAGGCATTGTTTATGAAAAAATCGGCAGTTTTCTGGAAGAAAATCCGTCGATAGCTAAACAAATTCTCAATAAATGTTTGGAAGCAGCACGTGCCCGGGAAGCGGCAAGAAGGGCAAAGGAATTGACGCGGCGTAAAAGTGCTATGGAAGTGGGAGCACTGCCGGGGAAATTAGCCGATTGTCAGGAAAAAGACCCGGCACTCAGTGAAATTTATCTGGTTGAAGGTGATTCCGCCGGAGGTTCGGCCAAGCAAGGGAGAGACCGGAAAAATCAAGCCATTCTGCCCCTGCGTGGTAAGGTTTTAAATGTGGAGAAAGCTCGTTTTGATAAAATGCTGCAAAATGAAGAAATCAAAATCATTGTTACCGCACTGGGCACGGGGATTGGCTCCGGAGAATATGATGTAAGCAAACTCAGGTATCATAAAGTTATTATCATGACCGATGCCGATGTTGATGGCTCCCACATTCGCACATTGCTTCTGACGTTCTTTTTCCGGCAAATGCGGGAATTGATCGAAAGGGGATATTTATTTATTGCCCAGCCGCCTTTGTATAAAATGGTGGATAGGAAAAAAGAGCTCTACATTCAGAATGAAGAGCAAATGAGAAACTATGTTTTGGAAAGTGGAGTCAGCAAAGTAAAGCTCGTTATGGCCGACGGTAATCAGTTTCCGGTAACAGGCAATAAATTGACTGTGTTGATTAAGAAAGTTATGCGCATTGAAGATATCCTGGATCGTTTCGAAAAGGAACACCGTGAAAGAAATCTAATTCGCATCCTGGCTGGGGATCCTACTTTGAATGATGAATGCTTTAAGAGCGAAATCACTTTAAATAAAATTGCTCAAAGGACAAGCTCCGCTTTAAGTGAAGATTTTGTCGATTATACTATCGAAGCTGATCAAGACCATGGCGGATACAAAATGGTTTTTAATCGAAAGAAGAACGGGCAAGTATTTGCCAATTGCATAGACAGGGAAACATTCCGTACACCGCAGTTTACCGAGATTAAATTACTGTTAGGACAGGTTTCCATTATGGGAGAGCCTCCCTATAGCGATGTGAGCGATGAATCGCCAACGCCTATGATCCTCGACAGCGCGAAAGCCCTAGTCGAACATGTTAACAACTTGGGTAAAAAAGGACTTTCCATGCAGCGCTATAAAGGACTTGGAGAAATGAATCCTGAGCAACTGTGGGAAACAACGATGAACCCGGAAAAAAGGACCCTGCTGCAAGTGGGTGTGGAAGACGCCGTTGAGGCTGACGAAATATTCACGACTCTGATGGGAGATCAGGTTGAGCCGCGCCGCGATTTTATATACAAGAATGCCCTGTATGTTTCCAATTTAGATATTTAGCAAAGACAACAACAAAACATTGATTGAGGCGGCTCGTAAACAGCCGCTTTTATTTAGAAAGGACACAATAAAATGGAACGTGATATCCACCACAAGCAAACATTGGTGAATATAGAAGATGAAATGAAGAAATCTTACCTGGATTATGCCATGAGTGTAATTATTGGCAGGGCGATTCCGGATGTGCGTGATGGCCTGAAACCGGTGCACCGACGCATTTTATTTTCCATGTATGAAATGGGCAATCGCCACAACAAGCCTTATAAAAAATCGGCAAGAATCGTCGGTGATATTATCGGTAAATATCACCCTCATGGAGATGTGGCTGTTTATGATACCCTCGTGCGCATGGCGCAAGATTTTTCATTGCGCTACATGCTCATAGATGGACAGGGAAACTTCGGTTCCATTGACGGCGATCCTCCTGCCGCTATGCGTTACACAGAAATAAGATTAGCGCGTATTGCCGACGAGGTATTGGCTGATCTGGAGAAAAATACTGTCGATTATGTGCCCAACTACGATGAATCACTGCAAGAGCCATCTCTGTTGGCTTCCCGGATACCACTGCTTTTGCTTAACGGTTCTTCAGGTATTGCCGTAGGAATGGCCACTAATATCCCCCCCCACAATTTGAACGAAATCATTAATGGCACAATTGCCTGCATTAACAATCCGGATATCACCATCGAAAAAATAATGCGACATATACCGGGTCCCGATTTTCCCACGGCGGGATTTATTAATGGTCGTGAGGGAATAATTTCTGCATATAAAACAGGACGAGGCATTATCCGGATGAGGGCGCGGGCACTCATTGAAAAGAACGCCCGCAATGACAGGGAGAGCATTATCATTAACGAATTACCTTATCAGGTGAACAAGGCAACACTGATTGAAAAAATAGCCGATCTTGTCCGCGACAAAAAAATCAGCGGTGTTGCCGATTTACGCGACGAATCGGACAGAGATGGTATTCGTGTAGTCATTGATCTGAAGCGTGATGAGAATTCCGCGATTATTCTCAACCAGCTTTACAAATTTACTCAAATGGAGACATCGTTCGGCATCATTATGCTGGCAATATTGAATGGCCGTCCGCACGTCTTTAACCTCAAAGAAGTGATTGAACAATTTATCATCTTCCGCAAAGAAATCGTTATACGCCGGACTCAGTTTGATCTCGACCGTGCCAAGGAAAGAGCGCACATTTTAGAAGGATATATTATCGCCTTAAAAAATATTGATGAAATTATCAAAGTGATTAAGGCGGCAAAAAATTCTGCGGAGGCAGTAACAAAGTTATGTCCCAAATTCAGTTTGTCGGAAATTCAGGCTAAAGCAATTTTGGATATGAAACTGCAGCGTCTGACTGGTCTGGAAAGGGCGAAGATCGATGAGGAATATACTGAAGTAACCGCTTTGATAGCCCAGCTCAGTTCAATATTGGCTGATCCGCAAAAAGTCCTTCAAGTTATCATTGATGAACTAAATGAAATAAAACAACGTTATGGCGACGAACGCCGCACGGAAATTGTTGCCAGCACGGAAGATATTGACATTGAAGACATGATTGTTGAAGAAGACATGATTGTGACTATTTCACATTCCGGCTATATTAAACGCAACGCTGTCAGCCTTTACAAGAGCCAGCACCGTGGTGGACGAGGCAAGGTCGGTATGGGCACCAAGGAAGAAGATTTTGTGGAAAAAATCTTTATCGCTTCAACACACCATTATCTGCTCATCTTTACCAGCGCAGGAAAAGTTCACTGGTTAAAAGTTTATCAGTTACCACAAGCCGGACGCGCGGCCAAAGGCAAAGCGATAGTTAATTTGGTTAACCTGGCGCCGGGCGAGAGAATCAGCGCAACCCTGCCGGTGCGGGAATTTGTTGCCGATAAATTTGTTGTCATGGTTACGAAAAAAGGAATTATCAAGAAAACGGAACTCGCCGCTTATTCCAATCCGCGGGCAGGCGGTATTATCGCTATTTCCATCGATCAAGGCGATGAACTGGTAGACGTTCAGTTAACCATGGGCAATCAGGATATCTTTTTAGCAACCAGACTGGGCATGGCCATTCGGTTTAAGGAAGATGATGTAAGAGATGTGGGTAGAACTGCCCGGGGTGTGCGAGGTATTAGTCTGGACAAGGATGATGATGTGATCGGCGTGGAAATCCCGGCGGAAGGCACCTTTATGATGACCGTTTCTGAAAATGGTTTTGGTAAATGCACGCCAATTGAAGAATACCGCACTCAATCACGCGGCGGCAAGGGAACGATAAATTTAAAGACTGTGCCCAAAGTAGGTAATGTTTCCGGTGTGCTGCAGGTGCAAGGTGAAGAGAATATCATGCTCATCAGCAACGCAGGCAAAGTGATCAGGCTGAAAGTTCAGGAAGTTCCGATAAATCACCGTGTCACTCAGGGCGTAAAGCTAATTGAGCTGCAGCCGGAAGAAAAACTGGTCGGTGTCGCCCGTACGACATCGGAGGCCGAAGACAAAGATGATGATACAGAGGAAGGAAACGACGACATTCAAACACAGGACGTAACACCGGAAGAAGAGTAATCCGGCAATGAGAAAGCACAAAACATTTGACCATACAGCAGATATCGGTATTGAAATAACAGGGAAAACCAGAAAAGAACTTTTTGGCAATGCCGTGGCTGCGATGTTTGATGTAATGGTTGACTGGCCCAGTGAAGACAAAAGATTATTTTCTGTAGATGAAATAAAACAATTGGAGGAAAAGAGAATAAAAATCACAGGGAATGATCTGGAAGACACACTGATCAATTTCCTGCGGGAGACACTTTACCTTTTTAATGGTAAGTGTTGGCTGATCAGAAGTTGCGAGCCTTTAAAGTTAACCAGGAAAAGTATTGTCGCACTATTGAAGGGTGAACCATATAACCGGCAAAAAAACCCGCTGAAAACAGAAATAAAAGCGGTGACGTATCATGGCCTGATTATTAATAAATCAAAAAAATGTTGGCAGGCAAAGGTAGTCTTTGATGTCTGAAATAAAGCTCGAACGCATAGATGATAATCGCTGGTTGCTTCCTCAAACAGGCGGTATGAGGGTTCCCGGAATCATCTATGCCAATGATAAAATATATCAGCTACTGAAAGGCGATGAAAGCACCAGGCAGGTGGCCAATGTTGCTCATTTACCCGGTATTGTAAATTATTCGCTGGCGATGCCTGATGTTCACTGGGGTTATGGTTTTCCCATTGGCGGTGTGGCGGCCTTTGACTTGGAAGGCGGTATCGTTTCTCCGGGAGGCGTCGGCTATGATATCAATTGTGGTTGTAGGCTGATAGCCACAAATTTGACTTTGGATGACGTAAGAGGCAGGCTTGCCAATTTAACTACTGCTTTGTATCAGCAAATACCATCAGGGGTCGGTTCAACAGGCGCGGTGAAACTATCGGGCAAAGATCAAAAAAAAGTTTTGGAAGATGGCGCTAAATGGGCGGTTAAAGCCGGATTTGGAACGCCGGCAGACTTGGAAACAACTGAAGATGGAGGCGCCATGGAAGGAGCTGATCCTGAACAAGTCTCCGCTAGGGCTTTGGAAAGAGGAAAACAGCAGTTAGGCACTTTAGGTTCGGGCAATCATTTTTTAGAAATTGAAGTTGTTCAGGAAATATTTGATGAAACTGCCGCGCGGATATTTGGATTGCGCAAAGGCCAGATAAACATAATGATTCACAGTGGTTCCCGTGGTTTAGGGTATCAAATATGTGATGATTATCTGGCGTTGATGGTCAAACACTCACAGAAAACAGGAATTGATCTTCCGGATAGGCAATTGGCGTGCTCATATCTTGATTCTCAACGCGGCCGTAATTATCTGGCGGCCATGGCTTGCGGCGCGAACTATGCCTGGGCAAACCGGCAATTGCTTATGCATCAAACTCAAGAAATCTTTGAAAAATCATTACACCTTACGCCAAGAGAATTGGGTATGCGTTTGGTATATGACGTCTGCCATAACATCGCTAAAATAGAAACGTTTAATATTCAGGGGAAAATGAAAAAACTCTGTGTTCACCGTAAAGGAGCAACGCGGGCGTTTCCGGCCGGCCATGATGCCGTGCCCCAGCTGTATAGAAGCGTCGGTCAGCCGGTGCTAATTCCAGGAGATATGGGTAGCGGGTCATACGTTTTAGTTGGTCAGCAAAAAGCCATGCAAGAAACATTCGGCAGCGCCTGTCATGGCGCTGGCCGTGTGATGAGTCGGACACAGGCCACAAAAGTGAGCCAGGGACGATCCATCAGCCGAGAACTTGCTGATCAGGGAGTTTTAGTTATGGCTTCCAGCAAGGGAACTTTGAGGGAAGAAATGCCGGAAGCGTATAAAAACGTTAATGATGTTGTGCAGGTAATGCATGAGACGGGAATTGCAACGAAAGTGGCTAAGCTAAAATCGCTGGCCTGCATCAAAGGATAGCGGTAAAGTTGCCTAAAGACAAATTGACTTAAAATAGTAGTAAAAGACCGGCAGCAAAATAATCCGATAAAGATCAATGTATAAAGAAAAAAGGTTGACGATACCCCTTTGTTTGGCTATTATACCGCGATTTTGGCAACGACAAATGCTGTTGTCCCAGGTATAGAAGCACATAAAAGAAGGATTGAATTAAGTTTCTACCGGTGATATATTGAGAGGAAGCCGACGACGCTGCCAACAAAGTTAGCGCTTTGATTTAGAAATGGTATT
>OCZT010005538.1_pt1 | contig 12577 bp, 10 predicted proteins | sample 1539031 | NCBI WGS metagenome assembly OCZT01 (sample SAMEA3539308, study PRJEB22396) | soil metagenome | biome: tundra; feature: field; material: soil | place: USA | collected 2010-05 | depth 0.15 m | reverse complement strand
GGGACGCTCCCAATGTTCGCGATGCAGATCGCTCGCATTCTTGGCATCGAACAGGTCGTGATTCCTCGCGACAGCTCCGTGTTCTGTGCATGGGGCCTCCTGATGGCCGACTTTGTGCTCCGCTATGACCAGACGGTTAACTGGAACCTCTTGCGCATGGATGATTTGGAGCGAGTCAACGCTACGGGTGACCGGCTGGTTGGAACGGCCTTGTCAGAGATGCGAGCGGAGGGCTTTGCGGACGACGGCATCAGCGTCATGCGGACCGGCGACGTCCAATACGCCGGTCAGGTGCATGCCCTGTCGCTCGCCCTCCCGGACGGCCGACTGAGCGAGGAGACAGTACCGGACATCCAAGCGCGCTTTTTCGATCTCTACGAGAGCACGTACGGGGCCGGTACGGCTTGGGACGACATGCCGGAGCGACTGATCAACTATACCGTCACTGTTCGTGGCGCAATGCCAAGTCCTCCACTCGCACCACTGCCTTCCAGCCCCACGGATCCGTCGGACATGCTCAAGACGACACGCGAAGTGCTTCTGCCTGCCGAGCGAGAGCGCAGAGTCACGCCGATCTATGACGAGGCGCGGTTCAGCGTGGGGAGCAAACTATCGGGGCCCGCGATCATCGAGGCCGTCGACACCACGATTTACGTGCCGGCCGGGGTTACGGCCGAGCGCGACCCCCTGACGAACATCACCCTTACCGAGGAGTCATGACGATGGCTAACCTGGTCGCACCACCAGCACCGACACGCGCAGGCTATGACAAGGTCGCTGCAGAGATTCTGCGCAAGGCGCTCGTCAATCTGACGAACGAGATGGCGATCGCGCTGATCAATACGTCCGGCTCGCCGGTCGTATTTGAGGTCAAGGATTTCTGCACCTGCCTGCTGGATGCTGAGGGAGAGCACTTGAGTTACTCGGCATTCGCGCTGCTGCACGCCGGATCAGCCTACATCGGTACCAAAGAGACGATTCGGCAGATTCGCGAGACTGGCATGGAGGTCCGCCCCGGCGATGCGTGGATTCTGAACGATCCGCTGAGCGCGGGTGCCGCCCATCAAGGAGACATCGCCGTTGTCACGCCGGTCTTCTACAAAGACCAACACATGGGCTGGTGCTACACGAGCATGCACGTCATGGACGTCGGCGGCACCGGCATTTCCGGCTATGCGCCGGGCGCACGTAGCCACTACGAGGAGGGGCTCCTTCTGCCGCCGACGCGAATGGTCACGGGCAACCGTATCGATCCCGATTGGGAGCGATTCATCCGTAGCAATGTGCGTCTACCGGGCATCGTGATGAGCGACATCCGAAGCATGATGTCTGCGAACAACGTGGGGCAACAGAAGCTCGACCAGGTCGTCGCACAGTTTGGCATCGAGACGTTCCGCGAGTACTGCGAGATCAACAAGGATCTCACCGAGGCCACCTTCCGCAAGCGGATTGGAGCGATGCGCGACGGAGTGTTCGAGACGACCGAGTGGGTTGAGTTCGACGGCCATGGCGGCCCCGATCACCTACTCGAGCTGAAGATGCGTCTGCACGTCGATGGCGAAGACCTTCGCTTCTCCTTTGCTGGCGTGCCGCAGTTCGAAGCGTTTGTTAACGCCGGCCTGGGGGTCGTGTACGGCCAAATCATTTCCGTGATCCTGACGACGCTCGCATATGGCGATCTGCCGTTTAACCAGGGTATGTGGCGCGCGCTTCACGTCGACGTCGGCGAGCCTGGCACCATCGTTAACCCGCTGAGCCCCGCAGCGGTCAGCAACGGCCACGTCGAGGTAGGGTTCCGGATCTGCAAGGGGGTGAAGGATCTGCTGGTTCAGTCCTTGGCCTTGAGTGACGATCCAATAGTCCGAGGCAGGGTCGCATCCCAGCCTCACGATGGCATGGCGATCGCCGGTTTGGCAGGGCTCGACCAGTTTGGTGACCCTACAATCGTATTCCTGCTGGATAACTCGGTGGGCGCAGGAGGCCCAGCAACAACCGTCGGTGATGGCCAAGATGTCTACTTCCTGAGTTCGGGTACCGGCTCAGGGCTGGCGCAAATCGAGACCCACGAGTCTCGACAGCCGATCCTGTTCCTGTGGCGGCGCCTCAGGCCCAACTCAGGCGGGCCAGGCCAGCACCGTGGCGGCCAGTCACTGGAAGAGGCCTACATGCTGCGCTACAGCGACGGCTTGAGAGGCTCGGCGACGAATTCGTGCGCCGAGGTGCCTGCGCGAGGCTACGGAGGCGGGCTGCCCGGGGGAACCGGAGACTACTGGCCGATCTACGAGGCGAATCCCGAGCAACTGATCGCCGAGGGACGCAATCCTCTGCCAGACGTCCTCTCTGGGCGCGAGGAGCGCGTCGCGTCAAAGTGCGGAGATCTGTCAATGGCGCGCGGTGACGTGCTGCGTCTCCTTTCGGGAGGCGGCGGAGGACTCGGCGACCCTCTCCTTCGCGACCCCAAGGCGGTGCAGGATGACCTTGTCGAAGAATACATCACCCGCGGCAACGCTGAGCACGCCTATGGTGTCGTGCTTCGAGAGGATGGCTCAATCGATCTCGAAGCCACGAGCCAGCGTCGGGCTGAGATCCGCGCTGAGCGGATTGGCGGCCAGCCCACGAAGGAGCAAGCCGTGACCGAAGCCGTCGGTGTTTCGATCGTCCTCAACGAGAAGGGAGACCCGACGTGGGATTGCGCTTACTGTCAGAGCACGTTGTCCCCGGCGACCGATAACTGGCGCGGATCAGCCGCAACCCGGACTCAACCAGCCGTGGAGTACTTCGCGAGACTTGAGTCTGCGCTGCGGCCGCGGACCGAAGCCCCCGAGATCGAGATCGCCGAGCACGCTTGCCGGCACTGTGGTGGGCTGCTCGCGGTAGACGTGTACCCGTCTGGCTTCGCCGGCTTTCCCTCTCCACGGCTGGACGGCGGAGCCATACCGCCGCTGGCGCTTTAGATGACCAGTCGACACTCGGCGAGTGGGCACCGCGTCGGCGGCACTCGCCGGTATCGAACTCAATGGACAACTACGCCGCGACCTGCATTTCGAGCGTGCGGTAGGACGGCACGACGGTTCAGAACGCTCTAGAACTCAGTTGCTTTCTGCTGCATCCTCCGTCGGTGGAGGAGGCCCTACGCCGTTTCGAGGTGGCCGAGGAACTCGGATACGACTCCGCATGGGCAACACACGTAAACGGACACGACTCATTGACGTTGATGGCCGCCGCCGCCGTGCGGACTGAGCGAATACGCATCGGAGTGGGAGTCGTCCCTATCTACAGCCGTACGCCCGCGACGATGGCTCAGACTGCGCGAACCCTATGGGAGCTCTCAGATGGACGGACGATGCTCGGCCTGGGCCTTTCGCATGCTCTCGTCGTTGAGGGATGGCACAACCAGACGATCGACCACCCAGCAGCCGAGATGCGGGAGTACCTGCAAATCGTCCGCGACATCGTCGATGGGCGACCAACGCCACCCACCGGGCAAAAGTGGAGATCGAACATGCCGCTGATTCAGTTCGATCCCGCGCCCACACTCCCGTTGCTCGTTGGTGCTCTCTCGCCCGCGATGCTGCGCGCCGCAGGAGAGCTCGCCGATGGTGTCTTGCTGTGGATGTGCAACCCGCGGTATATACGCGATGTTGTCGTGCCCGAGGTATCGGTCGGGCGTGAGCGTGCAGGCAAGCCCCACGCCGGCTTTCATGTGATCCCATCCGTCCCATGCGGCGTCGGGCCCGATGCACAGGGACTCCGCCGTGACTACGCAACGCAGGTGCTACACAACCTGCGCCTGCCGTCTTATAGAGCGGTGATCGCGCGCGGCGGCTACGAGGACACGCTGGACGCCCTCGGAGAGGTCGATAGTTACCAGGCGCTGAATGCGCCGGTGGGCGAAGCAACGCTGGCTCGCCTCGCGGGGTCGCGCTTCGTAGCCGACATAGTCGCCGTCGGCACAAGCGCAGAGATCGCCGCAACCCTCGCGGAATACCGTGACGCGGGGGCGACGGTAGTCGCTATTAATCCCGTGCGAATTCGCGAGTTCGATCTCACACTCGAGACAGCCGCAGCCGCTCACAGTTCCCTGTCTCCTAGATGAAGCCGCCATCCATTGACGGTCTCGCCGATCGGCTCGACTATCTACTGAACGTTCGATAGTCTAGGCTCATGTCGCACCTTCACGAGACGCTCGCTGCAGCTGACCTCCTCGACGAAGCGATCCGCGGTAGCCGCCGAGCCCTAGCGGACCTGCTCTCGGCAGTCGAGCGCGGAGGTGTCGCGGGCAGAGACACGGCGTCGATTGCCCGCGCCCGGGCGCGCGGCGGATACACCATCGGCCTTACGGGCGCCCCGGGAGCGGGCAAGTCGACATTGACCGACGGCCTCATCGCGCAGGCGCGCCTTGGCGGGGACAAGATCGCAGTTCTCGCCGTAGATCCTTCGTCACCGGTGACCGGTGGCGCGATCCTTGGGGATCGCGTGCGACTGGCCGACGGCCACTCGCGTGACGACGGCGTTTTCGTGCGGTCCCTCGCCAACCGTGGCCAGCTAGGTGGACTTGCTCGCGCGGTACCCGATGCCATCTGCCTCCTCGAAGCCTCGGGCTGGCCGTGGATAGTGCTCGAGACCGTCGGCGTTGGCCAGGCCGAGATAGACGTGGTCGAGCAAGCGGACACGATAGTCGTCGTGCTCACACCCGGCTGGGGCGACGAGATCCAGGCCAACAAGGCTGGGCTGTTGGAGGTAGCTGACATCTTGGTAGTCAACAAGTCCGATCGTCCAGGAGCCTTGGGTGCCGTCAAGGACCTGAAGGCAATGCTTCGGCTCTCCCAGGAGCGCCCGTGGATCCCACCCATCGTCAGCACGAGGGCGGTTGAACGACGCGGACTCGAGGAACTCTGGATCGCGGTAAAGGCTCATCGCAGCCATCTAAACGCGAGCGGCGACCTCGGGGCTCGACGATCCGCGCGTCGCGTTGCCGAGCTTCGACAGTGCGTCGCTGACGGGCTCGCGCGGGCCACGACAGTGGCCGAGCGCTCACAGGTCGGCAAAGAGCTCGTAGCAGCTGTCGCCTCAGGGTCTGCAGACCCGGTGGTCGCTGCGCTCGAGTTGCTCGAGCATGTACACGCAACGAGCTGGACATAAGGCCCCAGCGATGGACTTCTCACTCACCAGTGAAGAGAGCGAGCTACGCGCCGAGCTACGCGCTTGGCTTCGCAACAACCCTCCAGGAAAGCCGCCGCTGGGCGACCAGGCTTCGTTTGAGTTCCGCCGCGCGTGGCAACGGCGGATGCACGAGGCGGGCTGGCTCGGGCTCTCGTGGCCACTCGAATATGGCGGCCGCGGCACGAGTCGAGTCCAGCAAGCAATCGTCACGGAAGAGCTGGCTCGCACTCGCGCCCCCCGGATCGCGAACACGATCGCGATCGAGATGGGCGGACCCACGATCCTGACGCACGGCACGGAGCAACAGAAGGCAAGGTTCCTCCGGCCGATTCTGTCGGCTGAGGAGATCTGGTGCCAGGCGTTCTCCGAGCCCGGTGCCGGCTCGGATCTTGCGGCGCTCAGTACGCGAGCTCGGCGGGTAGATGGCGGATTCGCCGTCTCCGGCCAGAAGGTGTGGACCTCCCTCGCAAAGGAGGCACGGTGGTGCATGCTGCTTGCCCGCACTGACCCGGAGAGCAAGGGCCACCGCGGGATGACCTTCTTTGCCCTCGACATGACGCAGCCGGGAATCGACGCGCGTCCAATTCGCCAGATCACCGGCGAGGCGGAGTTCAACGAGGTGTTCTTCGACGACGTCTACGTCTCTGACGACAGCGTGCTCGGCGAGGTCGGTGGCGGCTGGACTGTAGCCCTCACGACACTGATGAACGAGCGGGCGGGTCTCGCGTTTGACGCGCAGGTTGATGTGCGCGTTACCCTCGACGAACTCACGGAGCTCGTTGCCTCGAGTGGACTCGCAGTCGACCCACTCGTTCAGAATCGTCTCGGTGGACTGTTCGCCCAGTCGGAGGCCCTCCGCCTGATGACCTATCGCGGTCTCAGCGAGATGGAACGCACGGGGCGTGCTGGTCCAAGAGGCTCACTCGCTAAGTTGCAGTGGGCCGAGATCAACCAGGCTGTCACCGAGCTCGCTATGGACGTTTGCGGGGCCGACGGACTGGACCCCGACTCAATCTGGGGATATCGGTTTCTGCGAGCCCGGGCCAACAGCATTGAGGGCGGCACGACGGAGATCCTCCAGAACATCATCGCCGAGCGCGTTCTCGGACTGGCGAGGCACCGATGAACTTCGAACTCTCCGACGAGCAACAGTTCATTGAGGACACTGCCCGTGATCTACTCGGCGCTCGTATGACGAGCGACAGGGTACGAACGCTGATTGAGGCAGGGGAAAACGACGATACGCTCTGGCACGAGCTCTGTGTGCTCGGCTGGGCGGCGTTGGCTGTGCCCGAGGAGCACGGCGGCCAAGGCCTCGGAGTGGTGGAGCTCACGATCCTTGCCGAGCGGCTCGGAAGCGCTCTCGCGCCGGTGCCGTTCTTCGCAACAGCCGCCGCGGTGCTCGTGATATCCAAGGCCGGCTCACCGGCTCAGCGCGCGAGCTTGCTCCCGCTCCTTGCTACAGGCGCCGCCAAGGGCTCCCTTGCTTACGTCTCTGGACATGTAGCAAGGCTCGCTGTCGACGCCGACGACGCCGACGACCTCGTTGTCGTGGACGACGACCGTGCCTGGCTCGCAGCTCGCGACACGATCACCGTGCCAACCCCGTCACTTGATGGCACCCGCAGATACTCGACGGTGTATCCAGACGTTGGTGCTCCACTACCGGGTTCGCCGGGCGTCTCGATCGACTGCCTCGAGGTCCTGCTCGCAGCGGAACTCACGGGCATCGCTCAGAGAGCTCTCGATATCGCAGTCGCCTACGCCGGCGAGCGAAGTCAGTTCGGTCGGAAGATAGGCAGCTTCCAAGGCGTCTCCCATAGGTGCGCACGCATGCTCTTGGAAGTGGAGTGCGCGCGCTCGCTGACCAGGTACGGAGCCTGGACCGCCGACCATGACGTTCCGGCGCTGCCGCTCGCGGCCTCGGCGGCCAAGGCGACGGCCGCCGACGCCGCGTGGCGCGTGACGGCCAGCACACTGCAGGTCCTCGGCGGCATCGGCTTTACATGGGAGCACGACATCCACCTCCTCATGCGACGGGCCCGGGCAACGGCCTTGCTCCTCAGATCGGCGACGCAGCACCGCCTGCGGATCGCCGAACTCCGGGCCGGCGCACTCGCGCTGCACTCAACTCCTTAGTTAGAGCCCGAGGGGGCGGCTGTCGTCATCGTTGCTTCGAGGCGGTCACGGAGCGAGTCCGTCAGGCCGGAACGTGGAAATCGAGCCGCGCCGCTTCGGGCTGCTGAACCTGAATTTCGGGAATGAGACAACCGCGCGAGGTGCGTAGGAGGTAGCGCACTGCCTCGGAAATGTCTTTGGGCTGAATCATGGTCTCGGCTGCAACTTGCGCCTTAAGATAGTCCGTCATCGGGGTGTTCACGAGCCCTGGGCAGATGGCGGTCGAACGAATCCCGCGAGGTCCGAGCTCTCGGTTCATGGCCTGCGTATAGCCGACGACGGCATGCTTCGTTGCGCCGTAGACGCCTAGCCCAGCCTCTGCTTCCTTACCCGACATGGACGACATGTTCACGACGAGCGCGCGACCGTGTTCGGCGCCGGCCTCGAGGAGCATCGAGACAGCCTCCCGGTAGAAGAAGATCACCGAGATCATGTTCGTGCGAATCTGGAGTTGGACGTCCTTCTCGTTGACGTCTGCGACGTGCCCGCTGACGCCAACCCCAGCATTGTTGATAAGTATGTCCAGCCGCCCGTAGCGTTCGCGGTGCCGATCAACCACGGAGCGGATGTGGGCCGGGTGACCTAGGTCACCGGCCACGGCGTAGACCTCGTAACCGAGACCATCTAGGAAGTTACGAGCGGCCTCAAGCTTACCTGCCCGGCGAGCAGCGATAGTCAGCCGGTGGCCCTCTTCTCCCAACATAGCGGCTATAGCCAGGCCTATGCCGCTCGAAGCTCCGGTGATGAGTGCCGACCGTGCAGACGGATCCATATCAGCGATCCTCGAATACGGGCGTTGCACCGCTTCGGAACGAGCCGACAGCCTCGCGGAGGTCGGCAGTCATGCTTGCCAGCACCTGCGTGCGGTTCTCCAACTCGATCGCCGCCTCGAGTGACGCAGCCTCGCCGTTACGGCGGAGCACCTGCTTTGTCATGCGAACTCCGAAGGGTGAGTTCGCCGTGATCTCTCGCGCGATCTCAAGCGCAGTAGGCACAACCCGGTCAGGCGCCACGACCTTGTTCGCCAAGCCAATCCGCAGCGCCTCATCCGCATCGATCAGGCGCCCAGTGAGAATCAGGACACGCGCGTCGGGCCGTCCTGCGACCTCCTCGAGAGCGAGGTGGATTTCGTCTATCAGCCGCCAAGACAGAGCGTTGAGTCGCGCTGGACGACGCAAAGTAAGGAGTACGATCTCCCCCTCGAGGCTGTCAAGCGTGAGATCCTTCCCAGCGGAACCGGTCACGGCGCGATCATATCGAGCGAACGATCGTTAGGCAAGTCCGGGCGCCCGATTCCTGCCGGGCGCCACGCGATTGACCGCAAGGACAAGGTTAGGTAGAGTGAGTTGTCCGTCTGGCGATCGTTCGTTAGGGAGGTGGTGCCGGTGTCCGACAACAACAAATGGCAGACCGTTTCAGGGATACCGCTGAAGCCGTCTTACGGCCCCGACGACGTACCTACATCCGGTTCTGAGGCAAGCGGCGCGTTGCCCGGATCGGCGCCGTTCCTGCGCGGTGGGCATGCCGAGGGCTACCGGACTAAGCGATGGCGGATTTTCCAGCTCTCTGGATTCGGCAACCCCGAGGACGAGGCGGAGCGGATCCGCTATCTCCTGGCCAAGGGCGCGACCGGCTTCATCATGGAGCATGACCGCATGACTGCCGACCACCTCTACGACGTCGATCACCCAGATGTCGTCGCACGACGCGAGGATGTGGGCCTGACCGGCGCCGTCATTCAGTCTGCTCGCGACATGGATCTCGCTCTCACAGGGATCGACCAGAGCAAGTACTTCGCTCATGCCGGCGGCGGTGTGGCCCAGCACTCACCATTCGCAATGGCCGCATACTGGACTGTGGCAGGCCGCCGTGGAGTTGACCTCACGAAACTGATCGGCACCGGGCAGGCCGACTTCTTCCTCACCTACGTCGGGTGCCCGCCACTGCAGCAGATCCCCCCCTCCGACGCCCTGAAGATCAACTGCGACATCGTCGAGTTCTGCGCCGAGCACGTGCCGAACTGGGTTCCGGTATCGATCGCGGGCTACAACGGTGCGGACACGGGCCTGAACGCATATCAGGAGCTCGGCGCGGTTCTTGCGTGTGCCGCAGCGCACCTCGACGAGATCGCGCGCCGCGGCCGCGTTTCGCTCGAGTCGCTGGCGTACGCGCTCGGCGGCGTGAACTTCCGTGTGGGGATGGACTTTTTCGAGGACATCGCCAAGCTCCGCGTCGCACGCAAGATGTGGCACGACCTCCTAACCAAGCGTTACGGCGTGACCGACGAGCGAGCGCTGCGGCTCCGCATACACATCGTCACGGCAGGCTCAGCGATGACATATCAGGAGCCGATCAACAACGTCGTCCGGGGAACCCTCATGGGTCTCGCAGCGATACTGGGGGGGACTCAGTCGCTGGGGGTCTCTGCGTACGATGAGGCCCTGTCCGTGCCCTCTGAGCAGGCCCACCAGCAATCGGTGAGGGTCCAGCAGATCCTTATGCATGAGACCAATATCCCTGCAGTCACCGACCCGCTCGGGGGTAGCTACTACGTCGAGGCATTGTCGGCGGAGCTCGAGGAACGCGCCTGGGGCTTTATGAGGCAACTCGAAGAGCGCGGCGGGTTTATCGCCTCACTCGAGGATGGTTTCGTGCAAGCCGTTGCATCGGAAAACGCCCTCGCGCTCGAGGATGCCTTAGAGAGCGGAGAGCGCGAGATCGTCGCAGTGAACGTAAGCCCAACCGACGGTGATCCGTTTCAGATCGACGGTTTCCCCGGTGTCAGCGACGCATTCGAGCGCGGGCTCGAAAGGCTTACGGCCCTAAGAGCCGACCGCGATGAGGCTGCACTGAACACGTCACTTCGCGACCTCGAGAGTGCCTGTCGCAAAGGTGACAACGTCATGGCGGCCGTCATGGGCGCCGTCGAAGCCGATGCCACGCTCGGTGACGTCGGAAATGTCTACAGAGAGGTTTACGGCTCATGGAGCTTCCCAGTGGCGTTCTGAGCGCCGACGAAGACCCAGTCGTTCAGAAACGCCGAGTACTGGTCGCCAAGACGAGTCTCGACGGTCACTGGCGTGGCATCCAGGTAGTCGCACGTGCTCTCCGAGACGCTGGATTCGAGGTGATCCTCGCCGGGATGGTGACGGCTGACACGATCGCTCGCGCGGCCGTCGATGAGGGTGTCGACCTCATCGGCCTGAATGTAGGCGGTCGCGTCGAGGTCGTCGAGAGGATTCTCGACACCTTGAAGGAAGCCGGCGTGGATGTCCCAGTGATAGCGGGCGGCACCATTCCGCCCTACGCAGCCGAGTTGCTCGAAGCTCGCGGGGTGTCGTGCTTTCCCCCTGGGTCCGGGTTGCACGACATCGTCGCGCGCGCGCGCGAGTTGACAGTGCGTGGCCGCTCGGGTTGATCAGAGTCTGCGAGGCGCGATTGGCGCCCGGCCACAGCTCCGCGACGTCAAGGCTGAGCGGCGGCCGCGAGCTTGCGAAGCTCGCGCTTGAGGATCTTGCCCTGCGGGTCTCGCGGCAGGTTGTCGACGAGGTGCACTGCCCTGGGCACCTTGTAGCCTGAAAGCTCGCCCTTACAGAGAGCGATGAGGGCCTCCGAGCGTGGCGCGTCGCGGCCTGGTTGTGGAACCACGAAGGCCGTGACAGCCTCCGACCAGTAGTCGTCTTGGACACCAACGACGGCTGCGATCATCACATCGGGATGGCTTTGGAGAGTGCGCTCGACCTCCTGGGATGAGACGTTCATTCCGCCCGTCTTGATCATGTCCTTCACGCGGTCATAGAAGAACAGGTTGCCGTCTCCATCGAGCCGCATCATGTCACCGGTGTGTAGCCAGCCGTCCTTGATCGTCTCGGCTGTGCGCTCGGGATCATTGTAGTAACCAAGCATTGTGGAAGGAGAACGACAGATCAACTCACCGAGGTCCGAGTCCGCCCCGTCCTCGTTGACAACCCGAACCTCAAGGTTAGTGAGCGGCTTGCCTACCCATGAAGGGTCGCCGTCGGGCATCTCGTCGAGGGTACGAAACCACCCGAAAGAGCCTAGTTGGGTCAGCTCAGACTGACCCCAGTACGTGCCCCACCGCATTCCGGGCCGCACTGCTGACCATGCTTCGATCATGGCCGCTGGAACGAGCCCACCATACGTGAAGCAGCGGTTGACCGACGAGACTGCCTCACTCGAGAAGCCTTCCTCATGTGCAAGCTTGAGAAAGAACGTGGGCGTTTGAGCAATTACCGTGACACCCTCCCGATGCACGATCTCAAGACACGATGCTGGGTCCACGGCGTATGGCAACACGAGCGTCGCTCCGATGAGGGTCAGTGACGTTGTGCCACCGAGGCCTGCGATCGTGTGATACGGCATCACGTAGAGCCATGTGTCTGTAGCCACCACCTCCAACGCCCAGCTCCATGTCTGGGTCGTCGAGATCAAGTAATTGCGATGCGGGATCATCACTCCCTTGGGGCGTGCCTCAGTGCCGGATGTGTAGATGATGAGCGCGAGGTCGTGCTCATCAACGTCGACGACGACGTCGGATGCATCCTGTTCCGCGCCGGCGTCGGCCAGGGACACCCAGCCATCCGGAACATCCACGCCAGTGAGCGAGCTGGAGAGCCATGCCTCGACCGAAGGCATCCGATCCAGCAGCGCAGCGACCTTATCGCAGAACGTGTCCTCGACGATCAGCAGTCGGGGTGCGGAATGCCCAACTTGGTAAAGGATCTCGTCATCCTTGTAGGCGTAGTTCACGCCCGTGAATGCCGCGCCGATCTTTAAGGCAGCATAGTACGCCGCCAGATAGTCAGTGCTGTTGTGCGACATCATTGCGACTCTGTCGCCGCGCGTGACGCCGCGCGCCATGAAGGCACGCGCATAGCGGTTTGTCCTCTGATCCAGTTCGCGATAGGTCGTCTCTACGCGGTCTCCTGTGGGGCCGTAATAGATCACTGCGAGCTTGTTGGGATTTGTGCGCCCGTGCCTACGCATCTGGTCACCAATCGTGGCTCGACCGACCGGTGACGCGTGAACGTCAGGGAGAGACCGCATCGCATTCATGTTGCGACGGCCACCCGTACCAGTTCACGCCGAGGCAACACGTGAGCGAAGCGGGACTCCGAACTCCTCAACGTACGCGAGCTCCTCAACCGGACGCCGTGAGAGCTTCTTCGGGAAGCCCTTCGCCGGGTAACCAGCGACAATATGGCACGCCGTCGAG
>OCZT010005537.1_pt1 | contig 12577 bp, 14 predicted proteins | sample 1539031 | NCBI WGS metagenome assembly OCZT01 (sample SAMEA3539308, study PRJEB22396) | soil metagenome | biome: tundra; feature: field; material: soil | place: USA | collected 2010-05 | depth 0.15 m | reverse complement strand
GCAACTGTAAAACCGCAGGTCACAGTCCTCCGGCGTACTCAACCGAACGCCAGTGCAGGCGTGGTAGGTGCTGTCCGAACACGGAGTATCTGTGCTGGCTGCCGCAGTCTTCAACCCGGTCCTGCTAGCCGCCGCTGCCCGCTGAGGGCTGTTTCGATTACATGCCTGCTATGCGCTTCTGTGGTCGGGCGGCGTTAAAGTTCGCTGTCTTGCTGCATACGGGAACGATTGCGGTAAGGAACCGCCACCTCCCCCCAGTACCCGGTATGACTGTAGAGATTAGCGCTCCAGCTGAAAGCATATGCGGGAATCGGGAGTCCGAGGGTGCGAATGGCCTGGTCCGGCAGCCGCGCAAATGGCGGGTATTCCCGTTTCAGTCCGACTCGGAAGGCGTGTTCCTTGAGGATTCCGCCAATAATGCGGTATTCAGCCATTGGCCGCGCCGGAGGTATCCAGCCGTGAGCCAGGTCGCTGAGCCAGGTACCCAGACTGGAGAGAACGGCCGTGTCGGTACTGAGGTCCCAGCCTACGTAGTTTTGCAGAACTCCGGCTGGGTGGGGCGCGTCAAGGATGGCCGCGCGCGCACAGCCGAGGAGGGAGGCCACGCCAGTGATCAGCGGCCTGGAGCGGCCCGCCGCCCCGTAAAATGGGAAGTCCCATCCCTTGTTCATGGTTCCGTGGATATCGAGGGTCAGCTCTGCCTTTTGAGCTAGCTGGGTTATCTGCCAGGCGTCGCGCTGCTCTCTATTCCCGCGGGGTCTCCCAGGAGAGCTCTCTGTGATATTGCCGTCATATCCACGCTGCGGTTTCCCGCCCGCTCTTGGGGCTTCCCGCGAAAAGCTGGTGATCATCTGTTGGCCGTTCAGACTCGCGAGCGTCCGGGCGACCTGATCAGCGGGCCATTCGTCGAGGTGCATTCGGTTGAGCACCAGGATTCTCGGCATGTAAGCCTCCGAAGGTGGCTGAAGCCTAGCTAGGCGGCTGCAATGGCGGCTGTCGTCACGAGTTCGGTGGGTGACGCTATTGGACCACGGCATATTCAGGTGCGTCCGGCCGGGCCGCGCCGATCGGCTACTGACCGGCGCGGCGTGGCGGGTGGGTCAGGGAACTCGGTAGTGCAGGTGGGTGACGCCGTTGCCCTCGGTCACCTCAGGCCCCTCAAGCTCGATGGGCGCGGTCTTCAGCTGGCCGAACAACGGGACGCCGTGGCCGAGCAGCAGCGGCACCACCTTGACCTGGATGTGGTCGACTACTCCTAGGTCGAGGCATTGCTGAATGACGCTCGGGCTACCTAGCGCGATGACTTTCTCCCCGGCGACCTTGACCGCCAGGTAAATCGCGCTTTCGATCCCGTCGGTGACGAAGGACACGGTGGAGCCCGCACGGGGCCAGCCGTCCGGGACGCTGTGCGTGACGACGATCACCGGTGCGCCCGTGGGGTGGTGGCCGCCCCAGCCGCCGGCAACCTCGAAGGTGCGGCGACCATACACGATTACGCCCAGGCCCGCCGCGCCAGCTTCCCCGGGGCCCGGCTCAGCGGGCTGCGACGCCGGCTGGGGCTTGCCGTACCAGGCGAACACACGCTCCACTCCGTCGGAGGAATCGGCGACGAAACCGTCCAGCGATACCGACATGTCGGCGACTACCGTCGCCGGGGCCTTCTTCCGTGTGCTGCTCGCGTCGGCGCTCGTTTTACCTCCGGTTTATGGTTGGTCATCCTCTGCTTGATGCGTCAGGCCGCACAAGCCCAGATTCGCACTGGACGCCGGCTGATCGCATCAGCAAAGTCGCCAGTCAGCTCCCGGCGCGTCTGCAGCTGTCACCGGCCAGCCGGCGAGCAGGGCGGCCGGGCCATGAGCGGGAATCGCTACGCTTGACTGAAGTCGCAGGATCCAGCGGCCAGGCTCCCGCGGGCTGGCAGTCGCTGAGGTCTTGCCAGTCCTGAATGGTTTGGATGTGAAGGAGCTAGGTGCGGGCCTGATGGGCCGCGAACGCGAGTGCGGCGAGATCGAGAGACTGCTCCGGATGGCTTCTCGCGGCGAAAGCGGCGTCCTGGTGGTGCGCGGAGAACCGGGGATCGGCAAGACCGTGTTGCGTGACTACGCTGCCCGGCGGGCCGGGGCTGCGACCGTGCTGCGTGCCACGGGCGCGGACGCCGAGTCCGATCTTGCTTTCGCCGGGTTGCACAGCCTGCCGCCTTCTCATTTCTGCAGCGGTACTTGGCCTGATCGCTGCCGCCGCGGAGGATCACCCGGTGCTATGCCTAGTCGATGACGCACAGTGGCTGGATATTCCGTCAGCCGACGCGCTGGTATTCACGGCCAGACGGCTCCGCGCCGAGCGCGTAGCGATGGTGTTCGCAGTCCGCGAGGAGGAACCGTGCCAGTTCCGGGCTCAGGGCCTGCCAGAGCTGCTGCTTGCCGGCCTGATCATGTCCGCGGCCGCGAATGTCTTGGGCCGCGCCGCGCCGGGTGCCGCGCCGGCTGTCCGCGAGCGACTGCTGGCTGAGGCAGACGGGAACCCGCTGGCACTGCTCGAGCTACCCGCCGGCTTGACGGCCGCCCAGCTCGGCGGGCGCGCGCCGCTGCCCGAGATGATCCCGCTCGCGCCGCGTCTGCGAAGTGTCTTCCGGGAACGCATCCGGGCCTTGCCCGACCCGACGCTCCTCGCCCTGCTGGTCAGCGCCGCCGACAACACCGGTGACGTAGCGGTCGTATTGCGCGCCGCAGACCTGCTGAAGCTTCCTGCCGATGCCCTCGACCCCGCAGAAACCGCCGGGCTTATCCGCACGGACGGGGACACGATCACGTTCCGCCATCCGCTGGTGCGCTCCGCCCTCTATGAAGCAGCGCCGCTAAGCCAGCGTCGGCGCGCGCACGCCGCACTGGCAACCGTGCTGACCGGCGAGCAGGACGCCGACCGTCGTGTCTGGCACCAGGCTATGGCCACGCTAACCGGTGACGAGAAGGTCGCGGAGGCGCTAGAGGCCTCGGCGCGACGCGCACAGGAGCGGGCCGGCCATGCCTCGGCGGCGACCGCGTTCGAGCGCGCTGCGGCGCTGACCCTGAGCGACACACGGATAGCACCGCGCCTGGCTGCTGCTGGGCAGGCCGCCTGGGACGCCGGCCAAACCGAGCGGGCCCGGACACTGATCGCCCGCGCCCTGCCGCTGGCCGATGCGCACCTTCGCGCCCGGCTCCTGCACCTGCGCGGGGTGGTGGAGCAAAGCTGCGGCAGCATCGACCGTGCGATAGCCACTCAGCTCGAAGGCGCGGACGGGGCCGCCGACCCGTCGCTGACACTCGAGATGCTGCACCAGGCCGCCGAAGGCGCCGTCGACCTAGGCGATCTCGCCACGCTGCGCGTCATCGGCACGCGGGTATCGACAATCCCGGCACAGACCAAGCGAGACGAACTCAGTCGCGCAGTGGTAACCGGGATCGCGGCCCTATTCACCGGCGAGCACCAGAACGCGCGCAAGATCTTCGGCGATGCGCTAGCTGTGGCCGCCACACTCGATGACGACCCGATGGCGCAGCTCTGGGCAGTTAACGCCGCCTGGCTCGATGACGATATCGGGGCCGGACTGCGATTCGCGACCCGGGCGGCGGACCTGGCCCGCAGTCGCGGGCTACTCAGCCTCCTTCCGGCCGCCCTCAACCAGCAGGCAAGAGAACTACTCCGTAATAGCAGCTTCAGCCAGGCCTACGCAGCAGCCGAAGAGGGTTACCTGCTTTCTGTCGACCTAGGCCACGGATCCGGCTGGCATCTGAACACCATGGCATACGTCGAGGCGATCTGGGGACGCGAGACGCACGCGCGCCAGCACGCGGAGCAGGCGCTCGCGCTTGCGCAGACCCACGGCGACATCGTCCTGGCACAGGTCGCTCAGGCGACACTCGGGCTACTCGCGCTAACGGCAGGCAGGCCGGCCGAAGCAGCCAGCGTACTGCTCAGCACGTTCGCCGGTCACCGGCCAGCACTTTCGCTCACCATCGCGGTTGCCTCGGTGCCCGATGCGGATGCGATAGAGGCGATCCTGCGGGCGGGCCAGCCCCGCGAGCTCGCCGACGCGCCACTCGCCAGAATCCGCGCCTGGGCAGAGCTGCTGCCCACCACGTCCCGCAGGTCTGTGCTCTCGCGATGCGAGGCACTGCTCGGGACACGCCGACCGGACCAGGCGTTTGCCGAGGCAGTTGGACAGGCTCGCGGACTAGCGCCATTCGAACGCGCCCGGACCGAACTGCTCTACGGGGAGTGGCTGCGCCGCGAGCGGAAGCGCACCCAGGCACGCGCCCACTTGCGCGCCGCCGCCGGCCTTTTCAGCGTGCTCTGCGCCGTCCCATGGGTGCAGCGGGCCGAGGCCGAACTGCGCGCCACCGGAGAGTCCGCCCGCAAGCGCGAAGTCTCCGGTCTCGACCAACTCACACCGCAGGAGCTCAACATCGCCAGGCTCGTAGCACAGGGTCTGACCAACCGCGACATCGCCGCGCGGCTGTATCTCAGCCCCCGCACGATCGACTACCACCTGCGCAAGGTCTTCAGCAAACTCAGCATCGCCTCCCGCGCCGAACTGATCCGAAGCGAGGTCTTCCGCCACGACCATCGTTGATGCCGACCTGTGTTCCCGCCGGATGAGCACGTGCCTGCTCGCGGTGATCACCCCACGGCCGCCTGGTCCCGCTGCGATGCCTTCGCCGAGTACGTGCGAGGCGGCGGTATCGGCGGCTAGCGCTGCCGCGACCCGGACACCGCGGGTGCAGATGCTGTGGCCGCGGGCAGGCCGGGGAAAGCGCCACAATACATCGGGCTTCAGCAGATGCCGTTGGCTCCCCGGTAGCGGATCACCCCTGCGGCGCGTATCTGGATCGCAGTTCTGCCTGGTAAGGACGTACCCACTGTTCATCCGCAGGGCGATTTATCGGATTGAGTGATTGCCGGCGTGTAGTACATCAATAGAACGATCTCTGGCGGCCAGTTTGGCGTGCCGAGAGCCAGGGTGGCCGCTCTGGTTGGCGGCGCGAACGGCCAGCACCCCGAAGACCCCGCCCACGCAGGCTGCCCATGAGCGAGGACGAGCGGCCGGAAGAAGAACGAGGCCAGGACGAACTGATTGCCGCGTTCGCAGCGCTGGGCGGCCACGCTATTGCTGGACGGCGACACCGCCTTGGCCGAAGATGTCGCGCGGGACTCGCTGGCCGCCCTGCAACGTGGGTGGAGCCGCCTGGGCGACCCCGGCAAGGCGCGTATCTACCTGCACCGGACGGTCGTGACCCGAGCGCGATCCATACGCCGGCACCGCGCCATCGGCGACCGCGACACGCCACAAGCTGCGCCGGATGCGCCAGCCGCCGGGCATGCGGGCACTGGCGAGACGGACCGGGAACCGTTGTGGGCGGCGTCAGAGCGTCCACCGGGTGCGGCTGAGAAAGCCGAAACGGTTGCCCTTCCTGCTTGCAAGAGTTAGCAGAACGGATGGTCAACGGGCGTACGTTTGCTCTGGGTGCCATCGGTGGAGCCGGTGGTCTTCAGGACGGGCACTCCGATGTCCAAGGCGACCGGTGAGGGACCTGCGGACCTCGCGAACAGTCCGCAGGGCAGGAAATCCAGGCCGATCAGAAGTGGTCGACGTCGATGACGGCCTGGGTGAAGGCCTGGGGGGCTTCCTGCGGCACGTTGTGGCCGACATCGAAGACCCGGTGCGCGTAGAGGCCGGTGAACTTGTCCCGGTAGGCCGCGCCGTTGCCGGGCGGGGTGAACGGGTCTGACTTGCCGTCGATGGTGATCGTGGGCACCGCGATGGCCGGGGCCATCTGCAGCTTGTTCTCCAGGCTGGCGTATTCCGGCTCGGCCGGGTACAGGCTCTGCCGCCATCGGTAGTTGCCGATCACGATGGCGACGTAGTCGGGGTTGTTGAAGGCTGCCGCGGTCTGGTTGTACGTCTCGGTGGAGAACTTCCAGTGCGGGGAGTTGAACTGCCAGACGAACAGCCCCAGCTCGTACCGGTACTGCGTGAGGCCGAGCACACCGCGCTGGGTGTCGAAGTAGTACTGGTACCACCAGTCGTTCTCGGCCTTGGGCGGCAGCGGCAGCTTGTTGACGGCCAGGTTGGTGATCAGGTACCCCGATACCGAGACCAGGGCCTTGACCCGGTTGGGCCACAGCGCCGCGATGATGTCGCCGGTCCGCGACCCCCAGTCGTAGCCGGCCAGGCTGGCCCGCTCGATCTTCAGCGCGTCCATCAGGGCCAGGATGTCCAGCGCGAACGCGGCCTGGTCCACGTTCCGCGGCGTCGAGGCGGACAAGAATGTCGTGCTGCCGTAGCCGCGGAAGTACGGCACGATCACCCGGTAGCCCTCGGCGGCCAGCAGCGGTGCGACCTCGACGTAGCTGTGGATGTCGTAGGGGAAGCCGTGCAGGAGGATGACCGGCCGGCCGTTGGCCGGGCCGAGCTCAACGTAGCCGACGTTGAGCACGCCGGCGTTGATCTGCTTCACCGGTCCGAAGGCCGTGCTGGCCGCCGCCAGAGGCGCCGCGGCCAGCCCGGCCGACCCGGCCCTGCTGGTCTGGGCCTTCGCCGAGCCCACCATGCCGAGCTGGGTGGCGCCCACGGCCAGGGCCGCGGCACCCGCCGCGCCCAGGAAGCGGCGCCGGTCGTGGTCGATGTCTGCGGGCCGCTCGCTCGTGTCCATTAATGCGTCTCCTTTATTCGCTGGTCAGAGCTGACTGGCACCACTATCGCGCCCGCGAAAGGCCCGGCGCGCCTGCGAAGGACCCTGGCCGGCACCCTGGTCTGCCACCCGGGCCCGAGGCCCGTGCCGCCTGGCCGCAGCGAGGGCCGGGACCAGGACGGTCCAACGACCACCTACGGGCAGGCGGATCTCGGGCAGGCGGCCCGTGACCGATACCAGGGTCCTGGCCAGGGTCTCGCCCTGGTGTGCGGTGGCGCCTCCGAACGCCATCGTGGAGAACAGGACTTAACCCGCGGCCTGGCCCAGACCGCCGGCACCAGAGAAAGGAGCAGGAGTCGTGGAGTACGCACTTGAGGTCGCGGTGCTACCGGTCTCCGACGACGCCGACTACACCGGCAGTCCCGACTATCGGGTGGTACAGCTGACCCCGCCGGGCTCGGCCTGCTCGGTCATCTTCGGCACCGGGTCTCCTCGGCCGCACCGGGCTCGGTGCAGGGCCTGCACCTGGTCGCCGCCGACATCGACGCCGCCCGGGCCGACCTGGCCGCCCGCGACGCGGAGGCCAGCGAGGTGTTCCACGACGCCGGTACGCGGAACCGGGTCGCGGGCCCGGCTGGTCCAGGAGATCACCACCCGCCTGCCGGGCCGGTAAGCAGCACTCAGACAGGAGCAGGATCATGAGCAACACCCTCACCTACCAGCAGATGGGCACCACTACTCGCGGCCAGACGCATACCTTGTTCGCCCAGACGATGGGCTATGTCGCGGCCACCGCCGCGTTGTTCGCGCTCGGTGCCTGGGCGGGCCACGACCTGACCGGCGGGGTCGGCATCGTCGCGTTCATCGCCGCGTTCGCCGTCCTGATCGCCATGCGCTTCACCGCCCGCCGCTCGATGCAGCTGACCGTCGGTCTGCTGGCCGCGTTCGGCCTGCTGATCGGCCTGGCCGTAGCGCCCGTGATCGCCTACTACGGCAGCATGGACCCGCGGGCGCTGTGGGAGGCCGGCGGGGCCACCGCGCTGTTCATCGCCGCCTTCGGCGCGGCCGGGTACGCCACCCGGCGCGACCTGACCGCAGTGGCCCGGGTGTGCTTCTGGGCGCTGCTGGCCCTGATCGTGGCCGGGATCGTGCTGGTCTTCGTGCACATCCCGGGTGCCGACCTGGCCTACTCCGTCCTCGGCCTGGTCATCTTCGCCGGGTTCACCATGTTCGACTTCCAGCGGCTGCGCACCAGCACCGACGTGGCCACCGCGCCGTTCCTGGCCGCGTCGATCTTCCTCGACGTGCTGAACGTGTTCCTGTTCTTCCTGGAGATCTTCTCCGGCGGGGAGCGGTAATGGCCGCCATCGAGGAGATCCTGGCCGGCTACGAGGCGCTGCGGCCCGCCCAGGAGGCCTTCTACCAGGACCTGCACCGCCAACCCGAACTCTCCCACGCTGAGCACCGCACCGCCCAGCGGGTCGCCGACGAACTCCGGAAGGACGGCTTCACGGTCCAGACCGGCATCGGCGGCACGGGCGTGGTGGGCGTCCTGACCAACGGCAGCGGCCCCACCGTCCTGCTCCGTTGCGAACTCGACGCGTTGCCGCTGCGCGAGGCCACCGGCGCGCCCTTCGCGAGCACCGCCACAGCTACCGACGCCAGCGGCCACCAGGTGCCGGTCGATCACGCCTGCGGCCACGACCTGCACATGGCCGCCATGACCGGGATGGCCACGCTCATGGCCGGCCATCGCGACAAGTGGAACGGGACCCTCATCCCGCTGTTCCAGCCCGCCGAGGAAACCGGCGAAGGCGCCCAGGACATGGTCGACGACGGCCTGTTCAAGCGCATCCCGGTGCCGGACGTCGCGCTGGCCCAGCACCTGCTGCCCGGCATCGCCGGTACCGTCCGCACCCGGTCCGGCCCGTTCATGTCGGCCGCCGACAGCCTCAAGGTCACCGTGTACGGGCGAGGCGGCCACGGCTCCACCCCGCAGAACACCGTCGACCGGTGGTACTCGCCGCCACGATCATCATCCGGCTGCAGACCATCGTGTCCCGCGAGGTCACGCCCGGCGACATCGCCGTGGTCACCGTGGGCAGTATCCACGCCGGCACCAGGAGCAACATCATCCCCGACTTCGCCGTCCTGGAACTCAACATGCGCAGCTACTCCGCCGTGACCCGGCAGCGCATGCTGGACGCGATCCAGCGGATCATCCGAGCCGAGTGCCAGGCCAGCGGCTCACCCAAGGACCCCGACTTCGAGACCACCCTCAGCTTCCCGGTCACCGACAACGACGCCGCCGTCACCGACCGGGTGGCCAAGGCCTTCGCCGCGCACTTCGGCGACAACGCGGACGAAATCCCCCGGCAGACGGTCAGCGAGGACTTCAGCAAGATCCCCGATGCCGCGGGCGTTCCGTACACCTACTGGGGCCTGGGGTACACCGACCGGGACACCTACCTCGCCGCCGAGAAGGACGGGCACCTGGAAGACCTGACCACCAACCACTCGCCGAAGTTCCTGCCCCCGATGCAGCCCACCCTGCGCACCGGCACCGAGGCCCTGCTCGCGGCTGCCCTGGCCTGGCTCGCGCCCTGACCGACTGGAGACCTGCCATGCGCACCCGCAACCACCCGCTGACCCCGCTGACCGCCGCCGCCGCCGACCAGCTGGCCAAGCGCGTCATCGAGGGCTTCACCCAGCGCAAACTCCCAGACCGCTGGGCCTGGCCGGTCAGCACCGCCATGCACTGGGCCTACGGATCGGCGGCGGGCGCAGCCTACGCCATCCTGGCCGGATCGCGGCCCACGCCGCGTCCGGTGTACGGCCCGCCCTTCGGCGCCGCGGTCTTCGCCAACGACTACCTCGCCATGCCGGCCGCCGGCCTGTACCTGCCGATCTGGAAGTACGACGCGAAGACCCTGGCCTGGGACCTGAGCGCGCACCTGGCCTACGGCACCGGCACCGCAGCCACATTCTGGCTACTGGCCAAGATCATTTGACCGAACGGAGCGTGCCCCGTGCTCCCGGCCATGTCCGTCCTCCACCAAGGGAGGCCCAGTGCCATGGAAGGCACAGATCTGGCATACATTCTCTTGCTGACCGTCATCCCGGTCGCCCTGACCCTGTTGATAGCGCTGCCGTTCATCGCGGGCCGCCCCAGCGCCCGGAACCAACCGGGACGGCAGTCGGCGCGCCGCGCAGCCCGGGAGGATGTCGGCGCGTCCGCGCCAGGACAGCGTGGCCCGTCTTCCCGGCTGCTAGAGCGGACGCCGCCGGGCCCGGCAGGCCGGGCTGCGTGATTCCCTTGGCTTCCCTTCCGGCCTACGACCGGATGTTCTCGGGCCAGGCTCGCTTCCGCATCGTCCTCGACACCCGCGGCTGACCCGCCGAAGGCGGATCCCCGGACGGGACGGTGCTGCGCGGTGAGGCGGGCGCCCGAGCACACCCCCAGGAGGGCGGGATCACAGGCCAGGGTACGGGCCAGGGACTTGCACTGGCGCCACGGGCCTCCTATAGCGCGTTACATGGATAGCAGGATCACCTGCCAGGGACATGGGGACACGCCCCACCTGGCTCCAGGAAAAGAGCAGAAGGATTTCAGTGAGTGACGTCCATGACGACCGAGTAGCCTTGTTCGCCAACCTGGAAAGTGCCGAGAAGCAGCCTAAGATCTGGGTTCAAGCCGCCGACGACGTGGACTGGACCCGTCGAGGGCACACACGCGCTGTGCGGTCGGTACCGCTCGAAGGCAGACTTCATAGCCGCCACCTTCGACCGCCTTCACGGCGTGCTAGTCGGAGGGGCGACCATGAAGGCCGGCACCTGTACGTGGGCGGCGACACGACGGTCGCCGGGCTGCGGTCCACCTCGAAAACCAATGAGGGCGCAACGTTCGCCAATAAATACTGCTGGGTGTGCCGCTTCGACGGCGACACGATCGTGGAGGCTCGGGCCTACCCCCGGCTCAACCATGGTCGACTACACCGTCCACCGCGATGAGAACCTCGCATGGCAGCAGCTGGCACGGCTGGCGCAAGCCGCGAAATGACGGAGACTGCGGAATCTGAAAACGTCGCACTGGTACGGCGGTATTTCGACCTGCTCGACGGAAGAGTCGCCGGAGACATAAGTGAGTTGTTTGCCGCGGACGCTCAACTATACATTCCGACGTTCGGCATCATCCATGGCGCCGGGACCTTCGCGGAATTGAGTTCAGGCGTTGCTCAAAGGGCTAAGGTACGCCACAGCACTCATCACGTCGATGAGTTCAATGTGATCGAGCATGGCGACACCATCGTGGTGGAGGGCACCAGTGAGGGTGAGACCGTCAACGGCCAGCGCTGGGACGGAAGGAAGACCATAGGGGGACGGTTCTGCAACGTGTTCGAGGTGCGGCACGGTCGCATCGCCCGTTTGCACGTGTACGTCGACCCGGACTTCTGCAGAGAAGACACCGCTCGCTAATTTTGCCCGGCCCGGCCTGCCAAGTTACGCTACTGCGCAAGGCAATGGTGCAGCGCTGGCAGCGTGCTTGGCCTCATCAGGCTGCTGCCCGGAGCCATCTGGGAGGTCGTGTGAGCGTTAGCGCCCGGCTGGGCGACCTGGAACCGGCATTTAGGCATCTCCCTGCCCCGACGGGCATCATATCCGCTGCCAGCATCGAGGACGTTGCGTAGCGCTGGGCAGATGGCCACACCTTCCCGGCGGCGGGGACATAGGTCAGGGCTGACTGACCGGCGCCGTGAATGCGGGCTTCTCGACCGGCTAGTCGACGCTGTCCGGGCGGGGGAGAGCCGGGTACTGGTGGTGCGCGGTGACCCGGGCGTGGGCAAGACCGTCCTGCTGGACTACGTGGCCAAGCAGGCGCGGGGGCTCCGGGTAGCGCGTGCTACCGGGGTTCAGTCGGAGATGGAGCTGGCGTTCGCTGGGCTGCATCAGCTGTGCGGGCCGCTGCTGGACCGTGCGGAGCGCCTGCCGGTGCCGCAGCGGGATGCGCTGCGGATCGTGTTCGGCCTCAGTACCGGACCGCCGCCGGACCGGTTCCTGGTAGGCCTGGCCGTGCTTGGCCTGTTGTCGGAGGTGGCCGGGGAGCGGCCGCTGATCTGCATGATCGATGATAAGCAGTGGCTTGATCACGCTTCTGCGCAGGCGCTGGCGTTCGTGGCGCGGCGGCTGGCGGCCGATCCGGTGGGCCTGGTGTTCGCGACCCGCGATCTGAGTGCGAAACTGGCCGGGCTGCCGGAACTCGTAGTGGAAGGGCTGGAGGAAGGTGACGCGCGGGCGCTGCTGGATTCGGCGTTGACCGGGCCGCTGGACGTCCGGGTCCGGGACCTGATCGTCGCGGAGACGCGAGGTAATCCACTGGCGCTGCTTGAGCTGCCGCGAGGGCTGACGCCGACGGAGCTGGCAGGCGGGTTCGCGTTGCCGGGCGCGGTGCCGCTGGCGGGCCGGATCGAGGAGAGTTTCCAGCGGCAGCTCGACGCCCTGCCGGCTCAGACCCGGCTGCTGCTGCTGCTGGCGGCGGCTGATCCGTCCGGCGACGCGTCGCTGGTGCGGCGGGCGGCCGGACGGCTAGGGCTCCCGGCCCGGGCAGCGGAGCCGGCGGTGGAGGCGGGGCTGATCGAGTTCGGCCTGCGGGTGCAGTTCCGCCATCCGCTGGTGCGCTCGGCGGCCTACCGATCGGCGCCGGTTCGGGACCGGCGGGATGTCCACGGCGCGCTGGCGGAGGTCACCGACCCCCAGGTCGATCCGGACCGCCGGGCGTGGCACCGGGCCCAGGCCGCGGCAGGGCTCGATGAGGAGGTCGCGGCTGAGCTTGAGCATTCGGCGGGCCGGGCGCAGGCCCGCGGCGGGCTCGCCGCGGCCGCGGCGTTCCTGGGGCGCTCGGTGCTCCT
>OCZT010005536.1_pt1 | contig 12577 bp, 9 predicted proteins | sample 1539031 | NCBI WGS metagenome assembly OCZT01 (sample SAMEA3539308, study PRJEB22396) | soil metagenome | biome: tundra; feature: field; material: soil | place: USA | collected 2010-05 | depth 0.15 m | reverse complement strand
GACAAGACGAAGTCCACGCACTACGGCAACCCCGAGCCCTCGGTCGACCCCTGCGAGCTCGCGATTTCGTTCGGGGCGACTTGGGTCGGGCGGGCCTTCTCGGGCGACCTCAAGGGCACCGTCGAGCTCATGGTGAAAGCCCTTTCGCACAAGGGCTTCGCGTTCCTGAACCTCATGTCTCCCTGCGTCACCTGGCGCGGCGACGACCTGTTCAAGACCCTCAAGGCGAAGCAGAGGCAGCTCCCCGAGAATCACGACGCCTCGTCGCGCGCGGCGGCCCTTATGTACACGCGCGAGACGGAGTTCATGACGACGGGCGTTCTCTATGACGTTTCGGAGCCCACGCTCCTCGACCGCCTCGCCGCCGTCAAGGTGACCGCGCTCGCGGGCAAACCGCAGCCGACCGTCGCAGACATCATCCGCAGCTTCCAACCGTCGTTCTGACGGCGTTTTCCCCCGGGACTTCGGGCCGCGCGTCGCGCGGCCCTTTTCTTTTCGCCCTCAACGCCCCCGCATTTCGTAGACGAAGCCCATGCCGGGCGTCTTCTTCGCCTCGAGCTCGGCACGGAAGGCGCGGGCGGCGTCCACGTCCGGGAATTCGCCCACGACGACGCGGTACCAAACGCCCTTGTCCCCGAGATCCACCTCGACGGCGCGCGCGGGCGCCCCCAGCGCCGCGCCAAGCTTCCGGGCCTCCTTCGCCGCGCTCTCGCGGTCCTTCGTCGAGGAGAAGTGGATGACGTAAACGGCGGGCTTCCCGGCCCAGTCGGGCGTCAACAGGAGGGCCGCGCGGCCCTTCGGGACGGGGACGGACGCCTTCGCCGCCGGAGCCGCCGGCTTCGCGGCGGACGTGGGCGCGGGCGTCGGGATCGGCAGGGGCGCCGGCGTCGCGACGGGAACCTCCTCGGGCTTCTTGCTCGCGATCGGCGCGACACTCTTCACGATCTCGTTCTTGAAGACATACTCGCGCACGGCCCACGCGAGAACCGCTGCGACCGCAAGGACGAGCGCGATGGCCACGAGCCAGCCTCTCCCGTCCGAACGAGGGGGTGGCGAGGGGAGAGGATCCGCCGCCTTGAAGTGGAATTCCCCCATCGCAGGCTGCGCGTTGTCCTCGAACAGCTCGCGCACGGGCGGCATCTCGGCAAGGGGGGCCGGAAGGGGGTCGGCGGGCACCTCCGAGGGCTCCGGCTCCCGGGGATGCACGAGCGGGATCGACGGGATCGCCGACCGGAACGGCGCGTCCTCGGGCTGAATCGGCAGGTCATTCTCCCAGTTCAGATCCGAACGGGACGCCAGGTCCTGGAAGGGGTCGTCGGCGGGCGCCGGCCGGGCGGGAAAAATGGGCATGGGCGGCGGCGCGGGCTCCGAAACGGGCATCCCCGCCCCGTCCCGCTCGAGCTGGAGGCGTGCCCGCCTCACGAGGACGTCCAGCGGTGCCGCCTCGAATCCCTGCTTCACCTTCGCCAGCTCCTCTGCGACCACGCTCCGCGCCGCCTTGAACAGCACGGCCGGATCCGCCGAAACGGACTTGGCGAGCTCGCGCACGACGTCCGTCACCGACGGAAGCATCCTCTTTTTGGGCTCGGGGTCGCGCGGAAAACCGGTGTCGAGCGGGCTCATGCCGACAACGGCTCCCAGTCTCCTTCGGGCGCATCCAGCGCGATGGCGAGGCCGCCATTCGAACCCGCGAAGACCGGATCGTCCACGGTGCGCACCCGGCCTCCGCCGATCTCGGCAAGCGACTTCTCGAGCGCGGCCGCGAAACCGGGTAGCTGCGAACCGCCGCCCGCGAGGACGATGTTGCGCTGCACCTTTTCCTGATATTCCGGCTCGACCTTCGAGAGGAGGTCGAGCATCGTCTCGGCGATGGGCCCGACGATGCTCTCGCAAGCCTTCTTCATCTCGGCCGTGATGTCGACGTCTGCCGGCTTCCCTTTCACGGGGAACCGCACAACGACGGGACCCGGCGGGCTCCCGACGAAGCTGTGCTTCTCTTTCCACTCGCGCACCATGTGGATCGAGAAACGGCCGTCGGGGCTCTTCGCCTTCACGAGCGTCATGAGCTGCTCGTCGATGGAGTCGCCCCCGTGCGTGAGCGTGCGCTGATCGTCTTCGGTCGGGTAGTGGCCGTTCATGACGCAGAAGTCCGTGGTGCCCGCGCCGATGTCGATGACCATCGTGTGGAGCAGCGCGTCCATTCCGTACGCCACGGCGAACGGCTCGGACACGATGAGAAGGGCGTCCGCGATGCCCTTCACCGCCGCGCGCAGGTGCTGCCGCGAGACGCGCAGCGCCTCGGCCGGCACGCCGACGACGGCGTGCACGGACTGGCCCTCCTTCCGGCCGGCCAGGGAGATGAGGTGTTTCAGAAGCTCGTGCACGGCCTCCTCGTCCTTCGCGGAGCCCTGCTTGATGAGGCCGCGCTCGAGCGGGCGGTGCAGGTCGAGCATGGGCCGGTTCTCGAGCGCCTCGGCGCCGAAGAGGATCGACTTTTTCACGACCTTGCGGGCCACCATGTCGAGGGGCCAGCCCACGTAGCTCTCCACGACGTGATGCGCGCCGTTCGAGGCCGTGATGGCGCTCCGCGACGTGCCGAGGTCGATCCCGACGTGGAGAACGTCTTTCTTCCCGCTCATGTCAACTCCGTCTGGAGGGCGGATGGTTCCGCGCCTCCGCGTACGCGAGGATTCCGTTCGAAAGGGCCTGTGCGATCTGCTGACGATACCCGGGATCCTCGAGATGACGCGCCTCTTCGTCGTTCGACACGGTCGAGACCTCCGCGAGGATGCCCGGCATCTCCGTGGCGATGAGGACGACGAACGGCGCGCTCCTCACGCCGCGGTCCTGGAGCCGGGGCACGACGGGCCGGAGCGAGGTCACGAGGCCGCCCTGCACGGACTCGGCGAACTTCCGGGACTCGCCTTGGCGCGCGTCGGCCATGACGCCCTCCAGAAGGCGGCGAAAGTCGGCCATCGTGTAGCCCGAGGAGCGGTTCTCGTCTCCCGCGAGCTGCTGGACGTGCGGGTCCGTCGTGGTGCCGAGAAAATACGTCTCGACGCCACGCTTGTCCTTCACCGAGGGGAGCGAGTTCACGTGAATCGAGACGAAGAGGTCGGACTTCCTCGCGTTCGCGAAGACCACGCGGTCCTTCAGCGACAGGGTCGAATCCACCTCGCGCGTGAGAGACACGGCGATCTTCTGGGCGACGAGCAGGTCGCGGAGGCGGCGCGCCACGTCGAGCGTCACGTCTTTTTCCGCGACCCCGGAAGCCGTCGCGCCCGGGTCCGACCCGCCATGCCCCGGGTCGATGACGACGGAGCGCACTTCGAGCCGGAAGAGCGAGGGCTCGAGGCCGTTCGGCGCGTTGATGACCGTCGCCGACGCCGCGAGCGCCGCGGGCGGCGCCGAGACGACGAGAACGTCCGTACGCTCGCCGCGCCCCGTGGTCAGGGCATTGATGGAGAGGAACAGGGCCAGCGGCACGACGATGAAAACGGACGTCCGGAGGAGGGCGCGGCGCACGCGGTCCGAGCGCCGGAGGCCCTTGGGGAGCCGCCCCTCGATGACGTCCACGTTCTCGCGGATCGCATCCCTGAGGATTGACTGCCGGAGTCGCTTCTCGTTGGCCATGGAACTCCGAAAAAGAGTAGCACCTGCTGACCTGCTCCCCATGATGAGGGCGCGGATCACTTCCGGAAGCTCCCGAGCCTCTCCGCCCGGCATCGTCAGTACGGGTCATCCCGAAACGCGTAGCCCCGGTCAATGACATAGAGCAGTGGGTACGCGCTCACGTAGGCAGGCAAATCGTGCTTTCCGTCGCTCTTGAAAGCGGCGACGACCACGTGCTGCCTCGCCAGCGCCTGAAATTCGCCCTCTGAGAGTCGTGGATACGCCGTGAGGTCATTGTTGTAAAACATGAGGTCCAGATTCTCCAAATCGTTCGTGTTGAGCACGACCCGGACGTCCGCCGGCAATCCCACCTTCAAGTTCCTCAAGATCCGTGTCGTGGCGATTCGTCGGATTCTCTCCGTGTTCTGACCTGAAAAATACGCGAGGGTTCTTCTCGGATCGAACGACAGATAGGCGCTCACGAGAAACGTCAGAGCCAGTAACCACCGCGACCCGGTGCGGCGGTAGATTTCGAAAAGCCCGTACGACAAGAAGATCATGCACAGGGGCACGACGAAGAACACGTAGGTATTGATCTGGGTCTTCACGGCGAAGGAGAAGAAGCAAAACACGAAGGTAACGATCGTGAGGAACGGGAGGAGGAGTCTTCGGTCCGTCGTCCGGGAAGACACCGCCAGGCCAATTCCCACGGGGACGAAGACCCACAGATACTTCCCGAAGAACTCCGGCACGTTTTCCGCGTAGTACCACACGGAGCCCCCGTGCCCCTCGATGGCCTCGGTGATGTGCCGATTGTTGTACTCGTATTCGTGCCTCGCCTCCTCGGGCCACATGTGGGTGATGTACACCTGCCAGGGCACGAAGACGAAGCAGCACACCAGGAGGGCGAGAAGGAAATGGCCTGTCTCTCGCCGCATGTTCTTCCGCCGGATTCCCGACAGGATGTTGACGCCCCAGCCGAGAAAGACGGTTGAGCCGATGAGCCATTTGTTCAGGATGGCGCAGCCCGCGAACCCACCTACCAGGACCACCCAGTACCACCTCTTGTCGCGCAGATACTCCGCATAGGCCCAGATGCTCGCCAGGACATAGAACCCGAGGGCCACATCGTTATGGTCCATGGCATGGATTCCCGCGATCAGCTCGAGATGAAAATGAGAGAAGCACAACAGTGAAGCGGCGAGCAGGGAGAGGGTCGTATTCGCGGTGAGCAGATAAGAGAGCCGAAAGAGCATGACGACCATGACCGAACCCATCAGGACGCTGGGCAAGCGCAGCGCGAGCTCTGACACTCCGAAGGTCTTCATACTGAGCGCCATCTGCCACATGAACAGCGGTTGCTTATGCAGCCAGATGTTGTTGCCCGCCCAGTTCTTGAAATCGTAGGCGGCGATGGGACTTGCAATCAGCATCGGCTTGAACGGGTCATGCATGAGGTTGCGTGCGACGAGGGCGTGGAAGCGCTCATCCCAACCGTGCAAGAAGGGATCCGCCTGCGCGTAGAAAAACCGGATCAGGAAGGAGATGCCGAAAAGCACGAAGAGGATCTGCGCGTGCGTGATTCTTCCGGGGCGTGGGGCGCCTCGGATCAACACGCCAGGCTCCCGAGCCGCTCCCCCACCTTCACCGGCCCGAGGCCGCGCGCCGGATTCCACTCCGCGGCTCTCGGCCCGCCGACGAGCAAAACGACCGTCGACCCGAGCTCGAAGGCGCCGAGATCGTCTCCCGGCGCGCACGCGAGGGAGGCGACCTCGAGGCGGCCGCGCCGCGGCAGTGCGCGCCCCGCGAGCCAGCGTGGGTCCACGACGGCGCCCCCCACGTGCGTCGCCGCAACCATGACCGCGGCCACGACAAGACCCTCGGCCTCCCGCGCGCCGCGCGCGATCCAGTAGGCGCGCCGGTTCCTCACGTAGAGCCGCGGCGTCGCGGCCGTGGAGGCCGCGTTGACAGGCCAGAGCTCCCCTTCCACGCGCCCGACCGCGACGCACGCTCCCGAGAGCGGGACGTGAATGCGGTGATAGTCCTTCGGGGCGAGATAGAGCGTCTCGTAACGCGCCCCGGCGAACTCCGCGGTGAGCGGGTCGTCGTCGAGAAGCTCGGCGAGACGGTACGGCAGGCCCTTGGCCTGGATGAGCGCTCCCTCCTCCACCCGTCCCTCGGCGATCACGACCCCATCGACCGGCGAATTGATCCCGCCCGCCACGGCGGGCGCCTGCGGCCTCAAGCCCGGCCTCAGCCGCCGCGTGAAGAAATCGAGAAACGACACGTAGGCGCCGGGTTCCTTCTCCGCTTCGTCGAGGTTCGCGCCGACGGCAGCCGCGAACCGGCCGACGAGCGGGCGGCGCAAACCCACGGGCAGGCGCATCCGGGCGAGCGCTCCGACCACGAGAGAGCCCGCCTTTTTGGGATAGAGACGAAGGAGGCGATGCATTCCCGCGCGCTCACGCCACCGGCGCGAGCTTCACCGGCCGGGCGTGCCAGACTTCGCGGACGTAGTCGCGAATCGACCGGTCCGAGCTGAAGCGGCCCATCCGCGCGACGTTGAGGATCGAGGCGCTCGTCCACCAGACGACGTCGCTCCAGGCTTTGGAGGCCCGCCCCTGACACTCCACGTATGCGCGGAAGTCGGTCAGGACGAGGAAGGGGTCCTCCTCCACCAGCGAACGGACGAAGGGCCGGAAGAGGTCCGGCTCTCCCGGCGCGAAGTGGCCGGACTCGATGAGCCCGAGGACGTCGGCCAGCTCGCGGTCCGACTCGACGAGGCCGCGCGGGTGGTAACCGCGGCTCACCCGGTCCTCCACCTCGGCCGCGGTCAGCCCGAAGAGGAAGAAGTTTTCCTCGCCGACGGCCTCGCGGATCTCCACGTTCGCGCCATCGAGCGTACCGATCGTGAGCGCGCCGTTCATGGCGAATTTCATGTTCCCGGTGCCGGACGCCTCCTTGCCCGCGGTGGAAATCTGCTCGGAGAGATCGACCGCCGGGTAGATCCGCTGGGCGTTCTTCACGTTGAAGTCGGGAATGAAGACGACGGCGAGGAGGTCCTTCGCGACGGGGTGGCGCCCGATGGTCTCTCCGATGGCGGTGGCCAGGCGGATGATCAGCTTCGCCATCTGGTAGGAGGGCGCCGCCTTCCCCGCGAAGATGAAGGTGCGCGGCGCAATGCCCGCCACGTCGCCGCGGGGAATGCGCTGATAGAGCCAGACGATGTGCAGCAGGTTGAGCTGCTGCCGCTTGTATTCGTGAATGCGCTTGCATTGCGCGTCGAAGAGCGTGTGTGGGTCGATGGTACGGCCCATCGTGCCCTCGATCCACCCGGCCAGGCGCTCCTTGTTGGCCTGCTTCACGGCGCGCCAGCGCTCCCGGAACCCCGCGTCCGAGGCGAACTTTTCCAGCCCAACCAGGCGGTCGAGGTCCGTGAGCCAGCCGTCGCCGATCGCCTCGGTGATGAGCGACGACAGGCGCGGGTTCGACTGCCCGACGAACCGCCGCGGCGTGACGCCGTTCGTGACGTTCGTGAAGCGCTCGGGCCAGAGCTCGGCAAAGTCGGAGAGGACGGTCTCGCGCAGGAGCCGCGAGTGCAGCGCCGCGACGCCGTTCACCTTCTGGCTGGCGACGGTGGCGAGGTTCGCCATGCGGATGCTCTTCTCGCCCCGCTCGTCGATGAGGCTGAGGCGCGAGAGCCGCCCGTCGTCGCCGGGAAAGCGCTCCCGCGCGTCGTTCAGGAAGCGGTGGTTGATCTCGTAGACGATCTCGAGGTGCCGGGGGAGCAGGCGGCCGAAGAGCGGGAGGGGCCACGTCTCGAGCGCCTCGGGCAGCAGCGTGTGGTTCGTGTAGTTGAACGATCGCGACGTGATGAGCCACGCTTCGCCCCAGCCCAGGCCGTGCTCGTCCATCAGGAGGCGCATCAGCTCCGGAACCGCGAGCGCCGGGTGGGTGTCGTTGAGCTGGATCACGAACTTGTCGGCGAACCTGTCGATGGTGGTCCGCTGGAGCAGCAGGCGGATGCAGTCCTGCAGGGCGCAGGAGACGAAGAAGTACTCCTGCTCGAGGCGTAGCTCCTTCCCGGCCGCGCTGGCGTCGTTCGGGTAGAGGACCTTCGTGATGTTCTCGCTGCGGATCTTCTCGTCGACCGCGCGCCAGTACTCGCCGACCTGGAACGCGTCGAGGTCGAACTCCTCTGGCGCGACGGCCGCCCAGAGGCGGAGGAAGTTGGTCGTCACCGTGCCGTAGCCCACGACCGGTGTGTCGTACGGGACGCCGAGCACGAGGCGGGCGGGCGTCCATTTCACGCGGGGGCGGCCGGCGGCGTCCACGGCGGTCTCGGTGCGTCCGCCGAAGCCGACGGGGTGCTCGATCTCGAACCGGCGAATCTCCCACGGGTTGCCGAACCGGAGCCAGCGGTCGGTGCGCTCCCGCTGCCAGCCGCCCTGGATCTCCTGGTCGAAGATGCCGAACTCGTAGCGGATGCCGTGGCCGATGGCCGGGAAGTCGAGCGTCGCCAGCGAGTCCATGAAGCACGCCGCGAGGCGCCCCAGGCCGCCGTTGCCGAGGCCGGGCTCCTCTTCGTGCTCGATCAGCTCGTCGAGGTTGAGTCCCAGCGACTCCATGGCCTGGCGCGCCGGACCCTCGATGCCGAGGTTGAAGAGGTTGTTGCCGAGCTGCGGCCCCATCAGGTACTCGGCGGAGAGGTAGATGACCGTGCGGTGCTGCCCTTCGAGATAGGTGCGCGCGGAGCGGATCCACCGGTGCAGGATGCGGTCGCGCACCGCGCGGGCGAGTGCGAGGTAGTGATCGTTTCGCGTCGCGACGCCCGGGAACTTCGCGACTTCGAAGAAGAGCTTTTCGACGAACGACTTGCGGATCGCCGCGGCGTCGAGGCCGAGCACCACGTCGTCCGCGTTGATGTCCTTCGCCTGGCGGCTGGAGATCATGGCGAATGATCCCTCAGGCCTTCTTCTTGAACTCTTCGGTCGCCTCGACGAGCGCGCTCGATATACCGGGCTCGTCCGCCGCGTGGCCCGCCGCGGGCACGACCACGAGCCGCGCCTCGGGCCAGGCCGCCGCGAGGTCCCACGCGGACTCCATCGGGCAGACGAGGTCGTAGCGGCCCTGCACGATGACGCCCGGCAGCGTGCGCAGGCGCCACGCGTCCTTCAGGAGCTGGTCGTCGCTCTCGAGAAACGTCCCGTTGATGAAGTAGTGGGCCTCGATGCGCGCGAGCGCGATCTCGCGCTGGAGGTCCTCCTCGTCGGGAGCCTTCGTGTCGGGGATGAGGTGGCTCGCCGTTCCCTCGAAGGCGTTCCACGCGAGCGCGGCCGCCGTTCGCTCCTCCTCATCCTCCGACGTGAGCCGCCGGTGGTACGCGCGCACGATGGCCCCGCGCTCGCGCATCGACAGGGGCGCCACGAAGGCCTCCCACGCGTCGGGCCAGATGCGGCGCACGCCGTCCGCGAAGCTCCACTCGATCTCCGACTTCCGGGCGAGGAAGATCCCACGGAGGATGAGGCCGGTGACGCGCTCGGGATGCTTCTCGGCATACGCCAGACCCAGCGTCGAGCCCCACGAGCCCCCGAACACGAGCCACTTCTCGATCCCGAGGTGCTCGCGGATCTTCTCGGTGTCCGCCACGAGATCCCACGTCGTGTTCTCGCGCAGCTCGCCGAGCGGCGTCGATTTCCCGGCCCCGCGCTGGTCGAAGAGAATGACCCGCCAGAACGAGGGGTCGAAGAACCGGCGGTGGATCGGGGATACGCCGGCGCCCGGACCGCCGTGAAAAAAGATGACCGGCGGGCCGGACGGATTGCCCGCTTCCTCGACGTGCAGCTCGTGAAGGTCCGAAACGCGCAGCCGGAACGTGCGGGTCGGTTCGAGATCGGGGAAGAGAGGCGTCATGGGAGGAGTTTACCTACGCGGCCTCGCGCGCGAGGCTGACGATCGGCTGGCCGGAGAGGTTGATGGCCGGGACGAGCGAGGAGGCGACGGCGACGAGGAGCGAGACTCCGGCGACGACCGCGACCATCGCCGCGTCCGCCCTGAGAAGCGCGCCGATCCCCGCCCACTGCGTGTCGGTGATGGCCCTCTCGGCGAGCCGCGCGAAGAGGTTCATGAACCCGACGGCGAGGACCGCCCCCGCCGCCCCGAAGAACGCGCCCTCGAGGACGAGAAGCCGGAGCACGGTCTGGCGCGAGAACCCGAGGATCCGGAGCAGTGCGGCCTCGCCCCGCCTCTCGCGGGCCGACATCGCGAGCGTGTTGCTCGTGATGAGAAAAAGCGTGAACGCCGTCGCGAGGCCGATCCCGCCGAGAAGCGCCTGCACGTTTCCGAGCATCTCCATGAACAGGAGCTGCCACTGCTTCTCGCTCATCGCGCGGATCGGCACGGGCGCGTTCTCGAGGCGGCGCTCGATCTCGGCCGTTACCCTTGCCACGTCGGGCCGCGTCTTCGCGAGGATCCAGTACATCCCGACCTGCCCCGCGTCGCCCGTCACGTTCTCGAAATACTTCCGGTGGACGTAGAGGCCGTTGTCGAGCTTGTACGTCATGATCGCGCGCACCGTCGTCTCGATGACTCCGCCCGGCACGGGCGCCTTGAGGACGATGTGGTCGCCGAGCTTCCAGCCGTGCTGCTTCGCGAGGATCGGACCGATGACGCAACCCGTCGGGTCGGCCTTCCACGCGGCGACCTGGTCGGCCGGGATCTTCGCCTCCATGTAGACCTCGAGGAACGCGTCCGCGGGCGCGGACTGGAACGGGACCTGGTTCTCGGGCCGGTCGTTCTGCCAGAACGCCATGAGGAAATCGAACGGGCAGACGCGCTGGACGCCGGGCACGTCCTCGAGCTTCGCGAGGTAGGCCATGGGGAGCTTCTCGAAAAACGACGACTTCGCCATGACCATCGCGCGGCGGCCCATGTTCTCGGACCAGTCGTTCTTGAGCGCGCCGTTCACGAGGTAGAGGAACCCGACGAGCCCCGCGGAGAGACCGATCGCGGCGACCGTGAGCGCGCTCCGGAGCGGACGGCTCGTGACGTGGCGGACGGCGAGGCGGACGGGGGTCACGCGGCCGGCTCGATCCTCAATCTGGACCCGGGGATCGTCTCGATGAAACGCGCCCCGAACGCGAGCGACGGCGTATGGACCCCCGGCGAAACCTCACCCGCGAGGACGCGCTTCGCGATCGCGACCGACGTCTCGGCCGTCAGCGCGTAACCCTCCAGCGTTTCGAGCGTACCGGTCACGGTGCGTCCGTCCTTCGTGACGCGCCCCCAGAGGAACGAGCGCTCCCGCTCGCGGTCCTCCGCCGTCGGACCCTTCACGTTCTTTTCGATGCGTTTCATGAGGAAGGTCTGCACGAACGGCAGGCCGAGGACAGGCGCGAGCCAGCGCATGCGCCGCGCGTTCGCGACCGCCGACGGCGGGACGGCCATGTAGACCTCGATGTCGGGGATCCCGGTCGAACGCCAGGCGGTCGAGAGGTCGCCCCACGGAATCGTCATCGTGAGGCGCGGCTCGGGGAGCGGAACTTCCATCGTCTTCCATGCCGAAGGCACGCCCACGAGCTTCCCACCCGCGCGCACGAGCCCGCCGTTATGGACGTTTTCGACCATCGTCTTCATCGTCCCCGCGCTCGGTTTGAAACCGCGGAACGCGAGCGTCAGTGACGCCGCGCCGGGCAGCGCCTCGGAAAGCGCCTTCGCGAGGCAGTCCGACGGCACGACGTCGAACCCGGTCCCGGGCAGGACGGGGATTCCCGCCTTCTTCGCGTCCGCGTCGCGCGCGAAGGCGGCCTCGAAAACCGCGACCTCGCCCGTGATGTCGAGATAGGCGGTTTTCGCGCGCAGGCAGGCCTCGAGCGCCGGGGCGCTCGTCTTCGAAAACGGTCCCGCCGCGAGGAGCAGCGCGGAAAACGGCTCGAGGAGCCGCGCCACGGTCCCGGGATCCTCGAGGCCGAAGCAGAGGCTTTTCAGACTGTGCGCTTTCGCGATCGGCTCGACGGCCTCCGCGCGGCGGCCCGCGAGGACGGGCCGGAGCCCCTCGCGCAGCGCCACCGCTAGGATGAGCTTCCCGGTGTAGCCGTTGGCGCCGTAGAGCAGCAGGCCCGACTTCTCGGTCATGAGGGCGCTCCTTCCGCCGCGCCGGGCGCTCTTCCCAGCCGCACGCCGCAGACGTTCGCGAGATCACGGCACGCGTCGACTTCGTCCTCGGCGCCGCGCGCCTCCTCGTCGGACAGGACGTACCGGAACGCGCCGTCGCCGGGAAAGACGATGCCCTTCTCGAGGACGCGCCGCGGCCCACCCACGCCGAAGAGGCCGGAGTCCATCACGAGCCACATCCAGTCGGCCTCGCGCGCCAGGCCGGCATGGGCCAGCACGTCCCCGAGCCGGAAGGCCACGGCCGCATCAGGAACGGGGAAAGGAGGAAGCGCCTTTGAAAGGTACCGAGAGAGGGCTTCGAAGCCGCGAGAATCGTAAGCGCGCGCACCACCGGCGCCGTCCTCGAGCGTGAGGAGCGGCGCGTCGGGCGGCACCAGGGCGGTCTCCAACGTCTTCTCCCACTCTAAGAAATCTCCCGGCTCCGGGTCCTTGAGGATCACGTCCACGCGGCTGTCGCGCCGCCACGACGTCGTGTCCGTCGAGAGCCGGCCACCCGCGATCTCGTGGACGCGCCAGCCGGCAGTCGTATGGAACAGGCCCTTCGCGCGCGCGACCCGGCCCTTCGTGAGCGTGCCCGCGCGCAGCGTCCCGAGGGCCGAGAGCAGCCGGTCCGCGTCGTAGACCCGCTCGGGCGGTTGCGCGAAGCCTTTCCCGACGTGGCCCTCGACGGAATCTCCGTGGTCGTGCGCATCCGGCTTGTTCGCAACGAGAAGCGTCGTTCCCGGCGGCGGCGCCGGCCTCTCGAGATCCCACACGACATCGGGGAGCGCGCCGTGCGACGCCCTGACGACGA
>OCZT010005535.1_pt1 | contig 12578 bp, 16 predicted proteins | sample 1539031 | NCBI WGS metagenome assembly OCZT01 (sample SAMEA3539308, study PRJEB22396) | soil metagenome | biome: tundra; feature: field; material: soil | place: USA | collected 2010-05 | depth 0.15 m | reverse complement strand
TGGTGCAAAAAATGGCGTTGCGAATGCCTCTGGACATGAGAACTAGCAATTCGCCATGCACACGGTCGGGCCACAGGGTGATGGCCTCTGGTCGGCTGGCGACTCGAAAATCGTGGCCCCGGACTCGCGCGTGCTCGCCCTGGCCAACAACCGCGACGAGACCGTCATTCAGGCGGAACTCGATCTATCGCTTGCCGGCCGCAAGTACGCCCGCGATGCGTTGCAGCGACCTGCCTTTCTCCGCCGGCATTGGAAAGAAATGCTGGCTGCCTGCAGACGCCAGCTCCGGCAAGGCATTGGCACGCGGGTCTGATTCAGCCCGCAGTCGGACGCCAGGATCACGAAAGCCCGCTGGTTTTAATTCTTCCGGCTCAGATCGAAACAAAGCAGTCGTTCTTCGCTTCGCAGGTAGAGCTTTTTGTGCGCGAGGACTGGCGCTTACGACGCTTTGGGATTCTGTAGTCATGCTCCTCGGTTCCGCAGTGATGCTGCTGACCCCGCCAGTCTCGTGACTACACGCTCATCTTTGTGCCTAGCGAGGGCCTCAATGATTTCGGCTCTCTCTGGTTCGTAGGTTTCCTTGTCTAGCAAGCCGAGAAGTCCAGGGACAGGATCAGCCTCGGTCAGTTGGAGCAACACCCTGCGAGCGGCAGTCCGCCGGCTACGCGTCCGCACTGAACCTCCAGATTGGGGCTCACTGAATCCTGCTCGTGGAGGGGGCGGTCCGAGAATAGTGACATTTTGACTACATTTGTTAAACACCTCTTCCGCACCGTGGGCTGGGTCCGATTGTGCAGACAAACCGCATCCTCTTCCACTATCGGAGTCGCTTGGCCCGCCCTGCCTGAACATAATTGGCAACGTATTATTCCCCTTTAATCCCCTTGAAAATAGGGGTTGAAGTCGGGTTTGACCGTTCCCCACCTATCCCCCCCCCAAATGGGCCAGACGCAAATCCGGCCCCTAAAGACCGCCCCTCCTGCGCTGAACGTCACCACGGCTGGCGATACACCGTCCAGACATCATTCCTGAGCGCACCCGCTATCGTATTCGGCGGTGGCGTGACAGAATACAAAAGCGGTTTCAGCACTCCCCCAGCAATTTAGATTTTTCTCGCTTGATGTTTCATGTCACCGGTCTAGGCTTTCATCCGTGAGTCTAAATCGAACACGATTTGGCGTCCAACCGCATTTGGCCAAATACCGGTCTAATATTACATTAACCGTCCACATTGGATTGATAAGCAACACTTGTGTAACTTGTAACTCAAACATTTAGACCAGAACATATCGGTAAACATTGAGGAGCTGAGATTATGGCAGATGAATTGAAAGATTCAGGAACAGTGACCGCAATTGCAGTCGTCGGTTTTGTCTTTGGCCTAATTGGCATGCTTGGGTCATTCATCCCGTGCATAGGCTCGTTGGCCTTTTACATTGGCATACCTGCGGCAATTATCTCCGGTATAGCCTTGGGAGTCGCCTACTCGCAGAAGGCGAAAAGAACCTTTGCGATTGTCGCAGTAACCATAAGCGTCATAGGCGTGGTAATCTCAGGATGGCAATACTATAGCATTATTTCAGCGGGCAAAAAAGCAAAGCAAGCTCTGGAGGAAATGGCACGCCCTGCGCAGTCGGCACGAGGGGCTCCTGCTACCTCACCCGTGCCTCTGACCTCTCCAACAGATTATCCTTTGAGCAAGATTGGCAATGAACCAAATGCGGAACTAGTAAATTACCTTGGTCTTGTACTATTAATACCAAATGATATTGCACGATACAAGTGTCTCAGTCACAACCCACATTCTGCATTTCTTTTTGCGACAACTTTTAACGAACAAAAGATAGCAGCTTTAGGTGTAAAAGAGATAATGCAGGGACGTTTGTCTCATCGTGTTTTTGCGAATCTTCTATCATTTGAGATGATAGAAGGATTTGCAGATATTGCTAAGGAGCTAAAGACGCTCGATGAGTTTGGCGTAGCTTCAAGAAGAGATGAAATAGTTTCCAAACTAAAGGAATGCTATCTCAATTATCGCAGAGAGTATGAGCAGTATTTGGGTGGAACAAATGGATATTATGTCTTCAAAAGTCCAAGGGAACTAGTAAGAAGAAATCAGTATGATTTTGACAGACAAGTATTGGACATGAACACATTTGGTACGGACAATCGTCTTGAGTGGGAAGGAAACTACATAACATTCTTTAATGAAAAACTTGTGTCGTCGGCAGTCGATAAGCGACGTTTTCCTGAGACAATGTCTGTCCCTTTGTCCATTGATAAGGCAAAGACTTTATATGGTGACCAACAACAAGCCTTTTGTGAGACAGTGTTTACTGTGAAACCGTTATGGGGTCTAAATGATTCAGGGTGGCGGATAGTGTCAAACTTTGCTATACATAGAATTACGAAAAAATATTATGGACCAGCCACAGGTACGAATGAGCCTGTCGTGACTATTGAAATTGAATCAACAGCAGAGAGACCATTTCACCGGTAGGTAATGTTTTTTAGCACCGCGCCCGGTTTCGACACTGCGCGTGCAATGGAGAATCATATATGATGGATGAACGAATTAAGGGAGTATTTCGGATGGATATTACCAAGGAGTATCGAGTGTCTAATGCCGTTCTTATTGTCTGCATGTCCTTAGTGGCGGCTTTGTTTTTTGCCACTCACAGTGCGCGGCTGTCATCCGCTCTCCCTTTCCTCAAGCACGTTAACCCGCACTGTTTTGTGAAGGAACAAATTGGCCTAACATGCAAGACATGCGGTCTGGGCCGAAGCATCGCCGCCCTTTGCGAGGGCGACCTAGCAAAATCTAGGGATTATCATCCTTACGGTTATCTTCTCGTTCTCTTTTTCTGTTTTCAGCTCTGTCTCAGAGCCATACCGATTTTTGTTGCCCGGTCGTGGTTGCCTTGGGCAGATATGGGGCAAATGGTCTTAGGAAGCTTCGTTCTGGCCGCAATTACGGGGTTGTGAGGCGTGGCTTCGGGATGAACAGGAAATGCACTGAGCAACAGGACGGAGCAACGATAACTGCAAGAGCTGTCATAGCCACCGCGGCCACTGGTTCCCTCATTCGGATATCCCGGGAATTTAATGGGTAGAACTGGGAAAAGACGGCTTTTAGAGAGGAAAAACATGGAATCCGCAGCATGGTCTGTGAGGCGGCAGAGCGGGCTATGGTTCATGCCGAAGATGCGCCGAGGCGCGCTCCGTCGAGCGTTTGGCCTCGTTGGGGGCGGGGATTTGGTGCATGGAAGAGCCCGCAGGGTTCCTTGGGGGGCCGCCGGGCAGCCTCAAATCTACCCACTATAATCCCCGAAGGAACCCTCATTCGATTAGGCGAGCCAAAGGCTATTTCAGAAGACGAAGCAATTGATTGCTCCCTCGGCCAATGATTTTGCCGCTGGCGTCTCTCGTAACGCCTGTATCGGATTCAAACCGGCCAAGAATTCGGCCCGCCTTGTCGCGGAGCACTTCGCGGTTACCTGACCCTGTTTCACGATAACCGATGATTTCCAATTTCCCGTTGCGGATTACTTCTCTCATGTCGTTACCTCAATTTTGGTTTGATGCCGGACTCCGCCTGGCGGAGTCCGGCAATCGGTAAAAAGTTTAGGCGGCTTTCAACAGGCGGTGAACTTGTGTCGCGGTGAACTGGCACCCCCGATTGGTTTTAATCCCCCTCAGATTTAACGCGTTGGCGATTTCACCTAATTTGCTCAAGCGGGTCACTTCCATTATTTCCGTAACGATGCGGCGAAGTTTGGCGTTGCGGTCGGCGGAGAGTTGTTTCCAAGCCTCGTTGGCCTTCGGGATGGCTTCCTCGTAACGGGGGTTTCCGAATTTGACCCCTCGGGCTCGGGCGGCTTCCAAGGCGAGCTTGGTGCGGTTGGAAATCATATTTCTCTCGTGCTCGGCCACGGCCACCAGAATGTGAATCAGGAAAGGCGTCGCGTGGGGATTGTCTGCGGCTACAAAATCGACCTTGGAATTTTGAAGGGCTGTAACGAAATGAAGGTTGCGGGAAAGGCGGTCAAGTTTCGCCACCAGAAGGGTGTATCCGTTGGCCTTACACTCTCGGACCGCTTCAGCCAAAACCGGACGGTCTGTTTTCTTGCCCGATTCCACTTCCACGAATTCCTTGACGATTTCCGCCTGCCCGTTGAGCGACGCCACGTAATTGATTACAGCCGCTCTTTGGGCTTCCAGCCCTAAGCCGGACTCACCTTGGCGGTTTGTTGAAACTCTCAGTAACGAAACGTATTTTTTTATCATGGGGCCACGGTCCCTCGGGCACCCGCGACCCGGCAACGAGTTTTTTACAATATAATGCCGACGCTACGGAATGTCCCGGTTCCGCCAACTGGCCAAAAATCAGCAGTTTGGGGACCCCAATCGGCGCGCCGGCCCGCCGTCATTCCCTACCGTAACTCAAGAAACCCCACGGGAACGCCCTCTGGCGTGCGCCAGACCCTTTGGGTGCGTTGTGTTGGCGCGACAAAGGTCCTCAATCGGCTCAATACCCACTTTCGCCAACCGTGGATTGGGCGGAAAACTGATATTTGCGGTTTGGTGACGGTGCTGGCGTGCCAAATTCAAAACGCGGTTCGGCAGTGTCAAGACCCCACCGGCAGACCGCCCGGCTGCGCCAGTTTGGTCTGGAACGGTGGATTTGGCGCGCCGAAGGTCATCAATCCACCTACGGGCCGACACGCCAGACGCAAACCGGCGCGTGTAAATACGTGCGCGGGGTGGAACGGGCGACGGTGGACCCGTCATTTGTCAGTATGGGGGGGATTGGCGCGACGAATTGCGCTGTTGACCGGAAGGGCACCTTTTTACCGGCGCTTTGGTGTTCTGTCGGTTTTGTCTGGCCAAATCTCGCTTCCTCCGGTCCGCCGCTTGGGCTTTGCTCAATACAGTTTTTAATCTGGCGGCCTTTTCCTTGTAACCGTCAATCTTGATTTTGAGCCGGTCGGCTCCGCCGTCGCCTTCCGTCATCTGCGGTGATAACGCAGCGTCGAGTTGGGCCAGCAAAATCTCTATGGCGTAAATCAGTCTGGCGGGATTTAACGAATTGTCATTCATAATCGGTTTCCCCCCGTAGTGCTCGTTTCGCCCCTTCCTTCAATTGCTCACGTCGGCGCTCTCTGCCGATGATGCGATTTCTCTCGGCGGCAGATTCCAACTCGGCCTTGCGTCGTTTGTTTTCCTCCGGCGACCGAGCGCCCCTGAGAAGGACTTTGTTTATCTCGGCGGCCCATGTGTCCACGGAGCCGCTGGCGTTTTGGGTTTCTGTAATCTGATTCATCTTTCTGATTTTCCTTTCCGGTGACGGTTCAAGTGTCACCGCATATAAATAGTGTTCCACCGCATTAAAATTACGTCCTCGTCACGGGCCGCAATATGTATGGGAAAGGGGAAATCAGAATCCGATGAAACATTTTGATGGAGTAACAGGACGTGTTCCGACTGATTTTCCCTCACTTCAATACCAACTGGAAGCGCCTGTTACTCTGTCACCAAATTAGAGGGAAAATCAGTTTATGAGAAAGACAACCACAACAGGCGGTGAACATCTCCCGTGCGGGATGGTGTCGCTGAAAATGTTCCAGATTCCACATTCCGAGGCGCTCATCATTGCGTATCTGGATTTGCGGAGCGGTCCAAAGTTCCAACGCTACCTTTTCAACGCGACGGACGTTTCCAACCAAACGAATATCGGCAAAACTGTAGTGCGCCAGAATCTAAAGGAACTGGTCGCCGAAGGTGTCCTGAAACGAAAGGGGAAGTCCTTTTACCAGTTGAACCGCCAACAAATGGAGCAGACTTATTATCGCCACGTATCGGAATCTGATACGGACCTGTCAGAAGTTGACACCGATGTATCGGAATCTGATACGGAAGTATCGGAATCCGATAGCATACATTCCAGTAATCTACATTCCAGAAAACTAGATTCCAGTAAACTACACTGCTCTACCATTTCAGGCAGTTCAGGTTTTCCTGTTACGCTGGCTCCTGAAACTTCAGCCACCAAAACGCCGCCAGCCTGTGAACCAAAGAGAGAAGCTGATTCAGTCGGCCAGCCTGCGGCCACAAAATCAGGAGACGCAAGAAGCCCTGCGCCAGAAAAGTATTCAGCAGAATACTGGCGGCAGATGGTCGCGGAGCAAAACAGAAACAGGAGACTTTACGGCTCGCCGTTCGGCAGGCGTTAGACTGCCAAACATTCTCCTACTACAGAAACAAAGAACCCGTTGGATTTGACGCCAACGGGTTTCTTTCGGGTGATGTTATCGGCCCTAAGCGCCAACCGCCTCTTGAACTTCTACTTTATTCAGGCCAACTGTTTTCGTTTTAATGGTGTAGTAATCCGCTAACGGTTTAAGCAGGTCAATATCTTCCAACATTTCCTTGAAGTCATTCAGAAAACTAGCGGTATCCGGCAGACTAAACCGCTGACTGTTGAAACCGTTCCTTAGATAACTAATGCCGTTTGGCACAGTGGGTTTCTCGGTTACTGTTCCTTTAACCCTTTTTGCAGGCTTGATGGCACCACACGCAAGGTAAGCTTCTTTCAGGCTGGTCACGTCTTTGAGAAGCTCAGGGTCTGTGGTGTTAGTCTTCGCCAGCTTCATATAACGGGTAGCGGTATCTTGGCTGATATTGCAGTTGTCTTGAATCCACTTGGCCCAGTCACCATGCCGAACCAGAATCTTAGCGGCTATTATAATTTCACCGGCTTTGATTGCGCTGCCAATGGAAGTCTTGCCGTGTTCAATGGATAGGCGGTCTGCTTCGGTTGACTCTGCTAACAGAGCAGTAATCTTGTCAGCATGTGCCTTTAGTAGTTCTGTATTCATTAGGTGTTGTGTTTTGTCATATTCCGCACTGTGCGGAATTTTGTTTATTGTTGCTTTTTTCGTCTGTATCAGTTGGTCTAGTTCCTCTATTGACTTACAGGAACAAGTATCAGTGTTCCATTGTTGTATCTCAGACGATTTCTTAGCGATAATGTCTCTATTAACCTTCTCACGTTTAAGCCGTCTTATTTGTTTGTGCAATAACTTGTCTATACTCCTGACTTGCACCCAAGCACTGTGCTTTCTTAACCAGTCTTTGTAATCGTCAACTTCAATAAAGTCAGCATTCATAACTGTATTCACGCTTTGTTTTGTTTTGTGAGGCGTCACCCTCGTTTGTTTTGACGGTGAACATCATATCAAAAGTCAATAAGATATGTCAAGTGCTATTGATGCCGCATAAACACGGTGAAAGATAATCGTGCGTAACTCGGTTATCACAGAACCCCCGTAAACATTGAGGCGGTAAGCTGTAAACAAAATGGAACTATTTACAGGGGGACTTCAACCGCACAGACATTGGGCGAAGTGAATGGCTATTTGTTAAAGGAATGTAGAAAGCCAAATCCGCAGAAAAGAATGCCGACCTGACTTGATAAACGTTCTTGGTGAGCAAACTTAATCGGCTGACGTGCGGGAAAGTGTGCGGTTCTGGCGCAAGTCGTTGAATCGTTTATGTGGGCTGCGGCCACCGATGCTCCGCAATTCCTTTTAGAAATCACACCGCAACCTGTTGTGGTGTCCGTTTCCTCCCTAAACAATTCTAACACTACGGGCTGTATGCCCGCACAAAAAACCCCAGCATTTCGCCGGGGTTGTGATTGTAAGAGGCGCTTTAGGCCGCCGCCTTCACCGAAGGGGGAAGCGGACTTGGGCCGGGCGGTGGCCGTCATGGCCCAAACCGAAAAAGGTAAAAAATTCTTCTTGCGCTTCCACACAGAAGAATTAGAATAGCTCTGAAAGTATTGGTTCTTTGACATTCGCAAATGGGGGTTTTTTTCCGGGATAACTAACCGGATTATGAACAAAAAAATCCATAAGAAAAACCAGAGAGGGAAAACCACTCGCAAGAGCGGAACCCGTTCTGGCAAATCCTCCAGAACTGCGAGGGATACGAGGTGGATGCGGTGGGCGGATGGCGTTGTGTTTATCGCCAATCTCGTCCGACGAATCCTTGCCTCGTTCTAATGATGCTGCCTGAATAAGACCGAAAGCGTAGTTGAAACCCTCACCAGATTTGGAATGGGTTTTGTTATGTGATTGGATTAGTACATGTGAGACACTGCATTATTTTACGTGTCTCTGAGGAATTAGTGCGGCTGAGACATTGTTGTATGTCTCTTTTGAGTTAGTGCGTCTGAGACACTTTTACGTGTCTGTTTTGGGTCCCCAGATTTCTAGAATCTGATTTGTCCACAGCCCGGCTGATGAGCCGTAAACGGCGAAAAACAACCCCCAGTGGCTGAAGTGCGATTGCTCAAAAACCTGATAATACTTTACCCGCAAGGTAACAGCCTCCTTGCGGGTCCTTCTTTTCAAGGGGTAAGTTTGAATCTGAACGACAGGAAACCCCCGGCTCGTGAAAGCCGGGGGTCATTGATTTTGTGGGCAGCGGTTACGCCTTCACCGTGTATTTGCCGTCTTTGACCGCGAACACGGCCTTGGCCCCTTGGCTTTTCTTTTTCAGGGTGTTCCGCGTTTTCCATGGCGTGAAAAGGCTGCCAATCTCTTTGAGGATTTCAGCCTCGGTCATTGGCGCGCCGTGCGCTGTGAGGATTTCCGTAATCTTGGTTACTGCCTTGGCCTTCATTGGCTCCGGCTTCCAGTCGCCGTCAAGGTCGCGGATTTGGGTTTCGGTATCGGCCAACTGCTTCCGCAATTCGGCGTAGTGAAGTTTCAACGGCTCGGCAAGGCCGGCACGTTGCTGTTGAAGGGTGGCAATTTGCTCGTTTATTTTCGCGAGCTTCACGGCCACTTGTTTGTTTTCGGTCCCGTTAGTTTTTGATGTTTTATTCATCGTGACCGGATCTAACTCGGGACCGTAAAATTGGCGACGAGGATACGCAAAAAAGTTTTGGGGGCTAAAAACGGAGCCAGAGGCGCGGTTACTTCGCTACGACCTTGCGCCATTCCGATTGTTTCCCATTGTGGAACACAACCGCGTAAGCGTTCTTTTCCAAATTGATAACCAAGTGCGAAAGGATGGACGGCAACAGTTGAAGCAGCCGCTTGCGAACGGAATTGTCTTTCAGGGTTTTGGCGATGGCCCCCTCATACTTGTCCAGCTTCGCCGCCGCTTCGTCTATTTCTTCCCAGTGCTCCCGCATCACTTCTTCCGGGTCCGGTCCTTCAAAGTGACCAGACGGGCCGCGTTCAAGCTTGATGACGGGATGTGTGCGCAGCCGTTGGAACACCGCCCGAATGTCCATAAACGCTTGCGGCGTGTTGACCGCAAGCATGGAATTGTTCAAGGCGTCCAGTTCAACCTTGGCCTCCTGCCTCTTGGCTTCCATCCCCGCCAGTTTGGTTTTCAACTCCGTAATCGCCACCGTTCCGAGCAATTCAATGGCCCCAGCAATGTCGCCGTCCAATTTGGCGATGCGTGACTGAATTGCCGTTGTCTTGGCTGAATGCTCGCCGTCTTGTTTTCCGAGCAATTCATCGGGGCTGGTTGCTAGGAAATACAGGAAGAAGTCCGTTTCAAGGTTCCCGATGTTGACCATGCGTTTTGTCTTACATAGGTCCACCCGGCGATTTTTACAGAAATACAGGTGATGCGTGCCGGACTTTTGGCTGGTGACGGTCCCGCCACAGGCCGAGCACTTACAGCGGTTGCGGAACAAGTTGGCCACGTAATCGCTGTGAGCGTTGCCGCCTCTCCGTTCAACGTTCGCGTGGAGTTTCACCCGCAGCCGGTCATACTCTCCCTGCGTGATTGCGGCGGGGTAGTAATTTTCCAGCCGCACCCCTTTAATGGTGACGGTGCCCCTCAGCGACTCATTGCCCAACAGGTGACCGATTGTGCCTTGGCTCCATTTTCCACCGGCCAGCGTTGGAACGTTGTCGCGGATTAAACCCTTGGCGATTGAATACATGGAGTCCCCCGCCAAGTATTCCCTGACCATGCGCTGAATGGTTTCGGCGTGTCCATTCAACTTGAATTGGCCGGGTTGTTTCGGTTCGCCGATGAAATCAATCCAGCGCGGTTGCCAACTGCCAAGGTTCATCTTTGCCCCTTTGGAACATTCGACCAGCCGCATCCTGAACGCCCTTCCAATTCGCTCGCCCATGCTGTGGCTGTAGTCGTTCGCCATCGCCATCGCCATAACCGCGTATTGTAACAGCATCCCCGGCTTTCTGATGTCCGCGAGGGTGTAATGGGTTTTGTCAACGCAACTGAAAATCTCAATCCCGCTTTGGAGCAGTTTGAGAAAGTCGGGAATTACAAGGTCCACGTAGTTGCGGCTGAACCTGTCCATTTTTTCAATAATCAGCACCGAGCCTTTGCTGACTTCCCCGCGCTCAACCTTTTTCAGGAACGCGCCCAAGGCTCCCTTGTGAATGTTCGCGGCCTTCTGCTCGTCGCCGTCTGTAATCTTGAACGCGGAAATGCCCTCGTCGGGTGGCAGGTCAATCAGCTTCCAGCCCTTCTCACTACAAACGGCTTGGGCCATTTCCAATTGGCGAGGAAGGCTTGAGCCGGTAGATTGTTGCCGAGATGAAAAACGGCGATAAGAGTAAGCCACCTTGTTCACCGGCACCGATTGTTTTGACTTTTTCGCTGTCATGGCCCGGACGATACGGGGGATATTATACGTTGTCAACTGCGTTTGAGCGCAATCGTTATGCCAGTGCGAACCTATAAAGCAAAGCGTTGGCTCTGGTGCGTAGCCTCCGTGGTCGTCTTCGTCAGGATCGGCCTCCTCGTGCAATTCGACAACAAGGGCGTGAACGCGCCGCTCTGACTCTTGGTGCTGGGATGGGTCTGGGCGTTGCTCACGGGTGCGGAGCCGCTGCGTTTCTTGCCGATGGTTGCTGGTTGGGTTGCGCTCTGGTTTGCGGTTGCGCTTGTGCTCGGCTGGCTTCTGCAAAGTCTTGTGGTCATCGCCGGTTCCCCTGCCAAGGGCTCGACTCCCACGGCGTGCCGAAGTACTCCTTCGCGACGGCGAGATCGGAATCCGCGCCGGAGCCGTTTACCAATCTGCAGCGCATCGAGTACTTTCCCGCAACGGACACGATGTATCTGTCGGGCTATTCAAAAGCGCTTGCGAACACGAAGGGTAACTGGAAGACGATCGGCAAGGTCGTGTGCCGCTACGATGCCTGGAGCACGGAAAAGAATAAGCGCTGGGAACTCCACCCGCCCTTCGATGAAGCGCAGGAGGGATCGAGAACGTACGGCACGCCGGTGGCGATGAGCATCGCGGGGGACTATCTGTTCATCACCTATCTGAAAACGGCCGAAGTGCGCGTCTATGAGGCGGCTACGGAGAGGTACTGCGGTACGCTGCGGCCGGGCAAGGATCTGAGTGGCTGGGTGGATATTCCCTATGCCGTGCGCGCCCATAAACGGGCTGATGGCGAGTATCTCGTTTTCGTCGAAGAGGACGCCAAGGCGAAGATCATTATGTATCGCTGGCGACCATAGTCTGGGCGCAAAGGACAAGCTACGAGATGCCAGCCACCAATTCCGGAGACGGCATCGTTGCGCTCGGTCAGCCCACGATGCACACCGAAGCCGGCGCACCATCGTGAGAAAGGCGATGGGCTGACCAATGGGAAACGACGTCCCGGCGAAATCGCCGGGACTTTACACCTGTCGGCAGAGCCACGCACCGGCGACCATCGCGATCGGTTTCCAACCTCGATTAGCCACGAGCCAGCACTGCAGCGACCGTAAGCGCTACCGGCCAACCGGGAAATTGAGTCATTAAATGACCTCGTTGCGCATGGTCGTCGGGAGCCAGTTTTGACCTCATTTTCGTCCAGGTCATTAAATGACCTCCATGCACAAGCCTTTTACAAAGATAAGGACGTATGTGCTCCGGGCAATGGACACGTTCAGCAGTCCGGGAGCCAAAAAGAGAGAGAGAAGCAGGCTTCGCCTGCCTTCTTAGACGTGCAAATCCTGCATCTTGTCTTCTCCCTCAATACCCCAAACACAGCGAGTGAGGTGCGTGCATGTGACCAGTTTACCAGCATACCGAACGAGAACATAGAACAGAGCCTCTTCGGTCGGCCTGAATTTGACCGCGCCCCATTAGGCACACCTCGTGGGTAGCGAGGTTCACGCAGACACCTCCCTCCACCAGAAGGGGGCCGTCTGTTATACACGGCGCGGAACGCCGAAGGACGCGGAGCCGGGCCAGGAGTTCCGCACTGCCGAATGGCTTTGTCATAAAATCGTTCGCGCCGGCATCAAGCGCTGCGACCTTGTCCGCCTCCCGGTTGCCGCGCGGAGAGAACCAATAACGGCGCCCTCGGGGCACCCTGCGATCAATCGTTGGGCTCGACAGGCCAGCGGGTGCGCTTTTCGACCGCTCAAATTATGAATTCGCCATCCACAGGCTAAATCAGCGGATTTCCTAAGGATTCCTCCAGTCCGTATTACTGCGTACACGAATTGTGTGGACATAAACCGTCGAGGAGGTCCCGGTGAGGCTACGGTGAGGCTACGGCGGTATGAGCGGGTGGTAGGGG
>OCZT010005533.1_pt1 | contig 12581 bp, 11 predicted proteins | sample 1539031 | NCBI WGS metagenome assembly OCZT01 (sample SAMEA3539308, study PRJEB22396) | soil metagenome | biome: tundra; feature: field; material: soil | place: USA | collected 2010-05 | depth 0.15 m | reverse complement strand
GCGGAAGCGGCGGCACGATCACCGGGCTGAGCGTCGCAACATTGGCGTTCACGTGGGGCACGGTGGGCGGAAGCGGCGGCACGATCACCGGGCTGAGCGTCGCAACATTGGCGTTCACGTGAGGAACGGTCGGGGGCAGCGGCGGGACGATGACGGGGCTTGCCACGGCGAAACCAGTGCTGATAACAAGAGAAGCAATTAGAACGGCAACGCGAGCTTTCAATGCGTTCAAAGTCATGGTCGTACATCTCCTTGGGGTGAGAACTTTATACCAAAAGAGTAACCCAAACGGGGTGGAACGGATACAACAAAAGTAACCATTTCTTGAATTGTCAAGACATCAATCGTGTCTAAAACGGATCAGAGGTGTCTACTTAGTGAGCCCCATCACCTTTTAGAGGGCACTTCTTGCATAAAGAGTCGGCGCTTGACGCCAACGCCAGCATGTCCTTTTGGTCCTCCGGCAGGCTGGATCCGGCTTAATCATGTACACAGTAGTATTACGTGAGGATTTGCCCTTGGTTCCCGAACTTCGCACCCGATTCAACCAAAGATTCAATGCCGGGGACTACACGGCATTGCTGGCGTTGCTGGAGCGGCGCTGCGGCACTCGAGTCGAGTATCGCGTGGCGGAGACGCCGGTATTCATGCCCCTCCAGCAGCTTGAGGAAATGGCGGCCCAGGGCGCTGAGCTTGCGCGGACTCTTATGGGCAATCCCGAGTACCTTGAAGCTGCGCGGCGGGCCATTCCAGAGGGCTACCGGGTTGCGGGTGAGACGGCCCATCCTCACTTTCTCACCGCCGACTTTGCGCTGATCAGGAACACGGAAGGCGGCCTGGCTCCGAGGCTGGTCGAAATACAGGCCTTTCCCTCGGTGTACGGTTTCCAAGCCATCTGCTCTGCGGCTTATCGCGAGGCGTTTTCGCTGCCCTCAACACTAGGCGGTTTTCTGGGAGGGCTGGACGAGGCCAGCTACTGGGAGCTTTTTGCCCGCACGGTTCTGGGCGGGCACGATCCGGAAAACGTAGTGCTTACTGAAGTAGATCCGCTGCACCAGAAGACCTGGCCCGATTTTGAGGTGACCGCGAGACGGCTGGGCATTGCGGTGGTGGATATTTCCACCCTGGAGGCGGTTGGGAATAAGCTGCATTACCGCAACGCAGCGGGCCGGCTGGTGCCCATCCACCGGATCTACAACCGGGCGATTGCAGAGGAACTGATGGCGCGGCATATCCGGCTGCCGTTCGACCTGGCACAAAGCTGGGACGTGGAGTGGGCAGGGCATCCCAACTGGTACTTCCTGATCAGCAAGTTTTCTCTGCCATGGCTTTCGCGGCCACCTCATCGCAATGAGGTTGTTCCCCCGGCGGTGTTTCTGAGCGATTTTCTTGAGGGGACCGGCCGGGCGGAGCTGGCTGCAGCGGGGGTTCCCTTGCCGGCAGGCGGGGGTCCGGAGACCGTTTACGGGAATCTTCTGCTCAAGCCGCTGTTCTCGTTTGCGGGAAAAGGGATTCAATTCGATCCCACCCAGGCGCAACTGGAGCAGGTTCCGCAGGCGCGGCGGCAGGAGTTTCTGCTGCAGCAGCGGATGGAGTTTGTGCACACGATCGAGACTCCGGCGGGGCTGACGCAGGCCGAGATCCGCATCCTTTATCTCTGCCGGATGGGGGCAGCCTGACGCCGGTGATGCCGCTGGTGCGTTTGGGGCGGGGCAAAATGATGGGGTGGACCACAACAAGAACCAGGAATGGGTTGGCGCATCGGCGGCGTTTTTTCCGGCGGGCTGAAGCGGGTGGACTTGACGGCGGGCTTGGCTTGAAGTCAGGGGTGCGCGCAAACTGATGATCCTGCGCATCTTGCGGGTTTCTGAGAGGCGCTTCTTCCCGGGCGGTGTTGGGCCGTCCATCTGTAATGTGATCTGGGTTACTTTCTGGAGAACTTTGGTGCCGTGGGACTTACGGGCAAAATTGGATACAGTTGCGGAAGTGTTCTCAACAGTCGGGATGCTGTCGAATATGGAAGATACAAAGCCCGGATTACCGCCCTTGAATGTTCAGACGGATGCAACGTCCTCCCATCAGGAAGTGCGCTGCGCGGTTCGTTTTCCACTGGCACTGCCGGTGGTTCTCTCCTGCGGTGACGAGGAATTTGCCGCCGTCACCCGGGATGTCTCGGCAAGCGGAGTGGTATTCGACCTGGATCGCCCGTTGCAGGTGGGGCTGGAGATCCGTTTTTCGCTGCGAATGCCGGGCGCGGTACTGAGTACCCCACGGGATGTGCTAGTGAATTGCCTCGGTCGTGTGGTACGCTGCTCCATAAGTCAAACTCAGTATCAAGCCGCCGCTACAATTGACGATTACCAGTTTGCGGAGCAGTGATAGCCGGTTTGGCCGCGCAGCAGCCCACTATGGAACTATTAGACGACTCTCCTGATGGCGAAGCCCTTGACGCACAGGTCAAGCCGGGGGCGATCCGCATTATCCTCGCGGATTCCCAGGCGATTTACCGCGTAGGCATTCGCAAGGTGTTCGCGCTGGAAGACGACTTGCGTGTTGTTGCCCAGGCGGATTCGCTTGAAAACCTGCGGGCCGCGATTGAGCGCTATCCCACCGATATTGTGCTTCTCGAGGGTAGCCTGCTGGCCGGCACGGCCAACGTGATCCCCGACCTGCTGCGGGTCGCTCCCGATTTGAAGCTGATTGTGCAGGCTGTGGCGGCAGATGAAAGCCACACGGTTGAGCTTTACCGGCGCGGAGTGCGGGGCATCATTTCACGCTCCATCTCGCCGGACCTGCTCGTCCGCTGTGTGCGCAGGATTGCCGCCGGGGAAACCTGGATTGACAACCAATCGGTGAATTGGGTGATTGAGGCCTACCGGGCCCAGGCCGCGGCGCTGGTTAGCCCGCGCAGCCAGCCCAAGCTCTCGCCCAAGGAGATGGCCATTATCACCTGCATTACCCAGGGCAAGCGCAACAAGGAGATTGCTTTCCAACTGGGGACTACGGAGCAGGTGATCAAGAATTATCTGCGCAAGATCTACGATAAGCTGGGCGTGAGCGACCGGCTTGAACTGGCCCTCTATTGCCTGCATAACAAGATCATCACTGCGGATGCAGACGAAGAGCAGGTAGCGCAAAAGGTTCTGGCAGTCTAGACCGGAACCAGAGTAACTGTGTCCTGTTTGGTTTTGTGCAAGGTCGTCACTCCCTGATGGTCGCGTCGACTTGAAAGTTGTGCTTTCGGGATACATTGACTCTGGTTCCGGTATAAGCCGGCTCTGCAGCCATCCATTCCAGCAACGAAGATGCGTTATTGGTGTGTCTGTTTTCCGTCGCACGTCGGCTGTTCGCTGCCCGGCTTGCGGGCGAGTTCGAGTAGCCGGATCAATTCGGTCAATTCCTTGCTGCTCATGTGTCCCAACAAATCCTTCGGAACCTGGAGAATAACCGGATCCATCTTCCGCAACAGATCAAGCCCAGCCTCTGAGATCCGGGTCCAGACCACGCGGCGGTCGTGCCGGTCGCGCTGCTGGCGTATGAGTTTGAGCGCTTTGAGCCGCGCCAGCAGGCGGGTGATGTCCGGCTCGGCGGTGATCATGCGGGTGCCGATGGCTGAACAGGTGAGCCCGTTGGGGTGCGCGCCGCGCAGAATCCTGAGCACGTTGTACTGGGTCGAGGTAACGCCCCAATCGCGTGTCTTCAAGTGGAAGCCGCGCTGCAGCAAATCTGCGGTGCGCAGCAGGTTCAGCAGCGCCTCCTCTTCCGCGCTGGAAAATGGGGGCTCCTGCGCAATTTCGAGTTTCAAGCTGACCATTGACAGTCTCCCCGAAAGGTTCGCTTCAGCCCGCTGGGCAAAAGCACCTATGCTGCCTTCGCCCATTCGCTGCCCTTGTTACTGCTTGACGGCTTCCACTTCAATGGTTAGCTTCACATCGTCACCCACCATGGCTGCCGGGAACTTGGCGCCGATGCCGAATGCCGTGCGACTGATGGTCGTTGAGCCCGAAAAGCCTGCGTGCGGCTTGTGGTCCATTCCCGGGACCGGGCCGGTGGGGCCTTCGATGTCGAGAACCACGGGCTTGGTGACGCCATGGAGAGTAAGGTTGCCTGTGACCTTGAGTCCGCTGCCGCTCTTGGCCACGCTGGTGCTGGCAAAGGTGGCCTTGGGAAAGCTGACGGCGTCAAAAAAGTCGGGAGTCTTGAGGTGCGTATTGCGGGGTTCCACGCCGGTGTCCACGGTGCCGATATCGATGGTGGCATTGACGGTGGACTTGGTGATGTCCGCGTCATTTAACACGATGGTAGCGGCCACATTGCCGAAGCGCCCGTGAATGTTGGAGACGGTCATGTGCGTAATGCCGAAGTCGACTTCGCTGTGATTGGGGTCGGAGGTCCAGGTGGAGGTTTGCGCCAGGGCGAGGGGAGCCGCCAGAGCCAGAATGCCGGTAAAAAGTGCCAAACGCTTCATCGTTTATGTGTCCTTTCAGTGCCGGGCCTGACCGCCGTAACGGGCTGTTGGCCGATTGTTTGTTGCGGGCTGCGCCCTGGGGAAGGCGCTACCAAGGTGCGCGGAACGGGGGGTGGGGAGTCCCGCGCGGGAACTTTACATACATATACGATGCGGGTAGAAATGTATTTGTTGCAACAAATATTATTTCATCTCATGTTTTTGTCCGGGCGGCCATGCGTCGGGCCCGCGGTTTTGAACGGGCAGGGGTTCACGGGCTACGGAAAAGGTCTGTTTGTCGGCCTCAGCGGACAGGGGGTCTCCCTCGGGAGCTAAACAGGCCGCGGGGAATCGACCATCGACAGCCGCGGATCAATGAGGCATATTGTTAGCCATGCCAAATTCTCTTTGTGGCTTGCGTTTCTGTCTCCGGCCGATTGTGCTGCCGGCCTCGGCAGTTTTTTTCGCCTTCGGATTGGTTGCCGCAGCGCAACAGCCCGCTGCGCCCATCGTGCTGCACGCTGCGCGGCTGCTGCAGGTGGATACCGGGAATCTGCTGCAACCCGGCGAGGTGCTGGTTGAAGGCGAGCGCATCCGCGCCGTGGGCAAGACTGTCGAACACCCACAAGGCGCCAAGATAATCGACCTGGGCGACGTCACTTTGCTTCCGGGCCTGATTGACGCGCACATCCACCTGTTTCTGCATCCGGGTGCCGAGGACCTGCAAACAGTTCAGGAGTCTGTTCCGTGGCGAACGATCCTGGCCGCTGAGGCCGCCAAAGCTGACCTGATGGCCGGGTTCACCGCCGAGCGCGACATGGGCACTGAGGGCGCGGGCTCGGCCGATACGGCGGTGCGGGACGCCATCAACCAGGGCCTGATTCCGGGGCCGCGGCTGCGCGTCAGCGGCAACGCCATCGACATCCTGGGAGGGCACGAGGACGCTATCCACTACAACCCGGCGCAGCACGTGCTTCCAAATGCAGACTACGCCAACTCGGCCGATCAACTCGTCGAGGTGATGCGCGCGCAGCACAAGGAAGGCTCGGACTTCGCCAAGATCTACGAGACCGGGCCGGACAAAGTAATTGCGGGCGAGTTCCACACGCCGCACCAATACACCGAGGCGCAACTGGCTGCGGCTGTTAAGGAGGCAAAGAGGCTGGGCGTAGTGGTGGCCGTGCACGCTCAGGGTGAGCCCGGCACGCTTTACGCCGCGCGGGCCGGTGTGGCTTCCATCGATCACGCAAGCCAGCTGAGCGATGAGACCATGCGCCTGATGCGGGAGAAACACATCCCCGCAGTGCCGACATTCGTCATCTTCGAGTACTTTGCGCAACATGCCGCGTCGCCAGCCGCCGCCGCGCGCGAGCAGGCCTTGCTCGACTACAAGATTGCCGAGTTCAAGAAGCAGGTTGCAGCCGGGATTCCGTTTGCCGTGGGCTCGGACGTTGGTCCGTTCCCGCATGGCACCCAGGCGCGCGAGATGGAACTGATGGTTCGCTACGGGATGAAGCCCCTCGCCGTGCTGAATGCGGACATGATCGAGGGCGCAAAGCTGTTGGGGTGGGAGGGTCAGATCGGAGAACTGAGGCCCGGTTACTTCGCGGATATTGTCGCCGTTCCCGGCAACCCGCTGGATGACATTACCGCGGTGGAGCGTGTGAGCTTTGTGACGAAGAACGGAGCGGTGGTGCGGCGTTAGAGCGGTTCCACAATTCACATGCCCTTTCTGGCATCATGCGAGGTAGCATTTTCTTAAGGAAAATGCCACTTGAGGGCGGTGGTCCCGGGGTACAGCAATTGTGGAACCGCTGTAGCTCGGGCTCACCTTGATTGGGAGGCAGCTATTTTTTTTGCGCGCTTGGTCTCGATCTTTCTGAGGGCCTCGCGGAAGCGCTTCGACTTTTCTGGCGCAAGGGAGTCCTTGATCGCCCTGCGATAGCCGCCGAGATAAATCGAATAAAGAATCGCAAGGGAGCAGCCGATTCCCCAGAGGAATCCAAAGAAGAGCCCAAGTAGAGCGGCCGGGCCAAAATCCTCCATCGAGCGTTCTCCTTCTGGCTGCCTAAACCGCCACGGTAAAGCTGTCCTCAGTGCGTGTCACGGCTTTGTAAAGCGTGTCGCGCTCCACGGGCACTCGGCCTGCCTCGGTGATCAGGCGGCAGAGTTCCTTGCGAGTCATTCCCTGCGGCGTGGTGGCGCCGGCATCGTGGTAGATCTTCTCCTCGACCACCGTGCCGTCCAGGTCGTCTGCGCCGAAACGCAGCGCGATTTGCGCGATCTTGGGCGTCAGCATCTGCCAGTAGGCCTTGATGTGCGGGAAGTTGTCCAGCAGCAGGCGGCTGACGGCAACCTGGCGAATGTCGGTGAGGCCCGTGGTCACCGGCAGGTGATCGAGCATTGTGTTCTCCGGGTGAAACGCCAGCGGAATGAAGGTCTGGAAGCCCCCGGTCTCATCCTGCACCGCACGTAGTTTGAGCAGGTGATCCACGCGGTCTTCGTCGTTTTCAATGTGCCCATACAACATGGTGGCGTTGGACTTGAATCCCAGCTTGTGCGCCAGCCGTGCCGTGGTGAGCCACTCTTCGCCGTCGATCTTGTGGTCGCAGATGATGGAGCGGACGCGCGCTGCAAAGATCTCGGCGCCACCGCCGGGCATGGAGTCGACGCCGGCCTCGCGCATTTTGATCAGCGTTTGCTCGATGGTGAGTTTCGCGCGCCGGGCCAGGAAGGCCACCTCCACCATGGTGAAGGCCTTGATGTGCACCTTGGGAAATCGCTGCTTGAGGCCTCGGACCAGGTCGAGAAAATACTCGAGCGGCAAATCGGGATGCAGGCCGCCGACGATGTGGAACTCGGTAACCGCCTCGGAGTAGCCTGAAGCTGCCGTCTCCCATGCCTCTTCGAGGGCCATGGTGTATCCGGCCGGGTCGCCCTTCTTGCGGCCGAAGGCGCAGAGCTTGCAGGCCGCGACGCAGACATTGGTGGGATTAATGTGGCGGTTAACGTTGAAATAGGTCACGTCGCCGTGCATCCGCTCGCGCACATAATTGGCCAGCCATCCTACCGCCAGCACGTCCGACGAGCCGTAAAGCACGAGGCCGTCGTTGAAGTCGAGGCGCTGACCGGCAAGCACCTTGTCGGCAATGGGGTTGAGCCGCGGGTCGTGGGTCTGAAAAGCGTGCGTCTTATGAATGTGTGGGCGGTGTTCGCCGATTTCAGCCTGCATACCTCGATGATACAGAATTTTGGTGAGGTAAATCACCTTTGGCCGGCGGATGTTGCCACCGTGCGCGGCTCAACCAGAACTCCGTCATAGAGTGAGGCGGCAAGCAGATGCCCTGCCGCGGCGCGGATCAGGTAGACCTTCCATCCGGTCCTGGTCCAACTCCAATTCAGTTTCGCCGGGTCGATGGAGTACACAAAATCGCTGTTCCGGGAGCTGACCAGCACCTTGCCCTGCGCGGCGTCGTAAAAGAGGTCGTTCACGTCGCGGAACGGAAGCCGTTCGATCCAAAGCCAGGTTTTGCCCAGATCGTGCGAAAGGTGCACCCCTTCACGGTCGGCGATCCAGAGCGTTCCATCGGCGGAGAAGACGGCGCGATCGATGCGCGTGATCCCGGCAGGGATTGAACACCAATTCCAGGTCTTGCCCGCGTCGGTGGAGATAACAAGCGCGTCATGCCTTGCGGCAGCCATTGTGGTCCCGTGCGCGGACACGGTCTCGTACTCGGCCGAGCCCATCACGGGGCCGCCCTGCCAGGTGACGCCGTGGTCCTGACTGGTGAGCAACCCGGCGCTGGTGGCAGCCAGCCAGGCGTCTCCCGAGAGATCAAATGCATACACCCGGCCTTGAACTTCGGAGGCTTTGAGCTTCACATTGGATTCAACGGTGACCTTTTTGTTTTTGCGGATTACGGTGCTCTTTTTGACCTGAAAGTTCTGAATCGTGTTGCGGGGTACCCAATGGGTTCCGGGATTTTTCGCGGTCCCGGCCTCCAGCGCAAAGATGCCGTGGTTGGTCCCGGCCAGAACGGTTCCATCCGGCGACTGCCCCAGGGCAAAGACGTCGAGGCTGTCCAGTCCCTCGCCAATGTGATCCCAACTGGCGCCGCCGTCGGCGGAAACAAAGACGCCGCCATACATCTTGTCGTTCACCACTCCGGCAAAGAGCCGCGCAGGGTTGGCGGGGTCAACCAGCAACGCCTCCACCTTGCGGCCGGAGAAGCCATCATTGGCGGCCACAAAGCTGAAGCCCGCGTCCCGGCTATAGAGAACCCCACTTCGGTCGGTAGCCAGCAACACGTGCTGCGTATCCTGCGGATCGACGAAGACGTCGTTGACGATCACATCCGGCCCGGTCACGCGCTGGAAGGTCTTGCCGCCGTCGATGGTTTTGTAGAGCCCCTCGGTCGTCCCGGCGTAAACCACGTCGCGGTTCACCGGGTCCTGTTTCAGCACGCGGGTGCGGCGCGCTGAGGAGGGAATGCCCTGAATCTTGTGGAAGAGCTCCGCGGCGTTCTCGGTCTTGTAGATTCCGCTGCATGCGCTGAGGAATGCGGTGCTGGGGTTTACCGGATCGATGATGATGGAAAACACATCCGAGTCGTCGATGAGTCCCTGCTTGATGTTGTTCCAGGTCTTGCCGCCGTCGGTCGTCTTCCAGGGCAGGTGCCATGTTCCGGCGTAGACGATGTTGGGATCAACCGGGTCCACTGCCAGCGACTCGACCTCGTGAATCTCCTTGCTGGCCTGCGGGCTGATCAGCGTCCAGGTTGCGCCCGCGTCGGCGGAGCGAAAGACCCCTTCAAGGGTTCCTGCAAAAAACATGCGCGGATTGGAGGGGGCGTGAACGAAGGCGCGAACCGACTGGCCGCGCAGCCCCTCGGAGACGGTCCAGCCTTTGCCGCCATCGTGGCTGATCCAGATCCCGCCGTCGGGGTGGTCAACGGTCCACGCGGCTACATAGATGAACGCAGGATTCGCGGGGTCCACCAGGATGTGGTCCACAATCATGTCGTCTGAAGAATTGAGTTTGGAAAGGCGATGCCATGTCGCTCCGCGGTCAAGTGATTCGTAGAGCCAACTGTTGGTGGTGCCCATGTATAGATGGTTGGGCTGGCCTGGAACTGCAGCGAAGGAGCGGGCGTCGCCGCCCGCAGGACCGACCGCGCTCCAGATGGCCTGCGCCATCACTTCCGGAGCGAAGAATATGAGAAGGATTGCGAGTATGGCCGGCACAAGCTGTCGGGGCCGGCGCACAAAAGCACTGTAGATTTCCGGTCGATTCATAAAGTGAGTAGCTCCCAGATCTTCCCGTTCAAGGAGGCGCGCCAGAAATGAAAAGGGCTGACCGGCTGACCGGTCAGCCCCATTCGATTGCGAGAGGCAAATTAAAACACGTCTCTAGTCATACCCCGGAGTTACTGCTTTGTGGGGGGCTTGACGGATTGAACAGGATGCGGTGCATGCCTCTTTGCCGGGTGCCTTTCGGCAAGGGGCTTGCGCACCTGAGGCTTCACCACGGTTTCGTCTACCGAGGCGGTTCCAGACACATCGGAAGTGAAAGTAGCTCCGGACGGCACCAGGTAGTTTTCTACCTTCTGCTCATCCGCGGCGCCGGTTGCGACGCTGATGCGGGATGCATCAATGCCCTTCTCGGTCACCAGGTATTCCTTGGCGTTGACGGCGCGCTCGCCGGCAAAGTTCTCAAGCTTGGCATGCTTCCTGGCATGCTTGGGCAGGACCTTCTCGGCCGCGGTCGAATCGCCAACAACAACGGCCTTGGCATCCGACTGCCTCTGCAGGTCGAGTGCGACTTCGTCGAGGCAGGCCTTGGCTTCGTTGTCAACGCGAGACGGACGCTTCTTGTCGTTGGAGAAGGTGATGGAGCAAAGCGCCTGGGTGTGAGGAATCGGCGCAATGTAGGGAGCCGTGATGGTTACGCTGGTATTGGCCGTCGCGGTCTGACCCTTGTCGTCACTCACAGTGCAGGTAATGGCCGAAGTGCCGGTTGGCGCGCCTGCGGAGGAATATACCGCGCTGGCGCCGGAGCCAGTTATGGTGCCTGAGCCAGTCGAGTAGCTGTAGGTCAGAGGACGGTTCTGGGGGCTTACGCCCGCGGCGGTAATGTTGCTGGTTTCGCCGGGCTTGATGGTGCTGGGGCTGGCCGAGCAGGAGACCGTCGGAGGCTCGAAAGCCTTGACTGTGAAGGTGGCTGTGCTCTCGGCAGCTTCCCAGGGCTTCAAGCCTTCCTTGCCGGGCTTGCCTTCCTTGACTCCGCAATTGACGGTGTATGTGCCGGGAGCGAGGGCGGCCGTAGCCACCGAGGCCGTGGTTCCGCTACCCGTTACGCCGGCTCCGCTCCAGGAGTAGATGGCGTTCAACTTGGGGTCCAGACCGCCGGCAGTGGCAGTTGCCGCAACCGGATCGCCGGGGAACACCGATGTGGGGCTCGCCGAGCAGGCAATGGTAATCGGCGGAGGCGGCGCAATGCTGCCGATGCGGAAGACAATGCCGGAGCTCAGGCGCATGGCATTGATGTTGGCGCGGCCGCCTGGCTGGGTGTTGTCGCCAGGTCCGAAGTCGGTGTGAATGTACTCGTAGTCGGCCTGGACCATCCGCCAGGAAATGCTGTGGGTCAGCTTGAGGTCGAATCCGAAGCCGGCAGTAAGCGTCGGGCCCCACTTGTAGGGCTGGTGCTGGGGGCCTTCCACTTCAGCGAAGCCCACCAAGCCATGCACAAAGGGAGTGACACGATCCCCTGGGAACCGGTAGACGGGGCCGGTTTGAACAGAGAGAATTCCACTGTTGCTGATTCCCATGTTGGAGTTGCCAGGATTGTAGTAGCGGTCATGCTGGCCCGAGTCGAACTGCCAGCCCAGATTCTTGTTGAAGTAATAACTTAGACTTTCCGTGGTACCTACCCTGTTGGGCTTGTAGCTGTTTATTCCAGCGGCCGGACTATTCGGGTTTCCGACGACTGTACCCTTCGGCCAGAAGAAACTGTAACCGGCAAAGATGTCCCAGCGTGAAGGGGAATCGCTTACAGCGGCTTTCGCCGCCGGCTTGGGCGCGTCTTGAGCCTGGGCAGCCAGAGCAGCGGGCACCAAAACTACGCAAACCAGGGCAAGAATCCTAACCAATGACTTCAATACTCGAGAGTACATGCGTTTTTCCTCCGCAATCAATCTGAATCAACAGATGCAAGGGTCGTTAGTGAGCCCAAATTTCAGCTCGGACTGACTTGGTTCCCTGGACAGAAGGAACCCTTTGACGCCAAAATGGCACATACAAACTTACCACAGGGCGATTCCTGTAGAGCACATTTATTCAATGAGATGCCGCTCCCGTTTGACCCAATTCCCCAGACGTAAAGCAATTACCTTGGTAATAAATCTCCCAACAACAAAGGCGCTCTAAACACCACTACTCGACATTAAGCGTCTTAAGCAGGCTGCGCGGCTCTCGTTGAATCTTCTCTTGTAGAAGCGTAATTGCGTACATAAGTTGCTCGGGCCTCGGCGGACAACCCGGGACATACACATCTACAGGAATGATTTGGTTGACTCCCTGGACCAGTGCGTAGTTGTTGAAGACTCCGCCCGAGGTGGCGCATGCGCCCATGGAAATAACCCACTTGGGTTCTGGCATCTGATCGTAAAGACGGCGGATGACCGGCGCCATCTTCTGGGAGACGCGGCCGGCAACAATCATCAAATCAGATTGCCGCGGGGAAGGCCGGAAGACCTCGGCGCCGAAGCGCGCGATATCGTAGCGGGCCGCGCCCGTGGACATCATCTCGATGGCGCAGCAGGCCAGGCCGAATGTCATGGGCCACACGGAGTTTTTGCGAATCCAGTTGACGGTAAAATCCAGCGACGTGAGGACAATGCCCTCCGGCTGTTCAAAACCGTAGCTTGATTCCTTGACTTTGACACGGTTTTGCACGCTGCTGTCGAGCGCGCCGAATAGGTACCGATCTCGCTCTTCTGTGGCCGCCATATGTCTAATATACCTCCCAACGCGCGGACAGGAAATGGTCAGTATTGCTCTCCCCAGAGATCAGGGATCAGGAGTTAGGGAGACTCTGCACAAGTTCCCGCCCCACAGCCAGCTTGCATAGAATTGA
>OCZT010005532.1_pt1 | contig 12581 bp, 11 predicted proteins | sample 1539031 | NCBI WGS metagenome assembly OCZT01 (sample SAMEA3539308, study PRJEB22396) | soil metagenome | biome: tundra; feature: field; material: soil | place: USA | collected 2010-05 | depth 0.15 m | reverse complement strand
AGCGCACCACCCGCCCGCGCCCGACGGAGCGCACCACCCGCCCGCGCCCGACGGAGCGCACCACCCGCCCGCGTATCGCCCGGCGCGAACCGCTCGCTGCGCGCGCCGCTGCCTACGTCCGCGCGCTGCCCGACCACTCTCTGCTTGACCGCATCATCCGCGGCCGGGCTTGGATCCCGCTGGTCGGCGTGTTGCTGGCGGGCATCGTGGCGATGCAGGTGGAGGTGCTCAAGCTCGGCGCCAGCATCGGGCGCTCGATCGAGCGCGGGACCGCGCTTCAGAGCCGCAACGAGATCCTGCGCGCCAGCGTCGCCTCGCTCGCCGACGATGCCCGAATCGAACAGCGGGCGACCGCCATGGGAATGGTCATGCCGGCCCCCGCGGAGGTCAAGTTCCTCGCCGCGAGTGGAGGCAACGACGTCCAGCGGGCGATCAACAACATCCATTCGCCTGACGCGGCGGCGTTCACGGCGCAGCTGCAGGCCGCCATTCTCGCCTCGGGCGCCACCGCCTCGGGCGCCGCGGTGACCGCGACGCCGGCCACCACCGCCGCAGGCACGGTGCCGGCCTCGGCGACTGCGGCCCAATCGACACCGAGCACCGGCTCCAGCGCCACCACGACCTCGACGACCTCCTCGCCTCCGATCGCCCCGGCTCAGACTGGCGCGACGGCCGGCCAGGGCGCCGGCTCGACGCCGGCCGCGACGCCGACGACGACGAGCAGCGTGCCGGTCCAGACGGGCGCCGCGGCGACGCCGGTGGGAGCCGGGGCGCCGACGTCTGGCCAGACCGGCTCCAGCGGTGGCGCGGCGACTCCGACGGGGGGCTAGCCATGCCGCGCGCCGGGACGATCGATCGGCGGATCGGATTCCTGTTCTTGGGGTTCATCGTCCTGCTGGGGATCGCGCTAACCCGCGCGGCCTACCTCGGCACGGCCAAGGCCGGCTCGCTTCAGCACGACGCCGCCAGCCAGCAGATCACCCAGGAGATCGTGCCGGCTCCCCGGGGCACGATCACCGATCGCAACGGCTTGGAGCTGGCGATCTCCGAATCCGCCGACGAGGTGGACGCCGATCCCTACCTGATCATGAGCCCCAGCGCGAACCCCCAGAAGCTCACGCCGGGCGCGATCGCGCAGAAGCTCTCGCCGCTGCTGGGCAAGCCGGTGCTCACGCTCTTAAGCGAGCTGACAAAGCCCCACACCGGGTTCGTTCCCCTCGCGCACCTGATTCCCGCTGACACCGCCGCGACGATCACCAGCATGCACATCGACGGGATCTCGATGATCCCTAAGGTGAGTCGCATCTACCCCCGGTCGTGGGCCGCTTCGCAGGTGCTGGGCAGCGTCCACCTCAACGGCCAGGGGGCCGGGGGGGTCGAGTACGAATACAACAGCGTCCTGCAGGGCACCAACGGACTTCGCCGGACCGTCAACGACGCGATCGGACAGCCGATCTCGATCAACGACATCCGTCCCACCAAGCCCGGCAAGACGATCCGCCTGACGATCGACGCTGCGCTGCAAGACGAAGTGGAGCAGGTGCTGGCCGGCGTGGGGGCCCAGTACTCGCCCAAGGGCGCGACGGCGATCGTGATGAACCCCAACACGGGCGCGATCCTGGCGCTGGCCAACTGGCCCCGCGTCAACGCCAACGACCCCTCCGCTGCGCCCTCCTACGCGAGCGAGGACCGCGCGGTCACCTACAACTACGAGCCGGGCTCGACGTTCAAGGCGGTCACGATCGCGGGGGCGCTCCAGGACGGCGTGGTGACACCGGACACCGAGCTGAACGTGCCGTCGGTGCTGCAGGTGGCCGACCGCCAGATCCATGACGCCGAAGATCACCCGGACGAGACCCTGTCGGTGGCCCAGGTACTGAAGAAGTCCAGCAACATCGGCGCCGACGAGATCGGGATGAAGGTGGGCGCCCAGCGTTTCGATTACTGGGTGCACCGGTTCGGCTTCGGCGCTCGCACGGGCGTCGACCTGCCCGGCGAGGAGCAGGGAATCGTGCTGCACTCTTGGCAGTACTCGGGTTCCTCGATGGGCAACCTGCCGATGGGCCAGGGGGAGTCGGTAACCCCGATCCAGATGGCGACCGCGTATTCGGCGATCGCCAACGGCGGAATCCTGCGCCCGCCGCACATCGTCGCGTCGATCGGCGGCAACGCGACGGCCCCGCCGGCCGGTCACCGGATCATCTCCCAGACCACCGCGGCCGAGCTGCGTGACATGCTGCGCGGCGTGCTGGCCGACGGCGGCACCGCCTCGGGCGCTGCGATCCCCGGCTATGACCTCGCCGGCAAGACCGGCACCGCCAACGTCGTGGTACACGGCGTCTACTCCAGCAGCGCCTACATCGCCTCGTTCATCGGCATGGTCCCGGCGCGCGCACCGCAGTTGGTGGTGGCGGTGATGGTCGATGAGCCCCAGGGCTCGATCTACGGCGGGTCGGTAGCGGCGCCGGCGTTCCAGAAGATCGTCGGCTGGGCAGTGCCGTATCTCGGCGTCTCGCCCCGCTAGTCAGTCTCACTCGCCCCCGCCGCTCAGATCAGGCGACCGGGCGCCCCCGCCCTCCAGCAGCTCCCGCAGGCGCCGCAGCGACCGGGAGGTGATCTGCTGGACGTTGGCCAGGGTCAGATCGAGCAGCTCGGCTATCTGCGGACCGCTGAGATCGCCACCGAAGCGCAGCGCCAGGATCTCGCGCTCGCGGTCGTTGAGCTCGGAGCGGTCATGACGATGATGGTCGTCTTCCAGATCACCCCGGCGGGCACGGTGGGGATCAGACCGTTGCTGATGTTCGCGTCGGTCGGCTTCGTGGTTGACGTGGCGCTGCGGGCGTTCAGCCGCAGACTCTCCCGTCGCGTGCTCGGAGACGAGCGGATCCTGTTTGTCGGAAGCGGGCCGATGACGCCGATCCTGGTGCGCCAGGTGCTGCGTCAGCCATCCCATGGACTGGAGCTCGTGGGTGCGGTGACGCGCCTGGAGAATCAACAATGGCCGCTGCCGATCGAGTCGCTCGGCGCGCTCACGGAGATCGACCCAGCCACGCTGCTACGTGATAATCGGGTCGATCGTGTGGTCGTCAGCGCCGAGGGCATAGAGGACGACCTGCTGCTGGAGATGGTCGGCCTGTGCCGGACGTTGGGGGTCAAGGTGAGCGCGTTGCCCTCGCTCGCCGCGATGATCGGTCCGACGGCGACGATCGACCGGCTGGAAGGGGTCACGCTGATCGGCCTCAACCTGCCTTCGCTGGCGCGCTCCAGTCAACTGCTAAAGCGTGCGATGGACATCGCGGGCGCCTCGATCCTGCTGGTGCTGAGCGCTCCGGTGTGCGCGGCAGTGGCGATCGCGATCAAACTTAATTCGCCCGGACCGATCCTGTTCCGGCAAGAGCGAATCGGCCGCGGCGGCAAGCCGTTCCGGCTGAACAAGTTCCGTTCGATGGTGGTTGACGCCGAGGCGCTGCGCCCGGGCCTGCTTGCCCAGAGCCGGCAGGCGGCGTGGCTCGACCTCGAGCATGATCCTCGGATCACGCGCGTCGGGCGTTTTCTGCGACTGAGCAGTCTCGATGAGCTCCCGCAACTGTGGAACGTGCTGTGGGGCGACATGAGCCTGGTTGGCCCGAGGCCGCTGATACCTCAGGAGGACGAGATCGTCCGGGGCTGGACTCGCGCCCGGCTTGACCTGACCCCTGGCATCACCGGGATGTGGCAGGTGATGGGCCGGGTCCACATCCCGTTCGAGCAGATGGTCATGATCGACTACCTCTATGTGGCCAACTGGTCGCTGTGGCGAGACGTCACGTTGCTGCTGAGAACGCTTCCGGTCGTTCTCACGCGCCGCGGCGCCAACTACTAGGCTGTTGTCTCGATGTCCGCCGTGGAGAGGTCTGTCTTCATCCATGACCGCGCGCTGGTCGAAAGCGACTCGATCGGCTCGGGTACCCGTGTATGGGCGTTCGCGCACGTGATGAAGGGAGCGGTCATCGGGCGTGAGTGCAATGTCTCCGACCACACGTTCATCGAAGGCGATGTGATCGTCGGCGACCGCGTGACGATCAAGTCAGGCGTCTATCTGTGGGACGGTCTCCGGGTCGAGGATGACGTCTTCATCGGTCCGCAGGCTACCTTCACAAACGATCGCTTTCCGCGCAGCCGACAGCCGTTCGATCTAATCCCGACGACGCTGCGCCGCGGCGCCAGCATCGGCGCCGGAGCCGTGATCCTCCCGGGCGTGACGGTCGGCCGGCGCGCGATGATCGGTGCGGGCGCGGTCGTGGTTGAGGATGTGCCAGACGACGTCGTGGTCGTCGGCAACCCCGCCCGCGTGATTTCCGGTCCCGGGTCTGACCGGAAGGTGTGACGATTCTCACCAGGCGCTGTCAGGATCGGTGGGGCCGCGCCGTATAAGTTGTCGTGAGATCGTTTGTGATCGGACTGATCGTCGCGGTGGCGCTCCCGGCCGGAGCCAGCGCCGCCGGTCGCCCGCTGCTTCCACAGGGCAACTCTGGCGCGAATCAGTACGTCGAGAGCATTCCGACGGCTGGAGGCCAGCGACCGACGAGCTCCGTCGATCGTCGCCGGTCGGCATCCTCGCGCGAATCCCAGGTACTGACCCCCTCGGTGCAGTCCGCGCTCGCCCGCCAGGGCCACGCCGGACGGGAGACGACGGCGCTGGCGGCCACGTACGCGCCGGCGAACCGTCGTAGGTCTCGGCGGGGCGCGGTGGTCGCGGGCGGCGGCTCCTCGAGTCCTGGCACGCCGGCGGGCGGCACTCCGGCGGGCGGCACTCCGGCGCAAAGCGGCTCCTCTGCGTCGGCGATGCTGGTGCGGTCGCTGACCGGCTTCTCGTCGCCGGGGCTGGGGGCGGGCCTGTCGGTGATCTTGATCCTCAGCGCGCTCGGCGCCGGTGTGCTCCGCGTGGTTCGGCGCCGGCGAGTGGGCTGACGCTCGAGCGTCGATGGAGTCGGTAGCGGCGGAGACCGCGCTGTGGCGAACGCGCCCGATGGCGCGAATCGACGGCAATGCTGTGGCGATCTGGACGGCGCTGGCGACGACTTGGTCGCTGAGCTCAGAGCGCAGCCTGGCTGAGCTCTCGCGGGTGGCGTCGTATCTGGGCGTGTTCCTGCTCGGCGTGGCGATCTACCGGGAACGTGGGAGCGCGGTCCGACACGCGGTGGCGGCCATCGCGACCGCGGTCGTCGCCGTGTCGGCGCTGGCGCTGCTCTCACGCCTGCGTCCTGAGCTGTTTCCCGCCGCGCAGACCACCACGTCGCTTCTGCCCGGAGCCAACGGCCGGCTCAGCTGGCCTCTGAACTACTGGAACGCGCTCGCCGCGCTGATGGCTTTCGGTCTCCCGCTGCTGCTCTCGATCGCTACCTCGGCGCGGAGCTTGGTGGCGCAGTCGTTCGCCGCCGGCGCGGTGCCCATCGTCGCCCTGTGCGGATACCTCACGTTCTCACGCGCGGGGGCGATCGCCGCCGCCGCGGCCGTGATCGTCTTCCTTTCGCTGGCGCCCGAGCGGATTCCGAAGCTGGCGACGCTGCTGCTGAGCGCGGCTGGGAGCGCCGTCCTGATCGCCGGGGCGGCGCATCGCCACACGATCGAACAGGGTCTGACCGGCGCCGCCGCACGGCACGACGGAGCGACACTGCTGATCGCCGTCGTGATTGTCTGCGCGGGCGTGGGTGTCGCGCAGGCGGGGATCGGGCTTGCCGTGCGTCACGGCACCCCGCCGAGCTGGCTGACGATCTCACGTCGGCGCGCCCGGAGCCTGCTGGCGGGCGCCGTGGCGATCGCCGTGATCGGGGCGCTTGTGGCGGGAGCCCCGGCTCGGCTCTCACACGCATGGCAGGACTTCAAGCGGCCCACCGCGGCGGCGCTTCATACCAACTCGATCGCGCGGTTTGGCTCGACCAGCGGCAACGATCGGTACACGTACTGGAAGGTCGCGATCCAGTCCACCAAGGGGCACCTGCTGACCGGGGCGGGCCCGGGCGCGTTCCAGCTCCTCTGGCAGCCGCGCGAACCGACTTTCAACTACGTCGTCAACGCACATTCGCTCTACATCGAGACCCTGGCGGAGGTGGGCTGATCGGACTGGCGCTGCTGGGCGCTTTCTTCGTGCTCGTGATCGGAGCATCGGTGCGGCGCGCGGCGCATGGTGCGCTCGAGTCCCGCGCCCGCCTGGCGGGGGTAGCCGCTGCCTGCGTCGCGTTCTCCGTCTCCGCCGCATTTGACTGGATCTGGCAGGTGCCGGTGCTGCCGGTCGCATTCCTGCTGCTCGCGGGCAGCGCGCTGGCGCCATCACGCGCCGCTCCATTCGCCGGCGCGCGTCGGCTGCGCGGGCCGGCGGCTCGCGTCGGGATGGTCGTGGCTGCCGTCGCGAGCCTGAGCCCGATCGCGATCGCGATGGCGACCACGACCGCGGTTCGCCAGAGCCAGGCCGCCGCCGCCGCTGGCAATACGGGGCTCGCCCTGGCCGACGCGCGGGCCGCCGCCCGACTAGAGCCCGGCGCTGCATCGCCCCAGATACAGTCCGCGCTCGTGCTCGAGCTTCGCGGAGACCTCACTGGGGCGATTGCCGCGGCCAGACGCGCGACAGCCAATGAATCCACCAACTGGCAGCCGTGGCTGATCCTCTCACGCCTGCAGGCCGAGGCCGGTCACCCGGGTGGCGCCGTCAGCGCATTCCGACGCGCTCGCTCGCTCAATCCCCGCTCACCGGTGTTCCAACGATCATGACCGAACCCGGCAGCCAATCCGAGCTTAGCGCCCAGGAGCGGGAGCTCGGCGAGCGTCTGGCCGCCGGGCGCCCGGTGCCGGCGGCCAAGTTCCGGGGTGCGCTGGGCAGACATCTCGCGCAGCGCGATCCGGGCCACGGGCCGCGGCCTGAGGGTCTGAGAAGGACCTCGGCGCTCTATCTGGGCGCCGGAGCCCTGCTGCTGGCGGTTGGAGCTCTCCAGGCGATGGGCGCTCTCTAGATGGGACGCCACCTGCGGGTCCTTGCGGCCAGCGCCATGCTGATGCTTACCCTCTCGGCCACTGCGCGTGCGACCTCCGTGCCGGGCCCTTCGTCGATGTCCACCGGTTTCGACGACTTCTCGGCCTTTCAGCAGGTATCTCCCTCCGCCGGGGCGCTGTGGTTCAGCCGAGCCCGCGCGCTCGGCGCCCGCACCGTACGTCTGACCGTGTACTGGTCGTCGGTTGCGCCCCATACCCGGCCGCCGGGCTTCCAAGCCTCAAACCCGGGCGCCGCCGGCTATGACTGGTCATCGCTGGATGAGGCGGTTAGGAATGCCACCGCCGCCGGCATGAATCCGGTGTTGATGGTTCTGGAGGCCCCGACATGGGCGGAGGGTCCGCAGATGCCGGGCAATGCGACGGAGGGCGCGTGGGAACCGAGCCCGCAGGCGTTCGCTGCATTTGGACACGCGATCGCCTTGCGCTATTCAGGTCGGTTCGCCGATCCGCTTCACCGTGGGCGCGAGCTCCCGCTGGTGAGCTACTTCCAGGCGTGGAATGAGCCCAACTCGCCGGACTATCTGGAGCCGCAGTGGGTTCAGGAACCCAACGGCTCGATCGTTCCTCAGGGCGCGGACAGCTACCGGTCGTTGTTGAACGCGTTCTACGCGGCGGTCAAGGCGGTACAGCCGGCCGCCTTTGTGCTGGCCGCCGGGACCGTGCCCTACGGTGATCCGCCCGGCGTGAACCGGACGCCGCCACTGGTATTCCTGCGGGAGATGTTCTGCCTGACCTCGACCTTGGCGCCCAAGGCGTGTCCGGACCCTCCGCATCTCGACGCGCTCGACCATCATCCCTACGGCATCGGTCCGACCGTCAAGGCGCGCCGCCCCGACGATGTCGCTTTGCCCGACCTCGACAAGATCTGGCAAGTGCTGCATGCCGCTGAGCGCACTCACCACGTGCTGCCCGCGGGGCCCAAGTCGCTGTGGGTCACTGAGATCGACTGGTCCACCAGCCCGCCCGCGCCGGTCACCCAGGCAGTCCAAGCCGCGTACCTTTCGGAGGGGCTCTATGAGCTATGGAGCCAGAACATCAGCCACGTCTACTGGTTCCAGCTGCGCGATCCACCCGGGGCAACGAACAGCTTTGCCGGCGTCGGCCTGTATTTCGGCAATGGGGTGGCCAAATTGGCCACAGCGGCATTTCGCTTCCCGTTCGTAGCGCTGCCCGTGCCGCACAACAAGAGGTCGGTGATCCTCTGGGGCAAGGCCCCGGTCGCCGGGACGGTGGCGATCCAGGAGCGGGTGGGGCCAGGGTGGCGGACGGTCCGCACGATGGCGACCACGGCCGGCGGGATCTTCTATGCGGTGCCCCGTCTCAGCCCGCGGCTGCAGCTGCGCGCCAGGATCGGCACCTTCACCAGCCTCCCCTGGATCAACGGCTGAGCGCGCCGACTGGCGGCGAGTCAGCTGCGCAGCGTGCGCGCCAGGGCGGCGAGGCGTTCGTCCCACTGGCCGCCGACCGAGGCCATCCAGGACACGGCGTCGGAGAGTGGGGCGGGGGTGACGTGGTAGCGGACGTCGCGTCCGGTGCGCTCGCGCTCTAGCAGTCCGGCGTCAGACAGGGTGCTGAGGTGCTTGACGACCGCCTGGCGGGAGATCGGCAGCCGGCTGGCGAGTTCGGTCGCGGTCGCCGGTGCGGTGGCGATCGTGCTCAGCAGTTGCCGGCGGGTGGGGTCAGCCAGCGCGTTGAACACGGGTCCAGCCGGGTCTGGGGCCATGTCAGGCTGCCGTGACCAGCGCCGGGCCGTAGCCCGAGCCGCCGTGACCGGGGAGCGGGACGCCGACGAGGTCGAGGATCTCCAGCGGCCGGGTCTCGACCACGCGCAGGCGCGTCGCGTCGCCGTCGAGCGGGATCAGCTGCAGTTCGACGCGTGATGCCGGCTCGCCGTCGGGCGCCCACCAGAAGGCCAGCCGACCAGCTCCGTGAAGCTCATCGCCGCGGGCGCCAGCGCGCGGTGGAGAGACCTCCTCCACCCATCCGGTGCGGATCTCGGCGCCGATCCTGAACTGTGCCTCGCCGCCGGGCCACAGCTCCAGCGCCACCTCGTCGGCGAGCCAGCCGGAGAGCCGGTCTGGGTCGATGACGGCCTGCCAGACCAGTTGTGGAGGGGCATCGAGTTCGAGCTCCCGCTGGATTCTGTCGGTCATCGGCTGGCCTCCTATCGATCGATCTCACCATGCGCAACCACAGGGTTGCGCATCTGCTACGGTTCTGCAACCAGAAAGTTGCACACTAGCACTCAGGAGGCCAAATGCCACTGGTACCGATGGTCGTGGAGCAAACCGCCCGCGGCGAGCGTTCGTTTGACATCTATTCGCGTCTGCTCAACGACCGGGTCGTGTTTTTGGGCGGCCAGGTCGACGAGGAGACGGCGAACCTGATCGTCGCCCAATTCGTCCACCTGGAATCCGACGATCCCGACAAGGACATCCACCTGTACATCAATTCGCCCGGCGGTTCGATCTACGCCGGCCTGGCGATCTACGACACGATGCAGTTCATCCGCCCCGACGTGCAGACGATCTGTTACGGGATCGCGATGTCGATGGGCTCGCTGCTGCTGGCCGGTGGGGCGGCGGGCAAGCGGATGGCGCTGCCCAACAGCCGGATCCTGATCCATCAGCCCTCCGGCGGCTTTGAGGGCCCGTCGACCGACGTCGAGATCCACGCGCGGGAGATCCTGGCGCTGCGCGCGCGCGTGGATGAGCTCTACGCCAGGCACACCGGCCAGTCGTTCGAGCGCGTGCACGCCGACATGGAGCGCGACCGCTACTTCACCGGCGATGAGGCGCTGGCCTACGGCCTCGTGGATCGGGTGATCGAGCGGCGCGATCTGCCCGGGCGCGCGCGGGGGTTCGGCCAGGGTTAGGCTCGCATCAGACCCGACAGGCATCGAGGAGACGATGCCCGTCGGCTCGCCCCCGCTGACGAACTCGTCGACCCGCTCTAATGCGTCGGGCGGACCGCCCTCGCCGATAGCGAAGCACGACAGGGGCTCACCCGCCTGCGCCCCGGGAACGTGAAGGTGTGCTGAGCCGGGTCACTACGAGGGCCGCGTTAACGGCGTGGACCGTTAACCGATCGTGTCTGCCAGCACCGGCATCCAGGTCTCTTTTGTTACCTGGCTTGCTTAAAGTTACTAAACCCTTGCGAGAAAGCGGCTTCGGGTTTGCAACTTTGCAACACGATGCCTGTCAACCGGAGTCACACTCGTGAGAGTACCCCGATTTCTGGGAGTGCCGAGGCCAGCAGCACTCTCCGTTCTTGGCATGTCCGCAGGGCCGAACCGCCCGCGAGTTATTCCGTACATTTGTCGATTGAACAGCAAAGCTGCCGAACGCTTGGCAGAGCGTCACGCCGCCCCCTATGGTCAAAGGTCGCAGTCCGGGCGGCGGGCGGGACAGAAACCGAAGTTGATCCCAGCTGGCGAGAGAGGAGGCATCACTACCCGATGTCCGTGTGCCAGCACCAGTTGGGAACTCGAAGCACTTCATTTAGGCCATGAAGCACTTCATTTAGGCCACGCATCACTGATCCCGACGTTCTGAGGAGGACCCTGGGTTGAGGTTGTGTTCCTGATCAATTTGTTGTTACGCGAGCAACTTCCACGTCCGTCCGTACGTGCGGGGCGCGGGCAGCAGCGGAACTAGAGGCAGCTTGAGTAAAGACAGTTCGACCAGAGACAATCGAGCAAAGCGAATGCCGCCGAGTTCCGCTGGCTCGGCTTGGCGACGCCGGCCGAGGGGCGGCCCCCATGGATCCGACGCGGGCACTGCCTCGGCCCTCGATGCCGTGGCTTCTGGGGAGGAGGCGATCTCCCCGGTCTGGGAGGCGGTACCCGGAGCCAACCATCTGCCCCAAGGCATTGGCGCTTTGGTGTCACGCAGACGCGACGCGATCTTTCGCCGGATGCTCGGTTTGGCGGACGTGGTGGGCGCTTACCTGGCGCTCGTGTTCGCGGTTCTGGTTGTCGGAGACGGGACGCCGCCGCTGCGGCCCGCGGCGGTGCTACTGGGGCCTTTCGTCGTACTGGTCAGCAAGACGATCGGCCTCTACGATCGTGACCAGCACACCCTGCGCAAGACGACGATCGACGAGGCGCCGTCGATCCTTCACATGTCAGTTTTCTCTGCGCTCGCGGTCTGGCTCTTTGAGGCGGTTCTATTCCACGGCTGGCTCTCACGTCCGCAGGTATTTGCGCTCGTTGTCGTGACCTTCGTGCTCGTCACAGTTGGCCGCGCCGTCGTTCGAGCCATCGCGCTGCTGATCACCCCTGCCGAGAGGTGCCTAATCCTTGGCAATGCGCTGGACGCCGAACGGACCGCCGCCAAGCTCGCGAGCTCGCCCGGGGTGAATGCCACCATCCTCGGGCGACTGGCGTTGCGCGCCGACGACATGCACGACCGCTCAGGGTCGGCGACGCTCGGCGATGTCCGGTCGCTGGCCCGGGTGATGGCGGAATATGGGGTCGAGCGCGTGATCATCGCTCCCGACAGCCACGATCAGGAGGAGATTCTGGCGGCGATACGGCTCGTTAAGGCACTCGGCGTAAGGGTGAGCGTCCTGCCGCGCTTGCTCGAGGTTGTCGGCTCCTCGTCGACCTTCGACGACGTGGGGGGAATCACGTTGCTCGGGGTGCGTCAATACGGCCTGACTAAGTCATCCTTGTTCCTGAAGCGCGCCATGGACATTGTCGCGGCCACGATCGGCCTGGTCGTGCTCGCTCCGCTGCTTCTCATGCTCGCGCTGGCTGTCAAGCTGGACTCCCGCGGGCCGGTGTTCTTTCGCCAGAGGCGGATCGGGTGCAGGGGAGAGCGTTTCGACATGTTCAAGTTCCGCTCGATGGTTCCGAATGCCGAATCGATCAAGGGCGAGCTGCTGAACCGAAATGAAGCTGGCGAAGGTCTGTTCAAGATCAGCAACGACCCACGCATCACGCGGGTGGGACGCTTCCTGCGTCACGCCTCTCTCGATGAGCTGCCTCAGCTACTGAATGTGCTCACGGGGGATATGAGCTTGGTCGGCCCGCGGCCACTCGTGCCCGACGAGGATCTGCTGATCGAGGGTTGGGAGCGCCGGCGCTTGGCGGTCAAGCCGGGGATGACGGGGCTATGGCAGATCTTCGGGTCCTCACGGATCCCGATGAACGAGATGGTCAAGATCGACTATCTGTACGGCGCGAACTGGTCGATCTGGCTTGACCTCAAGATTCTGCTGAGAACCGTTCCATATGTCGTCCATCGACGTGGGCTCTGATCCGTCGGCAGCCTGAGCTCACCATTGACGTGAGCATTGACAACTGTCTGTCCCCTATCGCTCGGTACGACTTGCTCTCCTTTGATCGACCGATTTCCGGCAGACCGTAAGCCTCGCATCGATGGCTGCGGCGACTCGATTACGTCGCCGGGCTTCCCGGGGCTACGATCACCCCGTGGTCCGCGCGCCCCGCCGTGAGCGTTTTATTCGTACTGTCGTGTTTGACACGCCGACGAGGTCGTCGACGTGTGGTTAGGCCGAGCTAGCGGCGGGTTGGAGTGAGATCGACGCCG
>OCZT010005531.1_pt1 | contig 12582 bp, 13 predicted proteins | sample 1539031 | NCBI WGS metagenome assembly OCZT01 (sample SAMEA3539308, study PRJEB22396) | soil metagenome | biome: tundra; feature: field; material: soil | place: USA | collected 2010-05 | depth 0.15 m | reverse complement strand
CTTTCAACGCTGCAGCTGCGCTTCAGAAACCGCCGGTTAGCAGGAGATTCGCGGCTGTAGCGTCGCGCGAGTCACCCCCAAACGGAGAGGAGAGCCGTTTTTCCGCGGCAAGTAGCCTAATCTGACGGGCGGTCCGTTAGGGTCAGACGCTGTTCGTGTCGGAGCAAGCGATCGCAGGCTCGTCGGTCTTGCTGCCGGCGACGGTCGACCACACCGCTGCGCGCCGCCGCTTCGCGATGCCGGCCTTCAAGCACAGCGCGGTGCTCGTTGCACGGCTCGTGCTGCTGGTCGCGATCCTGTTTGTCATGCTGACGGGAGTGCGGCCCGGGTACGACGCATTTGGGTGGCTCGTGTGGGGCCCAGGCGCTCCACTAGAGCCTCAACACCGACGGCGCGCCCTCGTGGAAGCCGCTGACCCTTCGTGTTCACGCTCCCCTACGCGCTCGCGGGCACCGGCCAGATGTGGCTCTGGATGGTCACGGCGATGGCCGGCTCCGTGTTCGCCGGCCGGATCGCCTCCACGCTCATCGCCAACAGCTCCTGAACTCCGGCCAAACCCACACAACCACCAGCAGCGGATGAAGCACGACGCTGTTGGGACCGAGTGTCGGGTTCGAGCCCGATTTGAAATTGCTCACAAAGCAGACCTCCGCGGCGAGACCGCCGGGTCGCTTGACTCCAGGCGCCACCGCGCGCGGCCAATCAACCGCGAGCATGGGGCGCTTACGCGCTTCTTCAGAGTGATCAAACCCGCGTTCAGCCCAGCCCGGTTCACTGCGGGGCCTATTCACCGCACGAAAAGGGACCAACATTGAAATCGTTCTTGAACCGGAAGCTCGTACTCGGCGCAACCGGCTTGGTGTTGCTTGGCGGCGCCGGTGGAGCCGTCGCCGCAACGCAGATCGCCGGCTCGTCCAGTCGTCAGGCATACATCGATGATGTTGCCAAGCATCTGAATGTCTCACCCAGCGCGCTGACCTCGGCGATGAAGGCGGCGATGAATGACCGGATCGACGCCGCGGTCGCCGCGGGTCAACTGAGCCAAGCCCAAGCGAACGCGATTAAGCAGCGCATTGCGGAGGGCAACGGGGTTCCGTTCTTCGGCCATCGATTCGGCGGGGGCGGATTTGGCGGCCACGACGCGGCCGCGGCGCAATACCTCGGGATCAGTGAACCCACGCTGCACGGCGAACTCGCGGCGGGCAAATCGCTCTCGCAGATAGCGTCCTCGACGTCGGGCAAGTCGGTCGTCGGCCTCAAGGCAGCGATTCTGGCGGCCGCCAAGAGCCGTCTGGACAAGGAGGTCTCCAGCGGACTGATCACCAGCCAGCAGGAGCAGCAACGCCTGGCGGCTCTCCCAAGCCGGATCGATTCCATGCTCACCCAAACAGGAATCGGCTGGCCGCACGGCGGCCCAGGGCTCGGGCGACCGGGGTTCTAGACCACACGAGCGCCGCTCCCGGACGGCGCAGCCGCCAAGATCGTGATCGGGCTGGCCCGACTGCAGTCGGGCCAGCCCGATCTTCAGCGACAACAGTCCCACGCGGGTACTCCGCAGCGGATCGTGGGTTGGCTACGGATGACGCGGCCCCGGCGGTGATCGATATTTCGCCAAGTCACCGCTGTCTACGACACTGCGATGGATCGCGCGCTGGCAATCCGTGTGATCCGAGCCTTTTGGTGGACCTGCTCCTCGGCGCCGCATCAAACGACCGGGACCCATGAATGCTGGGCAAGAATGTGAGCTACCGCCAGATCAGATTGCTGTTGACGCTGTGCGGGTTGGGGATCATCGCCACCGCGATGGCGCTGCTTGCGACAAGCCGGGCGTTTGGCGGCAAGGCAGGCTACAAGATCGGGGCGAACACCGAGCTGAGTGCTTCCTGCGGGGGCCAGAACGCCGAGGTCCACCAGGCTGTCGACCCCAAGCTTGGCTACGTATATGAGGCCTGGACGGGGTGTGGCGGAATCGGCTTCGCGCGCTCAACCGACGGCGGTCACGGCTATAGCAGAGCAATCTCGCTGCCGGGCTCCGTCCACGCGGGTGCTGACGATCCCGCGGTCGCCGTCGCGCCCGACGGCACGGTGTATGCCTCGTTTATGCTCCACGGCCCCGACCGGTCCTACCCGGTCGTGGCAGCCTCATTCGATCATGGCGCGACGTTTGCTCAGGTGGCTGCTCTGACCCCGCCTCGCGCCAAGAATTGGGGCGATGCCGACTTTATCGCCGTCGGGCCGCGGGGCACGGTCTACGTCACGTGGGATTACGGTCCCAACCGCTCCTCGATCAAGTACTTGTGCTCCAAATCAGGGAGCTGCTCGTTTGCCAACGGCGACCTCAACGTCGTGATCCAGAAATCGAGCAACCGCGGGAAGACGTTCGGCCCGATGTCATACCTGAGTCCTGGCTTTCCCGCCGGCGGTGCTGACAGCGCGCCGCTCGTCGTGGAGCCAAGCGGGCGGATCGACGTCCTCTACCAGGGGTATCAGATCACCAACGCCAGCACCGACAAGCTGGGACCGGCCTACAGCTACTTCACGTCGTCGCTCGACCAGGGAAGCACCTGGTCACGGCCGGTCAGGGTTGGCCAGCAGGCCGGAACGATGTCGCCCACGGAGTGGTGGATCGACGGCGACATCTCACTCGACTCCGCCGACAACCTTTACGCGACGTGGGACACCCAAGGCCGGACTCCTGCCGGAGCTGCGACCGACACCGGCTGGCTGGCATTCTCGATCGACCACGGCCGGCGCTGGTCCGCGCCGATCCAGGTACCGACCAACCGACTCGACGTGCCGCATATCACCGAGGTCACCGGCGCTGGCGCCGGCATCGCCTACATCAGCTGGCACTCCGACAACGACCAGCGAGGATACGCGCAATACCTACGCGCGTTCTCCACGAAACACGGCTGGATCTCCGCCCCCACCCAACTGTCGAGCGCGTTCGGTAACCGCGGCGTATGGCCCGGAGATACCTTCGGCATCTCGAGCTGGCCGCCGGACCATCTCGTCGTCAGCTGGGGCAGCGCCACACCACCAGCCAGCAAGAAATCCGAGATCTTCGCCGCAACCGTAACGGTGTCGCTTCCTTAATGCGGGTCGCAGTGGAGCGACCACCACGGTCCCAGCCTCAAAGTTGGGCGCGGACGGCTCCTGCCGGATAGCGGAGGCTGTGGATGTTGACGTAGTAGCCGCTCGGCTTGCTCATGATCGCCTTGCCCAGCGTTGGGCTGACCGAGACGCAGCCCTGGTGATGCAGCCGCGGCGCGGTCGACAGCGCAACGACGACGGCGCCGGAGCGCCCGTTGGTCCCGGCCTGGATGTGCGCGTAGGTTGCGTCGGTGAATCCGTGTAGGTGAGCGAATCGCCAGCAGATCACCGAGTCGCCGTGGAACGAGATGATCGCGTCCCCTTGGCCCAGCGGAGCCCCGGGCGGCGTCTCGGCCCCGCCGCCGAGACGCACTCGGTAGATCTGGGTCGGCCGGGTGTGCGAGACCGACGACGAGGCGCCGGCCACACGGGGACCGGAGCTTCCGCACGCGGCGACGCACAGCGCCACGATCGCGAGTGCCGGGAGCAATGGCTTTGAATGCATTTCAGGACCCTTGGGTTGTTGTCGTGTGGGTAACTCGGACGTGCGGCTCAGCGACCGAGACTGATCGTGACCATTGCCGCGCTGGCGGGCGGGAGCGCCAGCTCGTAGCGGCCGCCTGAGGCCGTCGGCGTACCGGACCGGACGGGCCCGCGGAGCGTGCCCGTGCGCGTCCGCTCGGCGATGCTCTGGCCGGCCAAAGTGACGCCGGCGGTCGCGGTGGCGCTCGGCGCCTGCAGGCGCTCGACGCTGGCGGCGGTTGCGTGCGATGGCTGGCGGATCGCGATCATGTGCCGATGGGTCAGATCCGCCTCGATCAGGACCAGGCGGATCCGGCCGTCGGCCGACCGCGTCGCCCACGCCCGCACCGCGGCGCTACCGGCGGTCCTCACCCACAACAGCCGAGAGCCGGGCGGCGCCGCCCGCGCGAACATCAGCAGCCCGTAGTACTCGGCGTGCACCGTGCCGGTCCATCCCGACGGGCCGTGCTGGAAGGTGAACAGCGCGTAGCGCGCGCCCGGGAACGTGTGGATGTTGACGCCGTCGGCACCTGCGCGAGCCATTGCGAACAGGGCATCCATTGCCCACAGGGCGGAAGCGAACGTGTTGCTTACACCTGCCTTGCCGCCACACGCGACCGAGTTCATCTCATCGACGCGAAATGCGACCCTTTCGCTGTGAGCGATCGCCGCGTAGGGACCGATTCCCTGCGCCAGTCCGCGTGCGGCGCCTCGGCTCAGCAGGTTAGAAACCGAGGGATACAACGGTGAGCCGGGGCGGGTGAAGCACCGGTTGAGCGGGTAGCGATGAAACGTGACAACTCCGAGCGTTGGGTGCGCAGCGAGGAACGGGCGCAGGTGCTTGAGCCACGCGTAGTCTCCGACTGTCGGTCCGGCCAGCGGGATCGCGCCCAGCAGCGAACGCATCTGCGAGAACTGACGGGTGAACGCCGTGAGACCGTAGCTGTGCGGCCGTCCCCGTATCGGGTCGCCGGCGTGAGTGCGATAGCAGGTGAACTTCCGGTACATGTTGCTCTCATTGCCGATCTCCAGGGCTTGGACGTAGCGCCGCCCGATTCCCGACACCAGCGCGCGGCCCTCAGCCGCGGCAACGGCGGCATCGTTGGCCTCAAGGTTGACGCCGAGGATCAGCCGGGCGCCGACTCCCTGGGCGAGCGCCCTGGTGGCGGCCAGCCACCGCGGCGAGAGGCCGTAGCTGACGCCCGGTGGTCTTGGCACGCCGGCGACCGGCCACCAGGTGTGATCGGTGCTGTCGCCGCCGATTCGCAGCACCGGGGACTGACCCGGGGCCAGGTCGCGGATCAGCTGTTCGAGCACCGGGTTCGGGGCGCGCGGATCAGCGCCGCCGTAGCTGAGCAACGCCGGGTATTCGATCGACAGCCCGGCGAAGCCCGGCTGGATCGGCCTTCCGACCATCGCCGGCAGGATCCGCACGAACGTGTCCGCCTGGACCGAGCGGAACCTCGCAGGGGCGTCGCCCAGGCTCTGGCTGACAGCCAGCGGGCCGCCGGCCAGCCCGACCGCAACCAGCGCCGCTACCACCCGGCGTCTCACCGAGCCACGACCGTAAAGAAGTCCCTGCTCCACGGCGCCAGGTACTGCCCGGCGATCCCAGACTGGCCGGCCACGACCGCCACCGGCGCGAGCGGCCCCTTACCGCCGCGGTGCCCGTAGAGGTAGCCGGCGACCCAGTAGGGATTGATGTCCAATTGGACGGCGCGCACGACCCGGGCGCCAAGCAACGCGTCCGCGAGCGCGGTCACCATCAAGTGCTCGCCGCCTGTCCAGATCAGCCGTCCGTCGGCCGTGATCCCCAGCGCGGAGCGAGCCGGATCGACCACGCCGCCGAGCGTCGCGCCCCAGCAGCTCAGACAGCCGAGGTCCGACGCAACTCTGCCGTTGTCGATCAGCAACGGCAGGTTCTGGCGGACCGAGACGACGCGCCGTCCAGGCGTCGGCACCTCTGAACCCCAGGACCCGGTGTCGGTGCTGCCGTCGCTGTAGGTCACGACCGACCCCAACCCGTTGCGCAGCGCCACCGCCACCCGGCCTTAGGACATGAAGCCACCTGAGCCCGTTGAGAACTTGAAGGCGCCGTTGAACGCCGCCAAGAGGTGACGCATCTCCGAGCCAGCGACCGACGGCCCGAACCGCCAGCCCGACGCCCCGGCGTCGCTCGTGCCTGAGTGCAGATGCAGTTGCACCAAGCCCTGGTTGAACGACAGCAGCGCCACCCCCGACCGCGAGCGCGCGATCCATGCCGTAGTCTGACCCTGTCAGGCCGAGAGTCCTCTTTCAATTCCAAAGGGCGCGGTGGGGGTCGAGTGCGACCCGCCCGAGTTGGACGAGGTCGGGCGTCTTGGCCCGTCGAAGCCGGTCTGGCTGTGTGCTTGGGCCGCGACGTGATCTGGCTGGTGCCCGCTACGACTGGGCGAGTTCGGCGAATGAGCGGGTTAGGTCGTGGGGTGTGTTCAGCCGCCAGGCGAGGCCGAGATCGGTTCGGAGCGGGGGCGCCAAGGGAAGCGCAATGGTGCCGGGAACCTGGGTTTGCGCGATCCGGCGTGCTGCCGCGACGGTAAAGCCGGCCCCCTCGCCGACCGCGGCGATCATTGCCTCCTCGTCGGGACGGGGCTGGAAGACAATGCCAGCGGGATCCATGGTTGGCCTGATGTGTCGAGCGATGTGGTCGAAGTGGCCTTCGCTTCGCTCGCGCGGGAACATGATCAGCGGCTCGTCTTTGAGGTCCTCGACTGCGATAACTCGTTGGCCCGCAAGCGGATGATCGGCTGGGAGGACGATCAGCATCTTGTCGCTGCGGATGTGCACGACCTCAAGCAGGTCGGTGTCGGCGAGCGGCAGGCGGACGAAGCTGCGTCGATTTCGCCTTGTTGGAGATCGTGGACGTGGCTGGCGGTTGACGCGCGGTCGACGAGCACCTCTACGGTGGGGTGACGCTCGCGGAAGCGTCGAAGCACGGACGGCACCAGGTCGACATCGCCGGACAGGGTCACGCCGACCCGCAGCCGTCCGGGGTCTCCACGAAGGGCTCGGCGGGCATCCTCGACGGCTCGCGCCATATCGGCCAAAGCGAGTCTTGATCCCGCGAGCAGCGCATGCCCGGCAGGCGTGAGCGAGACGTGCCGTGTGTTGCGGTCAAACAGCGCGCCACCGACCTGTGTCTCGAGCTGCTTGATCTGGCGGCTGAGCGTGGGCTGAGCGATGTTGAGCTTCGCGGCCGCACGCGTGAAGTTCAGCTCTTCGCAGAGAACGACGAAAGCCGGCAACAAGCCAGCCTCAGGATCCATGCGCCTGAGTATAAATCGCCCGTTATCTCTATTTCCCTTCGCCGACCACGGCGGATACTGTCTTGTTCGCTACCGCGCTACCGCGCTACCGCGCTACCGCGCTACCGCGCTACCGCGCTACCGCGGCAACATCCCACAGGAAGGCAGCCATCAAACCGCGAACGGATCCCGATCGGCTGCCGGACATCCCGCGTATGCGATGGGCGAGCTGAGCGATGGTGGATTCTCTCGCGTTTGGGTCGCGTCCTCAGCCAGGTGTTGTCTGGGAGGGGCCGGCTCGCACGCGGTGGGTGTCCCCTTGAACTCCAGGGCGAAACGGAAGATCAGGGGTCTAGAAGACCACAGCGACGCCAAGCAAAGGACGCCGAATACCGCTGTTGGTACCGAGCCCTTGAGGAGCAGCAGGCGGGCGTTGCCGGTTGCCAGTCCGATGACTGACCCGACGGCGATCCCGACGAGCACAACGGCTCCGATGACGTCCAGGCGCCGGTTGCGTGCCGCCGCGAGGGGACTCCGAAAGCGGGGAACACGCCGCTTATCACCAGCGCGGTGGCCGCACTCGATCCAGACGAGCGAAGCAACGAGTAGGCCGCGAGCGGCGCGGCGATGTCGAACACCGCGATCGGGGCTAGCGACTGCACCCAGCCGCGGTTCACAGCGGTAGGCGCCCGCTCGGCGATCCGGCTCCCGCGCACAACCGGCGGGTCAGCGAGGCGCTCGTCCAGGGCAGCCTGAGAGCTGACAACACCGTCTCTTGCGGTGGCCATAGCCAACGCCTCTCTGCCCTTCTGACGCAGGAATCGCCCGGAAGCGAGAAGGGCTAAGGGGGCTCGCTGAGCACCAACGACTGTACCACCAATTCCGACCTAGATACTCGGAATTTCGAGTGCCCGCTGCGGCGAGCGATCAGGTCGAAGCCGTAGTCCCTGGGACGCAGTCTCTTGAGCCGGATGTCTCTTCCGTCAACCAGCCAAAGCGGCAGTGCGCCGCGTCCGCTGGGATCGACGACGTCCCCGCCAAGCGCGCTCGCGCTGCCCATTGAGGACCCTCCTATCCGCGCATTGGGGTTTGAGCTCCGGCGTGAGCGGAGTCTCGCGCCGTGTCGAATGCAGGGAAAGCCGCGCGGCTGAGCCGGTCCCCGGAATGTGCGTGAGGTGCTCGAGCGCGCCGCCACGTTGAGCCTCATCGGCCGGCGGTCGCTTGCGAGATCGCTGCTTGCGTCACGGCGCCGCCGGAGGCGGGCACGCACGCCCTGGCGGCTCCGATCACGCCTGGTGCGTGCAGGTCGACGCCGGCGGCGGCGAGCATCTGCGGATTGATCTGGCCCTGGATCGTCGGGTCCGGGAAGCTCGTGACCCCGTGAGCGCGGACGCACCGCGCGAACGCCAGCAGGTGCTCCGCTTTGGCGTGCTGCTGCGCGGCTTGCTGTGCGGGGCTCTGGGGTCCGGGCATTATCCCCTGGCATGCGCTCTGCGCGGACTTGAACTGGGGCGAGCCGGTGAGCGCCGGCGTGACGTGGATGCCGATCGCCTGCTCGCCCGGCCTTGAGATCACCCGCGGGTCGGGGAACCCGGGCACGCCGTGGGCGCGCATGCAGGCGGAGAACTCGTACGCGGCGGTGATCGGTGATTTGAGCGACGAAGAGCTGGTCGTGGGCGGCTTTGACGAGCCGCAGCCCGCGACAAGCAGCGAGGCCCCAGCGAGCGCTGCGGCCAATGATTTGGTGTGCATGGGGCGAGTTGTAGCCGGGGGACGGTGACAGGACGGTCACAGCCTGTGACCCCGTTGTCACCTTCGTTCTGCATGCTGTGTCAGTGCGTGTGCTTGTGGTGGAAGATCACGGCCGGCTGGCGACTGCGCTCGGGGACGGGCTGCGCCGTGAGGGGATGGCGGTCGACGTCGTGTTCGACGGCGTCGAGGCGCTCGCGCACATGAGCGTCAACCGCTACGACGTGGTCGTGCTCGACCGTGACCTGCCCGGCTTGCACGGCGACGATGTCTGCCGGCGAATCGTCGCGCTGGGGTCCGAGAGCCGAGTCCTGATGTTGACTGCGTCGAGCACGATCCGCGATCGGGTGCAGGGGCTCGAGCTCGGCGCGGACGACTACCTGCCCAAGCCGTTTGACTTCTCCGAGCTGGTGGCGCGGATCCGGGCGCTCGCGCGGCGCTCGGCCGGTGCGCTCCCGCCGACGCTTGCCAGTGGCGACGTCAGGCTCGATCCCTCTCGGCGCCTGGCGACGCGCGGCGAGCGGCGGCTTGCGCTGAGCCCGAGGGAATTCGCGGTGCTGGAGTGCCTGCTCGCGGCTGACGGCAGAGTGGTCTCGGCGGAGGAGCTGCTGACACGGGTGTGGGATGAGCATGCCGACCCGTTCACGACGACCGTAAAGACGACGGTCAGCCGGCTGCGTGGGAAGCTCGGCGACCCGCCCGTGATCGAGACGATCCGTGAGGGCGGGTACCGGATATGAGCGCCAGGACACTCGTCCCCGCCCGCTGGCTGCGGCTGCCGAGGCGAACCGCGCGGCTCCGTCTGACGCTCCTGTACTCGGGCCTGTTCATGGCGCTCGGTACCGTCCTGATCGCGATCATCTTCCTGCTCGCGGGGTCAGCGTCGGTCTCCGCCAGCGGCGCGGTCGCCGTCGTCCCAGAGCACGTCGCGCACGGGGGCGCGGCGGCGGTGCGGCTGACCCCGATCCCGATCGGCATCGCGCGCCAGCAACACAATGCCGATATTGGCAGGCTGCTCGAGGTCTCGTGGGTTGTGCTGGTGCTGACGGCGATTGGCTCCGCCGTGCTCGGCTGGTTTGCGGCCGGGCGGGTGCTGGCACCGCTGCGATCGATCACGACCACGGCGCGGACGATCTCGGCGGGCAGCCTGCACCAGCGGCTGGCGATCGCCGGGCCCGACGATGAGTTCAAGCAGCTCGGGGACACGCTCGACGAGCTGCTTGCCAGGCTCGAGGCGTCGTTCGAATCGCAACGGCGGTTCGTCGCAAACGCCTCGCATGAGCTGCGGACGCCTCTGACCGTCGAACGGACGCTGCTTCAGGTCGCGCTCTCCGATCCGAACGCGAGCGCCGCGGAGCTTCGCGCGACGTGCGAGGAGGTGCTCGCCGCCGGGGCCGAGCAGGAGCGGCTGCTCGAGTCGCTGCTGACGCTCGCGAGCAGCGAGCGCGGGCTCGACCGGCGCGAGCGCCTAGATCTGGCGGCGATCGCCGGTTATGCGCTGCTCGCCGCCGAGCCCGAGCGCAAGCGACGGTCGCTGGAGCTGATGACCGAGCTCGCGCCCGCCCCGACGACCGGCGATCCGGCGCTCGTCGAGCGTCTGGTGGCGAACCTGATCGACAACGCCGTGCACCACAACGCGGTCGGTGGCCGGATCGAGATCCGGACCGGGATCGAAGCGGGCGACGCGCTGCTGGCTGTGAAGAACACCGGCGACGTGATCGCGCCCAGCGAGATCGAGCGGCTAATGGAGCCCTTCCGGCGGCTCGGCGGCGGGCGTGCCGCCGACACCGCCGGGCATCATGGCTTGGGGCTCTCGATCGTCCGCGCGATCGCGGTTGCGCATGGCGCCACGCTCGATCTTCAGGCACCCCCCGAAGGTGGCCTGGTCATCACGGTGCGCTTTCAGGCTGGCGTCGCGCTGTGAACGCCACCGACCGATCCGCTGCCCGCATCGGGTGGCCGGCGCCCGGCCGCCTACACCTACCCCGACGCGGAGATCTCAACGCTGATGGCCGCTGCCGGCGGCCCGCAGAATCGTCGGTTGGAATGACGACGCCGTCGCCACACACACCTCCAGCCGACCTTGACGTGGATATTCGGGAATCCAGAAGTGTCCTGCTAGCGCGCGCTCGCTGGCGAAAAGGACGACCTAGAAGCCGGGAAGCCGCCCACAACCACTATTGCAATCCGCGAACGGAGAAGTCTCGATCGAGCGCACAGGAGCCTCACCGGGTGCCCATGCCGGCCGCATCACAGCCGGCGGCACGCGATGGGAGTACCGCGTGGACAGCGGAGCAGGTCCTCTGGCTGAGGGTGATCCGGCACCTGCCTATCGCCAAAGTCACGTCGCGCGCCGGCGCTCGGCGCGCGACGGAACGCGAGCGCCCTCGTGTCCGCGCAAACGAGGGACGCCGGCACGGAGGGTCGAGATGCCCGCGGCAACACAAGAGCAGGTCAGTTGACGCTCCTGGCTCGGACTCGTGCGTGTGGCCGACGACGCTCCTGCTGCGTGCGACGTAGTTCTGATCGCGTGGATTGAGCTTGGTAGGTGGTTCTGGTCGGCGCCTGCTCGCCGATCTGTGTAGCCAAACGTCTGTTTGTGGGGCTGGTGCTTAAGGTCGCAGCGAAAGTGCCGACATGCAAAGCATGAGCCTTAGGTGGGTCTGTCGCGACGGGGAAAGACCGCGATCGGCGGTCTTCCTGCCCGGGATGGGCTTTGATACATGCGTCACCCAGACCTGGTGGCGGTTATGTAACGCCCCAATCCCGCGGTCTGGAGGATGATGGCTGTCGAGCAGGGGAATTCGTCTTTTGAGAGGAGCGTGGTCCCGGGAGGGTCTCCTGCCCCGCGCTCGGCCTCGAGTTCGTGGGGGTCGGGGTTTGAGCCGCTGGTTGATGAGGCTCGCAGCGATGCTTCTGTCGGCGGGGTGAGGGATGTTGGCCGTCTCAGCTTGGTGGGACGCCTTGGGGCGGGTGTTCGGTCACTGACGGGCCGGGTGGTGGTGTTGGGGGTGGCGGTGGTCGCGGTGGTGCTGGCGGTTCTGGTGGCGTTGTTGCTTTCGATTGATCAGGTCGATCGTGTCGGTATTGCACGCACGAGCGCCGACAATGTCCTGCAGGTCAGCGACCGGGCGCTGCAGGCGGTGTTGGAGATGGAGACGGGTCTGCGGGGCTATGGGCTGACGCACGAGACGCGGTTCCTGGCGCCGTGGTATCAGGGCATCACAGCCTTTCATATCGAGTTGCCGATCTTGAAGCGCCTAACCGCCCAGGATGCCGGGGCGCGCTCGGCAGATAGTGCTGTGGTTGCTGAGATCGGCCGTCAGGGTTTGGCGTATATCAGCGGTTATGGCGATCCGATCGTTCGCAACTGGGTGGGTGGGGAGCGGGTGGACGCGAGTTTGGTCGTTGGCAAGCGCCGGATGGATGCCCTGCGTGGTCTGTTTGATCGTCTGCGGGTCGTTAGCGATGGCCGGGCGGCGCGGTCGCTGACTCGGGCGACGGCGGCGATCGGGCGTACACGAGTGTTGGCGTTGGCGGGTTTGTCTGGGGTGCTGTTGCTGATCGGGCTCGCCGGCGTGTATCTGGTGCGGCGTGTTTCATGGCCGATTCGTCGGATCTCGACTGCAGCGAGCGCGTTGAGCGCTGGTGAGCTTGCGGCGCGGGCTCCAGAGCAGGGGCCTGGTGAGGTCCGTGGGCTGGCCCGGTCGTTTAACTCGATGGCCGTTTCGATCGAGAACGGGATCACGACGATGAGATCTCAGAACCACTCTCTGAGCGATGCGCGTGACGAGGCCGAGCGATCCGCGCAGGAGCTTGACGCGCAGCAGGAACTCGCGGTCGATCTGATCGCCACGGCGGGGTTTGATGGGTATTTCAGGCGCTACTGCTCCTTCCGTGGGTGAGGTGAGGGACGTGGCGGGGTAGCTTCGCC
>OCZT010005530.1_pt1 | contig 12583 bp, 8 predicted proteins | sample 1539031 | NCBI WGS metagenome assembly OCZT01 (sample SAMEA3539308, study PRJEB22396) | soil metagenome | biome: tundra; feature: field; material: soil | place: USA | collected 2010-05 | depth 0.15 m | reverse complement strand
CGCTCGGCTTCAAATCCCCTGTGGACTTCGAAAACCAAATCAACTAAACCATGCCTCATGCGTCACCCCAACGCTGTCCACCAAATCGATGCAAGGCCAGTAAAGTTATCTCGTTTGAATTATTTTTCTGCCCATCTCCGCAGCCGGTGGTTTCATGCTTCCCGCAGAATTTGTTCAGCGCGTGGCGGCAGGTTGGAAACCGCTTTGCCATCATTCGGTGACAAAAAAAATTCGCCCTTGAAATGATTCCGGCCCGTGCGCCACTGGACGAAATCTTGCCAGAAAATCACCCCGCGAAAAACTGGAAAGCCGGAAAGATGAAACCATTCGCGCGCGGTCGAGTAAGGGATTCCCGCAAGCACGGCAAATTCCTTGGCGTTCAACGCCTGATCCAACCGGCACTTTTCCAGCACATCCTCCAGCCGGATGCCACGAAGTTGTTTGTCATCGGCCATCTTATTCGTTGGAAAGTTTGAAATCCTTGAACGCCGGGTGCCGTTTCCGAGGCCGCCGTAATGGACTGGATGGTTTGTCACACGGTTTTGATTTTATTAAAATTTCGGCCGATGCTTGGCTACAGCTTCGATCCGACTGCGCACATGCATTTTCTGACAAATGTTTTTGACGTGGGTCCGCACCGTTTCTGCCCCGATATCCAGCTTGCCTCCAATTTCCTTGTAAACAAACCCCATAGCCAACAAGTCGAGCACTTGCTGTTCGCGGGGCGATAAGTTGTCGGCTTCTTCAAAAGAAGGACCTATCAGGTGAAAATGTTGTATCACCTTGCGCGCAATGTGGCTGGAGATTGGTGCGCCCCCCTTATAAACGTCTCGAATGGATTCAAGCAACTGATCCGGTCGGCTGGACTTGATCAGGTAACCATTGGCGCCAGCTTTTAGAGCGCAGAAAATTCTTTCACTGTCTTCATAGACCGTGACCATGATGATTTGCATGGCCGGGATAATTTTCTTAATTTTGGCCACACATTGAATACCGGACATGCCCGGCAGCTTGATGTCCATGAGAACAACGTCTGGTTTTCTTTCCAAAATCTGCGGCAAGGCATCCTCTGCGGATGCAAACGCCCCGAGGCATGTTATATCCGGTGCCGTTTCAAGAATCTGAACGAGTTGCTCTCGTAATCCTCGATTATCCTCCACAACAATAACTGTCTTTTTCATAAACTGCAGACAAATCAATCTTTTGATTCTACTTACTCTGTCATTAATTTGCCAGTGGCAATTTTATGTAATTTTTGTAGAGGGCCTGAAAATCAAACGCATACGAACCGTTGTTCCATGTCCAAGTTGGCTCTCGATAATACAACTGCCGCCGAGGTCTTCCAGCCGCCGCTTCATGTTGGTCAACCCGTTGCCGGTGAAACTGCCGCTTGGCTGGAAACCACACCCATTATCCTGAACCGAAACAGTTAGCAAATTCTCATCAAACGTCACATTAATGGAGACTTCAGAAGCTTTGGCATGCTTGATCACGTTATGAACCGCCTCCTTCACAGCCATGCTGATGTTATGACGCGTTTGGCTGGAAACAGGAACTTCACGCGACAAATCCAGCATGTGAAACCGGCACCGAATTTGCGTCCGCTCACACATTTGGTTCACCGTTTGGCACAAATAGTTTCCCAAGGCGTCCAAGTTGTCGTTTTCGGGATTAACCGCCCAGACTGTTTGGTAGAGTGCAGAAACCAATTCCCGGGACATCTGGGAAATCTGATCGAAATCGGCACGTGCCTTTTCTGGAAAGGTCGGATTATCCTGAGACATCGCGCTCAACAGGGATATTTGGGTCACCCGCGCTCCCAGATCGTCATGAATGTCATGAGCGATGCGCAGCCGTTCCCGCTCCAACTCCTGCTGATTTTTGAGTTGCAACATCACACGCCGCATTCGATGCCAGACCAAATAGCGATTGGCCCCCAATGCAGCAGTGACGATTACGATGAAAACCGCGCCCCAAAACCAGGGCATTCTCCAATAGGGCTGCGGCACAAAAACGTTCAGTGAAGTTTCAACACCGGTTGGAATTCCCATGATATCCACCCCCTCAACATGAAATTGATAATTTCCCGGCGGCAAATTATAATATTCAACCAAAGTGCCGCCCCCGCCGCCGATGCTATACATTTCGTTCCATTCGACCACCAGACGGTCGCCCGGAGTAACCTTGGGCGCGACGTCCAACGGGTTGTGCCATTCGGCGTGGCCAATTCGATCGTCATCCATGATCGCAAATGCCTCCTGCTCGGGATGCTGGCCAAATTTTACGATCCTTGCCATGCTCGGGTGGACGCCGTCTCGCATCCAGCCTCCCGAGGGTTGATTCGTAACGTCATGATAAGGTTGTTCCTTAAATGGAGACTGAATCAACACCACAGATGGCAGACTATCAGAAGACCTTGACACCACTAAATTATCCACCACATAAATGCCCACTGTGGACGGCGGCCCGGCAGAGGAGATAACGACCATTAATCTGGAGACATGTGACGGCACAGTGAGCATTTCCCGACGATGAGTAAGAGCGGAACTAATCAGGGATCCATTCCAACCCGCACTCTCACCACTAACTTGCCAGCTTTTTTGACTTAATAAATCTCCTGAATCATCAAAAAAACGAATGGCTAGAAACATTACACCATTCTCATCCTGCCAGTTGTTGTCATATCCTTCCAACTTGTGGCGGATCCGAAGCGGGGCCTCCATGGAATTAGAACCGGGCCCGAAACCAAACACAATATTCTTTGGAAACGATCCTAAACTCAAGTTCCCGTTGCGAAGCAACCGCACAGAATTACCATTCACTGTTACCGACTGAATCTCAAGTGCATTGGTTGCCTGACTGGCTAGTAAATGTCGTGCCGTCAACAGATACCCGATACAGAGCGTCAAAATCACCAATTTTGGTGTTTTAGCCCTTTTTTGTGTGCCCCAGTTAATTATGAGACCAAATTTTTGAAAAAGTGGCGGACACATTTGGTTTCTGATTTTGGTAGACATTGATCAATCCCTGCAAGCGGAGCCAAGTTTGCACGGTAGCCCGCCACAATGTGGCGGGTCTGGGCTGAGGGCAGTTCGTTGTTTTTCTAATCATAGCTGCGAACCGACAAATCTGCAACCGGAAATTGGTTTGGCGCTTCAAACAGCACTGCAAAACTGGGCTTGTCTCGAAAAAGTGGGCTACTGCGGATTGCCTTAGTGCGGCGGCTAAACTCTGCTGGGAAGCGGGATTGATTAACGGGTGTAGCGGGATTCACAGCATCAGACTGTGCCCCCCGAAAGAGGGGTATTAAACGCTCTGGGAAATGATAGAGTTCCTCCTCTCTGAGGAACCTGCTGTTGCCGTTCACGGTTCCAAGCAACGTTTGGGTAACACCGGGTCGGCGTTTTATCGTTTGCTTCTGACAAAATGACGCGGCAGCTAAAAAATATGAAAGAATTTGATAGACGCGATTTCTTAAAAACCACGGCAATGGCCGGGGCGGTTTTGTTGCTCGAAGGGAAAAGCATGGTGACTTACGCCGGAGAATCTGTAAAAGTAAACGTGCCCGGCAAAATTCGCGGCGTCAATCTCGGCGGCTGGCTTGTCCTTGAAAAGTGGATGGTGCCGGACATTTTTCGCGGCACGGATGCGCCGGATGAATACAGCCTTTGTCTTGCCTTGGGCGACCAGGCCAAGAGCCGACTGGACCGTCATCGCAAGACCTTTATCACGGCCGAGGATTTTCTGTGGATCAAGGATTGCGGCCTTAATGCCGTCCGCTTGCCAGTGGGCTATTGGGCGTTAGAAGCACCGAAACCATTTGTCGAATCTTCCAGCTTCATAGATTTTGCGCTGGATCAGTCCCACAAAAACGGTTTGAAGCTGCTTCTGGATTTGCATGGCGCGCCCGGCAGCCAGAACGGCTGGGATCACAGCGGGCGAAGCGGCCCGATTAACTGGCCGAAGGATCCCAAAAACATCCAGGAGACCTTGCGCATCCTCGAAAGTTTCGCGCAAAAATATGGAAAACATCCGGCGCTGTTCGGGATTGAATTGTTGAATGAACCACGCGATGTCGTGCCGCTGGAAATCCTCCAGCAATTTTATCAGGATGCTTACGCGCGTCTGCGCAAATATCTTGATCCAGACGTCGCCATTGTCTTTCACGATTCATTCCGCCCCTTCGCCTGGAAAAAATTCATGCAGGAACCGGCGTTCACCAACGTGATTTTGGACACGCATCTTTATCAATGTTTCAGCGAAGCGGACAAGCTCCGCACGGCGCAGGAACAGCTTGAGTTTGCCATCAATCGCAAGAAGGCGCTCGACGAGATGCAACGCGAGGAATTGCCTGCGATTGTCGGCGAATGGTCGCTGGCATTGCCGGAACAAGCGATGCGTGGGCTGTCGCCGCTCCAGATTGCATCAGTCAAACGTGCCTACGCTGACACGCAACTTTTGAATTACGAGGGGACCCGCGGCTGGTTTTTTTGGAGTTACAAGCTCCAGCACGCTTCCGAATGGAACTTCCGTTATTGTGTGGAACGCGGCTGGCTGCCCGGAAATTTTGCGGTTTGAAATTTCCGCCGCCGCTCACAAGTGAATCAGGCCGCGTTGAATCGCCACCGTCACTGCTTCCGTCCGGTCGGCCACATGAAGCTTGGTAAGGATGTCTTTCAAATATCCCTTGGTCGTGTGTGTTGAAATGTTCATGACCTCGGCGATTTGTTTGTTGGCCAATCCTTTGGCCAGTTCATGCAACACCTCCAACTCCCGTGGCGTCAGCGGTTCAAACTCTTTGCGTTTGGCGAGGCGTTCGGCCACTTCTGCGGGAATCCAGTTTTTGCCCGCAGCCACGGCGCGCAAGGCCGGAACGAGTTGTTCGCCCGTGGAACTTTTCAAAACATATCCCTGCGCCCCGGCGGCGAGGGCTTTGTGAATGTCTTCATCGCCATCAAACGCCGTCAGCATCAGGATGCGGGCCGCGCCATGTTGGTTCCGTATTTCCTTCGCCGCTTGAACGCCACTTTTGAGCGGCATCCGCGAATCCAGCAAAAGGAGGTCGGGTTTGTGTTTGTTGAACAGTTCGATGGCTTGAGCGCCATTGGCCGCTTCTGCCACAACTTCCATATCCGGCTCGTTGTTGATGATGGCAATGACTCCCATGCGAACGACGTAATGGTCATCCGCGACGAGGATTCGGATTTTAGACTCCTTCTTCATGATCTTCGACCAGCGGTTGCAATGGCTGGTTGCCGTTTGATGAGTTGGTCGGAATTTCGACCCGAACAGACGTGCCCATGCCCGGCGAGCTGGTGATCAGAATCTGGCCGCCCAGTCGTTCTGTTCTTTCCCTGATGCCCAACAATCCAAAATGTCCGTCTTTTGGACCGGCACAGGCTTCCGGGTTAAAACCTTTGCCATCGTCCCTGATCTGCAAGACGACTTTTTGCGGGCTGAACTGCAATTCAATTTTTACCAGAACCGCGCCGGAATGTTTGACGACATTGGTGATGGTTTCCTGGCCGATACGCAGCAGGTTTTCCTCGACGACTTCGGACAAAGGATTGGCCTCGCCAACCGTTTCAACTTCGATGCGGATGCCGGTGTCGCCGGTAATTTGCCGGCCGCTGGTGATCAGCGCATTGGTCAGGTTGAACTGTTCCTCAGCCCGGCTTCGCAAGCTCCAGACCGAACGACGCAAGTCCACCTGGCTTTGCCGCATCAAGCTCCGCGCAAGTTTCAAGTGGTGGGAGGCACTGTCAGGATTTTTTTCAAACTGATTTGCCACCAGGTCCTGTTGCAAGGCGATTCCGGTCATGGTCTGCTCCAAAGTATCGTGCAATTCCTGAGCCAGCCGCGTTCGTTCCGTCAAGACGGCACGGAATTGAAGCTCGGTCTCTTTGCGCGCGGTCATTTCCACTTTCAGTTGTGCCGTCCGCTCTTTGACCCGTTCCTCAAGCTGATCGTGGGTTTGTTGCAGTTCGCGTTGGGCGGTTTCCTTTTCCTGCACCAATGACTTCAAAATGAAATTTTTCTTTGCGACCATGACGATCCAGCCGATTGCCGCAAGCAGAACGACAAAAACAACCGCCATGCTTGCCAGCAGATGCTGCGGCGTCAGCCAGCTTGGTTTTTCAATGATCCGGACATCGTGCGAAGTGGGCAGCAGCAGGCGGAACGATTTGATTTTCCCGTCATCGCTGCTTTCAAGAAGGCAAATGCCGCTGACCTCGACCAGACTGCCGATGGGTATCGCGGTCAGAAACCAGTTCTGCTCGGACGTGTCTTTCTCGGCGACAAAAATGAAATTGGTGGCTTGCAACACCAATGTGGTTTGAGTGTCCAGCTTTTCCGAACCTTGTCCGATTCCTCTCACCAAACGCTCTATGAGCCGGCCTCGAAGGGTGACAAAATCGGCGTGGTGCAGTCCCTTCTGTAATTCACCCACGGTTGCCGTCTTCGGTTTCAAATTGGTTCGTGGTTCCGCCGTCTTGCGAAAAATCGCGTCTTCCAGAACCGGCAGAAAATTTTCGACGGCGGGAAACCCCACAGCTTCGACCACTTCACCCGGAACCACGGCTTGGGCCAATTTGCTTTTGACCTGCAATCCGCCGGTCGCATCTTGAAGGAATAAGTCTTCACCTTTCCTTTGATAAGTGACAACGCCTTTGACGTGAACCTGATTGCCGGGCGAACGATCCTTGCGATATTGAGCGATGCTGTTCAGAGGAACCGGCGGATCATCAAACGGATTGGCCGGCGCGGGTTCCTCGATAATAAAATCAGCCAGCTGCGGGATAAACAAAGTAACCGTTAAAAAATGTCGCAAGGAAACGTTGAAAGCCGCGGCCGCAGTGCCTCGCAATAAAACTTTCGCACCGACCAATGATTGCGGTTCAACCTTTGGTGCGATGGGAAAATAGGCGTGAAAACGGTATCCGCCGGAGACCAGTTCAATTCCAATCCGGCTCCCACTCAATTGCGCGGTTCTCACGATGCCTGAAATCTCGATGCGCTGGCTGTCTTCGACTCCAGACATTAACTGTTCGATGGTAACCGGCTTGGCTTCCGGCAGCGGTGCGGTGCCGAGTTTTTTCCAATGTGGCTTTGTGATGATGGGGGCATATCCGCCCGGATGACTTATACCGGATACTTCCACCAAATCGCCGGGAATGGGCTGCTGGCTGCTGATATGCTCCACAAAGACACCGCCGCTTGAATCTTGCACGAAAAACCTTCCGTCCCAATTGGTTTCGGCGGCGGTGACAACCCCCTTCACAAAAATCGGGACGCCCAACGACGCCTCCTTGGCCGGGAGCGCCAACACATCGGAGGCATTTGTCAGTGCGTCATTTACACGCGCAACCGCCGGCAAATCTCCACAAACGAAAAGAAAAAAGACAAACGACCATGAAGCGATAGGCTTCCTTCTTTGCCGCATCGTTTTGATCGTCATGATGAGTGATTATTGGTGGTCCAAGCAAATACCAAACAATTTTGCCGTTCCGACCTACCCCCCCTCTAAAGAGGGGGTGGTTGAAATCAAATCAAATGTGTATAGTTTCAGAAATTAGCCACTCAAAACTTAAATTATGAAGCCCAAATACTATCAAACCCTCACGTTTCGGACAACACATTTAATCTCAACCCTCCGGCTTTTGGCGATCTTGGCGATGCTTGCCAGTTCCATGCTGCTGGGGACGGCCTTCGCGCAAACCCTCCAGTTGCATTATACATTTGAAGACGCGGGAACGACAACGACGAGCAGCGGTGCCCTTCCTGTCGTCCTAAATATGGTTAGTGGGAGCGGTCTGGCGGCAGTGGATCTGCACGGCCCCGCAAACTCCGGGGTGCAAAATCAGGGACACTCTTTGAACCTCTCTACTAATCCAATCTCAGGCAATCCAGCCGCCACTGCGGCAGCCTATGCTGTCACCACGGGCAATGCCACTTTGGGACAGTTAGGCGTGGTCAGCAATTTCACGGCGACAGTTTGGTTTAAGATGACCTCTCTTATCACGAATTTGGCCAATAACCAATGCCGCTTCTTCGTTCTGGGAACGAATGGAGTAACTGATGATAATAGTGCAGCAACGTTCGCCACAAACAACGTTATTGGCATGAATATCGGTTCGGGCAGTGCGCTGACATTTCCGAAAAACGCAATTTGGTTGCAATTGAACAATCTGCCAACCGAGAGTGCCGCCATCTATTACGATTTCCCCACGAATGTATGGCTGTTTGTGGGTATGACATACGACAGTGTAAGTGGCAATGCTTCGATCTATTTTGGTAGTGAAGCAAGTCCGGCGAAATTATATGCCGTTAAAAATATAGGCGCTGGAACCAATTTTAATTTTAGCGGCAGCGCGAGCTTGTCTATCGGCAACCGGCCCACTGGCGCACGTGACTTTCCGGGTTGGATTGATGAGTTTCGTTTCTACACCGGTGTTGGCGATGCGAATTTTGTCGAGGCTGTCCGCCAGCAGTCAACAGTGGTTGCCATCACGGGACTTGTTCCGGACGGGTCTGTTCTTATGAGCGGCACCAACAAGCTGTCATTTACAGCTGCTTCTGCCAACGGAGTTAATACCAACGGAATTAAAGTGTCGGTGAATGGCACGGACGTCTCTTCAAGCTTGCTCTTTACGCCAACCACCGGTGGCCAAATCGTGACTTATACCAATCTGCCCATAAATCCAACCCTTATTGGACAATCAATTCTCAATGGTGTTAATGTCAGTATTCTCGTAATGGACAATGCGGGTGTTGTTGCCTCTAATTCATACGTTTATGATGCTTTCAGTCCGAACAACTTCACTTGGGAAGCTGAAGACTATGACTTCAGCAGCGGCTTGTATATTGATAATCCGGTTTATACCTTTGTTGGTCCTGGCGCAAATACTTACTATCAAGAGGTAACCCCTTATTCGCCTTTTATCGATGCAGTTGATAATGGCAACCTGGGTGGTCCGAATCGCGTATATCGGGATCCCAGTGGAACTGTGGAGACAGAATACAGTCTTGGCGGTGGTCTCAATGGCGGTATGTCCGTCGGCGAGCTGATGCGGCAGAAAGTCTTGGATGCTTTCGCGGTAACCAACACTGCCCGCGAGGTTAATGTCGGATATTTTGACGGCGGCACCGGCAGCGGACTTCCAAATTGGATGAATTACACCAGAACCTATCCATCGGGAACGTATAATGCCTACCTGCGTGTGGCAGATGGCGGCGGTGCATTGACCGCTTCGCTTGATCTGGTCAACGGTGGTTGGGGCACTTCTTCACAAACGACCACCAATATTGGCACATTTAGTTTCGTCAACAGCGGCGGCTGGGATACGTTTGCGTGGGTGCCCCTTCGGGATGTCAATGGCAATCTCATCCGGGTGACAGTGGCAGGCGTGAATACAATTCGCCTGACGGCTGGGCCTGGTGGCGGCGGCAATGTGAACTTCCTGATGCTGACTCGGGCGAACACCAATCTGCCAGCCATCAGTGGCATTTATCCAAATGGCACGAATATTTTCCAGCCTGCCAGTGCGCTTACCTTCACGGCCACTTCTCCGGCGGGCGTCACCATCAATCCTGCGGGCATTTCAGTGAAGTTGACGATCCAAAATTTATTGGGGCAGACTACTGTTACAAATATTACAACTGCAAACGGGCTGGTGGTAACAGGCACTGCTACGAGCCGGAATGTGAGTGCTCCGCTGACGACCAACCTGATCTATACTGCTGTTATCAGCGTAACCGATGTGAATGGCAGTCCGGCAAGCTCCACCGTCTCCTTTGATACTCTTAGTCCTAATTATACTTGGGAAGCGGAAGATTATGATTATGGCGGCGGTCTAACTATTCCTAATCCCCCAGTTGATGCCTTTGCCGGTTTGGCTGGTGTAGAGGGGGTTGATTTCCATAACATTGTTGACGCCAGCGAAACTTTCACTTACCGGCCGTCAGGAGGAGGGAATGCTGATCAGGTTAACAGCGATGCTCCGAGGTTGCAATACATCACGTCTGGTTCCAGTGACTACAATATAGGTTGGTATGACAACGGTGAATGGGATAATTATACCAGAACCTATCCTGCGGGCTTATATAATGTGTATTTGCGCGGTGCCAACGGCGGCACCGGCAATGGCGGTGCCACCCTGGCTTTGGTGACCAGCGGAGTTGGCACAAGCACCCAGACAACCACGAATTTGGGCACCTTTACCCTTCTTCCTACTGGTAATTGGCAAGGGTATAGCTGGACACCATTAAGAGACGCGGGTGGCAATCTGGTGAAATTCACCGGTGGTTTTAAGACCCTGCGGGCAACCAGTCTTGGCGGCAATAACGCAAACTTTTACGCGTTATTTCCGGCAAACACCAACCTGCCGGCTTTGAACAATGTATATCCGAATGGCACGACAATGTTCCAAGCCACTAATAAACTCGCCTTCAGTGTCTTATCTACTACAGGGGTTTCCACAAACAGCATTGTAGTTACGGTAAATGGTGTGATTGTGACCAACTTGGTATTTAGCGGCTCGTTGCTGAACTGGAATGTCAGTTATCCGCACTTGCTGGCTAATACAGCTTACACTGTCACTATATCCGCGACGGATTTGAATGGAAATATCGCCGCAACCAGTGTATCCTTTGACACCTTTAGTTCGGCCAATTACACCTGGGAAGCGGAGGATTTTGACCATGACGGCGGTCAGTTCATTGATAATCCCCAGACCAATGCCTATTTGGGTCTGGCTGCCAACACGGATGTGGATACGCACCAGATAAATTTTGCGCCTACAGCTCCTTATCTTTACCGCACAAATAGTTTGGCTCTGCCCGGTGAAGGTAATGGCATGGCTACTGAAATCAATGGAGATATTCAAAGGTCGCAATACAACGGCACTGGTTTCACAGATTACACCATGGGATACTTCAGCGCCGGCTCGTGGGCAAACTACACCAGACATTATCCAGCGGGCAGCTATAACGTCTATGGACGTTTAGCTGATGGCGGGGCAAATCCAAGCGCGGTCACGCTTTCTAAAGTGACCGGTGGCTGGGGAACGACCACCCAAACGACCAACTTCCTCGGCACATTTACCGTGGGAATCACGGGTTGGGAAAGCTATAACTTCGTCCCGTTAAGGGATGACTCTGGAAATATGGTGACATTGACACTTACTGGTTCCACAAACACCCTGCAAGTAGGGATTCCGCTTGGCACTCTTACAGATTGCAATGTGAACTTCCTCATGCTGGTTCCAGCAAGTAGTGTTTCGATTACACTTACCGCTACGATTAGCAGCGGAACCATTACCATCTCGTTCCCAACTCAAAACGGGTCATCTTATCAGTTGCTATACAAAAACAGCCTGACTGACTTAAGTTGGACTCCGATCGGTAGTCCTCTGTCCGGCAATGGCTCAATTGAATCAATCAATCAGCCGGTCAGCGGAACCATGCGCTTCTACCGTGTGCAAATTCAATGAGCCTTGATCAAGTTATTCTCCAGCAGCCGGTCACGGCTGGTTGCTGGAGAACGTCTTCAAGACTGCTTATGTTTAGAGACATGATTTTTAAATATGAATAAAATATCATACGGTTTTACCGATCGTTTTCGTTTGGAATCCCGGTCTAAACGGACCGGTTTCACCTTGATTGAGTTGCTGGTCGTTATTGCGATAATAGCCATCCTTGCCGCCATGTTGTTGCCAGCATTGACCAAAGCTAAACAAAAAGCGCAAGGCATACAATGTATGAGCAATCTGAAACAGTTGCAGTTGGGCGCGATTATGTATATCGGGGACAATAATGACCGGCTTTTACCGACAGTTGGACAAGGGCCCCTTCAGGTCACCGCTTTGGGAGATCCTTATATGGCCCCTGGAAACCCCGAGAATCAGTGGATTTATGGCGACATGCAACAGCCCACGGCGGCGATAAATACCGATTTGCTAAAAGCGGGATTGATATTTCCTTACGTTCCAAGCGTTGCAGTCTTCAAATGTCCAGCCGATCGGAGAACGGAGTATTTTGGGAAAACAATACCATCAGGAGCTTTTGATGCGCCAACTGTTCGCAGCATGTCCATGAACGGATATATGAATCCTATTGTGGACTCAATCATGAAGAGCACTGCGCCGCTTAATGCGAATTACAGAATATTCAGGAAACAAAGTGATATTGCCGTGATGGGAGCTGTCAATTGCTGGGTATTGCTGGATGAAAACCCATGGAGCATCAATGATGGTTGGTTCTGCACGGATCCAAACAGTTGGGTGGATAAGCCGGCCACTTACCATAATAATGCCTGCGGATTCTCTTTTGCAGACGGCCATTGTGAGATTCATAAATGGCGGGATGGGAATCTTATCAGTTACAATGGACCCATTAACACAGGTGTGGCCGCTACACCCGGGGTGGGCGATATAGACTGGCTGATACAAAGAACTTCAATCCTTAAGTAAGAGAATCACGAAAAAGCCCACGCTGGTCGCGGGCTGCAAACTCTATGGGAAATGTCAACCAATATGAATAAAGAACGCAACTCCAACGGAATGAGCCGCCGCCAATTCTTGCA
>OCZT010005529.1_pt1 | contig 12584 bp, 10 predicted proteins | sample 1539031 | NCBI WGS metagenome assembly OCZT01 (sample SAMEA3539308, study PRJEB22396) | soil metagenome | biome: tundra; feature: field; material: soil | place: USA | collected 2010-05 | depth 0.15 m | reverse complement strand
GGCATACGAGATATTGGCGTGACTGGACTTCAGACGTGTGCTCTTCCGATCTATAGGTGCAGCAAAAGCTGTCCGCCGGCGTCCTCAGGCAGCAGAGGCAGCAGCGCCACGGTTGCCGGCAACACCAGCGCCGGCCCACCACGATTGACGCCGTCCAAAACCGCCTCGTATTCGGCCAGCACGGAACCCCGCACTGCCACCCCAAGAATCTCCAACAGGTTGGGCTGCTTTCCCACGATTTGGAAACTCAGGCGCGCCTCTTCCGGGGCATACGGCAGGTACTCGCGCATCTTCCATCGCACCAGGATTTCCGCTTCGTTGCGATCGGCGGGAAGCGTTTCAAATTGCATCAAGGCCACACGCACCGACACGTCAGGAATCAGCAGCCCCAGCCTGCCGCCTCCATTGCCCACCCTTTCACAGACTTCGGCTATGACTTGGCGGACTACGGCGGTGTTGGTAAGATTGGATTTATTTGGGGATGGCACGAGCGCTCCCATAGGAAGCTCACGTACTCCCACACTTTGCACCTGCCGCTTGGAGGGACTCAGGCGTGCAGCCGCCACAAATCCCGGCTCCAAATCCAAAGCGAACGAAGGCGCCACGAAGGTTCTCGCATGCTTGTGACCGCCGAGTCCCAACCGATTTTTCCAAGTATCGAAAACCATTAAGCTATCGTCCTCGGTAGTCCCTGTGGCAGGGGCGGTTCGCGAACCGCCCCTACAAACTATCACCTAATCCCAAGCGCCTAAACCCTAGCACATACGTCATTCCACGAACGTGACTTTGTTCACTTCTCGCAACGTCGTCAGACCTTCCTGGACCTTTTCGAGCGCTGAATCTCTTAGGGATCGCATTCCCTCTTCGTGGGCAGCGCGACGAATTTCCGAGGACGGTCGCTTGGCCAGAATCAGTTCTCGAATATTATCAGAGAGCGCCAGCAGTTCGCCAATTGCCGTGCGGCCGCGGAAGCCGGTTTCATTGCATTCCTGGCAGCCTGCCCCCTCGTAATACGTTACGTCTTTCCATTCCTCGACCTTAAGGCCTGATTCCTCAATTACTTCTCTGGGGACCTGCGCCGGACGCTTGCATTTCTCGCAAATCGTGCGCACCAGCCGTTGCGCCAGGATACAGTTGAGGGCAGAAACAAAATTGTACGGCTCGACGCCCATGTTAAGAAATCGTCCCAGCACATCCACAACATTGTTGGCGTGAACGGTGGTGAAAACCAAGTGGCCGGTGAGGGCCGATTGAATGGCGATCTGTGCCGTCTCGTTATCGCGGATTTCACCCACCATGATCTTGTCAGGGTCGTGCCGCAAGATGGAGCGCAGTCCGCGCGCAAAGGTAAGTCCTCGCTTTTCGTTCACCGGAATCTGCGTGATGCCGCGAAGTTGGTACTCCACCGGATCTTCGATGGTGATGATCTTATCTTCGTCCGACTTGATTTCGGAAAGCGCCGCATAGAGTGTGGTTGTTTTTCCACTGCCCGTAGGCCCGGTCACCAGCACCATTCCGTACGGCTCACGGATATACCGCCGCAACCGCTTGACTTCCCGGTCGGCAAGTCCAAGGATTTCAAGGCGCAAGGAGTGAAACTTCTCGTGCAAAGATTCTTTGTCAAGAATCCGGAGCACCGCATCCTCACCGTGGATGGATGGCATGATGGATACGCGGAAATCGATGGGGCGCCCGCGGTAACGCACGCGAAAGCGGCCGTCTTGGGGAACGCGGCGCTCCGCGATGTCCAATTCGGACATGACCTTGATGCGAGTAATCAAATTGGACTGAAATTCCCGGGCGAGGGGTGCCATCGCCTGTTGCAACACACCGTCAACGCGATACTTCACCACCACGGAGTTGTCACGGCTCTCAACGTGAATGTCGCTCGCTCGCCGCTCCAGCCCGGCAAACACGATCGAATCCACCAGCCGAATCATGGGGCTGACTTCGGTCTCTTCCACCAGATGCTCAAGCGAGAGGCCTTCGGTGGCCGCCTCCTCGTCACGAATCACGTCAAGGCGAAATTCTTCCGTGGCATCGTCCAGAACTCGTTGAGAAGGCTCAGTCTTCTTCAGGAAATCCCGAACCTGGCTGGGGGCTGCCACCCGCACCACTAACTTCCGGTCCAACTTGACTTCCAGTTCATCCAGGCGCGTCAGGTTGGTGGGGTCCGCCACCACAATCACCAGCCGATGGTCATCTCCCTCAAGAGGCAGAAACTCATAGTGGAGCATCAGCTCAAGCGGGATGGTGCGTAACAATTCGGCATCAGGTCGCGAGTCACGCAAGTCCACAAACTGAAACTGATAGCGAGCCGCCAAAAGGCGCGCCGACTCCATCTCTTTTAAATCAACAGCAGTCTCTGCCAAACGTTCCTCCATCGGTAATCGAGGTCGGGACACGGGATACGGGATACGGGACAAGGGACACGGGAACAGGGGATTGATTTCGCGGCACCCGCTGCAATTCCTAAGTTCCGCGTCACTTGTCTGAAACTCTTGACCGTTATCCCGTTCCCCCCATCACGTATCCGAAGTGCAAACGACGGTCCCCCGTGTCCCTTGTCCCGTGTTCCCGTGCTCCCTTGTCCCGTCAATGCACCATCGATGCCATAGAAAACAATGGCATGTAAAACGCAATCAGCACAAATGCCACGATGATGGCGATCACGGCGATCATGACCGGCCCCACCAGGGCCAGTCGGGTTTCCAGATCGATGTTCACGTCTTCTTCAAAAAACTCCGCCAACGCATCCAGCATGTTGGACATGGCGCCGGTAGTCTCGCCCACCTCTATCATGTCGATGGCGATGGGGGGGAAGAAGCCACTGGCGCGCAGGCACATGCTAAGCTGTTTTCCTGCCGCCACTTCCAGCCTAGCCTGGGCGATTGCCTGGGCTAGCCAGGGACTGCCGACAGAGTCTTTAGCCGTCTCCAGCGCGGAGACGATTGGGGTTCCACCCTGAAGCAGGACTGCCAGCGTGCGCGCGAACTCCGCGACGGAGAACTTCAACAGCAGGCCACCCACCATGGGCAGCTTGAATTTCGTCCGCTCCCATGCCAATCGAGTTTGCTCGGAACGTGCCGCCGCTTTGAACAGGAAGACGAGACCTACAATTCCCATTAGAATGAATAAGAAGTAGTGCTTCACTTGCATGGCGAAGGAGATGGTAAAGGTCGTCAAGGCCGGCAACTGCACGTCCATATCGGCATAAAGCTTGGCAAACTGGGGCACGATATACTCAATCACCAGGGTTACCAGAAGGCAAAGGACGACAACTAGAATCGCCGGGTAGATCAGAGCCGAAATGAATTTTTTGCGGAATCCGCGCGACTGCTTCTGGTAAGCCAGGTATTGGCCCAGCACCTTGTCCAGGCTGCCACTGCGCTCGCCGGCGCGCACGGTGGCACAATAGATCTTGGGGAAATTTCCTGTAGATTCAAAGGCTTCCGAAAGCAATGCTCCAGAGCGTACTTTGTCCCGCACGGCCTCAATGGCAAGGCGTAGCGTGTCGCTGCGGGTCTGATGCGCCAGAAGATCCAGCGATTTTTGCAGTGGCAATCCGGATTTGGAGAGGGTTAGGAACTGTTGGTTGAAGATCAGGAAATCGTCGGGACTGATTTTACCCGGTCGCGGAGTGCCGGAACTGAATTTTAGGATGTCTTTGGATTCGACCGAAAAGATCAGGAACCCCTGCGCCCGCAGACGCTGGCGCAGTTCTTCTTCCGAGCGAGCCTCTTCCGTCTGGGTCAAAACCCGCCCAGCATCCGTCCCAAGTTTGCAAACAAATTCGGCCATAGTCAAAAATTGTAAATTATAAAATGTAAATTACAAAAGCTAAGCGTAAAAGGCTAAATGGATTAGGGGCAACGGAAAAGGCTGAAGTATGAAGGGTGAAATCAGTGCCCCTCTCCCCCGGTCGCCGTCTACCCAGCATTTTACCTTTAGTTTCTTTACCTTACGTTTCCCATCATACGTGTCACTTCTTACCTTTTACAATTTACCATTTACAATTTACATCTTAGAATCTACCGTTAAACCGCCATGACGAATGGAATCCTAAATCATTCATCCTAAGTGTTTTATCCTTCATCCTTTACCCTTTACCCTTCACCCTTTTTCCCCTTCCCCCTCACCAACTCGCGTAGGGCGTTCCGTCCAAGGATATGTCTTCCGCTCCGCTATGCACATCCACAATCCCCGCGGTTGCCTGGTCGGGGGTAATCGGCACGTCTTCAATATCGGTCTTCCAAGTCTGGTTGGAAGCGGTAAACGGGTCAACCGGAACTCCGCCTCGCAGATATCCGGCTTCCACCAGTTCGTCCAAGGAAGAGGGAGGGTGCTGCTTGTCGACGGTGTATTCGTCAATCATCTTCCGCATGGTAAAAAGATCGTCGCGCAATACGGCTTCACGGGAATGGATAACGGCAACGTGATACGACGGCATCGCGAAAGTGGCAAGGATCAAAATGATGGTGATCACTACCATCAACTCAATCAAAGTAAAGCCAGAAGACAAGGGACAGGGGACAAGGGACAGGGGACGAGACTTGCCGCTTGAGACGTTAAACTTAGCGGTTTCCGCCTGATACTTGGCACCTGACACCTGGCACCTTCTCTTCCTACCAATCCGCATACTGAGTCCCATCGAGCGCTGTCCCCTGGCTCTTCGAGTAAACATCAAAAACGTTCTGTCCGCCCCAACTCTTGGAATCAGGATCATCCTGCATTGCCCGCAAACCCCAATCCGCACTTCCGGTCATGGGATCGAGCGGTATCTTACGAAGATACTTGTACTTACCTTTGGCCGTTCCCTTCACCGGGACTCCATCTACCAGGGTCTGAAGGTCGGGTGGATAGCCGAAGCTATCCACCTTTATGGGAATCTTGCCCTGGTCAGAATCCAATTTGTAACGGTCAACCGCATCGCGCATCATGCGCAAATCCTCGTGGAGAATCACTTCCCGTCCGCGGAGGATCTGGTTACGGGCCAGGGGTAAGGCCATGGTGGTCAACACCAGAAGGATCGTGATCGCCGCGATCAGTTCGATCAGCATGAAGCCTTTATCCGAAACCCGATTGCGTCTTTTCGCCATCGATTGGTCCATCGTTAAATGCTTTTGAATCTGTCCCGTAGAGCCGGGCTTGAGCCCGGAACTTGCCGACCTCAAGGTCGGCCCTACAACTCCCCAACCCGACCTCAAGATCGGCCCCACGACTCGCTCTCGCCGTTCACCTGAACTCCCGGAGCGGCATCAAAATATGATCGCCGAAACTCTAACCATTTATAAATCTATGGATTGGGAATCTCGGGGCGGGGATTCTCGATGAATCCGGGGCGCTCCTCGGTAGTTCCGGCGGCGGCCATAGGCACGGCTGAACCGTCCCCAACGCCGGGCTCGGGAAGGCGAATGACCCGCGGGGTCAGCATAACAAGCACTTCCTGGTCATTCGTCTCTTTGTGAGTCTGGGAGAACAGATAACGCAATCCCGGAATGTCGCCAAACCCCGGAATCCCTTGGATTTGATCGCTAATGGTCTTCTGTATCAATCCACCCAGAAGGTTTACCTCCCCTTCCTGCAAGCGGAAGTCATCCTCGATAACGCGCTGGCCGAAAGTAGGCTCACTCACGCCACCCACGGTGATCGACGCACCTAGGGAGGAAATCTCGATCTTGGCATGAACGGCAATCTCTCCCGTGGCGAGCAAGTGCGGGGTCATCTCCAGGTTCACACCCACGTCCTGAAATTGAAACTGGGTACTGGCGAGCAACCCCACGCTTCCCGACGACGAGGTCGTTCCCCCGAGCGAAGGCAAAAAACTGCCCGTGGCATAAGGAACCCGGGTGCCGATTTTCAACTTCGCGGTCTCGCCATCCGTAACCCGAATCTGGGGACTCTGCATAATGTGCGTCTTGTTATCGTTCAAGACCGCTGCCGCCGTCACGCCCGGGAGAATCACCGCTATGTCCTTGTAAGTTATGGCATTGATGGCTACGGCTCCAAGCGATGCGGCGGTGGAAGCCCCAGTAGCGGTGGAGCTTGCGGCCGGAGGTATCAACGCTGCCTCCACCCCGATACCAGGGGTAATCGATCCGGTAGAGGCATTAACTGTACCCAGCGACAGGCCCAAATCGCGAATGCGGTCGCGGTCGGCTTCCACAATGTTGACATCAATCAGAATCTCCGCTTTCGCCCGATCCAATTGCGCCACCAGTTGTACGGCCGCCGCCACCTTCTCCGGCGTGTCCCGAATGATGATGGCGTTGGCGTCAGGATTGTCCATAATCCTTTGCAAACCAAGGACTTGCTTGAGAGCAGTGGTAATGGCGGTGCGGTCGGCCGGGGGCAGAGGGTTGGAGAGGTAAATCGTCTTCAGAACTTCCTGGTCGTAGTCACGGCGATTGTTCGGGTTGTCGGGAATCACCAGGATGGTGTTCGGGGTCACGACCTTCCAAAATGCTTTGCTCTGCATTGCTACCAGTTGCATCGCATCCTCGATTTTGATGCTGACTAGGTCTTCCGAGAGCGGAGAAGGGCGAAAGTCAGGAGTGAAAGCAACATTGAGCCCGGCGAGCTTGCCCAGAGTCTCAAAAACCCTTCGGCTGTCTGCGGCGACCTTAAAATGGCTAAGAATGTCCGCAGAACCAGTCGGAAACGGTTGCAGCTTCAACTCGGTAGGCTGACTGGCTTCCGCGCGGTCCTTCAACGCTTTCTGGAGGGCCTCGGTATGTGACTTCTTTGTTGAGGCTTGCTTTCTCAATAGGACATTAAGCTGCTGCTGTGCCGCCCGATTCGTAGGATCAATGCGAACAGCCTTTTGAAATTCCCCTGCCGCTTCCTCCGTCCGGCCATCCTTTAGCATCTGCTGCCCCGTCCTGAAGTGGAGCGCCGTGGCGTTGCTGCGAGCCAGAGTCTCATGGATGATGTAGAGGGAGTTGGCCGGGTCGGCCTCTCGCGCCTTCTCATAGTCTACCAGAGCCGTGTCCCAATCCTTCTTTTGCTCGGCCTTGTGACCCTCCCGGTAAGCGACGCTGTAGCCACCGCCACAGCTTAAGGAAGAGGTGAGCAGTGCCAACACCCCTACTGACCGGATTCCTTTGTTGAACATCCGTCTCCCCCGTGGCCCGAATCAATACCCTAATTTGGGATTATCGGTCGTGTATAAATGTGAGTGCATATCCAACCCGGTTGATAGCGTGGTGAAAAGATTCACGCGCAGGTCCGTGTCCGGTGCATGGCCATCCTGCCGAAGACTGGCCGTGAACAAGAGGCCCATACAACCTGATGATAGTGCTTGTTGCAATGATCCGTGCAGCCTCTTGGATGCAGGTTGCCCGCCGAAGTCTGTCTCCACTGAAAGGAAGTCTGGAACAGGCTGTGCTGGCAATACCTTGACGGCTAAGACCAGCAAGGGATCAACACTGGTCGCTTGATACTGGTCGGCAAAAACTTCACCCTGCTTTACCAAATAGGTCTCGGAGCCATTTGCCACAATAGCCTGTACTCCTCCATCCTGAGACTCGACATAGCCAAGAGTTTGGAAAATGAACGTGGCGGGAGACGTGGCAGGTGTTCCTGTCCTTGTGTCATGGCCATCCTGTCTGCGCTCGCTCGCGGGCAGATGGCCCTCCCCGGTGCTTCGGCCATTCTGGCCATGCTCGGTCACGGGCAGGATGCTCGTGGCACTTGGTCTCTGAGCTGAAGACCCGAAGCCTGACAAGACATTACCAGTTTTATTTTCAGATACTTCCGCGGGTGCTGCGGAATCACAACCCAAGCAGCTCGCAGTCGAAACCAGTGAAGGCCCTTGATGCGCCGAAATGGAAACCAGCTCTGGCATATCCATCGCCGAGGTAAATGGAAGCGGACGCCCGTGACGTGGAGTGTCCTCAACTGCTTCTACGGATTCTGCAGAAACTCGGATGGCCCGAAGGTGCCCCGCAAACCGGTCGCCTTGCCAAACAACGCAGACCTCATCGTCTTGCGCAAGTATCGCGGCGAACTCCCCATCAGCCTTCACCACGAATCCTAGAGGCTTCATTTCAAATGGGATACCTGAAAAACTTGGGGCCGGACCGGCATTGTCGACGGAATAGGTGGATTCATTTTGCATCGCGCTAATTTCCGACACCGAGGACCCACTCTCCCTCGCTAGCTTCACATTGCTAAGTGCCGACGCATCGGCATCAGCATTTAGATATCGGTACGACTCCTGCCGAGATATCGCCCCGTCATTTTGACTGGCAGCGGGCATCATCAGATAGGTTGGTACTCCCAAGGCGGAACTTGCCACGGTGGCCGACGTCTTGAAACCCTGGGCGGTGGATGCCTGGACAATGCCCGTCGGGATGGCTTGCGCGATACTTTCGGTCCGCGTCTCGGGGATCAGCCGGACCGAATCGCCATCCGCCACGACAGACTCAACCTTTCCATCATACTTCTGCACGTAACCCAAAGAATTGGAAGTGCCTTCAACGACTTGTGACGAACTGGGCGGTTGTTCTCTTTCAGCTCGCGCAGCTAGCTGAACCTTAGGTAGAGCAGAAACGACCTGGACTTGCTTTTGCGGCGTGATCGTCCCGGGGTGTGGCAACGAAGCCTGAGCGCCAGCATCCGCGACGGCGATGTTGGAGGCATTGGAAGTATCGGAAACATCGGACCTTATCACTTTGCCGGGTTTAGCTATCGGAATCTTCAGCATCGTTTCGTCGACGGCACCGACCATTTCAGGAGTGATCTTGGTGACCCGGTACCGGCCCGCGATCTCGTCACCTAGATGAACGACCTGAATTTGGTTTTCTTGCATAATAATTGCTTCCAACTGTCCGTGAGACTTTTCCACGTAGCCAATCGCCTGGAAGAGGGTAGGCGAAGGTGCCACCGGGATTATGGGGTTCACCTTTGCCAAGCGTGGGGCCGATGCCGCCGGTGGCGCGATTAACACATGTCGAGATTGTTTTAGGGTTTGAACCGACGGCTTCAAAGCGACCCTTTTAGTCGATCTGTGCGTAGCAACTTCTTTCTTTACAGTTAGTTTTTCCGTCAGATCATCATGCGGCCCCGCCGTGTGCGGCTGTGGCCAGGACGGCAATTGAATCCCGACTACCTCGACACCCTTGGCACGATTGTCCGCGATGGAAGGAGCCCCAACAGGGGTCGTAACTTGCGGGGGTGTAGACCGCTGAACCCAAGGCGGACTCAATGCATGGTTAGGCCTGTTTTCGGCGACTTGGGCGGGGCTATTCGCCCGGCGTGCCGAAGGGGGTAGGAACCGAAGAAGCGAATACAAGCAAACTCCGACACTAATACCCAAAACGAAGCTCACGAATTGTCGGATCGTCTTCACAGAATTCAGTTTAGAGGCACTACCGCCCCAGCGCGCCACGTTAGCGCACACTTCCAATCATCATTAATGACGTGGCTATCATATCAGGGGTTCAATAAAAAGCAATCCATGAAACAAGTTCTTTGGCAATTTACCGAGAAGTCCAAAGGCGGCGTCATGGCAACAACTGGGCAACAGCGGAGCTTGAGCAACACGCTTCCCGTGGCAAGAACTGAGGAGCGGATATACTCAACACCTATGCTTCCCTCGCGCCGCATCGTGCCGCCGCTGGCGCGAGTTCGGAAAAGGCGGCATGCTCTTAGAACTCATCTTTGCCAGGCGAGATCGCGAACAGCAGTGGTATGATAACCGCCATTCTTTCACCAGAGAGGGAACTACCATGGCTAAAGTCTTACGTTGTCGTGACCTGGGGATGGACTGCCCTAAAGAAGTGCGCGCCGAAACTGAGGATGAACTGTTGAAGCTTGCAGCCGAGCACGCGGAAAAGGATCACGGCATTTCGGCCACCATGATCCCTCCCTCCATCCTGGCGATGGTCAAGTCCGCCATCAAAGACGAGTAAGCTCAGTCACTAGTTGTAAGTCATTAGTTATCAGCAAGAACCATGCCGCAAGCGGGGTGTTCACCGAAGGCTTAGAACTGACGACAGATGACGTTCGATTCAGCCTAGTGCCGGTCGTGATCATGACCGTGGCCGGAGTCATGATGATCGTCGTGATGGTCATTGCGATAGTCGTGATGCTCCTCGGGTCGCGCATAGCCGCGGCGTGGGGCGTTACGCTCCACCTCACTGCGCTCGATCCGGCGATGCTCCTCGATCGGGTGCGGTGGTCCGTTCCGGCGCTCGACGCCATGATAGGGATGGACATAAACGGTACGATTGTGCCAATCGCGTCCCCATCGAGCATCACCCACATACATTTCGTGCCGATCCCAGGCGAAGTGCGACGCACCCCAGCCGTAAGGCCGGAACGCGTAACCCAGTGAAATACCAAACCCAAACCCAATGGCGCCACCAACATAGAACCCTGGCCGGGGAGCATAGTAGACGACTCTCGGATCATAGACAGGGACACAAACGTAACCCGGATTCACCGGCATGATCGTGATGTACGACCCACCAGAAACCACTACCTGCTGATTGGATCGCAGATATCCGTAGTCCCGTGCCCTTCTCCGCATCCTTTGAACGGCCTCCATCACGTCCTGCTCCTGAGACAGAAATGCGTTGCCCAGAGCAGCGGTCCAGTCCATGTCCGAAGCCATCATTTCCAGCACAGATGGAAAGGGCAGCAGCGATTGAACGCTGGGGTCCCAGGGAAGATGGTCATCGCTGATAGCCCTCGCCAATTCGTCTCCCCGCAGGTAGTGATGATCATCCGCCCATCGGGCGGCGTCCTGAATTTGATCCGGGTAGGTAGCTGCGGCAAGGATTTGCGCGATCAAGGGATCGGGATAAAGCGCGATTCGGGTGACCATGTTTTCAAGCTCATGCTCTGGATAGGATGGCGGTCCTTGAGCAGCGACGAAACCGGGCAATCCTGCCATGATGAAAACAACCAATAACATCTTGAGAATGTTTCGCTGCAAACGTGCTGAATGTCGCACAGAGCCTCCTCTTGGCAATTAGCCGATCACTCGTCCATGATTCTCAAGGGGCGATTTAGCCGATTATTCCCTTTTGACCTTTGCTAATTTTCACCATACACCGAATGGGCCGTCAATGCAAACGACCCGCCCAAGAATCGCGATTGAGCAATGGTAGGGCGTTCCTGGGATGGAGGAAACGTTGGTTGCCGCGAGCCGTGGTTAGTAAGGAACAGCGCGCGACTCAATTCCGCTCAAGGTTAGGGGACCATGGGTCCTCCCGACCGTTTCTCCCCGCCAGGCGCGCACACCGCCGCGCCGTCCTTCAGCAACTACTCCTTACGCGCCTTCTCCTTTCAGGTTCGCAGCGTCGCGCAGCAGACCCGGGCGGATTGTAATAAGCCCCATTTCTCCAGGTCGGCCTTAATCTGCAACCTCCAGCCGCGCGCGTGGCGCACCAGCTTGCCCGCCAACCGATACCCTTTCCAGCGTAAGGTCGCCACGGTCACCGTGCGATACGAGGCCGGCGGGACCTGCCGTTTCAAAAGTTGGGCCAAGTTATACGCGAGCACCCCAATGGCAAAATACAGGGCGTTGGCTTCGAACTGTCCGCACGGCATCTGCTCCATCCCCAAACCCACCTTGAGTTCCTTATGCCAGTTCTCGCTCTCCCCGCGCTGGTGGTGTTTCCAGATCACCACGCTCGCCGGCTCCTCCCGATTGGCGGCTACCGCGTGATAGCAATACCGGTCGGCCTCGAACAGGTTCGGCTGCGGATTCGACCATCGCAACACGATCAGCCGGAAGGCCTGCTCGGTGCCCTTCATGCTGTGCACCGTCTCGGCGATCTCGCGGTCCGTGGCGAGGCCCTCGGCGGTCCGGTAGGGTTGCCAAGCCGTCTCCGGCAGGTTCCCCATCTCCCGCTTCACCGCCCCGTGCAGATCGGCGGTGATGCTGAAACTCCGCCCCGGCTGGCGGTAGTGGTTGATCACCTTGGCTTGGTAGGCCGCACTGTCGCTGCGGAAGTCGATTCGCTTCCTCGCCGGCAGCGGCGCCTCACAGCTCTGCGCAAACGCTAAGATCCCCGCGCCAGGACTCCGATTGCCTTCCCGAAACTCGTGCCCCGCACACCCCGTCCACATATCCCACCAGGGGCATGTAACCTTGCACGTGATGGTTAGGTCCACTGGGCGTCCTGCTTCTCTGCCTCGATCTCGGTTGTATCCACATCCAGGATCACTTCCTCCGCCTCTAAACACGGCGTCACCAGCTTCCGCCCCCGCTCGCCCTTGCCGCCGCAGCCAGTCCCCCACCGTCCCCGCATCCGGCACCGCCTCCAAACCCAACGCCCCTAGCACCTCGTGCTCGGCCCGCAACTCCCGCAAGTCCTCCCGTCGCCGCCCCCCCGCATGCAGCATCCATACCAACCCCTGCACAAACTCGTGCGGCTGATACCCTCGTCCCGACTTCGGACCCTCCAGCACGCGGTCCACTTCCTCCCACAATCCCACCGCGCGCGCCAGTTCCTCCAACACCACCAGCCCGCCCAGACTGGTCAAGCGCTCCGAACTTCTTTCCAGCTTGATCGACAGAATTAACTGCGGTAGGCTTCCTTCCATCGTGCACTCTCCGGGTGTGGGCCTAG
>OCZT010005528.1_pt1 | contig 12587 bp, 9 predicted proteins | sample 1539031 | NCBI WGS metagenome assembly OCZT01 (sample SAMEA3539308, study PRJEB22396) | soil metagenome | biome: tundra; feature: field; material: soil | place: USA | collected 2010-05 | depth 0.15 m | reverse complement strand
ATTAAAGGATCGCCGTCGTATAGCCATGTCTGAAAAATACTACCCATCAGAGATATACCATAGGGATAAGAACCGCGGACTATTTCCTTGCCGTGAAACTCGACCTGATGGAGTATTCCTTCGATCAGCTCACTGTCGAATCCATCGGCAACAATATTTCGCAGCGTGTCCAAAATAAGTTTTTCAATTTTTTTCGCGTCAGCGCTTTGAGCATTTCTTAAACCGGCGCAAAACATCAATTGCTTCAAATCCGCTTCTATGCCGCTCACCGGCGTGAGATCTTCGCCCAGACCGGAATCAATCAGTGCCTTGCGCAAAGGATTGGCCGCGCTTCCGACAAGCAGTCCGGAGATAATCTCCAAAAAAAGAGTCGTTTCGTAATCGCAGTTTTCGGTAAGCATCCAAGAAATATTGACCACTGTTTTATGGCCGAGAGATTCATCTTTACCCACGGGATAGGTACCGCGTACGCTACGTGGTTTGGCAAGACGAGGCTGACTTTTAATTGCGGAATCGACCTTCACGCGGTCAAATCCCGCAAGCTCAACTTCCAAAAACTTAAGATGATCGGCGGTCGGAATATCTCCATAGAGGAAAAACCTTGCGTTGGTCGGCGAATAATATGTCCGGTGAAAATTTTGAAATTGTTCATAAGTGAGAGTGGGAATTACGTCGGGATCTCCGCCGGAATCAAAAGCGTAAACGCTGTCCGGATATAGGTTTTCCTGGATAACTTTATACATGAGTGAATCGGGGGAAGAATATGCCCCTTTCATTTCATTGTAAACTATGCCGGAAATAGTCAGCGGGCTTGCAAGATCTCCGGGTGTGGTAAGTTCCAGGTGATGCCCTTCCTGAAAAAATGTTTCCTTAAGCAGGCGCGGCTTTAAAACTAGATCAGTATAGACGCGGGCCAGGTTGTAAAAGTCGGCCTTTATCTGGCTGGCTACCGGATAAATTGTTTTGTCCGGGTAAGTAAAGGCATTGATGAAAGTTTGCAGCGTGGAGCGCATCAATTCTTTGAAGACATCTTTGAGTGGATACTTTCGTGAACCTGCCAGCACTGAATGCTCCAGGATATGGGGCAAGCCCGTTGAATCATTGGGCGGCGTGCGAAAACCTATCGCGTATAAATTTTCGCGATCAAAAGAATGCAGGTGGAGAACCTTGGCGCCCGTTTTATCATGCTCGATTTCGTAGGCTGTAACTCGCAGATCGGTAAATGTTTTCACACGTAGAACTTTAAATCCATGTAATACATCACCGGCCTGAAGTGTCGGTTGGGGAAAGGTTGATTGATCAAGCATTACAAAATTCTCCTTATAATTTTTGATGATTCTTTATAGTGGCTTTCCGCTCCGCTGTCAACTTATACCAAGCCTTTTTTCAGGATTTTGTTCCCGGCTGTTGCGTCTTTAATATCCGTATTTTTTGCCACCGGTTTCCTTTGTAGTACAGCCAGTTCAACCATACAGCCGGGGCGCTGCTTGCAAGCATAGTCATCCAGATGCCGTCCTGTCTGTAGCCCATAGGACCTGCCAGCAGGTATGCAAAGGAGAACGCGGATAACGATAAGAGCGATGAAAGCGATAGCTAGTAGGTCCATCGTATCACCCGCGCTGCGAAGGACGCCCTGGATGGCGAATATGACGGTGAAGCAGGGGAAGATCACGGAGGAGATGATACGGGTGCTCTCCGCATGGAAACATTCCTGGTTCCATGTCTTTTGCGGCAACCGTATCTCGTCCAGTGACGATAAGGCCATGGAAAACCTGGTCCGTTACATCATTCGGGCGTTGTTCTCTCAGGAACGTATACAGTATCTGGATCAGGAGGGGAAGGTCATTTATACGGCCAAGAATAAAAAAAAGACAAGCAAGGTTTTCCCCGCCGCCGTATAAAGTACGGGGTAGGCTCTGGAATGATTGGCCGCTATGTGAACTCTTTAGGGTACGTGTTCACATCACCAGGAAAAGGAAATTCTTATCAAACTCTAAGGACACCGTGCCGCTACTTAAAGCGGCATATTTCCATGCTTTCTCCAGCGGCGGGGCTCGTCCTGCTTTCCTTCAAGCATCTTCAGCGCCCTGATGATCGCCGGCCTGGTTTCCCTGGGCTCGATCACCTGTTCGATGAGCGCATGTCCTGCCGCCTGATACGGTGTCGCAAACGTCTCAACATATTCGGCCATTTTCTGCTTTAGGGCCTCCGGGGTTTCTTTTCGGAAGATGATTTTGGCTGCACCCTCGGCGCCCATGACGGCGATCTCTGAGGACGGCCAAGCCATGACGATATCTGCGCCCGATTGACCGGAGCACATACCGATATAGGATCCGCCGTACGCTTTTCTGATCGGGATCGTGATCTTCGGTACAGTCGCCTCCGGGTAGACGTAGAGCATCTTGGCGCCGTGGCGGATAATCCCGCCGTATTCCTGGGCCGTGCCCGGAAGATACCCGGGGACGTCGACAAAGGTCAGGAGAGGAAGGTTGAAGCAGTCGCAAAACCGGATGAATCGCGCCGCTTTATCCGATGAATTGATATCCAGGCAACCTGCGAGCACTATCGGCTGGTTGGCGATTATACCGACCGATTGTCCGTTCATTCGCGCAAAGCACGTGATGATGTTCTTTGCGAAACGAGACTGGCTCTCATAGATCTCGCCATTATCGACCACCATTCTGATGAGTTTCTTCATGTCGTAGGGACGAGAGCTTTTATCGGGCACGACCGTATTCAGATCTTCATCCATTCGGTCCACGGGGTCCGTGCAGGAGACGACGGGAGCCTTCTCCCTATTGTTAGAGGGAAGATAACTAAGGAGCTTTTTGATCTGGTCGATGCAGTCCTCATCGTTTGCCGCCATAAAATGGACATTCCCGCTCTTTGTGCTGTGGGCCATGGCGCCGCCCAGTTCAGTGGCGTTCACATCTTCGTTCATAACGGCCTTAAGGACCAAGGGACCCGTAATAAACATCTGAGAATATTCCTTATCGATCATGTAAATGAAATCCATCAGGGCGGGTGAGTAAACGGCGCCGCCAGCGGAAGGTCCCATTATCGCGCTGATCTGGGGAATAATCCCCGACGCCTTCACATTCTTTCCAAAAATATAGCCGTAACCCGCAAGGGAATCGACTCCCTCCTGAATCCGGGCGCCGCCGGAATCGTTGAGGCCCACAATCGGGGCACCGACCGCCACGGCCCTGTCCATCGCTTTGCAGATCTTTACGGCATGCATTTCGCCCAGGGATCCGCCCATCGCGCTGAAATCCTGAGCAAAGGCGAAGACGGTCCGGCCGTTGACCAGCCCATAGCCGGTAACCACGCCCTCGCCGGGGACTTCCATCTTATCCATTTCGAAATTGGCGCAACGGTGTGCCGCAAATTTGTCCAGTTCGACAAAACTGCCTGCATCAAAGAGGCGGGCCATTCTCTCACGGGCCGTCAACCGCCCGGTTGCCTTGATCTTGGCAAGCGCCTTTTCACCACCGCCCAGCTCGATTTTCTTTTCCTTATCCCTCATTAATTTGATTTTTTCTTGCGTACTCATGATTCCTCCGAAATTTTGAATTGGGATTTATATCAGGCTGCTTTGTCCTTCAGCTTTTGTACCAGAACAGGCAGCGCCTCTTTGTAATCCGCGACAAGTCCGAAATCCGCAACGCGGAAGATATTGGCATCGGGATCTTTATTGATAGCGATTATCTTTCCGGACCCCAGGATCCCTGTGATATGCTGAGTAGCGCCGGATATGCCGACAGCGATATAAAGATCGGGGCTGACGATCTTCCCGGTTTGTCCGATTTCCATATGATGAGGCACCCATTTTTCATCGACGGGCACGCGCGTGGCGCCAACGGCTGCCTTCAGAACCTGGGCAAGCTCACTGAGGATCTCAAATCCCTTGGCATCGCCGAGCCCGCCGCCTCCGGCAACGATGGTCTTGGCATCTTCCAATTGGATTCCCTCTTCCTGGCTTTTTTCGCAATTGATCAGTTTAACATTGCCCTGAATTTTTATTTCGTCGTTTGATAGAGTAATTTTTTCGCCGCTTCGTTTTTCCTGGCTATCCAATGGCGGCAATGATTTTGGCCGGATTGTATCAATTTGTAATATCCCCGGTATTGAGGCGAATGCGGCCATCGCCTTTCCGCCGTAAACGGGTCTTGTCTGAACGAAATAGTTTTTATCCTTTTCATATTTAACTTCCGTGCAATCCATGCACAATCCAGCCTCGAGGCGGGCGGCCAGACGAGGCGACAGATCGCGGCCGAGATCCGTCTGTCCGATGAGACAGAGTGCGGGGCTGTTCTTTTTACAGAGCTCCGTTGCTACTGTCGTGATTGTGTCGGTGTCAAATATCGTGACATTGGGATTGGAGACAACGAAAACCCTATCCGCGCCGCGACAAAGGTTTTCCCACTGAAGATTTCCGGATGCTACCAGTAACATATCAACGCTTCCACCCAATTCATCCGCCAGCTTTCTTGCCCCTCCCAATAATTCGCCTGTAAGGGAAGTATAGCCGCCTTTTTGATCGAGTTCTCCGATAACCAATATTTTCTGTCCATTACTCATGGCTTATTCCTCACTTTTCTATCATATTAGCGATGATGTCGGCAAGCTTGCCGGCCGCTTCTTCGGTGTTTTTCCCTGTTATGATTTCACACTTCCTCTCATTGGATGCCGGGTAGAGTTTAATGAGAGAGTTTCTGCCGGAGACTTTCCCGGTGTCGGCTCCCAAATCGCTTTGTGCCCAGGACGTAACCGGTTTCTTGGCTGCATTAATGATGCCCCATCCGGATGGAATTCTGGCCTTGCCCATCTCACTGCTCACGGTTACCAGAGCCGGCAGAACCGCTTCGTAAGTTTCATTGCCGTGTACGGTGATCCGCTCAATTCTCAGTTTGCCATCCACAATCTCGACCTTTTTCGCCCTTGTCAGGACCGGGATTCCCAAATATTCGGCCATCATCGATCCTGTGACCCCGAGATCCCAATCGGCCGCCTGGCGTCCGCAAATGACAAGATCATAGGCTCCTATCTTCTTGATTGCGCAAGACAGAAGTATTGCTTTGACCAGCCCATCGAACTCCTGCACACCTTCCACTTTCAGGATGACCGCCTCATCGGCGCCCATAGCCAGAGCTTTCCTCTGGACATCCTCTCCCGCTCCCAGGGTGACAACGGTAACCTTGCCAGCCTTTTGTTTTTCCTTAATCTGAAGAGCGGCCTCCACAGCCAATGCATCGTATGGGTTCATGACCGGGGGCATACCCTCGGGTTGGATTACGCTGTTTTTTTGCGCATCGATGCTGAATTTCATCGGGGGTAAATCCGGATCAAGCACCGGTTTGATACAAACTATTATATCCATGATCAGTCTCCTTTTTAACCGAATTGATAACTTATGCCGAAACCGCCGCGCGGATTCACCCATTTGATGGCGCCCTTATCGCAGGCGATTCTGCAGCTTCCGCATTCCAGGCATCCTTCATAGGAAAAGGTAACGTGCTTGTCTCTCAGCACGTAGCAATCGGCCGGACAGGTATAAACGCAAACCGCCATATTGCACTGCTGGCATTTTGATTCATCCACAGTAATATGAACTTCCCTGTCGATTTCGAATTTATTCAGGGCTAATTTTTCTTCAACTTTCACAACGACTCCTTTGCCTTCCAGGCGTCTTTCATTAATTGCCAGATTGTGATCTTCCCCTTCATCGATCCCATCAGAGTTTTAAACGATCCTTCCCGCGGGATGCCGTCATTCTCAAACATCTTCATTGCCACCGAGCAGAGAAGTTCGGGGTAAGTGTTGTAAATTCTCTCGTTCTCCAGGAATTCCGGCGCCCGTTTGAAGGTATTCAATTCCTTCAGAACAAACCGGCTCTTCAGAAGACCTTCATAATGGGCCAGTGCCTTTGTGGTGAAATCCTCGTCTTTTTTGGCTTTGATCACTGTTTGGGCAGCGGCAACTCCGGAGGCCATGGCGAAGTTTGCTCCTTCCAGGATCAAGCCTGTTCCCAGAACGAGACCGGCCGCATCTCCCGTAATAAGAATGCCGTCTTTTGCAAAGGTAGGGAGGATTTTTACTCCCGTCACCGGAATCAAATGGGCGGAATATTCGACCGTTTTACCTTTGCTGATATATCTCTGGATCAGAGGATGGTTTTTAAAGTCCTCCAGAAGGTCCGATGCTTTTACTTTTTGCTCACCGACTGCGGCAAGCTGGACGACAACGCCGACAGACAGACTGTCCTTATTGGTATAAACGAATCCGCCCCCCGGAAGACCGCGGGTACAGGACCCGATGAACTCCAGGGCAGCCCCTTCGTCCCCTTGCAGTTGAAAACGATCCTCAATGACTTCACGCGGCAGCTGGATGACCTCCTTGACTCCCTGCTTCACATCATGAGGGCCGAATTCTTTACGCAGCCCCGCTTTAGCAGCCAGAAGAGAATTGGCGCCGTCGGCAAGAATGACTACACTTGCGGGGAAGCTTTCGCCTCCTACCTTGACACCGGCCACAGCGCCGCCTTCATAAAGAAAATCGTCCGCTTCAAGGCTGGTGGCAATGATGGCCCCGGCCTGCTCCGCTTTCTTGGCCAGCCATTGGTCGAATTTTGCCCGCAGGACGATAAAGCCGTGGTTTTTGTGCGCCCGGTCCGACCGGAAGTCAAACGAAAGCGATTCGTGTTCCGTAAGCATGGAAATGGTATGGCGGCTCACGGACCTTTCCACAGGCGCTTCTTTCCAGAAATCAGGAAAAATTTCTTCCATTACGGGGCCAAAAAAAGCGCCCCCCCACATGTTTTTGGCACCGGGATATTTTCCGCGCTCAAGAACGAGGACCTGCAAACCCTCCCTGGCCATTGTATACGCTGCCGCACAACCGGCAGGCCCTGCACCTACGACAATCGCATCAAATTTATCCATAAAGCACCTTTTATCGGAATGCGTCAACGCCCAGTGCAAGCCGGCCGATCACCAGTCTCTGAACGTTAGCCGTTCCGCCGAAGATCAGAGGCCCAGTCATGTCCCTATACATCCGCTCGATCGGGAAATCATCAGTAAGGGCGTAAGCGCCGTGAATCTCGATGGCCGCCCTGGTCGCTTTCATCGCGACGTCCATATTATGGTATTTGGCAATGCCCGTTTCCCGCGTGCTCGTGATTTCCTTGTCTTTCATGTAGGCAACATGGTAGGTAAGCCACCGGGACGCTTCGTTTCCCACGATCATATCAGCAATCTGTTCCTGGATCAGCTGGTTGCTCGCAATCGTCCTGCCGAACTGCTTTCTTTCCAGAGAGTATTTGATGCTGGCATCGATACAGGCCTGAGTGACCCCCACGGCCATGCAGGAAATCCCGAAACGGGTGAATTCGATGCATTTCAGGGCGGTGGACATGCCTGAGCCGACCTTGCCCAGAAGATTGTCTTTGGGAATCCGGCAATCCCTGAAAAAGAGTTGTCCCGTATCGGAGGAGCGGCACCCGAGTTTATGGCCGATCTTGGTCGCGCTGTATCCGGGTGTTCCGTTTTCGACAATGAAAGTGGCGATCCCTTTTGTTCCTTTGCTCTTGTCCGCTTGGGCGAGGACGACGCAGTAATCCGATGTGGTCGCATTCGTGATCCAGGTCTTGTTTCCGTTCAGTACCCATTCATCGCCGTCCATTACGGCCGTTGTCTGTACGGATGTTGCATCGCTGCCTGCATTCGGCTCGACGGCGGCCAGGCATCCGATTTTCTTTCCCGTCATCAGATCAGGAATGAATTTTTGTTTCTGCTCTTCGGTTCCCCCAATGAGTATCGGCATGATCTCCAGGGAGGTCTGGATGAAGCAAGTGAGCGCAACGGAAAAATCAACGGCTGCAAGCTGTTCCGCTACCAGCGCCATCGTCGTCCAATCCAAACCGAGCCCGCCCATTTCCTGGGGGACTTTGATGGCGAAAAACCCTTGATCGGCCATCTTTTGCATGATTTCGGGAAAGAAGCGTTCTTCACGGTCTCTTTCCTGCGTTGAGGGCGCAACTTCCCTCTCGGCGAATTCTTTCGCCATATCGCGAAACATCTCTTGCTCTTTTGTTAAAGTAAAATCCATCTTTATCTCTACCGCCTTTCTTTGTTTTTTATAAGAACTTTCTATTATGGGTAGCAAAAAACGATGATGCCTGTGCGGATGGAAAACAGCAGAATGGACCAGCAGGGTTATTTCCTACTCTCTTTCACTTTACAACGGCAAGGTGCATACCATAAATTAAGTACAAGATCAATGAGCCTTGGGCTTTTTTATATTAATTTGCCCGGCTAGCGAAGTCAAGCAATATAAGCCTGTGTCCATTTCCGGAGTATACCAAGTCGCATCTTTTGGCGGCATCAGTCAGACGCATCTGTGTCACTATCTTTGTATCTCATTGCGGGCGACCGCAGAGAGCGCGTTGATTTAGAAATGGTATTATTACTCCGGCAACAAAATATATAAACCGCTTTATATATTGCGCAGCTCAAAACACGAGTCTATCGTTATGCGCTAACGAACTTACGGCTTCAAAGCTAAAAAACGGCGTTTAACCTGATACTCTTATAACAAAACGGTTCCGCGAGACGATAGTCCGGTAGAGAACCCCGGCGCATGCTGGGCATGCCGGAGCAAGCGTCCCTATAGGAGCTGGGAAATTCTGCTGTGTCACACAAATCGACCGTTTCCCGTTACAATATTTAAATGTTTAATTGCCGAAGTCGCCGGGAGTGGCAGGTTTTATCTCTCTGGCTTTCAGGATCATTGTTCAGGGGCAATCATTTATCGTAACACGTCCATTATTCTTACGGCCTTCGTCAGTATCGTTATCAGCTATAGGCTGAGTGGAGCCGGCTCCCTGCGTGATCAGGCGCTGTTGACCAATGTTAAATTTATCCACCAGATAATCCTTCACGCTTGCGGCACGCCTCTGAGATAGGGCAAGATTGTGTTTCTTCGTGCCAATATTGTCGGTATGCCCGATTATTGTGAGTTTGGCTTCCGGATTTTTAATTAAATATTTGACTATGGTCTGTATTTCATCATTGTAGTTATCACCAACGGCCACTGAGTCTGAACCAAATTCGATGTTAATACTGATACAATCGGTGAGGGGCTGCTTTTTAGCCGCGGAAATCCTGGGAGAGGCGGGTGTCTTTACGGCGGAAATCTTTACAACTTGCGTCTGGGTTATTTCTCTGACGGATTCAGCCAGGGCAATATCAGCAGGGGTATCGCTAAAATATATCTCGCCGATTAAACTATCAGCCGGGCTTTTTGTCCGCTGGGAATTAATGTGAATTTGCAGACCGGTGGTTAATCCTTGTGGTTCGCCGCCTTTAATATCGCCGAAGAGCTTTTTGTAATCTTTATATAGATTGCGCCGTTCCGTGTACCACTTACCGGTTTTATCCGTTCTATTTCTTAAAACTATGTATCTTAACTTATCACCGCCAAGCTGCTGACTGCGACCGCTCCATCCTTTTGGCGCTTCGGTGTCCCAGATATAGCCGATAACCGGAGTATTCAACACTGCGGGGAAACCGATTTCTTTAAAAGCTACGTAAACCTGTAGCGCCTGATCATCCGTCGATGCTTTACGAACATCTCCTCCCCTGGGCAATTTATTAACTTTCCAGCGCCAGCATAATATCGGGAATTCCTTAACGTCTATCCGTGCTTCTTTGCGCAGGCCAAACGAGGAGCTGCCCGGGGAAGTCAAATGCAGGTAAAAGGCATTGCCTTCCTTTTCCATTTTCATTAAAGGGGTGCCCATTTTTTTCTCTAAGTTCCATCCTTCAGGTACTCCTGCGGGCATTACCAGTGATGTGAATTTAGCGACCGGAATTATTCCGGGATTTGCCCCGGAATCGACTACGCATAAAAAAGACAATGCTATGCAAATGAAAATAAAAACGGTTGGATATTTTTTCATTGAATATTGCCGCCGCTATTTTTTTTTGCCCGTAGAGCCATTATTTCGGTTCTGGTGAAAACTGATTCTACATGATCAACATGCTTGAGAATATTTTCCCGGCCGCCTTCCTCACGATCGATTAGCGTTATAACTCTTTCGACAATGAATCCGGCGTTACGCGCCTGTTCAATTGCGGTAATGGTTGAGCCGCCCGTGGTAATGACATCATCAATAATGACAACTTTTTCACCGGCCTCAACATTGCCTTCAACGGCGCTTTTGGTGCCGTGTGACTTGACATCCTTACGGACGATAAAAGATTTTATCGGTTTTCCTTTTTGGTAAGAAATTAAAGACAGAGCATTGGCAATTGGATCAGCTCCCAGCGTCAGTCCTCCTGCCGCCGTAATATCGTAGTCTTTGATCATATCAAAAACAATTATTCCGATGAGATTCATCCCCTCCGGGTCGAGGGTTGTGGGTTTGCAATTAAAATAATAGTTGCTTTGCCGGCCCGACGCCAGCGTGAAAGGCGGATTGTCGCTATATTTGAAAGACCGGGCAAGAATTATTTCGCCCAGACGTTCCTTATATTCTTCGATGGTCATTCTTATATTTCCTCCAGTTTATGCTTCATGATTGAGAGTTATCATCATGCAAAACAAATTTAATGGGCAGTTTTACGCGGATAGCAAATGGCTTCCCTGCTTTTTTCGCCGGTTCAAACTTCCAGAGTTTTACTGCTTCAATTGCCGATTGGTCTAAAATTGTGTAGCCGGATGACTTACTGATTGCCGTGCTCCCTACGCGGCCATCCGGTAAAATTTCCGCGTTTACCAGAACGACACCTTCGTAACCGCGAAGCTTTGCTATTGCGGGATATACCGGTGGAGTATTTTCTCTGTAAAGTGGACTGGCGGTTACAAAAGCGGACGAATTTCCCGTTGCTGGCCAGGTAGTTGCGTCAGAAAAATTATTGGAACTATCTGTGCCTGTTGCTGAACCGGCTGAGCCACCCCTGTCTTCTTTCAATGTGTAACTTTGAACAGGAATATTCTTTGTGGCGCTGATAGTTTTGATTGCGCTTATTTTGTCTGTTGGAATTGCGGTTGTCCGGGGGGCCGCATCATTGCGTACCCTGGATCGTTTTTCGTCTGCTCTTTTTCCTACAGGCGAGATTATGGCGTCTCCATTGATTGTTTCGAGTGAAACCCACACAGAGTTTAATTTATTTAAACCAGGCGTGAGGTGCAGGTCACTTAACAAACCCAGGAGGAGCAATGAGCCTGCGGCAATGTGAATGACGATCGACGCACTCACGGCAAATAATTTATTTTGTTTTGTCTTTTCGAGCTTTATGGATATCATTAGGTAAAATATTTATTTTTTAATTAATTTTTCTACAACTCTAACGGCTTCTACGCCATCTTTGGCAAAAGACGCGCCGATAGAGTTCGCGTAAGCTTCGGTAACGACTGCCCCGCCAACCAGGAAATCGGTTTTTATCCCCCTGATTCGAGCATGTTCGATCAAATCCTTCATGTTAACCATCGTTGTCGTCATCAATGCGGAAAGACCAACAACATCTGGATTTTCCTTTTTCACGGCATCAATTATTGTTTGATCGGGAACATCCTTGCCCAGATCAATAACATTATAACCATAATTTCTCAAAAGGAGGGCAACAATATTTTTACCGATATCATGAATGTCACCCTTGATGGTTGCCATTATTATTTTACCTTTACCTGCCGTCACCGTTTTCTTTAAGTGAGGCTCCAGGTAGCCAAGCGCTTTTTTCATTGTTTCCGCCGCGGCCATGAGTTGAGGTAAAAAGTAAATCTTCTTTTCGTATAAATCTCCCACACGGACAATGGCGGGGATCATAATCTTATCCACCAGATCCGGTGCCTGGGTGCCACCTGCAAGCTCCAGGTCAATCAAAGAAATAATGTTTTCCCGGTCACCTTCGAGAATTGCGGCCGCAACTTTTTCCCGCGTGGAGGGAGTTTCTCTTCCAACACTTGCTGACGATGAAACGCTGGGCTGGACGGAAAAATGTTCGATAAAACTCAGTGTGCTTTTATCTTTAGCCGTAAGTGTGTCACTTGCTTTTTTCACGTTCATCAATTCCACACTGGACGGATTGGCAATGGCCATAGTCAGGCCGCAATATTGTGCCATGGCCAGAAAGGCCGCATTGAGCCAGGGGCGTCCCGGCATACCGAAAGAAACATTGGATAGTCCAAGGATGGTTTTGCTTTTAAATATCTGTGTGCACCAGCTCAGGGTCTTTAACGTTTCCTGTGCTGCGATGGGATCGGAGGCCACGGCCATGACCAGGCAATCCACAATAAAATCGTCTTTGGTAAAGCCCAACTTTTTTGCCCTCTGAAAAATATTGTTGATCACTGCCTGGCGCTTTTGCGCAGTTTTAGGCAGATCGCCGCCGGTCAGGGGCAGAAGAATAAACATCGCTCCATACTTGGCGGCCAGAGGCAAAAGCTTGGTTATTTTCTCTTTTTCGCCGGAGATGGAGTTGATCAGCATCCGGCCCGGATAAATCCGCAGTGCGGCTTCGATAGTTTCTATTTTGGAAGAATCTACAACCAGCGGCAGTTTGGTAGTTGTCGTCAAAAGGCCGATG
>OCZT010005527.1_pt1 | contig 12587 bp, 4 predicted proteins | sample 1539031 | NCBI WGS metagenome assembly OCZT01 (sample SAMEA3539308, study PRJEB22396) | soil metagenome | biome: tundra; feature: field; material: soil | place: USA | collected 2010-05 | depth 0.15 m | reverse complement strand
CCTCTTCCAGCCTGGAAAGCTTCCTGGCAACATGAACCCGGTACTGGCCACGAACGCAAGGCCTTACTCAGCATGGACGCTGACGCCTCAGCCGGCCTTCGGCTTTTCATGGGCCCCAAAGGTCACCGAGGGACCGTTGAAGGGTCTGTTCGGTGGTGATGGCACCGTAATTCGCGGTGGTTTTGCTCTCAGGCGCTTTACGGAGCCAGGCCAGTACTTCTGGAACAACGCCGCGGACTATGGTTCCTTCTACTTCCAGAACTTCTTCCTGACCGCAAACAACACCGGTCAGGCGGGAACCTTTGCGCCTGGCAGCCTGGCGGTTGGGCAACCGGTTCCTCCGCTTGGATATGAGCCGCAGTCCTATCAAGCGACGGCGCCCGAGTCGGATTTCACGTTCATTGGCGGGCCGGGTGTCAATGGCCTCGATCCGAACATCCAGCAACCCTACACCGAATCCTGGAACCTGGGCATCCAGAGGTCGATTGGCGCCTCGAGAGTACTGGAGGTCCGCTACAACGGGAATCGAACCATCCACCAGTGGATCAACATCGATCCCAACGAAGTGAACATCTTTGAAAACGGCTTCTTAACCGAGTTCAAGAAGGCGCAGGCCAACCTGGCAGCCTACGTATCCGCCCATCCGAACGATCCAAATCCGTCGTTCGAAGGCACTAACGGGTCATTGCCAATCATGAGGGCCGCGTTCGGCGGGGCAGGGGCCAGCGACTTCACCAATGCGGGGTTCGTCCGTGATCTGCAGACTGGGCAGGCTGGCGCGCTCGCCAATGTGCTGAGCGGAATCAACGGCACCGTTCCTTACTTCTGCAATCTGGTAGGAGCAAGCTTCGCTCCATGCAAGAACAATATTGGCTATACGGGGGCAGGGGCCGGATATCCAATCAACTTCTTCCAGGCGAACCCTTACGCAGCGGGCAACTCCACCGGTTACATGGTGGCCGCCGGCTACTCCAACTACAACGGCTTGCAAGTGGATTTACGGCAGGGCGCGTGGAAAGGCCTGCAATTCGATGCCAACTACACCTGGAGCCATTCGCTCAGTGTTGAAAGCCCCAACGACTGGACGGGCGCACTCACAGTCTTCTCACTTCGCGATCTCCACCAGGGCTATGGGCCAAGCCAGTTCGATCTTACCAATGTGGCTCATGTCAACGGGACGTACGATCTTCCTGTCGGTCGAGGGAAGGCGCTGCTGGGCAACAGCCGGGTCGCAGATAAGGTTCTCGGCGGCATCACCGTCGGCACGATCATTACCTTCCAGAGCGGCGCGCCCTTCAAACTGAATGGAGGGAACAACACCTTCAACGACTATGGGGACGGCGGTGTCGTGTTGCATGGGGTCACTTCTTCGCAACTTCAAAAAGCGGTCGGCGTTAATCGTGTTCCGGGCCAGAGCTACGCAAATCTCATCGATCCGAAGTACATCACGCCAGGTCAGGGAGCCAATTCCGCATTTATTACACCGAACACTACACCCGGAACTATCGGTAGCATCGTCTACCTCCATGGGCCCCACGCTTACTACCAGGACATTTCGGTCTCCAAGTCAATTCCGATCCACGAGCAGTTCCGTTTCCGTCTACAAGGTGAATTCCTGAATGCCTGGAATCATCCCGTATTCGGAAGCACCCCCGGTTCGTTCAATTCCAACATTAAGAGCAGTGGCTTTGGCCGAGGGGGCGTAACCAACCAGGGAAGTTTCGGGCGAATTATTGAAGTGCGAGGCAATCTCGAATTCTAACCCGGCTGTTTGATCTACGCGTCGGACGCTGTTCCAAAGACAGCGCCCGGCGCCATTGTTTTACGTGCCAATCGCCTATGACTTAGATCTCATTTTCGTGCACAATATCCTCGGGCAGGTGCCGCCAGGTCGGAAGCTGGGTTTAGGGCGCCCACGGGCCGCTCGTCAGCTATATTAGCAGGCCATGCGCAAGGAGAACTTATGACTTCGGGCTGCGATCCGCACGGCCGCTTCTTAGCGAAGCAGCGCGGCATCGTCCGGCTTGCATGCGGCGCAATCTTGATTGTTGCGGTGTTGTCTTCCGAGTCTACGTCGCAGAGTGCCGGCCCCCCGCACCCCGTGGCACCTCAGACGGATCCGGTGCGAAGTGATGACGTTGGCGATGCGGATCTTCAGAAAGGCCTCGATCTGACTCGGCGAGGTCTGTTCAGGGAAGCGATCCCTCTCCTGTTGCGCGCCCAAGGCCAGATGGCCGGGAACTACGCGGTGGGATTCAATCTCGCTCTCTGCTATCTGGGCGCCGGGGAGTTCAAAGAGGCAATCCGTAGTCTCCGAGATCTAGCGGAAGACGGATACAACACGGCCACCATGAACAACCTTCTCTCCCAGGCTTATGTCGGCGATGGTCAGCCCGAGCGCGCTTTCCAGGCGTTGAAGGAAGCCTCGAGACAGACGCCGAAGGATGAGTCGTTGTACGCTTTCGTGGCCGATGCCTGTACCGATCACTACGCTTACAGCCTCGGGCTGCGCGTTGTGGATCTTGGCTTAAGTAGTCTGCCCGATTCCGCGCGTCTTAACTACGAGCGAGCTGTCTTCCTCGCTCGCCTCGATCGACTGGAAGAAGCCAAGCCGGCATTTCAGGCGGCGAGCAAACTGGCTCCTGGCAGCGACCTCGCTTACCTGGCACTGATTCAAGAGAACCTGTACGAAGACAATCTCCGAGAGGCGCTAGCGCTGGTGCGGGAGGGAATCAAGGCAGGCCATCGGGATTACCAGATGCTCTCCTTATTGGGAACCGTTCTGATCCATGCCGGCGCGGTGCCCGGACAACTGGAGTTTGTGGAAGCCCGCGAGGCGCTCGAAGCTTCGGTTTCCGCCCATCCCGCCTACTCGACCTCGCAGATAGCGCTCGGCAAGCTTTACCTGATGGAGGGACGGCCGAAGGATGCGGTTGTTCATCTTGAGAGTGGCCGCCGGCTAGAGCCCCGGAATCCTGCCGTCTATACCAGTCTGGCGAGGGCATACAGGCAGCTGGGGGATCCCGATAAGGCGCAACAAAGCCTCGGTGCTCTCTCTGAGCTTCTGCGGGAGAAGACCGCGACCACAAGTGCGCCGTACCCATAGCGAGCAAATCCGCTTCGAACCTATGCGAGCTGCGCTACCACTTCAAACGTGCGTTGGCCCAGCGGGCGGATGATGACGGCGTCATGATGAGCTCCCTCGAATTTCGCCGGCTTGCCGCCGACCGTGACGCTGCCAAGCGTGCGGTCATTCCCAGCGCGAAAGCTGACGTGCAGCTCCTTGGGAAGGTCCCCCTTGATAGGCAGTGTGATGGTGACCACCAAGGTGTTGGGACCGCGGGATTCGAGCTTATAGTCGACGCGGCCCCAGCGTGTAGGTGCGCCCGCGATGCTGATGGGCTTCCCAGATGCTACCCACTCGCGCGGCAGCGCTCGACCGAAGTGGAGGTAGTCGTTGTCGGAGTCTTCAAAGACAAGCATCCACCGAATCAAGAGCGGGATCGTCTGCTGGGCAGGAATGCAGAAGATGGCGCCGCCGCCGGTGATCCCAGAGACTTCACCTGCGGTCCAACTGCCGCGGGAGTGGTCGTGATACCGATGAGAGTAGAGGAAGAGTATGTACTCCTCGATACGGTTGAGACGAAGCAGCGCCGCGGCGTAGCCATAGGAGATGAAGCCGAGAATCGCGCGGCCGTTTGGATTCGCCCGGCCGACATTCGCCACCACGCCTATGGTGGTTGCCCCGTAGGCGCGCATGCAGTCGACGATGGCATTAGCCTGCGTGGGCGGGAGGACGTCGGGCTGGAGGAGTTCCGCGTAGCAGCGGTGCGACCAGCCCTGCTCGCTGGGGCGCTCCTTTTCGATCGATTCACGGAAGGTAAGTTTTACTCCGGGCATGGGCCCGATGTAGACCGGGTTCATATCGCGCCTGGTATTGGCGTCGATGCTTTCGGTCAGGGCTGTCTGAAGTTGCACGCTGCGGCGCGTCCATTCGTCCGCCAGCCGCTCGGCGCCAATAAATTTCAGCTTCCGCCACGTTGCCGCGATGTCGCGCCAGCCGCGGACCGTGAACGCGCTGTTGGAGAAGTACGGTTTGTCCCAGATGGATGGGTCCGGCATGAGGCAGGAGTCGGATTCGCACCAACCGTGAAGCAGTCCATGGCCGGGGTCGGTGGGTGATAGCTTGAGGGACTCGTCCTGAAGTTCGGCAAGCAGAGTGGCGGTCGCCTCGATCTTCTCCCGATGTTTCAGAAGCAGGGATTTGTCCCCGGTGAGTTGGTAGTAACGGGCGATCAGGAAGAGGGTGAGTCCGAACTGCGCAGTCTCGGGGCCGCGCATGTTGATCATGCCCTTGCTGTCGGTGAAGTCGGAGAAGTAGTTGTCGAAGATGTCGCGCGCGAGGTCGAAACGACCGCACTCCAGATTGGTGTACAGGGCCATGGTGAAGATGTCCTGGAACCCGTCGTACTCCGGGCCGTAGTAGTCGCGGTCGACCGCGCCATACTTGGGATAGACACCGCCAGGCCGCACCATTTGTTCCTTCACGAAGGCGTAGCGAACCATATCCGTCCAGCTCCGTTCGGGAAGGGTGATGGGCGTCAGGTCATGGGTCTGGCGCTCCCAGTATTCGGCGAACTCCAGCAGACCGAGATAGAATTCCGCGGCCTTTGGGTCCTGCCGCCGCCGAGTGTAGGCGGGGTAACTGTAACCAAACTCAACTTTGGTGACCTTGCCGTTTTCGATATGCGAGGTGCGGTGCCAGGTCTGTACTATGAAGCGGTCTTTTGCAAGAACGTCGCCAAAGACGACGATCTCGTAGTAGGAGCCATTGTCGCCGGGCAAAACTTTGCGGACCGCCGGCATCCAGCCACCGATGAGTCCTTCGTGCCGTTTGTTGGCGCGTTCCTGGGTGAGTTCTTTGAAGTATTGGGTGGGGTGATACGTACGAGTATTACCGCTGGGGTACACCGGCATGGTGTCGCTGCACTCGCGGGTGCCGACGAAGGTATTCCAGGTGGGGCGATAGTTCGGGTTGTTGGCTCCGCCATGAGTGGAGTTCATGGGCGGCGCGGCGCGACGTACCTCCTCTTCGACAGGATCGCCGTGAACGAGGAGCTTGTCGGCGAGGAGGTCGCGGTCCGCCATGCCGATGTCCTTGATGTCGAGCCCGAGGTGTTGGGGGCCATCGTCGGCGAAAGTGGCTTCCGCTGTCTTGGACAGAATGCGGGCTGTGCCGACGGAGGAGACGAAGGTGATGACGCCGTCGCGGACTCGAAGGTCTTCGTAGACGGTCCAGGTCTGGCCCTTGCGGACGAAGCTGGAAAGCTTGCTGTGGCCGTCGACGGCAGCGGCGGCGGCCGGGATCGATCCCAGTCTGGACGCCGTAAAAGTCGCACCAGCGGTCTGGGCGGTGAGAGTGCGGAGGGCCGCAGTGCTGGCAGCCATGCTCTTGATGAAATTGCGTCTGTCCATGAGTTCCGAATCCTTTCGGCGGTCAGCTCCCGCGTGCTACGGGTGCCGTCTTCAATCTTTGTGAGAACTGGAGGACATCGAACTGCAAATCGCGGCCACTCTATTCAGACCGCAAGGGATGAAATGTGAACGCCAATAACTCCGCGAGAAATTGGGTCAAGGATGCGCGGGGTGTTCGCCGTAGAATTTCCAGGTGGTCTGGAAGTCGGCGTTGAGCTTGCCTTCTTCCAGGTCGGCGCGCAGCATCTCAATGGGCATGGGGCCCTCGTGGAGGATGGCGTCGTGGAACTCGCGGTCGGTCATCTTTTTCGAATCGACAAGCTCATGGTGCATGGCGCGGAACTGTAGGGCTCCCATCAGGTAAGCGCACTGGTAGAGCGGGCCGACCGAACCGTCGAAAGAACGGCGTACTTCGGCGAGCGCATTTTCGGGTTCGAAGCCTACGTTGTCGATGAGGAACTGTACGCACTTCTGCGGGGTCCACTTGCCCAGGTGGAAGTTCATGGTGAAGATGACGCGGGCGGAGCGGTGCATGCGCCAGACGAGTGCGCCGACACGCTCTTCAGGGGTGCGTTCGAAGCCTTTGTCGTAGAAAAGCATCTCCCACCAGAGTGCGTTACCTTCGCCCCAGAAGGGCGTGGAGAATGGTCGGCGGTAGGGGCGGTAACGGGCGTTCATGTAGAACTGGAGGAAGTGTCCGGGAATCATCTCGTGGAAGGCTGTGGCGTGCGCGAACGGAATGTTATTGCCGCGCATGCTCATTTCGCGCTGCTCGTAGGTCATCGTGTCGGTTGGGTAGGAGACGCTGATCTGGCTGCCACCTGTAAAGAACGGGTTTACGAGTTGCCGCTCGGGCGTCATCATAATCATCGTCCAGGTCTCGTCCGCAAGAGGCGGAACCGTGACGAGATTATTCTGCTTGACGAAGTCGCTGCCTTCCACCACGAGCTTGCGGATGAGTTCCGGCTGCGCTCCGGGCGCGACGTGCATCTGCTTGACCTTCTCGACAGCGGCGTGCCAGTCGTCGCCATAGCCCATCTCGTGCGAGGCCTTGAGCATCTCTCGCATACACCAGTCGTACTCGGTTTGCGCGATGGCAATAAGTTCCTCCGGCGTGTACGGAATCATCGCATCGGAAAGCTCGTTGAGCAGCGCCTCGCGGCCGACCGGATCGCCAATGATGGTGGTCTTGTCGTCGGGCTTGATGCCGATGACTTTTTCCTTGAGGAATTGACTGTAGCCTGTGAGCGCCTTATCGGCGTCCTTGTAGGGCAGGTCGACCCACCAGTTGAAGGTGGGGTCATACCCGTTGTATTGGGTGAACCATTCCTTGAGCCCGGCGCTGAGCTCGCGTGTAGCTTCTACGGCGCGGTTGGCGATGACGGGATCTATGCTGGACTTCGTGTCGGATTTGGTGTCATCGACCTGGACCTGGTCGCCGCGCTGCCGATCCTCCCGCGAATTGGGATCGAGTTGCTTGCGGATCGCGTCAATCTGTTTCACCATTGCGGTGAGCAGTGCCGCGTCCTTTTCGGACTCCGGCTGCTGCATCAGGCGCTTCCGCTCCGACAGGTCCTCAATGGTCGCGGCAAAGGGGATCAGGGACTGCATCTCTTCGACCTGGTGCTTTTCAATGGTGAGTTGATGAAGATCGGCAGTGAGCCGGTTCTTGAGCAGAAGGTAGTCGACCCTGTCTTCGTGCGACAACGAGGGGAAGTCGATGGTGCCCAGCATGGCAAGCTCATCGTGGTAGAACTTTTCGAATCGTTCCGCGTGGGCCGGCGAGATAGTCAGCGGGTAGCTTCGAGAAAGGGCTATGCGGTCGGCGGTGAACTGCTCGATGACGGACGGCATGCGGGCATCGGCGGGGTTGCGCGGAGCAGGTATGGCGGCAATGCCTTGGCCCACGTAACCCAACATTATGGTGACCACGGGGAACAGCCGAATCGTTCGCTTGCAAATCCACATATACGTGTCTCACGGGTGGATGGAATGGCAATGACAGAAGGTCCTGCGGGTTCCTCCCCGAGTCGCTGCTGCCTTGCGTTTATAGGAAGAGTTATACCGGAAGAATTTTACGTTGTATACAAATCAGTATTTGTTTATTCTTACGACCAACCAGTCGTTCCCGGAGTGCCTGTGCCTCCCTCTGAGGCGCGAAGGTGAGGTCTTGTCATGAATAAGGATTATTCGCGAAGAGCGGTGATCGGCCGGTTAGGTGCCGCTTCAGCAGGCGTGTTGCTGAACAGTCGGTTTGCGTATGCGGAGATGCTCGCGCCATTGGCTGAACCCGGCAGCACGGTACCCGTTGCGAAGGGTCCTGTGGGGATGGACGTGACAATTACGGCTGTCACGGAGTCGACTCTGAGGATTTCGATTTCTGCGGTCGATGAATTACTGGATCGGTATTACGAGGACGGCAGCGTTGCTCCGCGGAGTTTTGCGAGGCCGATGTTGACGATCCGGACGGATGCCGGAGCGCAGGCTATTCCGTGGGGCGAATACACCGTACGGATCGCGACCAAGCCGCTGCGCATTGCGGTCGAACATCCGCAGCACGGGTTGGTGCAAGAATTGAACTTTCGGCCGGACTTGAATCAGATTGGCTTCGGCTACAACAACGCTCCGGTGTACGGCATGGGACCTGGCGCTCACCCGATGGACCGGCGCGGTGTGAAGGACATCATGCGCAACGGAGGGGGTGATAACCTGCGCATCTTCGGGGCGCGCAACCCGATCCCTTGGCTTATGGGAAAAGGCTGGGGACTTTACTTCCACGAACCCGGGGGACAATTCGATCTTTCTGGCGATATCGGATTGTTCAAACCCAGCGATGTTGCGCGTGGGCAAGACCTTTATCTGTGTGTCTCGCCGACGCCAGTTGGACTGCTTCGCCAATACGCAGAGATCACCGGATACCCACATCTTCCAGCCAAGTGGACGCTCGGTTTCCAGCAATCGCATCGGACCATCGACAGCCGCGAGCAGATTCTTGCCGAAGCCCGGACGTTTCGCGAGAAGAAGCTGCCTTGCGACGCCGTCATCTATCTGGGCACCGGTTTCTGCCCGTCCGGTTGGAACACGGGTCATGGCTCGTTCGTGTTCAACCAGGTGGTCTTTCCAGATCCTGAGCCGATCATTCGTGAGTTTCACGACCTGCACTTCAACGTCGTGCTGCATGTGGTGAACCCGCCGGAGAACCTGCATGGCAAGGTCACCGACGCAGGGCTGGCGGCATCGGTGCCGGGGGACGCAGCCAACTATTGGCAACAGCACGTGCCATTGATAAAGACTGGTGTGGATGGTTGGTGGCCGGACGAGGGCGACGTGTTGCCCGTGGCTTCGCGCCTGGTACGGAACCGGATGTATTGGGAAGGCGGGCGCATGACAACCCCGAACCGGCGACCGTTTGCGCTCCACCGGAATTGCTACGCGGGGATTCAGCGCTGGGGCTGGTTGTGGTCTGGCGATACATTTTCTACATGGAAGACGCTGGAGACCCAGATCATGATGGGCATCAACGCAGGGTTGAGCGGCGTACCGTACTGGGGCACAGACATCGGCGGTTTTGTGCCGACGAAGGAGTTCACGGCGGAACTCTTCGTGCGCTGGTTCCAGTTTGGCGCGTTCTGCCCGTCGTTTCGCTGCCACGGACGGACCTGGCAGTTGCGCCGGCCCTGGGGATGGAATACGGGAAGCTATGGGGCATCGGAGATGGGCGCGAACGCCGAGGCGTTCCTGCCCAAGGCAGAGGAGTTGCACAATGCCGCGGTGGAACCTATCTGCCGCAAGTACCTGAACACCCGATCGCAACTGATGCCCTACTTGTATTCTTCCGCGTGGGAGACGCATACGACAGGCATTCCACTTATTCGCAGTCTCGGTCTGTCGTTTCCGGACGATTCTATCGCGTGGGCGACGGCTGATGCTTATCTTTTCGGGCCCAGTCTGTTGGTTGCGCCGGTGTTTGAACAGGGAGCGACGGAACGCAAGGTATACCTCCCGGCGGGAGGATGGTATGACTTCTGGACATCGAAGCCGATAGAGGGTGGCACGACTGTAACGGTGCCGGCGTCCCTTGAAACGATGCCTCTGTTCGTGCGCGCCGGCTCAATCTTGCCGACCGGCCCGGTGAAGCAGTATGTAGCCGAGCCCTCAACGGAACCGGTACGGTTGACAGTCTATCCGGGAGCGGATGGACGCTTTCAACTGTATGACGATGACGGTCTGACTTTTGCTTACGAGAAGGGAGCGTTTGGGATCGTCGACCTCAAGTGGGACGACACCAGGCAAGCGCTGCACTATCGCCTTGTCAAGGGCGGCCTTCTGCCGGGGAAGGAGTTGATGGTCTCGCTGGCAGGGGGTGAGATGAAACGGATCGTGCCTCGGCAAGCGTCACAAATGATCCAACTTTGACTAATGGGAACAGAAGAAGCTTGGCTACGCAAACCCGGACCCCACTGTTACGATTCGGGTCCGAATGAAGGGATTGCTTTTACTCCGAAGGGATGACCATTGATGCAATGTCCCAAGTTGGATACAACCATGTATACTTCGCTAACCCAACAGCGACTCGGCACCAGGAGCCCTCATGACCTTCGCCATGCGAACATCCCCCCATTACTGTGGAGTGGCCGCTGCTATCTGCGTTCTATCCTTTGCCACATTTCTTCATGCGCAGGGAACTCTGGCGGACTACCAGCGCGCGCACGACTTGCGGGTCAAAGCCCGCGACCTGGTCGTGAACGCCCCGGGAGCGGCAAACTGGATCGGCGATTCCGACCACTTCTGGTATCCGAAGTCGGTCAAGGGCGGAACTGCGTTCATCCTGGTGGATGCGGACGCAGGTGCAAAGAAGGCCGCCTTCGATCAGGACAGACTCGCCGCCGCCATCTCCACTGCGACTGGGCATCCCTATACCGGTCTCAAGCTTCCGTTCGCACCGATGCAGGGACGTGCTGGCGCCCGTCCAACGCCGGACGCTATTGGGACGACCGCTCCGCTGACCTTCCTCGACGGCGAGGGTTCGATTCAGTTCGGTGTCGACGGTTTGCTTTACAAGTGCACCCTCTCGGACTACGCCTGCACCAAGGGCGGTCCCATTCCGCGGGGTGGGCGAGAAGGTCGCGGGGCTGCTCCTGAGCATCCGTCGCTATCCAGCCCGGAGGCCAGCCTCGAAGGTCCAGGCGGCGACCCCGTCGATGGGCTCGAATATCAGCCGCCCGCTTCGCAGGCTGACGACGAAGGCAGCTACGTGGGGAGACCGCGGGGTTGCGCTCCGTCCCAGCCATCTCAGCCTCGCGCAACTCGTGTCCGTGCAGGCGGGCCCCAGCGTCCGCCGGTTCCGGCTGAGGTGTGTACCTCATTCGACGGCAACTACGAGGCTTTCGTCCAGAACTTCAACGTCTTCCTCAAGCCGAAAGGCGATCTGCCCCCATACCCTATCAGCTTCGACGGCTCGGAGGACAACTACTATTCGCTGCAAACATTCGCCTGGTCGCCCGACTCCAAAAAGCTGGCCGCCTACCACACACGGCCCGGCTACGACCGCGAGGTCATGCAGATCGAGTCGTCACCGGCCGATCAGATTCAGCCGAAGCACAGCACCTTTAATTACTCCAAGCCGGGCGACACTCTGGACATCGCGTATCCCGTCCTGTTCGATATCGCAACCAGGCAGGAGACGGAGATTGATCGCACTCTGTTCCCAAACCCGTACTCCATCAGCAGGCCTGTGTGGTGGAAGGACAATCGCGGCTTCACCTTCGAGTACAACCAGCGCGGTCACCAGGCCTACACCGTAATCGAGGTGGACGCAAAGACCGGCAAGGCGCGTCCTTTGATCGCGGAGCAGACCAAGACCTTCTTCTATTACAGCGATATCGGCCCAGGTCTATCTGCCGGCAGGAAGTATCGGCATGACATCAACGATGGCAAGGAGATTATCTGGGCCTCGGAGCGTGACGGTTGGGAGCATCTGTATCTGTATGACGGCGTCTCCGGCAAGGTCAAGAACCAGATTACGAAGGGCAACTGGCTGGTACGCAACGTGGAGTACGTCGACGACGCAAAGCGCCAGATATGGTTTGCAACAGGCGGCATCGTTCCTGGGCAGGACCCCTACTTCACGCAGCTCTACCGGATCAACTTCGACGGTACCGGCCTGACCAAACTCACCGACGCGGACGGCATGCACACGGTCAGCTTCTCGCATGACCGCAAATTCTACGTCGACACCTGGCAGCGCGTGGACCTAGCTCCGGTTGCGCAGTTACGCCGCACGTCCGATCAGACAATCGTCATGGATCTCGACAAGGGCGACACCTCGGCTCTGCTGGCGGCGGGTTTCAAGCCTCCCGAAGTGTTCGTGGCCAAGGGTCGTGACGGACGGACCGACATATGGGGGACCATCACCCGGCCGATGAATTTCGATCCTTCGAAGAAGTACCCGGTCATCGAGAACATTTACGCCGGTCCCCAGGGCTCGTTTGTTCCCAAAACCTTCAGCGCCGTCGCACCCGACCAGGCGCTCGCCGAACTCGGCTTTATCGTCGTCCATATCGATGGCATGGGAACCAGCAACCGCTCGAAGGCCTTCCACGACGTGGCCTTCAAGAACCTCGGCGACGCCGGCTTCCCCGACCGCATCCTCTGGCACAAGGCCGCGGCCGCCAAATATCCGTACTACGACATCTCACGCGTGGGTATCTTCGGCACTTCGGCCGGCGGCCAGAGTTCCCTTGGCGGCGCTCTCTTCCATCCGGAGTTCTACAAGGTCGTCGTCACCAATAGCGGATGTCACGATAACCGCATGGACAAGATGTGGTGGAACGAGCAGTGGATGAGTTGGCCGCTGGGCCCGCAGTACGCGGCTTCATCGAACGTGGATAACGCCTACCGCCTGCAGGGTAAGGCTCTCATCATCGTTGGAGAGATGGACACCAACGTTGATCCAGCGTCATCGCTGCAGGTAGTCAACGCGCTCGTCAAGGCGCATAAGCACTTCGACATGCTCTACGTTCCTGGTCAGAACCACGGCGTGGGTATTCTGGCCGATGAGCACTATCGCGATGACTACTTCGTCCACAATCTGCTTGGCGTGGAGCCCCCGG
>OCZT010005526.1_pt1 | contig 12589 bp, 6 predicted proteins | sample 1539031 | NCBI WGS metagenome assembly OCZT01 (sample SAMEA3539308, study PRJEB22396) | soil metagenome | biome: tundra; feature: field; material: soil | place: USA | collected 2010-05 | depth 0.15 m | reverse complement strand
GCCAGGGGTCGAGGCTGCCGCAAACGTGGAGTAGCGGCACGCGGGCCTTGGCCAGCGGGGCCAAGCCGTCGAGCAGCGGGGCTTTCAGCATCTGGCTGCGCAGGATCGGATTCTCCGCATAAACGAAGGAGACCTTGTCGGGATGCTCGATGGCCCACGCGTAGGCTTCCCCCGCCGCTCCGCCTCGGCCTTCCAGTACCGGCTTTCTGGAGAAGCCATGCGCGGTCAGGTGGTTGTACACCGCTTCCCAATGGGGGCGTATGGGTCCGTCAGCGTTATACGGGACTGGCCCGGTTACGATATGAAATCCTTCGGCCAGCAGGGCCCGGTCCACCGAGGCGTCCCTGTCAACAAAGTCCGCCCGGAATACCCACGGTTTGCCCGGGGCGGTAACCCTCGGCGCGATGACGGTGATGGTTCCCTCGACGCCATTCAATTGGAGGCTATAGCGGTCGTAACACGGAGTGAACAACGGTCCGCGACAGGCCACCCAGGTCGCTTCTCGCGGGAGCGGGCGGTATGAGTTCTCGAGGCCGTAATAGCTTGTTCTGGTAAAGTCATGGCCGGCGAAGGTGGGCGCCGGATTGGTCGTCGGCTGGACGCTGTACTCGATGAAGTCCGCGATGGTCGCGGGGTCCTGCAAACTGTGCGGATGATGCCCGCAGCCGTCCTTGATCATCAGCGAAATTCGGCCGCCGAACTGCTGGTAGATATTCTCAATGGGCAGCGCATACCTGCCCAACAAAGGGTCAATGCTGCCGCAGACTTCGAGCAGAGGAACGTCCTGCCGCGCCAGTTGCCCTAACTTCATCATCATTTCCGAGTTGCCGCCCGGGTTGTCGGCATAGACGCAGGAAACCTTGTCCGGATTCGAAGTGGCCCAGGTGTAGGCGTATTCCCCGCCCCGGCTCATCCCGATAAAGGCGGGCTTCCGGGACAGGTCATGCTGCTCGGTAAGAAAAGTGTACCACGCGTCCCATTGCTTGCCGGGCTTGAGCGTCGCGCTCGACTCGACATAGGCGATGTGAAAGCCTCGCCGAAGCAATTCGACTTCCGTCTGGGGCTGGTGGTCCCAATAACAGCCTCGCCAGGACCACGGCTTGCCGGGAGCCGCCGCATGGGGAACAACCACAATGCAGCGCCTTTGGCCCTCAACCTGGTGTTTGATCCCGTCTTTCTCGTCGTCAGCGGCCCGCATCGCTTTGATTGCCAGGTTCCCCTCATCCATCAGGAAGTCGTAGCGGTCGAATCCGTGCCAGGCGGTCTTAGGTCCCTCCCAACTCGGGGAAGCAATTGGCGCGGGCTCCCTGGCTATCGCGACCGTTGCCGCGATACCCACCACGAATAGCAACTGGCCCACGGCTGTCCGCCGAATTCGTTTAGTCTGCAGTTTTCGTTTCATTTGGTACTGGTCCAATAGCAGCGGGTGGCAAGGCGTTTGCGCAAAGCACTGGCGCGTGGTCTTTCTTGTTGGCAGCGACGCCCGCTCGCTCCACTGCTCCGAAAACGACTGTGAAGCGTAGAATTCCCCACCTTGCGGCGGACAAGGATTTGCGCGCGCCGTCCCGCTGGCGGCCTGGCCGTGCTTTGTTTTTTTGTAGGCATTCAATTCCGGTGCAGGCTCTCCGCCGGGCGTCTGGCCGGCGGCGCTCGGCGCGCGGAAAAAGGGCCCGGCTTTCGCCGGGCCCTTCCCATTTAACCTGCGATCCCGAGGTGGTAACTGTTTATCAAGCTTTCCTCAAGGCTGCGAGGAAACTTGCGCTCGATAGAAGCGACCGCTTCCCGCCACTGGATCTTTGACCGACTGCAAACTGCCGTTGCCGGAAACTGGACTGCCCAACGCGGACCAAGTGGCGTCTGTCAGATGGTTCTTGTATTCCACCTGGTAGCTGAATCCGTTTTGGGTCAGAAACGCAACCGTCACGTTCCCGCCAATAACCGTCGCCGTGAGTGTGGTGGATTGTTGAGGCGCTGGAACCAGCACGAAGAAGCTCACGTTGATTGTCGGGTCGCCAGCCTGCACGGGATTTCCCGTGAACCGCAACGTTTGTTGGCTTCCGTCGAATGTGAGCGTGATGCGCTTGCCGCTACCGTCAGCCAGATACGCGCTTTCCCAGGTATCCCATCCTCCCAGCGGAATGTTAAACGTGCCCAAATAGCTCGTGGATTGGGATGTCGTGCCCCAGCCGCTGGTCACCTTTGACAAGGTGGCTACGGTATCCGCCCCGCCTTCGGTGAATCTCCCGAGAACATAATACGTTCCGGCTGGATAGTGCCGGGTATAATTGGCCCAGGAACCATATCCGAAGTAGTCAACCCGGTAAGCCGGCTGTGTCCCAAACTGTGCTCGCGGCACGTCATCGCTGACATCCGTGGTGGGAACAGCGCTGATATCGTTGGGACGATACGTGAATGGAGGCTGCGCGGTGATTGTCTCGGCAACATCTATGTTCTCCGCGCTTTCCGCGCCGGCATAGGCGTCAATCTGTGGGTTATCATGAAACAGTCCGCTCACCCCATTGGCCGTGTAGTCCCAGTCGGCCGCTTCCCATTGATAATTATTGGGTGAATAAGTATCGAAGTTGATGGTCGTGGTGTATCCGGCGCCGGCCATGTTCTGGAACGTGATGGTGGCGGTATAGAGACTATTCGCCTGCAAACCCGGGTAGCTGACGTGCCAATTGGTTGACGAGCCGGTAATCACCAGGTTTGTCAGCGTCACACCGTTCAATACCACAACGATGGTGTTTGTCGCGATTCCAGCGCTGGAGATAGCATCGAAGCTCAGGGTGTTCGTGCCCTGGAACTGGGTCTGGCCGTTGGGATACACGTTAGCCGCGGTCGGCAAGCTGCCATTGATCGGAACCAACACGAAATAGTCCGCATTATAGCCGCCTCCGGATGTGAATCTCAGGGTGTTGGTAGAGCCGTTGAGAGTAACTTGACCCAGGTTGCCGTTCTTGTCCTTGCAAGGCACCCAGGTATAGATCTGCCAGCCGCCCGTCGAGGGGACGGGATCAAGACTGCCGATGGGCAGCAGGGTCTGGTTGGTGGTGCCCCACCCGGCAGTCACCAGGGCGACGCTGCCGCGACCGGACGTGCCGCCGCCGTTAGCGGCCCGCATGTAGATGTTGTAGGTGCCCGCCGGGAATGTTTGGGTATAATCTCCCCAATTGCCGTTGTCGGTGTTGCCCAAATCGTAGTTTTGAACTCCGGCATGCGCCGCGGTCTCCAACGAGTCGCCGGCGTTCTCGACGCAGAGGCCCTGGCCGACAACGGCCACTACGCCGCCACGATAGAGCATGCCGCCCGTTCCAAGATTCCCGGGCTGGGCAAAAGCATCGATCCCCTGAGTGGCAGGAAGCCCGGCGTAGGCATTGACTTGAGGATTGTCAAAGAACTGGCCAGCGGCGCCACTACCATCGGTGTAGTTAAAATCTTCCGCTTCAACCAGGTAAGACTTCACTGGATCGAAGGTGTTGAACCGGAACGTGTTGCTGGTGGTGCCGACGCTGTCGGTCATCGTGATAATCGCGGTGTGATACCCGTTCACGCTGACCGGGGCGCTGACACTCCACAGGTTGGGCGTGCCGCTAAAGGTCACGCCCGAGATCCGCACGCCATCCATGGTCACGGCAATGTTGTTGGTCGAGATTCCAACCGAGGAATGGACCAGGAAGGAGCAATTGGTGGCGTATTGATACAAAGCGGACGTGCCGTCCGGAACGAAGGCATTGGCGTATGGCGGAGAATTCAACCCGGGTTGCGCCGGCGTGAGCAGGAGGAAGTCGGCGTTGTAGCTGCCTTGGTCGGTGGTCAGCCTTAGAGTTTCCAGGCCGCCGCTGACCCGGGCAAGTTTCCCGAATTGGTCGATCAAGGGCACCCATTGATAGGCCTGCCAGCCGCCCGTGCCGGGAACACTGAACGTGCCGAGGGAGGCCGCCTTCTGATTGGGTTGCGTCGGATCACTGAGGATTTGGTACAGGCTGGCGCTGTCTGCATTGGCGCCGTTGGCATTGGCGGCGCGCAGGTAAATGTTGTAGGTGCCCGTGGGGTACGTGCGGGTATAATTTGCCCAGTTGCCGGAGGTCGCGTTGCCCAGGTCATAATTTGCAAATCCAGTGCCGTTGTAGGCGAGGCGCGTCGCATCGCCGCAGCCCTCTATGGACATGCAGGGAGGGGTCGCTCCCGGCGGGTATGCGGAACGGCCATAGGCATTGTTGCCACCCGTGGAGACGACGTGGTCGTCAATCCCGTCTGTGGCAAACATCCCGGAATAGGCATTGGTCTGCGGATTATCGAAGAAGAGCCCCGGGTTCCCGTTGGCGTCGGTATAGTTGTAATCCTCGGTCTCGAAGGTATAGGAGTTGGGGTCGATTGTGTCAAAGCGGACGGTCGTGGTCGCCGGAATCCCATTCACGTCAAACGCTTGAATATATATCGAGTAGATCGTATTGGTCTCCACCGGAAAGCTCCCGAGCCAATCCGTTTTCGCTCCCCCGGAGTTGTCGGTTACGGCCAGTCCGTGATTCACCGTCAACGTGGTCACGGAACCCTGACCCCACAAGTTGGTGGCGGTTACGATGGCGGTCATTTCGCTGGGCGAAATGGGATCGGGCGAAGTGGCTTCAAAGGTGAACGTGTTGGTGTTCTGATAGAGAGCCGTGCCGTCCGGATAGGCCGAGGGGAACGTAACGCTGCTGACCGGAATGGTCTCGGCGGGAATCAGGACGAAAAAGTTCTCGTTCAAGTTGCCGCCATCAACCGTCACGGTCAGCGTGCTGGCTGTGCCGTCGAATACGATCTGGGCCGGGGCACCGAGGGAAGCATCCATTAGGGGAACAAACGTAAAGTTCTGCCAGCCGCCTGTGTTCGGAATGGAGAACTGGAAGGGGCCCGAGCCAGTAAATGCAGCGGAGCCCGCTTTTACAACCACGCTGGCGGCGTCGCTCTGCAGGGCAACATTTGGCTGCGAGGCGCGAATGTACATATTGTAGGTGCCGGCCGGATAATGCCTGGTGTAATTGCCGAAGTGACCACCGGAAGTCCAGCCGACATCGTAGTCGGTTTTCCCAGTGCCTACATAGGCCAGGCGGCTCTTGTCGCTCGTGCCTTCAGTGGCCAATCCGCCCGGGCCTCCCGAAGTCTGCGGGTTGGGGTTGGGGCGGTAGCTGGTGCTGCCACCGCTGCTGCCGTTCCAGCAATCAATGTCGGCGGTGGCGCCAAGGTTCGCGTAGGCGTTGGTCTGCGGGTTATCGAAGAAGAGCCCGCTGGTGCCGTTGGCGGTATAGTCGTAGTCCTCCGCCTCAAAAACATAGCCGCTGATGGTGTCAAAAATCACGGTCTGGCTGACCGTGCCATTGGTCGCGTCGGTGACCTGAATCTCAGCTCGGTAAAACGTGTTGGTAGTCAAGGGAGCGCTGACGGTTTGGCTTGTGGCTGGCCCGCTGATGGTCAATCCGTACGCGGAGGTCAACGTTCGCACGTAGCTTTGGAGCGTTGACATGTTGGTGAGGGTCAACTGGACGCTGACGTTGGTGACACCGGCCGGCGAGCTAGCGGTGAACGACAAGGTGCTGGAGGGCTGGAGCAGATAAGTGCCGTTCGGATAGACGTTGTTGATAGCCGGCTCGGCCTGCGCGACCGCGGCCGAGAGCAGAGCGCCGGCGGCGGTCAGGACCGCGACGGATCGGAGAAATACGGTGGGGATGAATGTTTTCATGACATGCTCGGAGTTTAACGGAGGGGCGGATTTGTTAATGTTGATTTTGCTTTCGAGTGGGGTTGTAATACCAACATGCGGTCGTTTCTTTTCATGCTGACCGGAAAAGCGTATCAAGAAGGCCAAAGGTCCGGTATCCCCGAAAGCGGGGAGGAAGCAACCGGTCAATTGCGGAGAGCATATGGATTAGACAATGTGAAGGCGCGCCTGTTAAGTGTAAGCGTTGGCTGCCTCGTGGGCGGGCTGTGCTCGGGGGTGGCGGCGGAGGTCCAGCATGGCATCAAGACCGACCAACTCTTGGAAGTCCGCTCGCTGAGCGTCAACGGCCAGCCCACTTCACTGCACACCGGCCAGAAGCTCCGACTGGCGCCCATGCCCGGGAACATCACCTTCGGCTTCGGGCCGGCTACCAACACGGCACGCGCGCCCCTGCGGATACGCTATAAGCTGGACGGCTACGACGAGAGTTGGCGCGAGGTCGCCGGGGACATGAGCATGTTGGTGCGATTCATTGACGGCAACCTGGATCCAGTCAAGGAAATCGGTTTCAAGGTTCAGGGGCAGACGGAAGGCTGGACCGGGGCGCTGGAGACCTCGGCTTTCGCGCATCGGCGCGAGACGGTTGTTGCGCCTCCCGGGGCCAAGGGCTTTTGGATCGCCATCACTTCGGCCGGACCGCCAAACACGGTGGGCATTTACGCGATCACCAACCTGGTCATGACCCGGCTTGCGGCCAGCAACCAGCCGCCGGTGATACTCCTGAGCTGGGGACCTGACTCGAAAGGTGAACTGGTTGGTTCGGAGTGGATGCCGACGGACTGGATGCGCAACGGCCTGCGAGTCGGCATGGCGAAAATAACTCAGGTCGGGACCAATTCGAATGTCAAAGCACTAACGCTCCTGGACAACGACCCGAACGCCCACGCGGAATGGACCACTCGCAAGGAAGCCGCCATGCCGGTCTCGCCCGGCGACCGCCTGGTGATGGAGTGGGACGAGACCTACAGCATCGGCCTGGCCGGATTTGCCGAGGTTAACTACCCGGAGTTACCCGCCGGTTTCTATCGCTTTCGCATCAATGAATTGGGCTTGATGGGCAGCCCTGGCGAGGCGGAAACCTCACTGGCGTTCGAAGTGCCGTTGTCCTTTTGGCGGACCCCCTCGTTCTGGGGACTGGCGCTGCTCCTCTGCTTGTCCGGGACGGCGGGCGCTTACCGGTACGTCGTCTGGAAACAGATGCGTCGGAGATTGGCAGTCCTGGAGAGCCAGCGCGCCCTGGAACACGAGCGCCTGCGGATCGCCCAGGATATCCATGACGACCTGGGAGCGCGGGTGACGCAGATCTCCCTGGTCAGCGGCCTGGCCCAAAGCGACCACACGCTGTCGGAAAAGGCGCTCGCCGACTTCAACACCATTTCCGGGATGGCCCGCGAGTTGGTCTCCGCCCTCTACGAAACGGTTTGGGCGGTGAACCCGGAGAACGACAACCTGGACGCGCTGGGCAATTACGTCTGTCAGATGGTTGATAATCTGTGCGACAAGGCCCAACTGCGCCGCCGGTTGCGAGTGGCCGAGCTGCCCCGCGATTTCCAGGTGTCCAGTCACGTCCGCCATAATCTGATCATGGCCGTCAAGGAGGCCGTTCACAATGCGATCAAGCACGCCAAGGCCTCCGAGCTTTCCGTCTATGTGGATTGGGAAGGAACCACACTCACCATTCGCGTGCTGGATGGCGGCTGTGGGTTCGCGCCCGCCAACAGTGCCACCGGCAACGGCCTGGCCAACATGCGGCGCCGGCTGGGGCACCTGGGAGGTACCTGCACGATCCAAAGCCAGCCAGGGCGAGGAACCACCGTTTCTTTCCGCGTCAACCTCAAGCCTCCGGGCTGAGCGCGCTCAGGCCAGCCGACGTCGCGCCACGGCTTCCACGCGGCTCCGCACGTGCATCTTCTCGCAGATATTCTTCACGTACGTTCGCACTGTCTCGGTGCCGATTCCCAACTTGTCCCCAATCTCCTTGTAGATATAGCCGGAGGAGAGCAAATCCAGCACTTCCCCTTCGCGTGGCGACAGGTCCTGCGCGCGACTGGGAGCAGGGCCGGCCAGATGAAAGTGTTGGACCACTTTGCGCGCAATGGGGCTGGACATCGGGGCGCCGCCCTTCGATACATCCACAATCGCTTCGAGCAGTTTCGCCGGAGGACTCGACTTGACCAAATAGCCGCTGGCTCCGGCTTTCAGCGCCCGGAAAATGTTCTCGCTGTCCTCATACACCGTCAGCATAATAATCTGCAGAGCCGGGAGAACTTGTTTGAGGGCGGCGACGCAATCAATGCCCGACATTGCCGGGAGACGAATATCCATCAGCACCACGTCCGGTTTCCGAGCCGGAATCACCTGCAGCGCATCCTCCGCGGAAGGGCAGGCGCCGACACAACGTATGCCTGGGGCGGAGTTGAGGATCTTCACGAGCTGCTCGCGCAATCCGTGGTCATCTTCGACCACGATGACTGACTTGGCCATAACCGGCGGTGAGCCTAACGCAGCGCCCTGGGCCTGGCTAGCGGTAACTCGCCTGAATCCGGGGCCACGGCGGAGATCGGGAATCGGGTCCGTAACCGCCGGCTCGTGAACTGCATCCGCATGTGTCTGCTCATCAAATCCTCGGCAGCCTACTCTCATTCGCGTGATTCCGGCATCCCCGAAAGCGGGGAGGACAGTTCGCCCTGCATGAAGATCAGCCGCTTGAGGGGCTGAGCACACGGACCGACTTGAGACCAATAACCTGGTCCATGGCCCTGATCGAGGCCTCGCTCTCGGGTTTACCTCCAAGCTCGTCTTCCATCATTTTCCGCATGTCGCCTGTGGCACTGGCCAACAAGGCTTTTCCGTGACTGGTCGTCTGGCAGAGACTGCCGACGGTTCAGGGCTTGGCTTCGACCAGCGCCACTTTGCCATCGAAGTCCGTGGCTAGGACCTGCGTCGAGCTGAGCGGCACGACAGAGTTCATGACGCCGACGCCGAGTTTGTGTTCCCACTGGAGGGCGCCGGTTTTCGCATCGAGGGCAATCAGCAAATCATTCTTGGTGCCGTAGAAGACCACGCCGTTTTTCTCGACGAGCATGGCAGAGTTGATGTCGTAGCCGAAGCCAGCGTTGAGTTCCCAAAGCTTGTCGGGGTGGGCAGCGGAGGTGGAGAAGGCGTAGAAGAAATCGTTCATGGCGCGGACGTAGAAGCGGGTCTGGTCCTGGGACAGGCCGATGGATTCGCGCACGACGTAAGCGCCGGTCCGCCAGAGCTGCTCGCCGGTCCGGGCGTCGAGGGCGGTCAGCATGCGATCCGGGGCGGCGATGAAGACCTTGCCGTTGGCGCCGATGGGCCAACAGGCGGCGGGCGAGTACATCGTGCCGGGCTTGTCTCCCTTCCACTTCCAGGCGAGCTTGCCGGTCTTCGCATCGAGCGCATAGAGATTCTGGTCCCAGGCGCCGAAGATGACTTTGCCGTCATAGACCAGCGGTTTGGTTTCTACGAACCCGGCCAGGCCGTCAAACTCCCAAACGAGTTTGCCGGTCGCCAGTTCCAGGGCGCGGAAGCTGCCCTCGCTCGAACCAATAAACACCACGCCCTCGACAATGCGCGGGGAGGCGACGATCGGCCGGTCGGTCGCGTAGTGCCAGGCTTCCTTGCCGTTGGCGGCTTTGAGCGCATAGATGTTCCCGTCCGCCGATGCAAAGACGGCCAGGTCACCGCTGACGTCCGGGGTCGAATATACGGCGTTCTTCGCGCTGAAGGTCCACTGCACCTTGCCTGATTTGAGGGAGATGGCGTAAACCTTGCCCGAGGCATCGCCGATAATCGCCAGGTCCTTCCAAATCCCCGGCGTGCTGGCGATGGTGTAACCAGTGTCGAAGGTCCACAGCGTTCGCACCTTGGGGTAGCGTGTGTTCACAGAGAAATCGGGGCGCGGGTAATGGTTGGTGTCGCCGGCGTAGTCGTGCTTCTTCAGGACGATCGTATGCCACGGGGGCTTGGTTTCCTGGCCGGTGCCGCGTTCGGAGATGGTCATGGTGCCGTCCTTGACCTCGACGAGGTTGTAGCCGCCCACCGGGGCGCGCACACGCAGGTTGGAGCGGCCCATGGCGCCGGGAACGCCTTCGAAGACGTAAGCATGATTAGCGTGGCCGTGGCCGCAAAGGATCGCCTGGGTGTTGTACTTCTTGAGCAAGTCGAGCACCACGTACCAGTTCGCAATGCCGTCATCGATAGGATAATGCGTGACGAAAATGATGGGCTGGTTTGGGTCGCGCAGCTTCTTGAGCGTCTCCTCGAGCCAGCGCACGTCCTGCGGCGCCCAGTAGCCGTCGCCCATCTTCATCAAAGGCCCCTGATGGATGCCAATGAACCGGAACCCGTCCTGCTCGAAGACAAAGCGGTCCTCCTTCCACAGCCGCGCGAAATCCGTCGCGCCGGACTCGGACCACTTGGTGTCGTGGTTGCCGGGGATGACGTGGGAAGGGATCTTCAGTCCATCGAGGAGATCCTTGGCCAGCCGAAGCTGCTCGCGCGAGCCGTATTCGGTCACATCACCCGACAGCACGACAAAGCTCAGGCCGGTCAGGGAATTGATGTCGCGGACCGCGGCCCGCAAATCCTGCTCCGCTGAGCCGGAGCCGACATGCGTGTCGCTCAGCCAGGCAAAACGGAATGAGGCTGAGTCTGCAAAGACGAGGAGCGGAAGCAACCACAATAGCAGGCCGAGGAGGGCGGCGCGCCGCGCAGCGCGCAACGTGCGGGTGATTGAGCGACGTTGTGACATGCGCCCAGTCTCACCCGATGCGCGCATCATTTCAAGCTCAGACAAGCCACCGAACTGGAACTGGCCATTGCTGGTGCAGCCTGTCCCGCAGAGCGTCGGCGCCGCCGACGAGGGCAAGACTGCGCCACTTTTGTGCAGGCAACCTTGAATTGCGCTGCGGTTGTCTGATGTGCTATGATCGGCCATTCAGTCGGCGGGCGCAGGGCGAGTGCCCTGTCGGCAGCGTAGGCCGATACCGGCAAGCTCGCAGGCTTTTGAACGAACGAGTTGAACAATATAACCCTATGAAAGAACTCGATATTCCCAAGAGTGGAAAACGCGGCAATACCGTCGCCTTTAGGACGCGGTATGGCCAATGCGAGCGGGAGCATGTCCAGCCCAAAGATCCCCTCACGGAGGCTCAACGCCAGTGGCGCGAAGATATGGGGAAGGTCTCGGCAGCGTGGGTCAGGATCACCGAGGAGCAGCGCCTGGCCTGGAATGCCTCGGGGTCGCGGGTCCGCAAGCGGGACAAACTGGGTCGGCGCTACTCGCTCACCGGGCAAGCCCATTTTGTCGGGATCAATAGCGCCCGCGTCCGCATTGGCCGGGAAATGCTGCTCGACCCGCCCCAGCCCGTGCTGTTCGGCTTGAACCCGGTTGAAAAGCTTATCATCAAAGTGACCGGCGGCCGCCTGACACTCAAACTCAGCGTGTGTGAGCCGATCACCGCGGACATCATGGTCTTTGGTTCGGTCCCAAGCAGCCCCGGCAGAATGAAGTGCCGCAAGGTCACTTACCTCGGCCTGCTGCCCGCACCCGTGCGCGGCCTGTGTGACATCACCAAGCTGTACCGTGAAATGTTCGGCATGCCCCCAATCGGTTCCCGTGTGTTCATCCGCGTCCGGCAACAATTGAACGGTTGGGAAAGTGGCGACGACGATCTCAGTGCCATCGTTCTGCCCAAACCAGCACTGGCGCCCAGCCGCCGGCGACCCTGAGCCCCGGTTGCCGACCCGCGTGCCCTAAGGATGCCCAAAGGGTGCCCTAAGGATGCCCTAAGGATGCCCCAAGGAGCATCGCCGGGGCTTCCCGCGAGTTCCTCTAGAGTAACACCAGCGCATCACCGGGCGATCGCAGGGGGAGGGAAGAGGGTGCTTCTTGTTACTGCCGCCATGTAATCCAGACGCCGGACGATCGCCCAGGAGCGCAGCCATTAGGCTGCAGGAACACAGGATTACGCTGCGGCACGAGCAAATCTCCACGCGCTCCGCAAGTTTCACATTTCTGCAGCCTAAAGGCTGCGCTCCTGGGCGATGGCGGCAGTGTTGAGATACGCACGAGGGATAAAGCAAAAGGATTCTGCTATTCCCAGGACTGCCCCCGCGATGTATAAACGAGCCGTGCCGACGATCAATCCCAAGCCCGCGCGCAAGCCAGCCGATACCAACCGGCCCGCAGCGCCACCCGCTCTCGCATGACCGCCGAAGCCTTTATCGCCAAGTGGAGCCAAGTTGACCTCACGGAGCGGTCCGCCGCGCAGGCGCATTTTCTCGACCTGTGCGAACTGGTCGGCCACCCCAAGCCGCAAGAGGCCGATCCGAAGGGGGAGTGGTTCACCTTCGAGCGCGGCGCCTCCAAACAGAGCGGCGGCGACGGCTGGGCCGACGTTTGGAAGAAGGACTTCTTTGGCTGGGAATACAAAGGCCGGCACAAAGACCTCGACGCCGCTTATGACCAGCTTCTCGAATACCGCGCCGACCTCAACAACCCGCCGCTGCTGGTCGTGTGCGACATGGACATCATCCGCATCCGCACCAACTTCAACAACGCGCCCACCCGGACGCACCAGATCAGCCTGGATACGATCGGCCAGCCGCGCAGCCTTGAAATTCTCGACGCAGTCTTTCACGCGCCGGACAAGCTTCGTCCCGGCGTAACCAGCGAAGTCATCACCCAGAAGGCCAGCGGCCATTTCGCTGAAATCGCCGAGTCCATGCGCAAACGCGGCCTCGAGCCGCAAGCCGTCGCGCACTTTCTCGTCCGCGTCGTGTTCTGCCTGTTTGCGGAAG
>OCZT010005524.1_pt1 | contig 12591 bp, 16 predicted proteins | sample 1539031 | NCBI WGS metagenome assembly OCZT01 (sample SAMEA3539308, study PRJEB22396) | soil metagenome | biome: tundra; feature: field; material: soil | place: USA | collected 2010-05 | depth 0.15 m | reverse complement strand
TTGCCTAGGTTGTCCGTGGACAACGTGATGCCTGACCCTTGGATGAAGTTCAGGGAGGTCTGAGAAAAGTTAGGGGTTCCGTTGGTGCTGAGCACCAGGGGTGATGCTGGGGAAGACCCGGCGTTACCCAGGGTCTGGTCGATGTAGAACTGCTGCACCTTGCCACCGAACATGATCACGACTGTGTACAGCCCAGGAAGGGCGTAGAATGAGTAATGCCCAAAACCATCACTCAGAATTGGCTGCACTATGGGAGTGAGTCCTGGATCACTAAACACGCTGGCCTGAGGGTTGGGTCCAGCCCAGGGAACGGGCAAAGTGCGAGGCGGCGTGATAGGCGGAAAGACGTTCGCAGGTTGAGTACAGACCCAGATTTGGGCACCAGGAACAGCGGGTCCGAGAACTGTCTTGATCCAACCATCTGCTCTGTAGTAGTTGTTCATTATCTTTTTCCTTTGTGTGCCTCGGACATGTGTGACCTGTACACTGGGTCTTCCCACAGAGCCTTAATCTTCTTTGCTATTATTTGCTTGGTCCCTGTGGAATTTCTATGACCTTTGCGAAGTCCCTGTGGCGGGTTCTCCCCACCCTCGGTAAGATTTCTCAGGCAGCCAGTGCCCTGGTCGAGACGACCCCAATACGAGATGAAAAACTTCTCAGCCTCAAATGCATCTGCTTCTGAAGGGTGCTCTTGCACCAAAATATTTTGTATTTCTGAAGGGCAATGTACGCCATGGGCACTGCTTATAAAGCCGCGATTCTTTGTACCTTTCCCTACGTAGTACGGCGTGCCGTCTTCTCTCAACCACAGATATACATAGAAGCCGCCTGGAGTTTTCAATCCACACTCTGAAAATCTCTCATGTGATTTGCGGTAGTACTTCCTGCCCGCTACTCTTCTGGATTCCTTGAATTGCTCTTCCGTAAAAATCTTTCTTGGTCTTCCCATTGCTTTCTCCTTAGCGAGATGCGCAGGATGCTCTGTGCTAAGCAGAGCACCCAGCGACTACTACGAGATTCGAGGTCTCGTAGGAACTTACAAACCTGTACCCGGCAACCCTACCATCTGGTCAGAATAAACTTGTTGAACGTTGCCGCCGCTGACTATCACAACTGTGTAGAATCCAGACAACGCGTAGAAGAAATAGTGCCCGAAGCCGTCCGTTACACAATGGTCAATGGGAACCAACCCATTCACATCTGAGAAAATGCTGGCAAGAGGAGTTGGGGGAACCCAAGCAGTGTTTGCGGGCTGGTTGACTACGTAAACGGATGCCCCAGAGACAGCCTGCCCTAACACACTCTTGACCCATCCGTCATTACGATAGAACTTTGCCATGTGCTCTCCTTACCTGAGGAAAAATAACTGACTTGTCGCGCCATCGCTGTGCTGATAGACTTGACGGCTATAGTCGATGCTTTGCGCACGCCGTGTGTACTGATTTTTGAGCTGAAATGTTTGTTCCTTAGCCTCGTTGATGAGGTCGGGGAGCCCAGGGGAGCCGAGCATGCGCGCGTACTTCACTGCTGTCTTAAGAGCCAGGGCGTCTAGGCTGTCCAGCACAGGGACGAAGGTTGATTCGAAGTCTAGGGTCGCACTGAAGAACTGTGGCAGTGCGCAGTAGTAGCGCAAGCGTATGTCATTCGTCTGTGTCGCACCTACAAACCAGATTTTGTCTTCCCGCCATTCCCACTGACCGAATGCGGGGAACTGACAACGAGAAGGCATGCCGTCTTGTGGCTGATGCACCTTCCTAAAGGCGAAAGAGTTATTGGAGGCCATCGTCTGCCTCTCCCAAACTTCCGTGGGGTACAATAGGTCGCTGGGGAGCACGAGGTTGTTATTGATGGTGTTCCCATCGTAGTACCCAGTGTAACTCAGGTAAACCTGCACGGCTGGATCGGGAACCCCAAGTCCATTCGCACCGAACACAGGGGTCAACCCCGAGATGATGACGTTATCCTTGATAAGCGTGGGCGCGCCGATATTTCTTAATTCCCGATATACCTCCCTGATGCTCGCGTTTATCAGAGGTTGAACGAAAGGGCTAACTGATGGATCGTTCGTGAATATCTGGCCTTCTCCGCTCGTGCCTGTTGCTCCAGCTTGCGAATCGTTGATCAGTGCACGAACATAGTTCGCAATGCCTGAAAGGGATGGATACAACCCACCGTCAGTGGATTGTCCTGGATTTATAGTCGGAGACGACATTTGAGAACCTCTCTGAGACGCTAAAGCATAGCTCTAAAAAGTGCTCTTGCGTCATGTCTAATTTCATTAAGTTGATCTCAGTACAACATGCCACACAATTTTCTGTTGTATAGCCCTTGTTGTTGTCTACTCTATCAACCCCGTTGTAGACATATTCTTCTCCTGATTTGCACTTTTTCACATTTGCAGGAAGCGCCCCTGTGTAATGGCAAGGAGAAGAGGTGAGCGTTCTGAATTCTTCCTCGGTCAATTCCCAAGGTATGTTTCTGTTCTTTGCGTTTTGCTTATACTGAGTAAGTACTCTTTGGAAAGCAGAGCCTACCACTACATTTTTTCGTTTCCACTCTGTAGTGTTTTGCAGCTCTTTCCTGAAGCACCCACAACTTCTGACGTTGTTGACTCCGTAAAAGCATACCGCTTCTACTTCTTTGGTATTCCCGCATTCACACTGGCATAGCCAATAGTAGTAGTTTCCTCTACCGCTCGGCTCTGGTGCAGTCCTGCTCAAATGCAACACTGTTAATCTGCCCTGTGTGTGCCCTGTCCAATCTTTTACTTTCGGTGCCATTGCTTTTCTCCTAATAAGAATGCCCAGCAGGACGTGTATTAGGCACGCCCTGCCAGGACTGCTGGAAGAGGATCAGTCCTCCAGAAATACGAATAGCAGCCACAGAGTGCTCCTCCGTGGCTGCCTTGGGATTTCATGGGGTTCTCAAAGCCCATCTTTTCAAATGGACTCAGATCATTTTACACGGACGGACCTTTTGAACCCCAAGCTTGTTGATAAAATTTGCGCAGGCTGTCTGAGCAGCCCGCGACTTGTCTTACTCTTCTTCTTTTGGCTCAATACGTGCCTTGGGCTGACGAGGAGCGAACTTCTCATCCCCTGTGGCATCGTAAGCGTCCGCACGAGTGCGAGCGCCAGCGCGTACTGCGCGATCCCAATCCCGAACGCAGATTCCGCCGTCTTCCATACGGTGGAACGCAACGCCCTTCTTGGTCTTCTCGCCACACAGGTCGCAATTCTCAAGGCGCGCCATACGCTGGTGCCATGCGAACTGCATACCAAAGTTCTCTTCCAAATACTCTGCTGCTGCCAGATGTTCCGGCGTCAGAAGATCGGAGAGGTCCTTGGGGCTGGACGAGTGCACAGTGTTGGCCTTCTCTACCAACACGCGGTAGTAGGCTTCCATGCGCTTCTTGGCGTCAGCAATGAGTTTGGCGGAAGGTACGGGCTTCTCATGCTTGGTGTCCTCGGGAGCAAACGTGCATTCCCTCTCGGTAGCCCAGAACACGCCCTTGGCACTGAGATTATTCCCAATGTTGGTAGCTTTGGCAATGACTGCGTTCTGGTCGAGACTGAGGTTGTCGGGATTACAGATATCCATGCAAACCCTGAGGGTGTTCATCTGCTTGATTCCGATTTCGCTGGAATCAACGTTGGCGTCCGGCACATTCAGAGGGTGCGGAAAGCGTGCGCACAGAGCATAATCTGCCTTAGGCGCTTTGCCGACCAGCAGCATCTGCTTGATGATCGGGGGACGATAAATCTCATACGAGCGTTCGGAAATGCTGAAGATGTAAACCCAGAAATCCTGCTCGCGGCTGAGCAAGTACTCATTCGCATTGAAGTTGAAGTCGGTGTTGTGCGAACTCGTCATTGCATTGCTCAACTGCTGGTTCGGTGTAACGGTTGCGTTAATACCCATATCTTGAGTCTCCTATGTCCTTGAGTCTATCTGATTGTTGGATCGACGCTATGTGAACTGAGTCCTCTGCCTAGCGTCTTGGCGTTGGTAACCATCTTGTTCCAGTTGCGTGACATCTGCTCTACCTTCTTGTCTAGAAAGTGAGTGCGGCATCCTTGCCTTGCATATGATGTAGGCCCTTTGAAAGCCACTGAAGCGTCTCTCATAGCATCTTCCACCATGTTCAAATCGTCTGCCTCTTCTTTTTCCTTAATTCCTTTGAGGGCAGCCTGTGTCTTTGCCCAGGAAATGTCTCGGGCTTCGAGGATGATAGGCACGACAGTTTCGAGGATGAATGAATTTAGGGGCATTGCTTCTATCTTCATCTTCCCCTCGGACATATCACGCCAGCACATGTTGTAGAGCATTCGGTAACGTCCGAAATACGGGTACTCACCTAAATCCTGCATCTCTGTCTCGTCGTCATGGGTGGATACGTAGTAACTCTCGGGAGTCCCGTAGGTAGTTGCATCTTCCCATTGCAAAAGGACCCAACTTGCGGTTCCTCCTCCCACCAAAAGGTTACGATACCCTTTGAAACTTACCTCGGTATCCGAGTGCCAGTGACCGCCTGAGCGATATAGGCATCTGTCTTCCCCGCCCTGACCCCAACAGACGTAGAAGTTGTTTTCATCATACTTGTTGACTCCTCCAATATCTCTTAGCCTTTCATTGAATTCATCACAAGTATACTGCTGATAAGAATCTCTGGGACTACTCATACTTTTCCATGCCTCCTCAAATAGGAAGCAGCTTCTTCAAGCGTTTTCGGGTCGTCAGAGAACTGCCCCAACCCTAAATTGCATTGGTTACACAGCAACCCCCGTGGTTTGGGAGGAGAAATATGCTCGTGATCAGCCTGCATAGTTCCTTCTACGGGTTTTCTGCAAATGGCACACAAACCGCTTTGAGCCGCAAACACTGAGTCATACATCTCTACAGTCCACCCCCATCTACGCAGGGTTTGCTTGCGGTTGTTACGACGGACACTTTCTTTTCCAGACTCTGTTTTCCTGTATGCAGCCTGAGATGCTTTGTACTCCGCTGGATGCCCTACTCTCCACTTTCGTTTTCTCTCTCTGGATTTTCCTGTAAGAACATCTCTATGAGACTTCAAGCGTGTTCTTTCTCTCTCTTTTTCTGGGTCTTTGTAAGGCATTACTTTGCCTCCGCAGCCTTCATCTTGGCGCGCGCCTCGTCCAACTGAAGTTTCTTGGCCGCAACGTACACCTCTACGTCTTCTCTTTTTACTTTCAGTTGCACTTCACAGATGTAGTTGATCAACAAAGCGCAAGTATCCGCCATTCCCATCAGCTCTGAATCATTCGCTGCAAGTTTGTTGATCATGCGCTGGGCTTCCCTGCGGGTTAAAGGGGCATCCCAATACTTGTCATACGGGGCATTGACCAGAGGACTGTCTACGAGGTTAGACATTGGGCACCTCCACGGTGCGCACGTCCTGCACACGGACAATCCTTAGGCCCTGCTGATCGTCCACATAGTTCACTCCAATGGAGTCGCAGAGTGCTTCTGCTTTCTTCCTATCCAAAGGAAAGACTTCCGAGTTGTAATCTCCGTACACCACTTTGAATCCAGGCTTAATCAACTCTTCCATGGGAACCCTTAGACCCCCTAGGACAACGAAGCCGCCCGCAGCCAACACAATGCCGACGTTAGAGTGTTGTCGGTACTTTTGGGCTGTTATGAGTCCAGATTTCTTGCTACGAGTCGAACCGTCTTCCAGCAGTTCCATGTCAGGGTCATCTGATATACGCATCACAAGGATGCGGTCCAGAATAGGCCGCGCTGTGCCGTACGTGCGCTCGGGGTACTTCTTGGGTTCTTCTGCCTTCACTACAGATGCTTCTGTGGACTCCGACAGGTAGTTCTTGCGATGGTCAGAGATTGAGAACCCGACTTCCAAGGTCTCCTGAAGAGCCACAGGGGTCAGGTCGGGCAACTTCTGGCCGTCTGACCTGAGGAAAGTGTACTGATCGTATTCCGCTTGGCTGAGACCGTACTTCTCTAGCACGTCTGCGACTTCCATGTAGATTACGTCGTTTTCAAAACTGGTAATTTCACTGCTTGCACCTGCGAATTGTGCCGTAGGGCACCCTCGGGCGAGCACATCTCCACCGTTCTTCATTGCTGAGTCTCCTTATTCTGAGTTTAAGGGTAAAATTTTGTGCACCGGGGGTGGCCCTGAGTCCTCCAAGGAATCTAGGCATGTGCCCCGGTGTTTTACGCCTTGCTACGCTTGGAGCGAGCACGGACGAAATCGTAAACTTGTTTTGTGAGGTACCCCATGTGGTACGCTGTGGTTTCCTCATTTATAGCATTCGCCCACATCGTGAGGGCCAGTGTAGCATGACAACATTCGTGCGCTACGAGTGCAAGATCACATCCAGTTGGAAGAATTATGCACGCCTGTCCAAACTCATTTGAGGAATGTATAGCTGAGAAATTACCCTCGTAGTCGGTGTAGTCCTTCTTTCGCTTTTCCCACGCCTTCTTCACATCTTTGGCTACCACAACTTCTATGTTATAGCCATTGAACACCGGGAAGACCACCATGGAAATGCGTTCGTTTTTCACTGAGTCATCCTTTCAACACTGGGTGCCACGGGGTGGTAACCTTTAGGTACTCGGCTGCTGCGTGGTGCTCGGGGCTGAGTTCCCTGGATATATTTCCTGCACGAAGTCTTTGGACAGCCTCTGTAGCCCCAATCTTGTACCTCTTCATTTCCTGCTCTACGTTACCCGCATTGATTGCGGAGGCTTCATAGATGATGGCGATCCTCTCCAGAAGGTCAACATAGCGAGCCTTCATCTTCTCTATGGCTACAGCCACTTCAAACCCCTTGGGAGGATTGCTGTATGACCAGAACACACCCTTGACACTAAGGTCCCTGCCTATGGTTGTTCTGCCAATGACTGTTTTGCAGCCAAGTATGTTATCGGGGTTGATCAGGTCGTTCACGAAGTACTCACCCTTGATCGGGTAGGTGTACATCTCTTTCGTGTCGATGTTATAGTTGGTTCCCATGACGTACTCAGGGAAACTTGTCCACAGAGAATACCGCTTCCGAGTCGTGTTGGCAGGAATCGTGACATTGCCCAGCATCGGATGATCAAACTGGTGGTCAACCCTGCTCACATTGTACACCCAGAGTTTCTTGCCATACTCACACTGTGTGCCGAGGGCCATGCTAGGGGTTTGCCAACTACCCAAGCGCGCGTTCATCTTGGGCCAGGGAGTGACCATGGCGTTTGGCACGAGTTGAGTCTTTGTTGCTGGTACATCTGTCTTTTGGCACCACCTGAGATACAGAGTGCGGGCTTCTTCCTCATTCATCAGGTCTGGGTAAACCTTTATTCCTAAGTCTTTCGCTATGTGGTAAGAGTTATTCTTTACCATAGGAACCCAATAAGGCTTTTTGGCCTCTGGGACAGTTGTAAACCACGTCCAAAATTCTTTCCAAGTCATCTGAGTCTCCTGAGTCGCGGCGTTAGCCGGAGTATTTCCTGAGGTACAGTATCGCGTTTTCCAACCACGTATCCCACTTGGGAACTACCGTGGTTGCTTCGTTGATGAATCTCTCAAAGTAACTGAGAAGAACATTACAGTCTGCACACAGCAACCCGCGTAGGCACTTCCCACAACTCTTGGTCTTGAGATCACAACACTTGTGATTATGGTCAACCTGAAGTCTTTGAGTTTTATCACCACGATGGCTGAGGTGGCCACAGATTGCGCAAAGACCATTCTGCTTTATGAGGAGGTCTCGGTACCACTCAACGGTCGTGCTGTATTTCTTCATCTCCCTAGCAAACTCGTAAGCCCTTGCGTCTGCGTAGTTCTTAAAGCGATGATCCTTGGCCCACTTCGCTCGGTAGGCGTCGTTTTCTTCTTTGTGTTCTGTCTCCCACTTTGCGGTGGCTTCTTTACCTTTACGTCGAACCTCTGGGTCTTCTGCCCAGCGCCTACGTGCTGCAGCGTTGGCATCTTCTTTGTTTTTATAAGGCATTGTTTTCTCCTAGAAAGAGTGTGAAGGGAGCAGTTCTAGGCTGCTCCCTCCGCTCTGGGGTAATTAGTCCCAGAGGTTCACTATGTGGTGACTGTTACTTAGACAGTCGGTCAGATTCGTTGCGCTTGGATCGTTTCCATCCAAACTCTGCATGTTACCATGCAGCTCAGACTATATCATCACCCTAACGGGTGTCGAGTGCTTCGGGAACACTGTTCCCTACTCCCTCACGGGATAGTCGTTGCACCTTCCTCTTACGAGGCTCGGCTCAGGATTGACCCTTGCGGGTGTTTCCCTGAATTCTCTCGATGATCATTTAATCATTGCTGACTAAAGCTGCTAGATAGAACCAACAGCGGCATTTTGGATGTACAGGCCAGCGCGGGGTGCTGCATTCGCCAAGTTGAAGCAGGTGTTGTAGGCGAACATGTGCGAGGTCAAGTACGATGCCGTACCTGTGACGGAGCTGATGTCGGGCACAGGAGCCACGACGTTGCCGCCGCCGAAGTCGTACAGCTCCAGGGGAGACAGCTCACCGATGTACCAGTTGTCAAGAACCAACAGGTCCATGCGGTTGTTGATTGCGGTCCACGATTTGTGATACTTGCGCCCACCGAATGTGTCCGAGAAATACTTCCTGGACATATCCATGGTCTTATCGCCCTTTACTTCCTGGGCGTTCACGATCTGGACGTTGTACATCAGGTTCGACTGAGCGAAAGCCTGCTCAGGCGGGCCGTACCAAATGCCAGACTTGATGCTGTCTGCATCGGGGCCGAGTGCGCGTCCCAGAAGGACTTCAGCGCGCTGGGCGATTCCCGGGGTGATTGCAGCACCGGCCAAGTTGATGGTCGGGGTGCTGAGGCGTCCGGGGTACGAAGCGCGGTTCAAGCCAGCGATTGTGCCGACGTTGGAGTTCACGTCCCAGGCTTTGATGCCGAGGATGGATGCGCCCGTGCCATATGTTGCGCCGTTCACAACTACGTAGTCGGTAGCAACTACGTCGAGGGGAAGGGTTGTGCTGAAGAACAGGGTGTTGGTCGGCCCGTCAACGTACGAAATCGTTGCCGAAGTCGTAGTGTTCGTGCGCTTCACACCGCCTGTGCTGTAGAACGATACCACTTGCTGATCACTGAACGCAACTGCTACGTTCATGCCTGCGATGCTGGCAACCTGCGCGCCAGACCCACCGGACAGTACGATCACTGCGGTCGAAGGAATCTGGTCGATCATGCCAGAGCCGTCAGAGTTGATGAGCCCTTCGATGCCCTGCATTGCGGCGTCGAGCGAGTTCTTCATTTCCTGGGCTTTGACTGCGAACAGACCCTTCTGCTTGCTATCTGTGGAAGCCTGGGCTAACCACGAGATTTCGCAAACGTTGAACAGGTATACCGGGGCCAACGCGAACGATGCCCACTGCGAGCCAGTACCACGGCCCATGGAATCTGCGTTGCCTGTTCCCTGTGAAATTGCCGAGCCAGACTGCACGCGGAACGGCACACGGAACGATGCTCGTACGGTGCCGCCAGCGTTAGACTGGTTGGACACAGGTACGTTTGTTGCTTCCGCCTTGAACAAGGAGTAAGCCGTGGTCCCGTGGAATACGAGATCAGGAATTTCCTTGGCAAATGCGTCTAGTTCTACGGCTTCAACAGCCGCTTCGAGTAATGCCATGATGATTGCTTCTTTTTACTGCGAAAGTCCCACATAGCTCGCCTTTCTAAAGGGCTTACTGGGCTGTCGCTGAGTCATTCAGTGTTTTCACTTCGTTCTCCGTGTCTAGTTTGGGACGGTTTGCACCGCATCGGGAGTTCGCTGTGAGAGGTTATAGATGTAGCTCCGTAGTATCTGCTGCGCCTTTATGCGCATACTTTTGGTTCGACAAAGCAACCACAGATACTGCGGAGCCGCATGGACTCCGTAAACAAAACCGCAGCTATTCGTATCACTGCGGACGCCCCCATAACCTCGGGACCAAGGCAAGTCTCTTTTCAACGAAGGACGGTATTCACGTACTTCTTACGCTACAGGCGCTGCCGGGGCAGCGGGTGCAGGGCTAACAACTGCCTGAACCTTGGTGTTGATAGCGTCCACAGCGGCCTGCGCTGCGTCAACCTGAGCCTGCGGAACATTGCCAGCCTCAAGTGCGACCAACGAATCAACGCTGGTGGAAAGGGTTGCAATGCTCGCGTTCAGTTTATCAATTGCCATTAGTAGTCTCCTCATCAGTTGAAAAAGTTCTCTGATCATGTGGCTCCTCTCTGAGTTGAGGGGTTAGCGGTTTGCTCGGGACTTCCGAGGTTCTGCTACAAGTGCTCGATGTGTCTTGGGTGGTTCAGAACTACTTGCGCCACGTCACCCACTTGTTGGTGCCCTTCAAGAAGCCGCGCCCAGCGATCATTTCCATGATAGCGTCAGGTTTTCCGTGGCTGTCAAGGTGATCCATGTTGAGGGAATCACGCCCAGGCTTCGTTGCAACATACAAAGGCTTGCCTGCGACTGCTGCTGCGGTTTCCACCTTGGTTGCTGCTGTGGTCTTTGCAACCTTGGCTGCAATGCGTCCCGCTGCCGCGCCGCCCTTAGCATAGCCAGGGTACATCCTCTGGACGGTGCTACGGACGATTTCCGAAGCAACAGAGTCCACGCGCGCATTGTGATACTCTTCAATCTTAGCGCGATCAGGGGTCTTTGCTCCCCACAAAGCCTTCATTTGCGCTTGGTAAGCATGGTCGGCCTTGAGGGTCTCATACAGAGTAGTCTTGATCGTGTTTCCCAGAGGCATCAGGTTTTCACGACCGAAGCCTTGGAAGAACGGCATACGCAAAAAGTCTTTCAACTGCGTGCCTAACGACTTGTTGTTGTGCTTTTCGCAAGTAGCAGCAACGCTGTTCTTGAACTCAGTCGATTGGTTGCTCTTGAAGCTCTCCTGATCCTTCAGGAAGGCTGCGCGGTCTGCATCGAGCTGCTTACGCTCGGGGGAAACCACGGCATCCTTAGCCTTCTTGTTGGTTTCGTCCAGTTCCTTGTACCAAGTGCTCAGGTCACCCGAGATTTTCTTGGCTGCTGCTAGAGCTTTCACAGGATCAGGGTCACTTAGGGCATTCTGCAGCCCTGAGAGTGCCCCTGGGATGTTTACCATCTCCAGTCCGCTGAGGAAATGCGGAGCGAATGCTTTGTAGTACCCCTTCTCATTGTGTTCCTTGGCAGCGTCGAGGATGGAGGAGGTCAAATTACCAAGATTCTCCAGTTTGCCTTGCGCCTTCAGGTCTTCCACAACGTCCGAGATAAGTTCTGCGTTCTTCTCGGGGTCATACAGCTTTGCATCGCTCGCTTCGGCTGCTGCCTTGACGCCTTGAAGAGATTCCAAGCCTTCGTGCCCACCTACGAGGTCTAGGAATTCCTTGGCTTGCTTAATTTCGTTGACTCCGCCCGGGAAAATGGCTTTGATCGCTTCATAGCGCTCAAATGCGCCATGGAGCTGCTTCACTGCTGCAGCATGCTTCGGGTCTGAGTCTCGAAGGGACTTTAGAGCTTGGCGTATTTCCTGCGGTGTCTTTTCGGTGCCGGGGAGGTCTTCATCGGCTGCTGCAACGGCTTCTTTCGGGGTTCCGTCTGAGTTATACTGCTGTTTGGCTTCCTTAGCAGGCACATCGGCTGCAGGTGCTTCGACTGCGGGCACTTCTGCTGCTGGGACCTCTGCTGCGGGTGTTTCAACTGCCGGAGTTTCTACTGCGTCAGCGCCTACTGTGTCTAGGCCGCTAAATTCCAGAATTCCTGCTTCATCTGCCATGAGTCCTGCGCTCCTTGAGTCTTATCTGGGTCTATGACCCGAATGCTGCTTCTTCTTCCACACCGAAAAGAACCTCGGTGCTGTACTTTCCTTTTGAGTCAACATACACGCCTACGGTTCCCCCGGGCTCTACCGAGGTCTCCCCAGATTCAGGGCGACCGTCATGGTTACCTCGTATCAGGTTCTCCACCGTGATGACGTTGCTCGTGTGCGAAACGTAAAGCGTAAGGTCGTCACTCTTCAGACATTCGCTGAAAAACTCAAATGTGCGTTTTTCCAGGTCATCCAAAGATTCTCCCTCAGGGACTTTCTTTGTGGGGTTGTCCACGTAGAAGTTTAGGATGTCGTCGTACTCATCCTTGTCTCTTCCACTGAGAAATCCCAAGTCCCAGGAGATCAGCCCTCGGTCTTGCTCTACGTCCATGTCCAGTTCCTCTGCTATGATGTCCGCAGTTTGCACTGCGCGCAGCAGGGGAGAACTGATGATCTTCTTGACTTCGAAACCCTCCCGTACGATATTCTCAGCGGCTTTCTCCGCTTGTTTTATGCCTTCATCGTCCAAGGGTGGGTCCATTCTGCTTCTGAAACTGTTGTTCGTGTTGAGGGGAGTGGAACCATGGCGCTGGAGGATTGCAATTAGCTTTTTCTCAGACATCATGGCTCCTCTCTATTATCGTCTCAACTGTCTCGGTTCCCCACCACCGCCTTGCGGGGGTGTTGGTGGTGTTTTGTCGTGCGCTGCGAGGGCTGCGGGTATTGCTTTCTTCTGCACGGCCATATTCAGAGTGTTCTGATCATGCTGGGCGAAGTCTG
>OCZT010005523.1_pt1 | contig 12592 bp, 11 predicted proteins | sample 1539031 | NCBI WGS metagenome assembly OCZT01 (sample SAMEA3539308, study PRJEB22396) | soil metagenome | biome: tundra; feature: field; material: soil | place: USA | collected 2010-05 | depth 0.15 m | reverse complement strand
ATTCGGACTACGGAGGTACACCCGGCGCGGGTGGATTGGGCGGCGGCGGGGGCGGAGAACTGAACAGCGTCGGTGGAGCGGGGGCAGCGAATACCGGTGGTGGTGCAGGAGGCTCTGGCTGGTCAGCCACCACCGGCAGTTCAGGAGGCTCCGGCATAGTCATCATCAGCGTCCCGGCAGGCTCCATGACCGCCACGGGCGGCACCAAGACAACGGTCTCGGGCCAGGACATCTACACCTTCACGAGCTCCGGCTCCCTAGTGGTGAGCTAACATGTACTTCGCAAAGATAGACAGCAACAACTTGGTGACCACAGTGATTGTGGCTGAGCAGGCCTATATCGACGCTCAAGCGGGTACTTGGGTCCAAACGGATATAGCAGGTATCTCACCCCTCAACTATGCTGGTAAAGGATATACTTGGAATGCTGTTTTGAATGGATTTGTTGCTCCTAAGCCTTATCCTTCTTGGATATTAGATAATAACACTTGTAAGTGGAATGCGCCAGTTACAAAACCTACAGACGGCAAGAAGTACATATGGGATGAATCAACTGTTTCTTGGACAGTTTTAATGATCTAAATATAGATCTAAAACGAATATAATTGAGAATTTTATGGGATTAATGTTAAATGGACCAGATGGAACCCCTTCTTCAACTAGAACTGTATTTCTCTACGGCTGTCTTGTTTGCATCGGTAAATTAGCTCTTAGCGGAGTAGATATGCATTTCTTCAAAATGCCTACATTTGGCGGATCTGATTTTGGAATGGCTGTTGCTGCTTTAGGCGCGATATATTCATTAGATCAGCATGTGAAGAATTTATCTAATAAAGATAAGGAATAACTATGGCTAATACAACTAAATTATTAAATGAACACGATCAAACTCAGATCATCCAGAAGGTATTTAATCCTGAAGAGGGAACGCTTGCTGTCGGTGGATTCGTTTCTGGAAAACTTGGACATAAAGTAGTTCGGGCAATTTCTAGCGCGACAGTCGATACGTATTCTTATTTCGATGGAGCCGTTCTTCTTTATGTACTTACTGTAACTTTTGATGATGCTGCTCATACAAATGTTAATCAGGTAGAAAGAACTACTTAAATGGGGGTTACATATAATTTTTTTACAGGCCAACTAGATTTAACCGGGACAGGAGTTTCGGCTTCAGGTACAACTACGGTCGGAAATCTCGTTGATAACGGGTTAACTGCTAATAAAGCTGTTGCTTCTGATGCCAGTAAACAACTTGTTTCTTCTACAACCAGTTTAACCGAATTAAGTTACGTTACTGGTGTAACTTCCGCAATTCAGACTCAATTAAATGCTAAAGTTAATACATCTTTAGTTGGGGCGGTTAGCGGCGTTGCTTCTTTAGATAGTTCCGGTCATGTTCCGGTTTCTCAATTGCCTGGTGGAACTATGGAGTTCCTTGGTTCTTGGAATGCTACAACTAATTCTCCTTCTTTAGCCGATGGAACTGGCGTACAAGGAAGTTTTTATCGTGTAAGTGTTGGCGGAACTCAGAACTTAGGTTCAGGTAGTCAGACTTTTGTGGTTGGGGACTTTGTATTTTATACAGGATCTGTTTGGGAACTTTCCCATGGCGGGGCCGATAGCGTTCAATCTGTAAACGGCGCTACTGGAACTGTTACAATTGTGCTTACTCCTGCTGCTCCTACCTCTATTGGGGCATTAGATGCTCAAGCGGCTAATGCAACTGGTTTAGCATTAGTTTCGAACGTACTTTCTACTCAATCTGCTGATGCAACTCATCCGGGGATGATTAATAATACCACTCAGACTATTTCTGGTAATAAAGCTTTTTCTGGGGTTCTTTCTGCTCCCGGCGGTTCTGCGGTAGATGCAGGATTTCATTTAGCTACTGATGTAGGAACTGGTCTATGGAGACCAGGGGTCGATCAACTTGGCGTTACCGTTGCCGGTAGTAATGTTGTAACCATTGGAACAAGTGGTTTAGCTGTTACTGGTAATGTTACTGGAACTAATCTTTCAGGTACTAATACTGGCGATCAAACTATTACTTTAACTGGTGCAGTAACTGGTACTGGAACTGGATCATTTGCTACTACTTTAGCCAATGCGTCAGTTACCGGTCAAGTATTGACGGGTTATGTATCTGGGGCCGGTACTGTAGCCGCTACGGATACAATACTCCAAGCTATTGATAAATTAAATGGTAATATTGCGGCAATATCTGATGATGATAGTGCATATGCTACTAAGGTATATGTAGATGCTAATGGTGGTGATGTTCATATTGCTTCTGCGGGTAGTACTACAGCACTAACCGCTAGCTCTCCTAGATTCATGGTAGTAACTGGTAGTCTTGCTCAGACCATCCAACTGCCAACTACTTCTACATTGACTGTAGGAGAAACGTATGTAATTATAAATCGTTCTACTGGACTAGTAACAGTAACAGATTCTACTGTTGATGGCGGTGGAACTGAACAGACGTTAATTACTAATTATAAAGCCGAGTTTAGAGTTAATGATCTTACGGGTGATTGGGATTCTAATATTTGGCCAGTAGCAGATAATTCTACTGGAACAATAGCTATAAGTAATATTTTAACTGCTGCAACCATTTCTGCCAATACTGCTTTACAAACTCCTGTAATCGAAACTTTAATTGGATCGCCAGTAATTGATATTAATAACTTTCTTCTTAAAGACAATAATGGATATAATGCTGTTGCCTGGAACTTAAATCATCTTACAGACATTAGTAATGCTCTCTCTGTTGATTGGAATACTCGTAAACTATATGACTCTGCTGGTGTACAAGCTCTTGATTGGAGTACAGGAACTAACGTAGCAGTTGCTGGTACTATTACAGGCTCTAACTTATCAGGATCTAGTTCTGGAAGTAATAGCGGCGATCAAACTATTACTTTAACCGGAGATGTAACCGGTTCTGGAACTGGTAGTTTTTCAACAACTTTATCTAATGCAGCAGTAATTGCCGAGGTATTGACTGGGTTTTCTTCTGGTGCTGGTACAGTAACAGCTACCGATTCGATTCTTACTGGTATTGAAAAGGCTATCGGCAATGCCGCCGCTGCCCAATCTACAGCTAATGCGGCTCTTCCTAGTTCTTCTTTTACAGATACTGCGATTACCGGTCAGGTTCTTACGGGATATACGTCTGGGGCTGGAACTGTCGCCGCTACTGATACAATTCTTCAGGCTATTAATAAATTAAATGGTAATGATGCAGGTAAACTTATTGCTTCTGCTGGCGATATTAACGAAACTCAATTTACTGCTGCAGATAATCAAGCAACTCCGGCTAATGTAACTGGATTGGCTTTTGCAAATGGAACTGTTAGGTCTTTTGAAGTTCTTTTAAGTATTGTTCGTGGATCTACTTATGCTCAATATAGATTAAATGGTATACAACGGGGTTCAGATTGGGCAATGACTCAATCTGATGTGGGAGATGTAACCGGATTAACCTTTACAATTACTTCTGCCGGTCAAATACAGTACACGAGTACGAGTACTGGTAGTACTGCGAACTTACATTTCCGCGCAATTACTACTTCGGTATAAATATATGAATAAAAAGATTTCTAAAAATGAAAATCTAAGTAATTTCGATCCTAATCAGATCTCTGGATTGACGTTTGATAATCTACGCGATGCAGTTCGGGTAACTCTTGTTGACAATTTACATCTAGATCCCGGCCATAGTAATGGCGGTCAAGGCGTTCAAGTAGTTAATATTCCTGAAATAATCCGGGAAACCGAAATTCATCAGGTTAATGTTCCTGTAATAGTTAAAGAACTCGAAGTTAGAACTATCGAAGTTCCAGTTATTATTAAGGAATTTGTAGTTAGAACAATTGAAGTTCCTGTAGTAATTCGAGAAGTTCAAGTGGTTGAAATTGAAAAACAGATAATTATTAAAGAAATAGAAATTAAAGTAATTGAAAAAGTAATACCAGTAATGCCGGGATATTTTAAGATCTGTATGATTTTACAGACTTTAGTATGTATTGGATTACTATTAACAAATATAATGCATTCGCATTAAAAGCGTAATGTTTATTAACATGATTTTCTTGAAAGGAAAATAATATGGCAATCTTGGTAGTAGAAATTGATTTTCCCGGTCTTAGTACCGCGGATATCAGCGATAGAACAGGTCTTAAAGGTGATGAACAAGACGATCTCAATGGGGCGATTAACTTAATTGTTGCTTGTATGGCGGGAACTCAATCCTGCAATCATCAAATTGCGGTTAGATCTCTTCCGTTGTTACCTTCGGCTCCCGCAGCTAATACGTTAATCGGAACTCTCATGTCTGGTTATACAAAGTTTAAAGGACTTGCTTCGTCAACCTTGACGAATACCGGGTCGTCGGTTGTAACTGGAGATATCGGGGTTAGTCCTGGAACTTCTATTACCGGATTTCCTCCTGGAACGTTTAGCGGAGTAAGGCATCTTAATGATGCAGATGCTATTGCTGCTCATGCTTTGGCTATTACTGCATATAATACTCTTGCTGCTAAAACTATGACTTCTGATTTAACTGGTCAAGATCTTGGCGGTATGAATCTTGGTGCTGGGGTATATCATTTCGATACATCTGCTGGATTAACTGGAACGTTGACTTTAACTGGTAGCGCAAGTGATCAGTTTGTATTTAACATTGGATCTACTTTAACTACTGCGGGAAGTTCTGCTGTTGTTCTTGTCGGTGTCAATCCAGATAACGTAGCCTGGAGAGTCGGTAGTTCGGCTACTCTTGGAACTAGCAGCGTTATGAAAGGTAATATCTTCGCTCTCCAAAGTGTAACTGCCACTACTGGTGCTACTAACTTAGGTGGAAGATTTATTGCCATTAATGCAGCTGTAACTCTTGATACTAACACTCTCGGCTAAAAAGGAAGAAATTTATGGCATATTTAACTGTAGAACTTAATATAGCAGCAGAACAGATCGGTGATCTTGTTAGTGACTGCAATCTCGGCGATAAACACGACGCGATAAATGGAATTATTAATCAATTGGCTAAAGTCGCTAGCGGAGGAGCATCTGGTTCTCTTAAGATTGTTATTAAAGATTCTGCTAGTACTATTGCTCCATCTGGCGTCGGTTCTCTTTCTGTAACTTATCCCGCGTAATTTAATTTAAAAAAGGAAATATAAAATGTTAAAAGATAAATTGATGAATAAACTCAAGAAAAACGGCGCTAAAGATTTAGATCCGCTTGAGAAAAGTGCTAAAATGGGCGTTGTAAAAGAACTTAGTCGTCAGGCTGGTTCCATGATGGGCGATAAAGTTCATCCGGGTATGGGTAAAGTATCTGTCGCTTCTAATACTAAAGAAGGTCTTCATCATGGTCTCCAAGATGCAGATAAATTCTTAGCTCATGCCGGTGGTCCTAATAGTTTGGCTCAACATACCGGAACTTCTATTCCTGGTAAACACGGCGAAGAAGGTTCTCATGAAGAAGAAGCTTCTGAACCTCATTCTGAGGCTCTTGCGGAAGGCGACGTTTCTCCTGCAGAAGGTTCCCATGAATCCCCTATTGGTCAGTCTGAAGAAGAATTAGCTGCTAAACATGCCGATACTTCTCCTGAAGAACTTGATGCTCATATTCAGAAATTGACTGCTCTTAAACATAAGAAAATGGCTGGACAAGCTTAATAAGATTCGAGGTAACTCATGGGTTTAAAGCCGTGGATGACTTCAGATGATCTAGTTGAGTCGGTTAAACGGAAGATTGCCGTTCCGCTGAATCAACGTACATTTTCTGCAGTCGATATTCTTTCCTTTGCGAATGAAGAAATGTTAATCGCTCAGGTTCCTGATATTATGATATATCATCAGGAATACTTTGTGTATTCTGAGGATCTTACTCTTGTAGTTGGACAATTAAGATATCCTATTCCCGAGCGGGCAATGGGTCAGAAGTTGCGTGATATTTTCTATAAAGATACAAACGGTAATCTTTTTGAAATGACTCGTATTAGTCCTGACGATAAGTCATACTGGGAACGAGAATCTGGTACTACTAACTTAATGCAGAAGTATTACTTAGAAGGTAATGATGTTGTTTTAGCTCCACTTACCCTTTCTCAGGTAACCGGTAGTTTACATGTTAGTTACTTTCTTCGTCCTAATATGTTGGTTCCTAATGATAGAGCGGCTATTGTCCAATCTTTCTTTACGAATGTAACGCTTGATAATACGACTCTAGTTGCGGGTGGAACTGTTAATGTTGGGGGGTTGATATTTACTGCTGTTTCGGGCTCTCCTTCTGCTTTACAGTTCCAAATCGGCTCGACCTCTGCTATTAGTGCAGCTAATTTAACTACAGCTATTAACCTAGATGGAACTTATAGTTCGACTAATAGCGCTTCTAGTGTAACCGATATTATCTATTTATCAAATGGATTAGTAATTTCATCCCTTTCGCCAGGATTTAGTATTTCTAGTAAATTTGGAATGCAGTTTACTGATGTTTTACCTACTCATTTTACTCCCGGAATGTTAGTTGATGTTCTACAAACTCGTCCCGGTCATAAACTTCTTTCTAAAGATGTTCAACTTGGGATAAATAGTCTTTCAACTAATAGTATTCTTTTTGATAGTATTCCGCTCACTTTTGAAATAGGGGATTATATTGCAGAACAATATGAATGTATTATTCCCCAGATTCCACCCGATCTACATAATGGTTTAGCTGAAAGAACCGCCGCTCGTCTTCTTGCTGCTCAAGGAGATGCTCAGGGTTTACAGATTTCTCAAGCTAAAATTGCAGAAATTAAACATTCCGAAGGTGTTCTTCTCGAAAATCGAGTTGATGGATCTACTGAAAAAGTTAATCAACGTAAATCTTGTCTTTCCTTCCAGCGCATGGGGATAAGACGTAGGATATAAATGTCTAGTGTTTTTACACTTAAAGCCTTAGGGCTGAATTTGCAACCTAACCAAACGGAAGTACCTCCTGGCTCCTTGGTTATGGCTAAGAACATAAATATCACTCGTAGTGATGTGATAGAGCCTCGTCGTGGATTTAAGCTTTACGGCGATTCTATGGGCTCTATATCTGATGTAGCTAAGCAGTTATTCAGTTATAAGCTTCGTATCCTCCGTCATTTTAGTAATATACTCCAATTTGATGATGGAACGGGTCGTTTCTTGACCTTTAGTGGTAATTTTACCGAAGCTAAACCGGGATTACGAACTAAATCTGCTGAAATGAATGGTAACTTATATTTAACTTCTTCTGACGGAATTAAGAAGATTTCTGCTTTAACTGCTGGTGATTTTTCTACTACTGCCGGTGTTTTAGTTAATGCAGGGGCTATCGCCGCCGTTGATATTACCGGTTATCCAAATTACTTATATGGCGATCAAACCGACTTCTTGGTGCAAGATTCTGCTGTTGCTTATCGAGTAGTTTGGGGTTCTAGAGATAATAATAACAATCTCATTCTTGGAACTCCTTCTCAACGTATTGAAGTTTATAATTATCTCCTAAATTTACTTCTTCCCGATTATATGCATCTTCTTGGTGCTTTGGATAGTATTGGTCTTGCCGGATCTACTATTAATGCTAAGAATTTCGTTAGTACATTCGGGTTAGGAGCAGGAGCTTCGGCGACCGATCTTTATAATAGTTTGGTTGCTTTAGTTGCTGAATTAGATAAGAATATCATATATGGAGATAATTATCATAATTTAGGCAGTTGGAATGCTACAACTAATTCTCCTGTTTTACATAATAATTCTGTAACTTTAAATGATACTTATATTGTTTCAACCGCTGGAACTATTGATTTAGGTGCCGGATCTGTTGCTTATAATATCGGGGATGTTGTTACTTTTAATGGAACTAGTTGGGTTGTAAATTCTGCTCTTACTTATAAAGGTCTTTGGGACCCTAATTACGTTTCTTTAGGTAATTGGGATGCTAATGTTAATATTCCAGCATTAACCGATGGAATTGGAACTCCCTTTAATTTTTATAAAGTAACCACTGGCGGAACTCAGAACTTGGGGTCTGGTAGTCAGACCTTCGCTATAGGCGATTTCGTTTATTATACCGCAGGGGGTATCTGGTTAAAGTCTACTTCTATCATTTATTTACAAGATGGAAGCGGTAATACTGGAGATTTATATAGAGTTTCTACCGTTGGAACTCATACCTTTACTTCTGGAACTACTGCTTTTGCAGTGAATGATTTTATTAGTTATAATGGAACAATTTGGGGTAAGAACATTGATTTGATCTACCTTGCTGATTGGAACGCTACTACTAATTCTCCTATTATTTATTCAACTGTCGTGGTTAATGGTGATTATTATACTGTCGGAACTGCTGGAACTCAAGATTTAGGCGCCGGATCAATTGCTTATGCTCTTAATGACCGGATTGTTTTTAATAACGGGTTATGGGTAGTTAATAATGGAACAATCGTTTCCGGATCTCCTCTTAAAGTTAGTTCTGCGGTAATTGCCGATGGAATTGCTACAATCACTTTTAGTTCAGGCGATCCATCTACTTTTCTAGTTAGTGGCGATACAATTGCTTTAACCGGATTTAATATTACTGGGATAACTCCTGGTATAAATATAAATACACTTACTACCCCTATTAGTAATTCTCAAACTGTTGCTTCTGTTACTACTAATACTTTAACTTTTAATACTACTCTAACCGGATTAATTACTATAGATGCTGGAGCTAATATAACCTCCAATAAGTTTCAAGCAATTGTTATTCCTGTTCCTCCGGCTGTTCCGGCTACTGATGCAGATCTAGTTAACTTACAGAATCTTATACTTGATATTATAGCTCAGTTGAATTCTGAACCTAATTCGGTTATTCCAACCGCTGCTTTGACTGCTTATATTGCTCCCTTAACAGTAACTAAAGCTTCTTCAGTTACTTTACATATTACTATTCCTGCTGGTATAACTACCAATGACTTCTTCCAGATTTATAGATCTGCTACATTTATTGCTACTGGAACGCAAGTTTTAGCTACCGATGTTGTTCCTAATGATGAGTTATTTCTTGTTTATGAAGCATTTCCGACCGCTGCCGAGATAGCTGCAGGTACGATTACGGTCATTGATATTACTCCAGATGCCTTTCTTGGTGCTAATTTATATACAAACGCATCGACCGGAGAAGGAATTCTTCAGGCTAACGACGCTCCTCCTTATGCTTTAGATATTAACGTGTTTAAGAATAGCATGTTTTATGCTAATACGCATACTAGGAATGTATTCCCGTTATCGCTTCTTGGCGTTCAGAACATGATCGCTGATTTTATTGCTGGTATAACCCCTACAATAACTATTTCAACTGCGACTGGAACTAATACTTACCGATTTGTTGTGGGATCTGTTGAAGAATTTACTATTACTTGCGTTGCCGGATCTGCTTTAGCTGCATCCGGTCCTGGTAGTTATTTTGATGCTAATAGCGGAACTAATCAGCGTTTATATCGCTTCTGGTATAATATTGGAACCGCGGTCGCTCCTGCATCGGGCGGTAGAATTCTTATTCCTATTCTAGCTGGAGCTGCCGATACTAATGCAACTATTGCTCTCAAGACTCGCGATGCATTTAATACTCAGAATCTTGACTTTTCCGCTACTGCGGCTACTAATGTTGTATCAGTTAAGTGTATAATTGAAGGTATTACGACTGGTCCTGCGGCTGGAACTAGCGGGTTTACGGTTGCGGTAACTCATGCGGGTACTGGTGAAAATGCATCGGCTAACCAGATTCTTCTTTCTAATAGTATTTCTCCTGCAATTGCCGTCCAATTAACTGCTCAAAGTTTAGTTCGGGTTATTAACCAGAATTCTCTCGATAGTATTTATGCTTATTATACTTCTGGAAGTCAAGAAGTTCCAGGTAAATTAACCTTCCAATCCAGAACTCTTGGCGGCGGTCAATTCTTTATTACTACTAATAATCTTAATACTGGATTATCCTTTAGTCCGGCGTTATCACCTACTGTTCAGATTACTAGTATTGCAGTTGGTACTCCTTCGACGAATTTAGTTACAACCGCGACTCCTCATGGGTTAAGCAATCTAGACTTCGTATTTATTAGCGGATCTAATTCTACCCCAAATATTGACGGTTATCAGCAGATTACTTACGTTTCGCCTACCACTTTCCGTGTAAATGCAACTATTACGAATGCCGGAACTACTGGAAGTGTAACTTCCTTTAATATTGCCGAATCTTCTTCTAATAATAGCTTTCCTAACCGGATTTATTATTCCAAACTTCAGCAGCCGGAAGCCGTTCCTACTCTGAATTACTTCGATGTGGGCGCTCGAGATAAGGAAATTCTCCGTATTTATCCTCTTCGGGATAGCTTATTCATCTTTAAACAAGACGGAGTTTACCGGATTTCAGGTGAATCTATTCCTTGGAACCTCGGATTATTCGATTCTAGCTGTATTTTAGTCGCTCCAGATAGTGTTTCTTCTGTAGATAACGCGATTTATGGGTGGACGCGTCAGGGTATAGCTACCGTAACTGAATCCGGTGCTAGAAACATGTCTAGACCTATTGATACCGTTATGCTTCCTTTATCTTCTTCCGGGTATACACACTTCTCGACTGCTACTTGGGGTATTGGATATGAGTCCGATAAGTCCTATACTGTATATACTTTAGCTAAAACTTCTGATTTGGCGGCGGTTCAGGCGTTTAAGTATAACACTTTAACGAATGCTTGGACTACTATTGCGAAAGATTCCGTTTGCGGAGTTATTAACTTCCCGGATGATAAGATGTATCTCGGCGCTGGGGATGTTAACTTTATTGAGCAAGAACGTAAGAATTATACCAGAGAAGATTTTGCCGACAGGGAATATCCAGTCGTTGTCCAGTCTAATTCTATGGGAAATTCGATTATATTAGATACGGTAACGAATATTGCTCCTGATGATGTAATTGTTCAAAGTCAGCCTTTTTCGACATATATATTCAATTCTTTATTAAAGAAGATCGATGCCGCTCCGTTTATCGTTACGAAGAACTTCTATTCTACTTTAGCCGCTATTCCTGGAATGAATCTTAGAACGCAATTAGTTGCTCTTGCGACTAAATTAGATTCTAGTTCCTTAACACAATCGAATTTTGCCGCTTCGATTGGTAATTTAACCGGATCTATTACCGCGATTTCTACTGGTCCTCTTGTAACTATTACTTCTGCTGGGCATGGTTTAATAAGCGGTCGAGTAGTTTTATTCTCTGCAACTAACTCGGTTCCCGTTATTAACGGGGGATTTGTAGAAACAGTTATAGATGCTAATACTTTTACGATTATTCCGGGATTTATTGTAACTACTGCCGGTACTACTGGAACTTGGACTACCGTATCTAGTGATTTTACTGATTTACAAGTCGTTTATAATAAAATTATCAGTAAATTGAATGCAGATGCGATTCTTTCTGTTACTAATTTTCAGCCAGCAACTACTTTTAATAATATAGAAGTTTTAATTACCGCGGTTAATTATGTTACGAAAACTATTACAGTTGCTCAGAATATCCCTTTCATTCAAGGTGCTTTAACTTGTTATAAAGCTATTCCTTGCGAAGTAATTTATAGCCCTTATTCTTTCGGGGGAGATCCAATTTCCTTGAAACATATCCGGGAAGCTCAATTCTTATTCGATAGTTTAGCATTTACTAAGGGTATTGTGAGTTTTGCTTCTGATTTAATGCCTTCTCAGCAGGAAATTCCTTTTGAAGCGGATGGAGTTGGACTTTTTGGATTAAGTGGTCCGTTTGGCTCGGGGTTCTTCGGTGGTGGAAGCGATAGCGCTCCTATTAGAACGTTGATTCCTAGGGATTGTCAGCGTTGCAGATATCTTGTAGTGCGGTTTGTTCATTCCGTTGCTCGGGATAAATGGGCTTTGAATGGTATTACTTTAACTGGGGATGTTCTCCCAAGTTCGCGAGCGTACAGGTAAATGTCGAAATTACCTTCATATCGTCGGATCTTCGAACAGGATTATCCTACTCAATATCAGGATTTAATAAAGCAGCTTGCTGTTACGCTTAACTATGGATTTGATAGTTTATACCAGTTATTAAATGGTAAGTTGACCTTTGCTGATAACATGGATTCGACTATTAAGACGGTTTCTTTTCAAGTTGATGCAACCGGTAAGCCCACAACCGCGGTTTCTATTACAAAAGCTTCAACTAATACAATTTCTGGATTAATTGTAGCTAAAGTAGTTAATTTAACAAATTCCAGTACTTATCCTGTCGGCGGCGTATTTATTAGTTATACAGAAACTACCGCGGCGATAACTATTGATAATATAACAGGATTATTGCCTAATAATAATTATTCCGTAACCGTAATAACCCTTCGATAAGTATATAGGATTTAACAACTATAATATGCAGGATAATATCCAACCTCAAGCATCTCCTCAGCAGAATAAACCCCCGGAAGCCGGTTCTGGGTTTACCAATCTCAGCCAATATATGGGTGCTAACCAGAATAATAACTTGGGTGCTGCGGTTGCTGGTGGAGTTCAACAGGCCGGACAAGCT
>OCZT010005522.1_pt1 | contig 12592 bp, 12 predicted proteins | sample 1539031 | NCBI WGS metagenome assembly OCZT01 (sample SAMEA3539308, study PRJEB22396) | soil metagenome | biome: tundra; feature: field; material: soil | place: USA | collected 2010-05 | depth 0.15 m | reverse complement strand
TATGCCGTGTCCCAATTACATCAATTGCGATGCAATATGAAGAAAACAAGGCCCTCAGTTCGTCGTCCCCGCGAAAGCGGGGACCTATAACCACCGAAGCTGATTATGGGAGAAGGCAACTACCCCAGCGTCCCTATCGATAGGACACGGTGTGTATGGGTCCCGGCGCGCGCTTCGCTTGGCCGGGACGACGGCAGCAACAAAAAAGGCCCCGGTCGAAACCGGGGCCCCGTATTGATTGCGACGAAGAAAAACCTTCGGCTTACTTGTCGGTGCGCTGCTTGAGCGCGGTGCCGAGAATGTCGCCCAGCGTCGCCCCCGAATCGGAGGAGCCGTACTGCGCGATGGCCTCCTTCTCTTCGGCGACTTCCAGCGCCTTGATCGAGACCTGCACCTTGCGGGCCTTCTTGTCGAACTGGATCACCCGCGCATCGACCTTTTCGCCGACGGCGAAACGCTCGGCGCGCTGATCGGAGCGCTCGCGCGCCAGTTCGGACCGCTTGATGAAGGTGGTGAAGTCGGTGCCGGAGATCTTTACCTCGATGCCGGATTCCTTCACCTCGAGCACTTCGCAGGTCACGACCGCGCCCTTCTTGACGTCGCCCGGCTCGGCGAACGGATCGCCCTCGAGCTGCTTGACGCCGAGCGAGATGCGCTCCTTCTCGACATCGACATCGAGCACCACGGCCTTGACCATGTCGCCCTTCTTGAAGTTGTCGATCACCTGCTCGCCCGGAAGCTTCCAGTCGAGATCGGACAGATGGACCATGCCGTCGACGTCGCCCTCGAGCCCGAGGAACAGGCCGAACTCGGTCTTGTTCTTGACCTCGCCTTCGATCGTCGATCCGACCGGGAATTTTTCGACGAACACTTCCCAGGGATTGCGCATGGTCTGCTTGAGACCGAGCGAAATCCGGCGCTTGACCGAATCGACTTCGAGAACCTGCACTTCGACTTCCTGCGAGGTCGAAACGATCTTGCCGGGATGCATGTTTTTCTTGGTCCACGACATTTCCGAGACGTGGATCAGGCCTTCGATGCCCGGCTCCAGTTCGACGAACGCGCCGTAGTCGGTGATGTTGGTGACGCGGCCGGTGAAGCGCGCGTTGAGCGGATACTTCGCCTCGATGCCCTGCCACGGATCGTCCAGCAATTGCTTCATGCCGAGCGAGATGCGGTGGGTCTCGTGGTTGATCTTGATGATCTTGACCTTCACCGACTGGCCGATATTGAGCACCTCGGTCGGATGATTGACGCGGCGCCAGGCGATGTCGGTGACGTGCAGCAAGCCGTCGATGCCGCCCAGATCCACGAAGGCGCCGTAGTCGGTGATGTTCTTGACCACGCCGTCGATGACCTGGCCCTCTTCGAGATTCTGCACCAGCTCCTGGCGCTGCTCGGCGCGGGTCTCTTCCAGCACGGTGCGGCGCGACACCACGATGTTGCCGCGGCGGCGATCCATCTTGAGAATCTGGAACGGCTGCGAATTGTTCATCAGCGGTGCGACGTCGCGGATCGGACGGATATCGACCTGGGAGCGCGGCAGGAAGGCCACCGCGCCGTCGAGATCGACGGTGAAGCCGCCCTTGACCTGATTGAAGATGACGCCGTGCACCTTCTCGTTGTTGTTGAACGCCTTCTCGAGCTTGCCCCAGCTTTCCTCGCGGCGCGCCTTGTCGCGCGACAGCACGGCCTCGCCGAGCGCATTCTCGATGCGGTCGAGAAACACCTCGACCTCGTCGCCGACCTTGAGTTCGCTTTCCTTGCCGGGTCCTGCGAATTCACGCAGCGCCACGCGGCCTTCGGTCTTCAGGCCGACGTCGATGACGGCCATGTCCTTCTCGATCGCAACAACGATGCCCTTGATGACGGAGCTTTCCTGCAGGTTGCCGCCGGCAAAGGACTCGTCGAGCATGGCGGCGAAATCGTCGCGGGAAGGATTATAGGAAGTAGCAGTCGAAGCCATTTGTTCTCCAGATGCGGGTGTCGCCGGCGATTCGGGTTAAGGGGCGTATCGGGCGTGAAGTGTTAGAGGTCCGCAAACCCTAACGACCGCCTCGCGAAAAATCGCAAGAGCGGGCCGGCAGCATGCCTGCACGTTCGATACGTTGATTTTGTCCGGACTTTGAGTTTATCGATCTCAAGAAATCGAGTTCGAGATACCGACATTCAGAATATCAACTTCAAGGACCTCGAGCGGGCTTTCCTCCAATGACGGCAGCGATTTCGTTTGAAAAGCGCTCAAACCCGCTGCCGGCCCGCTCGGACGGCCTCGACAATGTCGATGGCGGCCCGGACGCCGCCTTCTATATCCAAATGCGAGTTATCGAGCAAGTGAGCATCCGGCGCCGCCTTCAGGGGTGCGGTGGCCCTGTTCTGGTCGCGTTCGTCGCGCCGCAGGATATCCGCCAGCACCGCGGCCTCGTCGGCGTCCTCGCCGCGGGCCCTGGCTTCCAGGGTGCGGCGGCGGGCGCGGACTTTTGGGTCGGCAACGACGAAGATCTTCACGTCGGCGTCCGGGCAGATCACGGTACCGATGTCGCGGCCGTCGAGCACCGCGCCCGGCGGATCCGCCGCGAATTGGCGCTGAAAATTGAGCAGCGCCTCCCGCACCCGGGGGATCGCCGAGACCACCGAGGCGGCCTCGCCCACCAATTGGGTCTTCAGCGCCGGATTTCCGAACTTTTCGGGATCGAGTTCCATCGCGGCGGCCACCGCGCGCGCCTCGTCGGTGAGATCGGCGCCGGCATCCAGCAGCGCCTTGGCCACCGCGCGGTAGATCACGCCGGTATCGAGGTGGCGATAGCCGTAATGATGGGCGAGCCGCTTGCCGAGCGTGCCCTTGCCGGAGGCGGCCGGTCCGTCGATGGCGATGATCATGAAAACTCCGCCCCAAGGGAACGCATCATCGGAATGAAATCCGGGAAGCTGGTGGCAATGAAGGCGGTGTCATCCACCTTCACCGGCTTGTCGGAGGCAAGGCCCATCACCAGCGCCGACATCGCGATCCGGTGATCCATATGGGTGGCGACAAGGCCATTGCCCGCAACATGGCCCTTGCCTTCGACGATCATGTCGTCGCCTGATATTTCGACCTTGACGCCATTGACGCGCAGCATGGCCGCGGTTGCTTCCAGCCGGTCGGATTCCTTGACCCGCAATTCCTGCAGGCCACGCATGATGGTGGTGCCTTCGGCAAAGGCCGCTGCCACCGCCAGCACCAGATATTCGTCGATCATCGACGGCGCGCGCTCCGGCGGCACCTCGACGCCGCGCAGTTTCGAGGCGCGGACCCGGAACTGCGCCATCGGTTCGCCGGCATCGCCGCGCGCGCCGCTTTCTTCGATCGACGCGCCCATCTCGCGCAGCGTCGTGAACAGCCCGGTGCGCAGCGGATTGGTCATGACGTCCGACAGCACGATGTCGGAGCCTTCGACGATCAAAGCCGCGACGATCGGGAATGCCGCCGATGATGGATCGGCCGGCACCACCACCTCAGCGCCGTGCAGTTCGGGCTGCCCGGTGAGCGCGATTCTGCGGCCGTGGCTTCCCTCACGCTCCGAAACGATTTGCGCACCAAAATGCTTCAACATCAGTTCGGTATGGTCGCGGCTGGCCTCGGTCTCGATCACGGTGGTGGTGCCCGGCGCCGCCAGCCCTGCCAGCAGCACCGCGGACTTGATCTGGGCCGACGCCACCGGCGTGCGGTAGAGGATCGGAAGCGGGTCGCGCGCGCCCTGGAGCGTCAGCGGCAGGCGGCCGCCTTGCCCGCTGGCGCCGACCCGCGCGCCCATCAATTCCAGGGGATCGAGCACGCGCCGCATCGGCCTGCCGCGCAGCGACGCGTCGCCGTCGAAAACAGCCGTAATGGGGCAGCCGGCCACCGCGCCCATCACCAGCCGGCAGCCGGTGCCGGAATTGCCGAAATCCAGGGAGGCCTCCGGCGGCGCGAACCCGGCCACGCCGACCCCGCGTACCGACCAGGCGAAATCGCCGGTTCGCTCCGCCTGCGCGCCCAGCGCCCGCATCGCCCTGGCGGTGTTGAGCACGTCTTCGCCCTCGAGCAGGCCCGATATCCGGGTTTCGCCGACCGCCAGCGCGCCCAAAATCAGGGCACGGTGCGAAATCGACTTGTCGCCGGGAACGCGGACCTTCCCGGTCAGGGGTCCGCTCGAACGGGCCTCAAGCGGCGTCGGATGACCGGCAAGGTGATCTGATTGGGTCAAGATTGTGTCCTCTGCGCGGGCGGCAGGTATCACATGGGGCGCGCCGCGTCACGCAGGCATCCGTTTCCCGCAAAGCGCTATTGACAGTGGCGCGGCAACTAGCCAAGTGAAGCACCGTTTTTCAGAAATTCCCAGGATTCCACACGTGGCCAAATCCGATCTCGGAACTAAACGCATTTGCCCGACGACGGGTAAGAAATTCTACGACCTCAACAAGAACCCGGTGGTTTCACCCTACACCGGCGAAGTGGTGCCAATCGCGCCGATTCCGCCGCCGCGGACCCGCGCCGACGCTGCGGCCCGCGCCAGTGCCGCAGCCGCCGCCTCCGCCGCCGAGGCAACGCCGGAGCCCGTCGAGGCTGAAGAGTTGGTGCCGCTCGAGGAAGCCGACGCCGAGGAGAACACCGGCAAGGTCAAGGCCGTCGTTCCGGAGTCGGAAGACGACATCGAGATCGACGAGACGATTGAAGGCGACGACGATGACGATTCCACCTTCATCGCCGATGAGGAAGAAGGCGACGAGGACGTGACCGACATCATCGGCGACGTCGGCGGCGACGAGGAGACTTGAGATCAGCCCTGAACTGTGTTCAGGGTTTTTGCCCCGTGCGTCGTTAAGGCGCGCGGCCGGTTCGGGGCCATAGCTCAGCTGGGAGAGCGCTTGCATGGCATGCAAGAGGTCGGCGGTTCGATCCCGCCTGGCTCCACCACGCTTCGCCTTCGGCTACGCGTGGCGCAGCCACGTAGCCGAAGGCGAAGCGTGCCCGGCATAGCCCGAAGGGCGACGACGGGCTGGAGAGGCTATGTGGTACGTTTACATCCTCCGCAGCGTTAGCTCTCCAGAACAAGAATACACCGGCGCAACCGCAGATTTGAAGCGGCGGATGTCGGACCACAATGCCGGCAAGTCCACGCACACCGCAAAATTCAAGCCTTGGAAATTGGCTTGGTATTGCGCTTTTCCGGATAAATACAAAGCGTTGGAATTCGAAAAATATCTCAAATCCCGCTCCGGCCGGGCATTTGCGAACAAGCGTCTCTGATGCTTAATGCCTCTGACGACGTCTCCTCACCAGCTTCGCAAGCAACGCCCATGACGACTGAAAATGCACCCGGCGCGATGACCGGATTGCGCGTGATCGACCTCACGCGGGTTCTCGGCGGACCCTACTGCACGCAGATCCTCGCCGATCACGGCGCCGACGTGATCAAGGTCGAACCGCCCGCCGGCGACGAGGTGCGCGACTGGGGACCGCCGTTCCACGGCGATGACGCGGCCTACTTCGTCGGCATCAACCGCAACAAACGCTCGATCGGGCTCGACCTCGCCTCGGAGGGCGGGCGCGCCGTGCTGATGAAGATGCTGCAGGGCGCCGACGTCCTGATCGAGAATTTCAAGCCGGGCACGCTCGACAAATGGGGCATCGGCAACGACGTGCTGCGCGCGAAATTTCCGAAACTGGTGCACTGCCGGATTTCCGGCTTCGGCGCCGATGGCCCGCGCGGCGGCAATCCGGGCTACGACGCCATCATCCAGGCCATGACCGGAATGATCGCCGCGACCGGCTCGCCGCAAAGCGGGCCGATGCGCATCGGCGTTCCGCTGGTCGACATCGGCACCGGGCTTTACGCGGCGATCGGCATTCTGATGGCGCTGTCGGAGCGGCAGAAATCCGGCGTCGGGCAGTTTCTCGAAACCACCCTGTACGAAACCGGCCTTGCCATCATGCATCCGCACGCGGCGAATTATTTCATGCACGGCAAGCCGCCGCAGCTCACCGGCAACGAGCATCCCAACCTGGTGCCGTATGCAATTTTCCCGACACGAACCGCTGACATCTTCATCGGCGTCGGCAATGACGGCAGCTTCCGCAAGCTAGCCAAGGAGATCGGCAAACCCGACCTCGGCACCGACCCGCGCTTTGCGCGCAACAAGGACCGCATCGCCAACCGCGATGCGCTGCGCGCCGAACTCGCCGCCGTGTTCAGTCAGCACGACGCCGAACCGCTGTGCGATCGCCTGCTCGCCGCGGGATTGCCGGCCGGACCGGTGCAGTCGATCGACCAGGCGCTCACCAGCGCCCACACCGTCCATCGCGGCGACGTCATCGAAAAGGACTGGTACAAAGGGGTCGCCTCGCCGATCCGCTTTGAACGCAGCAAGGCAAGTCTGCGCAACCTCCCGCCGAAATTCAGCGAGCACGCGGGCGCGGTGCTGACGGAGTTCGGATATTCCAGGAGCGAGATCGATGCCCTGGTCGCCAAGGGTGTGGTCTGCGGGCCGGAACGAAAGCGCTGAGCTTTGACCACAACGTCACCATCGGTCGTCCCGGCGTTCGCCGGGAAGCCCAAACGTTGCCGCCTCCGCCTATTTTTCCGCTTCCCTTAGGCTCCGCTTCCCCCGTACCATCGTCTCGCTTATACGGTCATTTGCACGTCATCCGGCGCTGTTAACGCGCATAATGATGATGACGGTCCAACCGGGAGGAAATTTATGGCAATCCGACAATTCGGCGCTGCTGCCGCAGTCGCTGTCACGCTTGCGCTCGCAACACCCGCTTATGCGGTGACCGAGATTCAATGGTGGCATGCGATGACCGGCCCGAACAACGACGTCGTGGTCAAGCTTGCCAACGACTTCAACGCTTCGCAAAGCGAATACAAGGTGGTTCCGAGCTTCAAGGGCAGTTACGCCGATACGCTGAATGCCGGGATCGCGGCCTTTCGGGCCGGCAATGCCCCGGGCATCATGCAGGTGTTCGAGGTCGGAACGGCGACGATGATGGCGGCCAAGGGCGCCGTCAAACCGGTTTCCCAACTGATGAAGGAGCAGGGCGAGCCCTTCGATCCCAAGTCCTATCTGCCGGCGATCACCGGATACTACTCGACCTCGAAGGGCGAGATGCTGTCGTTCCCGTTCAATTCGTCGAGCATGGTGCTGTGGATCAATCTCGACGCCCTGAAGAAGGCCGATATCGCCGCCCCGCCGAAGACCTGGCCGGAGGTGTTCGCCGACGCCAGGAAGTTGCATGCCACAAACCCGACCTGCGGCTTCTCCTCGGCCTGGATCACCTGGGGACTGATCGAACAGTTTTCCGCGTGGCACAATGTCCCGATCGCCAGCAAGGCCAACGGCCTCGACGGCTTCGACACCGTGCTCGAATTCAACACTCCGCTGGAAACCAAGCTGCTGGAGAGCCTCGTCGATCTGCAAAAGGACAAGAGCTACGACTATTCGGGGCGAACCAACACCGGCGAAGGACGCTTCACTTCGGGTGAATGTCCGATGTTCATGACATCCTCGGCGTTTTATCCGAGCGCCAAGGCGAACGCCAAGTTCAACTTCACCGCAGTCCCGATGCCGTATTTCCCCGACGTCAAGGGCGCTCCGCAGAATTCCATCATCGGCGGCGCTTCGCTCTGGGTGATGGGCGGCAAGACGCCCGAGGAATACAAGGGAATCGCCAAGTTCTTCACCTTCCTGTCGGACACCGATCGCCAGGTCAATCTGCACCAGGTTTCCGGATATCTGCCGATCACCAAGGCCGCCTACGAAAAGACCAAGGCCTCGGGCTTCTACGAAAAGAACCCGATTCTCGAAGTCCCGCTGAAGGAACTGACCAACACGCCGCCGACCGAAAATTCGCGCGGCCTGCGTTTCGGCGGCATGGTGCAGATGCGTGACGTCTGGGCCGAGGAGATCGAGGCGGCGCTCGCCGGCAAGAAGTCGGCGAAGGAGGCCCTCGACGCGGCCGTGTCGCGCGGCAACCAGATGCTCCGGCAGTTTGAGCGCACCGCCGTCAAGTGACGGCCGCCAGGATCGTGGCCGGGCTGGACGCGGCCACGATCCATCAAGCGAGGCATCATGGAAAACCGGGCGATCTTTTCAGGCAAGCTGCTGCCCTATCTCTTGATCCTGCCGCAGCTCGCGATTTCGCTGATCTTTTTCTACTGGCCGGCGGTGCAGGCCCTGCAGCAGTCGTTTCTGGTGCAGGACGCCTTCGGGCTCTCGACCGAGTTCGTCTGGTTCGAGAACTACGTCAACCTGCTGCAAACGCCTGAATACTACCAGGCGATCGGCGTCACCTTTGTTTTTTCGGCGCTGGTGGTGTTCTTCTCGCTCACCCTCGGCCTGTTGCTCGCGGTGATGGCTGACCGCAACATCAGGGGCGTCCAGATCTATCGCACCTTTCTCATCGTGCCCTACGCGGTGGCGCCGGCTGTCGCCAGCGTGCTGTTCATCTTCATGTTCCAGCCCGGCCTCGGCATGATCGCGCGGGCGATGCAGCGCAACGGCATCGACTGGAATCCGGTGCTGAACGGCACGCATGCGATGATCCTCGTCGTCATCGTCGCGGTCTGGAACCAGATCAGCTACAATTTCCTGTTCTTTCTCGCCGGTTTGCAGTCGATCCCGAAAAGCGTCATCGAGGCCGCGGCGATCGACGGCGCGAGACCGATGCGGCGCTTCTGGACCATCGTCTTCCCGTTGCTCTCGCCGACGACGTTCTTCCTGATCATCGTCAACATCACCTATGTCTTCTTCAATACCCTCGGCATCATCGACACGGCGACCGGCGGCGGGCCCAACGGCGCCACCCAAACGCTCGTCTACAAGGTGTTTCAGGACGGCAAGGTCGGCTCCGATCTCGGCGGCTCGGCCGCGCAGTCGGTTATCCTGATGGTGATCGTGGTCGCGCTTACCGCGTTTCAGTTTCGTTACGTCGAAAAGAAGGTTCATTACTGAACGCCATGGTCGAACATCGCCGATTTGGAAACCTGCTGCCCCACCTCGTGCTTCTGGCCGGCGTCGCGATCGTCGCCTTTCCGGTCTATCTGGCCATCATCGCCTCGACCCACGACAATTCGGTGATCGCCAACGGCCAGATGCCGCTGATCCCCGGCTCCCACGCGATCGAGACTTACTGGAACACCATCGTCTCCGGCACCGGCAGGACCACGCGCGCGCCGGTCGGCGGCATGATGCTGAACAGCCTGATCATGGCGCTCGGCATCGCCGCGGGAAAAATCGCGATCTCGATCATTTCGGCCTATGCGATCGTGTTCTTCTCGTTCCCGTTCAGAATGACGGCGTTCTGGACCATCTTCATCACGCTGATGCTGCCGGTCGAGGTGCGCATCTTTCCGACCTACAAGATCACCAGCGATCTGCACATGCTGGATTCCTATGCCGGGCTGATCCTGCCCTTGATCGCGTCGGCGACCGCGACGTTGCTGTTCCGCCAGTTCTTCATGACCGTGCCGAAGGAACTGGTCGAAGCCTCGAAGATCGACGGCGCCGGCCCGATCAGGTTTTTTTGGGATACCCTGCTGCCGCTTTCGGTGACCAACATCGCCGCGCTGTTCGTGATCCTCTTCATCTACGGCTGGAACCAGTACCTGTGGCCGCTGCTGATTACGACGCGCGACGACATGCAGACCATCGTCATCGGCATCAAGAAGATCATTGACGTGCACGACGCCCTGACCGAGTGGCAGGTGGCGATGGCGACCGCCGTGCTCGCCATGCTGCCTCCGGTCGCGGTCGTGGTGTTGATGCAACGGCTTTTCGTCAAGGGCCTTATCGAGACGGAGAAGTGAGATGGCCAGCGTCACGCTCCGAAACGTAAGCAAGACCTATCCGGGCGGCTTTGAGGCGATCAAGGGCATCGGCCTGGAGGTTGCCGACGGCCAGTTCTGCGTGCTGGTCGGCCCCTCCGGCTGCGGCAAGTCCACGCTGCTGCGCATGGTCGCGGGGCTGGAGACCGTCAGCGGCGGCGACATCGACATCGGCGGGCGCATCGTCAACGCGATCGAGCCGGCCGAGCGCGACATCGCCATGGTGTTTCAGAATTACGCGCTCTATCCGCATATGAGCGTCTACAACAACATGGCCTACGGCCTGCGCAACCGCGGCATGCCGAAGCCCGAGATCGACACCCGCGTTCAGGAAGCCGCGCGCATTCTCGAAATCGGCCCGATGCTCGACCGCAAGCCGGGGCAGCTCTCCGGCGGGCAGCGCCAGCGCGTGGCGATGGGCCGCGCCATCGTGCGGCAGCCGAAAGTATTCCTGTTCGACGAACCCTTGTCGAACCTCGACGCCAAGCTGCGCATCGCGATGCGCGTCGAAATCCGGAAATTGCAGCGCCGGCTGAAGACCACGTCGATCTACGTGACCCACGACCAGCTCGAGGCGATGACGCTCGCCGATATTCTGGTGGTGATGAACAGCGGCCGGGTCGAGCAGATCGGCAACCCGCTCGAGATCTATCAGAAGCCGGCGACCACCTTCGTCGCATCGTTCATCGGCGCGCCGCCGATGAATCTGATGCCGCTGCGGGCCGACGAAGTCAGATCGCAATTCACCGGCGATAGCCGTGCCGGCGACGGCCGCGCCGCAAGCGAAGCCGGCATTCTGGGAATCCGCCCCGAGGACTTCCTGATTTCGAGCGATACGATCGCCGGCGGCATCGCGCTCGACCTCACCGTGGAAGCGATCGAGCGCGTTGGCGCCGAGACCTTCATTTACGGCACCCGGCAGCATGAGGTGCAAGGCGTTGCCGCCAATCCCGGGGAATTGCCGCCGGGCGAGGTGATCGTGCGGATTCCCGGCGCAATCGCGCCCGCCATCGGCGAGCGAATCAGGGCGATTGCGCCGCGCGACAAGCTGCATTTGTTCAGCGCCGACGGCCGCAAGCGGATCGATCTCTGAACGTCGTTCCCCGAAAGTGCAATTGCACGTCTGTGGGCGCGCGAAGCGCGAACCTGGAACCTCGAGATTCCGGGTTCAGTCGCTTCGCTCCCGCCCCGGAATGACGGTACTGGGAGCGCTTCCGCGGGTGCTTGAACGCCCCTTAAACCATGCCCATATTGACTGTTGACCGGACGGCAATCCGCCAGCCGGTCGCCATGGGGCGCCGCAAGGGCCCTGAACTGCCAAAGTCGCTTCGAGAGGACTTTGTAAAAATATGTCACGTGTTCCTTCGTTATCCAGTCCGTTTTTGCTGGGATTCGACGAAATCGAGCGTGCGCTCGATCGCGTCGTCAAAGGCGCCGACGGTTATCCTCCGTACAATATCGAGCGGTGCGATCGCAGCAACGGCCAGCCCGAACGGCTGCGAATCACGCTGGCGGTGGCGGGCTTTACCCGCGACCAACTCGATATAACCATTGAGGAAAACCAGCTTGTGATCCGGGGCCGCCAGCAGGACGACAAGGCCCGGCAATACATCCATCGCGGCATCGCCGCGCGCCACTTCCAGCGCACCTTCGTGCTGGCGGAGGGGATGCAGGTGCTGGGCGCGGACTTGAAAAACGGGCTGTTGTCGATCGACCTCGCCCGGCCTGAGCCGGAGAAGATCGTTAAGACAATCGCTATCAATGAACATGAATAATGGAACGAGTAGCGGACTCGACCGCTTAGTCTCACAGAGGAGTCGAGACCATGACTGAAGCTGGTGTTGTGTTTGAAAATGCGGGTGTCTCCACCGAGACGCTGGCGACCCTGGGCGAGGGCCATATCGCCTATGTGAAGCAGATCCGTTCCGAGGACGTGCCGGGGCTTTTTCCCCAAGCGCCGAAGATCGCGCCGGGACTGAAGCTGTTCGCGCTGCATGCCGCCGACGGCACCCCGATCATGCTGACCGACAGCCGCGAAGCGGCGATCGCGAATGCATGGAGCAACGAGCTGCAGGCCGTCAGCGTTCACTGACGAAGGCTTGCCGGCGTCGCTGACGCAGCCGTTCGCGGCTGTCACTGACGCCACAAAAGGAATTCGCGATACGCGGGCGTCTGTCCCCGGCTTGACCGGAGACAGCCCCCGCGTATTTTTTTGGCGAACAATATCTGCCTTCTGGGCGCCGGGCCGGTTGCATGAGCGATCGAGAGTTGCAGTTTGTCGCGCCAGCCGAAATATCCTGTGGTTCTGCGCCCGCTATCCACGCTTTGTATATGTGGATCGGATCGTGGTCGCATCGTCGGCGCGCGGGCGCGGCTGCGCGCGCCGGCTTTATCGGGATCTGTTCGAGTATGCGGTCCGGGCCGGGCACGAGCGCGTTGTCTGTGAAGTCAACATCAGCCCGCCGAACCCGGCGTCGGACGCTTTCCATGCCGCATTGGGATTTGTCGAGGTAGGCACCGCAAGCGTCTATGATGGCAGCAGGACGGTGCGATATCTGTCGCATACGCTGTAGATGCGAAGATCGGCTGAGCGCGGCGAGGTTCAAGCAGTAAACACTGAAACGTCACTCCGGGGCGCGCAGAGCGCAAACCCGGAATCCAGGGATTCCCCGATGCGCAACTGCACATCTGAGGTCTGGTCCTTCGGACCATCCCGGAATGACGGGCCTCATGACGCGAAGGGCTCA